>OHUP01000590.1_pt1 | contig 11698 bp, 7 predicted proteins | sample 1579221 | NCBI WGS metagenome assembly OHUP01 (sample SAMEA3882555, study PRJEB24775) | human gut metagenome | biome: human-associated habitat; feature: intestine environment; material: feces | place: Netherlands | collected 2009/2010 | reverse complement strand
ATCTGTTTTTGCGTTGTTTCCATGCACTGCTCCTACAGGAAGCTGCTTTCGTAAGCAGCTTCTAAAAATAATATCTTATTTATTGTAACACGCTTTGGAGGGAAAAGAAAGTTTTCGGGCGCAAATCCCGCAGGCAAAAAGCAGCACCGGACAGAAAACGGTCTGCCCGGTGCGATTTTCTTAAAAAAGATCCAGCATATTGTCCAGATAAATTGTCTCCCGCACCTGCAGCTGGTATTCCGGCTTTGTCATGTAGTAAAGCAGAAATTCCAGCACCAGTGCGCTGCCAAGTCCTCTGCCCTCTATTTTAAAGTGGAAAAAACCTGCGGGCAGATACCGCTGCCGGATATCCTCCACCCCGATAAACCCGGGGCTGCGCATCGCCTTGGAAAAGCGGTAGCCCCCGGCGGCATCCGGGGCGGCGCAGCGGTGGTCCGGGCAGTCCTCGCCCAGATTCTGACGGCTGACCGTCTCGTAGCAGCGCTTGCGCTCGGTGCAGCCGAACCAGCAACACTCATTGCACAAAAACTCTACCTTGGCTTTTTGCTCCGGCGGCAGGGTGCGCAGCTGTTCCAGTGCTGGGTTTAACCGGAAATCCGGCACCACATACCGGAACTGCGGCTTTTCCAGTTCCTGCCGCAGCTGCGCAAAATCGGTGAGCACCTTGGTGGTGGAGGAAACCAGATACAGCTCCGGCCAGCACTGCCGCAGATAGTCCGCCAGCAAATCGGAATGGACGATCACGCCGTTTGGCACACTGCCGCCTTTTTCAAACTGCTCACACAGGGCATTGCACTGCGGGTCGGCAAGGTGCTCAGCCCGCAGCAGGGAGTTGCTGAAGGTCAGCCGCCCGGAGATGCCGTATTCCCGCAGCAGCGCCAGCACCTCACGCGGAGCTGCCCCGCCGCAGGAGATGCGTCCCCCGCCCCAGATGCAGCCCGCCGGTGCACCGTAAATAGAGCCGATGGCGCACCAGTCGTAAAAATATTCCCGGTGTTCCCGGTACAGCGGCAAAAAACGGCGGTACAACTCGTAAAACTCGAACAGGCCGGGCAGATGATAACAGGCAGCTGCGGGCTTTTCCATGGCGGTTCCTTTCCTGCAAAAAGGGAGCTGCTGCGTAAAAATGCCGTGCAGCGGCTCCCCTGTTTTTATCGTATTTGCTTTTGTTACACGGTAGCGCCGACCTGAGGAGCGCCGCCGGCAAGCTGCTCTGCCGTAAGCGGCTGAGCTTCCACAGGGGCGTTCAGCCGCTCCTTTGCCACAGCCAGCATCAGCTTGATGCGGTTTTCCTGATTGACCCGGGTGGCGCTGGGGTCGTAGTCGATGGGGGTGATGTTGGCGCTGGGGTACAGCGCACGGATCTTGTTCACCATGCCCTTGCCCACGATATGGTTGGGCAGGCAGCCAAAGGGCTGCGCACACACGATGTTGCCGTAGCCGCCCTGCACCAGCTCGATCATCTCGGCAGTCAGCAGCCAGCCCTCGCCCATTTTTGCGCCCAGCGAGATGACCCCCTTGGGCTTTTCCACCAGCTCCTTGAAGGGGCCCGGCGCATAGAACCCGGCGTCCGTCTCTGCCTTGAGCATGACGCGTTCCACGCTGTCCAACCAGTTGAGGAACTGGTCGGTGCCTACCTTTACAGCCAGCTTGCCGCCGTAAAGCACATGATCCTCGCCCATGTTGAAGGCGCAGTACTGCACAAAGCCCATCAGGCCGGGGAAGTTCACCTCGCAGTCCTGGCTTTCCAGGAACTTCTGCAGGTCGTTGTTGCCCAGCGGGCTGTACTTGACGTAGATCTCACCGACCACGCCCACCTTGACCTTGGGCACCCGGGTGACCGGGATGGCGGCAAAGTCTTTCGCGATGAGCGGGAAGGTGTGCTTCATTTCCCGGGAAGTAAAGCCTTTTCCGGCCAGCAGAGCACGGCCAAGACGCGCGACCCAGCGATCCACCATGCGGTCGGCGGCACCCTTTTCGTTCTCGTAGGGGGCCACCTGATTGCGCAGCGCACACAGCATATCGCCGTAGAAGATGCAGGCAATGCACTTGCGCGCCAGCGGGAGGGTCATCTGGAAGCCGCTGTCCTTTTCCAGACCGGAAAAGTTCAGGCTTGCCACCGGGATCTGCGGGTAACCGGCCTTGACCAGCGCCTTGCGCAGCAGATGGATGTAGTTGGAGGCGCGGCAGCCGCCGCCGGTCTGGGTGATCAGCAGGGCAGTGTGCTCCAGATCATACTTGCCGCTGTTCAGCGCATCCAGAAACTGGCCGATGACCAGCAGCGCCGGGTAGCAGGTATCGTTATGGACATACTTCAGCCCCAGCTGCGCCACAGCGCTGCCGCAGTTGCCCAGCAGCTCGCACTTATAGCCCTCGCAGCGCAGTGCGTACTCCATAAGCCGGAACTGGGTCACGGCCATGTTGGGGATCAGGATGGTGTGGGTCTTTTTCATCTCCGGGGTAAATTTAGGATAATGATATTCCATAGGTTCCTCCTATGTTGCTCTAAACAAGATAGTCCCCGCAAAGACTTCCCCCCGCCGGGGGAAGCCCTTCAGCCTATCTTTTATTCTGACTTTTCTGCGGCGGCCTCGTCCCGCTCGTCCAGCGCGGCAAACAGGCTGCGCAGACGGATGTTCACGGCACCGAGGTTTGTGATCTCGTCGATCTTCAGCTGGGTGTACAGCTTGTTGCCCCGCTGCAAAATCTCGCGGGTCTCGTCGGTGGTAATGGCATCCACGCCGCAGCCGAAGGACACCAGCTGCACCAGATCCATATCCTTCTGGGTGGTGCAGTACTTGGCGGCGGCATACAGGCGGCTGTGGTAGGTCCACTGGTTCAGCACGCTGGTGGGGAACTTCTGCACCCGGTTGGAGATGCTGTCCTCGGTGACCACCGCAGCCCCGTGGCGGGTGATCAGGTGGTCAATGCCGTGGTTGACCTCCGGGTCCACATGGTAGGGACGACCTGCCAGCACGATGATGCGCTTGCCCTGACGGCGTGCCTCGTCGATGATCTCGCTGCCCTTTACTCGGATCTTTGCCATGTGTGCTTCGTACTCCGCGTAGGCAGCATCGGCTGCGGCCTGCACTTCCCGCTCGGAGATGCCGCCAAAGTACTTGGGCAGCACCTCTTTTGCCATTTTGTGCACAAAGTCCTTGGGGCGATGGATGCCCACATAATCATAGATGAACTTTTTGCCCTCCAGCTCCGGGCAGTTGCCTGCCAGAACCTCCGGGTAATAGGCCACCACCGGGCAGTTATAGTGGTTATCGCCCAAGCCTTCGTCCACATTGTAGGTCAGGCAGGGGTAGAAGATGGCGTCCAGCTGCATCTGGCTCAGCGCCTTGATGTGGCCGTGGCTCAGCTTTGCCGGGAAGCAGGCGGTATCGCTGGGGATGGTAGCCTGTCCGGCCAGATACAGCCCGCGGGTGGACACCGGGCTGGTGTGCACCGCAAAGCCAAGGCTCGTCCAGAAGGCGTACCAGAAGGGCAGCAGTTCGTAGAAGCCCAGACACAGCGGGATGCCGATGGAGCCGCGCTTGCCGGGCACAGGCTTGTAGCTGGCCAGCAGCTGCTGCTTGTAGGCGTACAGGTTCAGGCTGTTATCCTCGCTTTTGCCGGTAACGGGCTTATCGCAGCGGTTGCCGGAGATGAACTTGCGGCCATCGGCAAAGGTGTTGACGGTCAGCTGGCAATGGTTGCCGCAGCCGCCGCACTTGACGCTGACCACCTGCTGTGCAAACTTTTCCAGCTCCTGCTCGTCCATCATGGCAGAGGTGGTCTGGTTGTTTTTATGGCTCTGGCGCAGGCCGTACAAGGCAGCACCGTAAGCACCCATCAGACCGGCAATGTCCGGCCGGATGACCTCCACACCCATTTCCTTTTCAAAGGCACGGAGCACGGCTTCATTATAGAAGGTACCGCCCTGCACCACGATCTTGCGGCCCAGCTCTTCCGGGCTGGAAGCGCGGATCACCTTGTACAGCGCGTTCTTGACCACGCTGATGGACAGGCCTGCGGAGATATTCTCGATGCTGGCACCGTCCTTCTGTGCCTGCTTGACCGAGCTGTTCATGAACACGGTGCAGCGGCTGCCCAAGTCCACCGGGCGGTCCGCGAACAGCCCCAGCGCAGCGAACTCCTTGACATCATAGCCCAGTGCCTGTGCAAAGGTCTGCAAAAAGCTGCCGCAGCCGGAGGAACAGGCTTCGTTCAGGAAGATGTTGCTGATCGCGCCATCCTCGATCTTAAAGCACTTCATGTCCTGTCCGCCGATGTCGATGATGAAATCCACGTCCGGCATAAAGTACTTGGCAGCGGTAAAATGCGCCACCGTTTCCACCAGACCGTAATCACAGCGGAAGGCGTTTTTCACCAGTTCCTCGCCGTAGCCGGTGGTGGTGACGCTCGCTACCTGCAGCCCCGGGTGCTCCTTATAGATCTTGAGCAGCTGTTCCCGGATGAGGGGCAGCGGGTTGCCGAGGTTGGGCTGATAATTGGTGTACAGGATCTGGCTCTTTTCGTCCACCACCACCAGCTTGACGGTGGTAGAGCCGGAGTCGATGCCGATATGCACCGGCCCGCAGTGAGCGCCAAAAGCCACGTGGGGCACACTGTGGGACATATGCCGTGCGTGGAAAGCCTCGTACTCCTCCTTGCTGGCGAACAGCGGCGGTTCGCTGGCATAGGTTGCGGTGGCGGCGTACTTGTCCAGCGCAGCGGCTACCTCGGTGAGTACAAATTCCTTATCGGCATATAGGGCAGCGCCCAGCGCCACATACAGCAGGCTGTTTTCCGGGCAGGTGCCGGTCACGTTCAGCGCTTCGTCAAAGCTCTTGCGCAGCACGGTGCTGAAGGTGAGCGGGCCGCCCAGATAAAGGATGTTGCCCTTGATGGGGCGTCCCTGCGCCAGACCGGCGATGGTCTGGTTGACCACCGCCTTATAGATACTGGCGGCGATATCCTCGGTGCGGGCACCCTGATTGATCAGGGGCTGCACATCGCTTTTGGCAAACACGCCGCAGCGGGAGGCGATGGTATAGGTACGCTGCGCCTGTTCGGCAGCCTTGTTCATCTCATCGGCGCTCATCTTCAGCAGGGTGGCCATCTGGTCGATGAAGGCACCGGTACCGCCGGCACAGCTGCCGTTCATGCGCACCTCGGTGCCGTTGGTCAGAAACAGGATCTTGGCGTCCTCACCGCCCAGCTCGATGACGCAGTCGGTCTTAGGCATAAAGCGCTTGACCGCCACGCGGGTGGAGAACACCTCCTGCACAAAGGGCACGCCGCAGCTGTCTGCCAAGCCCATACCGGCAGAACCGGAGATGCTGAGCAGCGCTTTGCAGCCATGCAGCTGCTCGGCATCAATGCGCCGCAGCAGCTCCTGCGCCTTTTCCAGAATATGACTATAATGTCGTTCGTATGTAGAATACAGCAGTTCATCATGCTCGCCCAGCACCACACACTTGATGGTGGTACTGCCGATGTCAAGACCTACTCTCACCTTGTTTTCCCTCCTAAGGACAAATAACCGGAGCGTAACGCCCCGGCTGCCATGGCAAACGGCCGTTTGCAGCAAAGGTGTGCAACGGCAGCTTTCTCTTTTCAGCAGCCCGCATCGCGCAGCTACGCTGTTTTTAAGCAGCATTCGCTATAAAAAATGCAGTAAATACGTTTTTGCATACACTATTATTATAATCCAATCGCGGGCAGCATTCAATCCATGTTGTCTATTTTACACGAAAAAAATAGTATTTTTCGCTCAAAAGGCTGAACTTTTTGTGAACAAGTGTCGTTTTTTCCCTCAAAAAAAGCTGCCGCACAAAACGCTGTGCAGCAGCCCCTCTACATTATTAAAGCTCCTTCTCCGGGTCTCCGCGCTCCGGCATGGTGCGCATCTCCCGCACCAGCATAGCGCGCAGATGATACCGGCGCTGCTCCTGCTCGGTCTCCGTGTCGGTGCGCAGCTCCACTGTGCCGTCGGGACGGCTTTCGCCCGCATACAGCGGAATGCTTACCACCGCTCTGGTGCCCTTTTCAGGCGCAGGCTCCAGCTGCAGGCTCCAGCCCATCCTGCGGCAGCACTCCTGACAGAGCAGCAGCCCCAACTGTGCCCCGCCCAGAAAGCTGCGGCGGTTTTCCAGCGCCGCCTGCGCATCTTCGCCGGGCAGGCCGCAGCCATCATCGGTAAAGGTCAGCAGCCATGCCGTCTGGGTGCGGCGCAGCGCAATATTGACACTGCCGCCCTCCCGGCTGGCACGCAGTGCATTGGAGAGCAGATGCAGACACAGCAGCTCTGCATCGCTGCGGTCTGCCAGCGCACAGCAGGAGGTCCACCCGCCGTAATCCAGATGGATCTCCACCCCAAGCTGCGCCCGGATCATATCAGCCTGCGCCGCCACCTGCCGCAGCAGATCACACAGATCGACCGGATACAGCTGCGGCTTTTCGTCCCCGCGCAGAAACTCCAGCAAAGTCATAGCTTCGCTGAGGGTGCGGTCCAGCTTCACAGCAGCGGCGTTGATATCCGCCACTGCCTGCCGGGTAGACTCATCTGCACCGGTGCGGTCAAAATGCTGTTCCAGATATTCACAGTTGTGCCCGATCAGCGCCAGCGAGCGAAAACAGACCTCCTCGATCCGCTTTTGCTGATCCGCCGTAAGTGACCGCGCGTCTGTCCTTTGCTGCTTCATTGCTCTGCCTCCCGGGACACCACTTATTTATCTGTTTTCTGCCGGAGCACAGCACTTCTGACCGCATAGATCAGCTTGCCAGTGGTGGGCTTGCCGCTGCCCAGCCCCGTATCGGCTTTAAACGCCAGCCATGCAGGCCCCGGCCTTGCTTCCAGCTGATCCACCATGCGGCGGATGCCGCTGTCCACCGCAGTGACCGATGCTTCAAACTGCTCGCTCACCGCCTGCAGGATCTCCTTGCGGATCGCCAGCTTCTGGCTGGTGCTGCACACAATGCTGACCGCACAGGTGAGGTATCTGGCATTGATGTCTGCACGTGAGATGCCCCATGTCTCGTACAGCTGGCCGCACTGCTGCTCCAATTGCTGGTTTTGCTGGCCCGGCATACGGTAAAGCTGCCACAGCAGCCTTTTCAGCTCAGTGCCTTCTACGCAGTAACAGCGGTCGCAGCCTTCCGGCAGCACCGCAGCTCTGCGTCGGCCTGCACACTGCACCAGCAGCACCGGCCTTTCCTTCAGCTGATACAGCTGCCGGACAAACTGCTCCATAGACATATCCGCTAGCTCACTGCACAGCACCACGGCATCGCAGCGGGCACCCTGCTGCAGCCGCTGCAGCAGCTTTTCCCCGCTGCAAAAGCAGGTACATTCAATGGCGCTTCCCTGTTCCTGCAGATAGCGCTTTTGAACACGGAGTTCCTTCAGATCATAGCTTGCAAGGGCAACCCGCAGCTGGACTGTTCGCTCACTGTTCACACCAAGCGCCGCCTTTCCCTCCTGCCGGGTCGACAGCCGTCAGCTCTGTGACAACATCCTGCCAGATCTCCGGCTGAACTCCATTCTCGCACAGATAGCGCAGGATCCGATAGCAGAATTCCGGCGCAGCCGCAACATACTGACTGTCCACCCGCTGTCGGCTGCCCAGCCTGCATAAGGTCAGTCGGCAGCCTTGTGTGCCCTCCACCTCCATGGCATACACCAGCGTATACGCCTTCTGCAAGCCATCAATGGCAGAATACTGCCGGATCATGGGTGAAAATGTACGTTCCATTTCAGTTCCTCCTTACCGCAAGGGCATTGCTTTTTTTGCCTTGAATGTCCTTTTTTATTGTATGGGGCAGGAGAAGCCGTTACAATCCTAAAGAAATGTTTGTCCATGTCTGGTTTATGCGGCTTTTCAGAAATGTGTCGTCAGTTTTTCAATTCCGACACATTTTTCATGCGGCGCAATGGGTGTCCGTGTTTTGTTCCGTGCGCCGCTGACAATTTTAGAATAGCACGTTCGCCCCGTAAATTCAACCGGTATCTTTTTCCGTTTTCTCTTTTTTGTCCTATACACGCAGATAAACGCCGGCTTTGTCCTTCCTGCTTTATCTTGTCATGGTTTATTCACAAGATTTTGCTATAATAGATTATATATTGTCTGTAACTCTCACCTACTTTGATCCATAGGCTCAGCGCCCGGCGGCGCGGTACCGGAAAGGCACATCTATGCTCAAACTCAAACAGATCAACAAGGAATACAAGACCGGCGAGCTGGTGCAGCACGCACTGAACAACGTCAGTCTGAACCTCCGGGATAACGAATTTGTGGCCATTCTGGGGCCCAGCGGCTCCGGCAAGACCACGCTGCTGAACATCATCGGCGGTCTGGACCGCTACGATAGCGGCGACCTTATCATCAACGGTATCTCCACCAAAAAATACACCGACCGCGACTGGGACTCCTACCGGAACCACACCATCGGCTTTGTGTTCCAGAGCTATAACCTGATCCCCCACCAGACCGTGCTGGGCAATGTGGAGCTGGCACTGACCATCTCGGGCGTTTCCAAGGCCGAGCGCCGCCGCCGTGCCGCCAAGGCTTTGGAGCAGGTGGGGCTGGGCAACCAGCTGCACAAGCGCCCCAGCGAGATGTCCGGCGGGCAGATGCAGCGGGTAGCCATTGCCCGTGCGCTGGTGAACAACCCCGATATCCTGCTGGCAGACGAGCCCACCGGCGCACTGGACAGTGAGACCAGCCTTCAGGTGATGGAGCTGCTCAAGGAGGTGGCCCGTGACCGGCTGGTGGTCATGGTCACCCACAACCCGGAGCTGGCCGAGCGCTACGCCACCCGCATCGTAAAGCTGAAGGACGGCGTGATCCGCTCCGACACCATGCCCTACGAACCCGAGGACGAGGCTGCTGCCGTTGCCCCCGTGCACCGGAACATGGGGCACTCCTCCATGTCCCTGCTCACCTCCCTTTCCCTCAGCTTCAACAATCTGCTCACCAAAAAGGCACGCACCCTGCTCACCGCCTTTGCCGGTTCCATCGGTATCATCGGCATTGCGCTGATTCTTTCCCTTTCCAACGGTGTGAGCCGCTATATCAGCAACATGGAAAAATCCACACTGGCCGCCTACCCGCTGCAGATCAGCAGCACCGGCGTAGATCTGGCCAGCGTGATGGACCCGGACACCTACACCAGCGTCTCGTCCGACTCCTCCGCACCGGAAGGCATGGTCACGGTGAGACAGCTGCTGTCTCAACTGAACATCGGCGCTGCCAGCAACGATCTGCGCTCGCTGAAGGCATATCTGGACAGTGACGCCTGTACCATCCGGGACAACGCCACGGTGGAATACACCTACACCCCTGATCCGCTGATCTACCGCCAGAACCCGGACGGCACCGTGCAGAAGCTGAACCCGGACACCACCTTTTCCGATATCGCCAGTGAGAACGCCTCGGTGACCAGCCTTATGACCTCCATGGCCAGCCCCTATGTGTTCTGCGAAATGGCCGAGACCCCCGCCCTGTACGAGGATCAATACGATGTCAAGGCTGGCCGCTGGCCGGAAAAGTACAACGAGCTGGTGCTGACCCTGAACGCGGACGGCAGCGTTTCGGACTATGCGCTGTACGCCATGGGTCTGCGGGATCAGGCCGAGCTGGACAAGATCTTACAGCAGTATGCGCAGAACCAGAAGATCGATCTGCCCACGGACTACGGCACCTATACCTATGACGATTTTCTGGGCATGACCTTCAAGCTTGTCAACAAGGCCGACTGCTATGTCTACGACACTGAGCACAATATCTGGCTGAGCAAGCTGAATGATGAAGCTTACATGCAGCAGCTGGTGGCCGACAGCGAGGAGCTGACCATTGTCGGCATCGTGCAGCCCAAGGCAGACGCCACCTCCACCATCCTGCACAGCGGTCTGGACTACCTGCACGATCTGACTTATTACGTCATCGATCAGGCGGCCAACAGCGAGATCGTGCGCCAGCAGCTGGCAGACCCGGACATCAACGTGCTGACCGGCGAACCCTTCGATGCTGCCAGCAACAGCATGCTGGACATCGCCTCTCTGTTCTCGGTGGACACGGACGCCCTCAAGGAAGCTTTCCAGTTCGACACCAGCGCCCTGCACTTTGATCTGGACGGCGCATTCGACCTGACCGACGATTCCTTCGATCTTGCCACCCTCATCGACCCTTCCAGCTTCAAGCTGGACCTCAGCGGGCTGCCGCTGCCGGACATGGAGATGGACATGAGCGAATTGTTCGACGGCATAGAGCTGAATATCTCTCAGGACGGCTTACAGACACTGATGAAAAAGATCATGAACGGCTACAAGCGCTATCTCATCAGCAACGGCCTGCTGAATCTGGATAAGATCGGTTTTTCCTCCTATATGCAGACCGAGGCCTTCCAGACGCTGCTTGCCGAATCCATGGGTGACCTGCTGGACACTTCCGGGCTGGAGGAGCAGTTTGCCGGTACCCTCCAGCAAAATCTGCAGACCGTGATGGAGGCCTACTCCGTCCAGCTGGGCGAGGCGCTGCAGACCCAGCTCACCGCCGCTTTGCAGGAGCAGATGGGTCCTGCCATCCAGAAGCTGGCCGGGCAGCTGGAGCAGAAGATCGCGCAGGCCATCCAGAGCAATATTGCGCAGCTGAGCACGCAGGTGGAAAGTGCACTCAAGATCGACCCCGCTGTGTTCCAGCAGGCCATTCAGATCAACATGACCGGCTCCGACCTGACCGAAATGATCAAAAGCACCCTGCTTTCCTCCGCTTCCAGCTACGAAAAGATTTTGGACGACCTCGGCTATGTGGACTACGCAAAGCCCGATGCCATCTATATCTACCCCAACAGCTTTGATACCAAGGCGCAGGTGGTGAACGAGCTGGACGCCTACAACGCCTCCATGCGGCAGCAGGGCGAAGAGGGTAAGGTGATCCACTATACCGATATGGTGGGCACCCTGATGAACTCGGTCACCGAAATCGTGGGCATGGTCAGCAATGTGCTGGTGGCCTTTGTGGCGATCTCGCTGGTGGTGTCCTCCATCATGATCGGCGTCATCACCTATATCAGCGTGCTGGAGCGCCGCAAGGAGATCGGCATCCTGCGTGCCATCGGCGCGTCCAAGCGCAACATCTCGGAGGTATTCAACGCCGAGACCTTCATCATCGGTCTGTGCTCCGGCTGTATGGGCGTGGGCCTGAGCCTGATTCTGCTGATCCCCGGCAACATGCTCATCCACTCCATTGCCGACAGCGCCTCAGTCACGGCAGCCCTGCCGCTGCAGGCTGCACTGGTGCTGATCGCACTGGCCACACTGCTCACCATTCTGGGCGGCCTGATCCCCGCCCGCAGCGCCGCAAAGAGCAACCCTGTCAAAGCGCTGCGCTCTGAGTAAACTATTCCGCATTCAAATCCCTGCTGTGCTCTGTGTGCAGCAGGGATTTTGCATTCCGGCCCGGCTTGTGCTACAATAGAAAAAACTTCATTTCAAAGGAGTCTTTCCATGCCTGTCATTCATGAGATCACCGACCTTACCGCCCCGGAGCTGGACATCTACGCTCGGCTCACGCAGGCGCAGCTGCGTAACCGGCTGGAGCCGGAAAAGGGCATCTTTATCGCCGAAAGCCCCAAGGTGATCGCCCGGGCGCTGGACGCCGGTTACCAGCCTCTTTCCCTGCTGATGGAGCGCAAGCAGATCACCGGC
>OHUP01000588.1_pt1 | contig 11735 bp, 6 predicted proteins | sample 1579221 | NCBI WGS metagenome assembly OHUP01 (sample SAMEA3882555, study PRJEB24775) | human gut metagenome | biome: human-associated habitat; feature: intestine environment; material: feces | place: Netherlands | collected 2009/2010 | reverse complement strand
ACGGACACATGATCTCTTTTTATAATATTCCACCAATAATTTCCGTCTTTAAACTAAAACTTCCCTTCTTTAAACGCCCGCATCATCTCATTCGTCAAACTAAAATCATTTGGTTGCAATTCAATTTCATCACGGCTCTTCCACTCAGCAAGTTTCAATTCTGAAGTATCCATATGAATCTCTGTATCTCCATCTACCTCACAATAAAAACCAGCCAGCAAATCATCCACAACACCCCAAGGCTGAGATTTATAATATTGAATATTCTTCACACGAATACCAGCTTCTTCCATGACCTCTCGTGCAACAGTTTCTTCCAAAGTTTCACCAATTTCCGTAAATCCAGCAATTAATGCAAATGGAGTGAATCCTTTACGGTATTTTGTAAGCAGGATCTTATCACCATTTTTAACACCAACGATCACAGCAGGCACGATTCTTGGATAGATCAGATGACCGCAAGATGGGCATTTTAAAGCACGTTCTGTGGAAGAATGAACGGTCTTGTGTCCACAGCATCCACAGAAACGGTTTGTGCGGTACCAGTTATAAAGATGTAAACCAGTGATCGCCGCAAACGTGCGGTATTTTGGACCAATCTGTAAATTGCGAAGCTCACGTACGGTATTGAATTCATAATCTTCAGGAATTTCTTCCGGAGCTTCATTTAATAAGAAGTAGTTGTCATCATCCACAGAGAAAAGATATGTAAGAGTTTCTTCTGTAACATGAGTATCATTCACAAAATCACTCAATCTAGGGAATGATAAAAATAGATGTTCCTCATTTAAAAGAGTTGGTCTTGCAAGTTTCTTACCATCACCGGTATAGATCATTTCATCCAGAGAAAATAGATCTTCCTGCCCCATTTCTTCTAAGTCTTCTTTCTTTAATAAACGATGAAGAAGACCTTCCTGTGTAAAATATAAAATAATGCTGTCAGCATCTGGTTTTTGATCTGGATGATATTGATTGTTTAGTTTATGTGGATAAATATCTTGTATCATATGTAATAAAATTCCTCGTTTCCATTAAAATTCAAATAAAAAAAGCACTTTTATCATAACAGAATCAAAAGAAAATGAACAGAAGAAAAAAGATATATCATAAATGAAAAAGAAAGTTATGTATGAAATAAAAAAATGACCAATGTTCAATAAATTATTGACTTTTATCAAGGAAGTGCATATAATAACCAATGATTCAAAGAGGTATGACCTCTATATAAGTAATAAAAATGCAAGGAAGGAGCAGCTGTGATCATGTTAAAACGAGAATGGCAGAAAATTTCAAAGAACCCCTGGATGATTATCATTTTGATCGCGATCATTACGATTCCTGCAATTTATACATCTGTATTCCTTGGTTCTATGTGGGATCCATACGGAGATGCAGATCAATTACCAGTAGCGGTAGTCAATCACGATAAGAAGGTAAATTACGAGGGAAAAACATTACAAGTAGGAGATGATCTGGCAAAGAATCTGAAAGATTCAGGATCACTGGATTTTCATTTTGTAAGTGACAAGAAAGCAGAGGAAGGATTGAAGAGTGGAGAATATTATATGATCATTTCCATTCCAGAAAATTTCTCAAAGAATGCAACAACATTAATGGATAAGAATCCAAAACAGATGAAACTGACATACAAGACAAACCCAGGTACGAACTATGTAGCATCCAAGATGGATGACAGTGCCATAGCGAGGATTGAGAAGTCAGTCAGAGAAAAAGTAACAGAAACTTATGTAAAGACCGTATTTGATCAGATCAAGACAGCCGGAAGCGGTTTCCAGAAAGCAGCAGATGGATCTAAAAAGATCGAAAGCGGAGCGAAAAAGCTGAAAGCTGGAAATGATACGATCGAACAGAATTTAAAGAAGTTAGCATCCAGCACATTAACATTTCAGAATGGAGCAAAATCACTTTCTGTAGGGCTAAAAACATACACAGCAGGTGTAGCCAAAGTTGATAGTGGAGCAAAATCTTTAAAATCAGGAACAAAGACATTGAAAAATGGAGTTGCAGCTCTGCAGACAGGAGCAACTCAGTTATCCAATGGTTCTAAATCCTTAAAATTAGGAATCTCCCAGTATACAAACGGAGTCAGCACAGCACAGGCTGGAAGCAAACAGCTTGCAGCGAATAATAAAGCATTAAATGCAGGTGTTGAAAAATTATCCAGTGGAAGTAAGGATTTAAAAGATGGAACTGGAACATTATCAGCAGGTCTTAAAAATCTGTTGGGTCAGACAAAAGAAACATCCAATGGACTTGGAACTCAGTTAAAAGAAAATGAAGCGAAGAAAGATGGAATTATAAGCAAACGAAGCAATTTCGATACACAATTAGAAGCATTTAATACAAAATTAAATGAATTAAATCAAATGCTTTCTGCTGGATCAACCGCATCAGAGACATCAACACAGACAGCAAACAATGAAACAGCTAAGAAGGCAGCAAGCAGTGCAGCAAATGCAAAGTCAAGTGTATCTGATTTAAACAGCAAAGTAAGCAAGTTAAAGAATTCATCTGTACTTGATAAATTAAGCGAAGAAGATAAAAAAGCATTATTAGCTGAAATCGACGAGGTAGATAGCGCAGCATCTGATGTTGAAAATAATGTTGATGAAACATATACAAATGCACAGAAAGCGGCAGATACAAAAACAACAGCAAAAACACAGTCCGCAAGTAGTGAACAGCAACTTGCAACAGTGAAAGCATATGTTAGTTCTTTAGCAAAATCATCTAAGCAACTTGCAGAATCATCCCAGACACTTTCTGGATACGAAAAAGCGATGATGAATGGTCTGTATGAAGGCTTAAATGAAGTAAAAACAACATTAGACCGTCAGGGAACAACTCAGGATACAATGGGTATGATCCAGGCGTTGACCCAGTTATCAGAAGGTGCTACAAAAGTACAGACAGGAATGACAACCTTAGAATCTGGAATCAACGACAGCACAAGCGGATTAAAGATTGGAATTGCCAACTACACAGCAGGAGTTGAAAGTCTGAACACAGGACTTACAACATTAACAAACAATTCCAAAGCATTAAATAGCGGAGCAACTCAGCTGAATAGTGGAATTGGTCAGGTAAGCTCAAAACTTCCAACATTTAAGTCAGGAACAGCAAAACTTTACAAAGGAACAAAAACACTGAAATCAGGAACAGCAGCCTTAGTTGCTAACAACAATACATTAAACAGTGGAGCCGGACAGTTAGCATCTGGAGCTGGACAGATCGCAAGTGGATCAAGTCAGTTAGCAGCAGGATCTACAACTCTTGGAAATGGAATCGGAACACTTCAGAGTGGAAGCAAGACATTAAAAGATTCCTTACAAAAAGGAGCAGATCAGGTTAACAGTATCAAGGCAACCAAGAAGACAAACAAAATGTTTGCCGCACCAGTAAAAGCTAAGAATGTAGAATATTCACACGTTGATAACAATGGTCACGCAATGGCACCATATATGATGTCCGTTGGATTATTCGTAGCATGTATGGCATTTACATTAATGTATCCTTTAATGGAGAAAAACGAAGAAGTCAAGAGTGGACTTCAGTGGTGGTTAAGCAAAGTCACAGTTATGGCAGCAGTATCCATTGCGCAGGCAGTGATCATGGTTGCAGTTTTAATGGGAATCAATGGACTCGAACCACATTACGTAGGAAAAACATTTGGAATGGCCGTCTTAGCATCCATGGCATTTATGTCATTGATCTGCTTTGGCGAGATGTTATTAAACCGTGTCGGAAGTTACGTCATGTTAGTATTCATGGTCGTACAGTTAGGTGCAGCCGGAGGAACATATCCATTGGATATGGCACCACACTTCTACACAGTATTACACAAATATATGCCATTCAGCTATACAGTACACGCATTCCGTCACACACTATCCATGGATGGACGGATCGGACAGGATATTGCAGTATTTGTTGGAATCTTAGTTGTGTCAACATTAGCAACGATCATCTTCTACCGATTCAGAATGAAGAAACAGGTTGGAGGAACATTGGAACCTAATGGAGCGCCACAGCATTAGATATAAAAATAATTAAATAAAAACTCTAATGAACAAAAGACTAGGACAGTCAGTTTTGGATTGTATAGATATACATCTTCCAAAACTGATTGTCCTAGTCTTTTTATTGTTGTTGTATGCATGAAAAATGTGTATAAAATGTGAACAAATACATTGAATAAAGATTAATGCAGGAGTATAATTAAAAAAGTATAGTAATTGTAAATAGGGATAATAAGTTAATAGGGAGCTTTCACTTATGAAGAAGACTAAGATTCCACGGAAAAAAGTACGTGGAAAGAAAGCAACTGTAACGATTAAAATTAAATAATCCCAAAATGCGCTAAAAGAGTGATCAGATTGATCACTCTTTTATGCATTCTACACAAAAAAGTGTTATAATAAACAAAGCAATATGCAGATTCAAACATGAAGAAAAGGAGGACGAATTTCATGCAAAAAGGATGGAAAGTATTCAGCCACTTAAATGGCAAGAGTAGAAAGAAACTGTTAGCATGTCTGCTCAGCATATCTATGATACCGGTCAACGGATTTACGGTAATGGCGGCAACAGCAGATCAGGGGAATCAGGCAGCGGTGACACAGGAAGGTACAACCACACCAACAGTTACAAGTGGGATTTCATTTGCGGCAGAATCCCAGAATGTAACAGTAGGAAATTTCAAGTATTATGAATTCCAGGGAACGCAGGCAAAAGATTTCGATAAAGTCAACTTCAAAATTTCTGATCAAACAGCATTAAAGATTGAACAAAAGACTTTCAAACAAGCAGATGGAACAGAAGTTGTGAAGTATATGCCGATTGCATTAAAAGACAGCGGAAAAGTTACTGTAATAGCAACATTTGAAAAGAATAAAAAGCCATTAGATGGAGTAAGTGCTCAGCTTGAATTTAATTTAAGCAAAGATGATAATATCATTCCATTTACTTCACAAACGATGTATCAGGTATTTAGTGGAAAGGAAGAAGGTGCGCTTACTAAAGCAGACTTAGCAGCGAAGACAGAGATCAATCTTTCTGATAAAGGTCTGACAGATGCAGAAGTAGCATATCTTCAGTATGCAACTGGTTGTGAAAAATTAGATTTAAGCAAGAATACAAATATAAGTAAGATTGATGCATTAAAATCTATGACGAATCTAAAGGAAATCAATCTGGAAGGTACAAAGGTTTCCACAGCAGACAGAATTGCGTTGATCAAGAAAGATCCGATCACAGTAGAAAAAGGAGCCAAAACAAATGATCCTATTCTTCCAAAAGGAATTTTAAAAGGATGCAAAGATGTTAAGTATTCTGAGGAAGTAGCAGCAGGAACAACAGCAAAATTAAAATCAATCCAGGTTCAGACAGATGGAACCATAAGTCTGGAAGTAGTGGATACAGCAGAAGCAGGAACGACGAATTTAAAAGTTGAAAGCACAACAACACCAACAGTATTTGCAACGATTCCAGTAAATGTGACAGCCAAAAGTGCAACAACACCAGAGTTTGATAAAAATGATCCAAATGTAAGTGTAGGAGCATTTAAGAAACAGATCAAGTTAAATAATCTGGAAAAAGATGATGTAGTAACGATCACATCAAAAGATACAAAGATCTTAAATATCCGCACAGAAACAGCGCAGGATGGAACAAAGACATACTATCTGGAACCAAAAGCAGCAGGAAAAGCAACGGTAGAAGCGGTAGTAGCAAGAGTAGGAAAGACATATACAGCAACGATTGAGATTCAGGTAGCAGCCGTAGGAAAAGATATCATTCCACTGACAAGTTACAAAGTATACGATGCATTAGAGGCAGATGCAAATAACGATGGAATGATCTCAACAGAAGAGATCAAAAATGTAAAATCTATTAATTTAGAAAATAAAGATCTGACGAATGCAGATTTAGCAGGTTTATCCGAAGCAGTCAATTGCGAAAAGATCGATCTCGAAAACAACAAAAACATCACAGACATCAGTTTCATAAAGAATTTAAAACAGTTAAAAACACTCTATCTAAGAGGAACATCTGTGACAGATTTTACAGCATTAAATGATCTGAAAGCACAGTTAGAATCATTATATCTGCCAACAACAGCAAGCACAGCGACAAGAATGTCATTCTTAAGCGACAGCCTGTATCTAAAAGAAGGACAGGAATTAACAATACAGCAGTTTACAAAAGGTGTATTCGTAGATAGCAAAGAAGCATGCACGATCACATCATCTAATCTGGCAGCAGTATCCATTACAGGAGATAAGATCAAAGCCGGAACAAAAGGTCAGATGGCAACACTGACATTAAAAGCTGGAACAACAACAAAAACGATCAAAGTTTACACAACAGATGAAACAGGTAAGATTCCTACACAGGCGGTTGTATTAAACAAAACATTTGTAACATTAAATCCAGGCAAGACAGAACAGCTGAAGATCACATATTTACCAGATTATGCAACAGCTTCAATCGGAACAGTAAAATGGACATCTTCCAACGAAGCAGTTGTAACAGTTGACGCAGCGGGTAAATTAACAGCTAAGACTGCAGGAAAAGCAATTATTACGGCAATAACATCTGACGGAAATGTAATGTACTGCATCGTAACAGTAGAAAATATCAAAGTCAGCAAGATTACGATCACAACAACAACATCTAACAAGATCGCAACTGGTAAGAAAGTAACATTAAAGGCGATCGTAACACCATCCAACGCATACAATAAAGGTGTTACATGGAAATCAAGCAATACCAAAGTTGCAACAGTTAGCAGCAGCGGTGTCGTTACAACGAAGAAGAAAATGGGTGGAAAAACAGTAACGATCACAGCGACAGCCAAAGACGGAAGTGGTAAGAAAGCATCATATAAGATCTATGTCAAGAAAGGTATCGTAAAGAAAGTCTACATTTCTGGAGTTAAATCAGTAAAAGCTGGTAAGAAGTTATATCTGAAAGGAAAAACAAGCGCATCTTCAGGGGCAAATAGAACATTAAAATGGTCAAGCAGCAATACAAAATATGCGAAAGTTTCTTCCAAAGGAACTGTAACAACATACAAAGCTGGAAAGAAAAAATCCGTGAAGATCACAGCAAGAGCAGTGGATGGAAGCGGAAAGAGCAAGACGGTTACAATTAAAATTAAATAGTAAAGTAATCTCTGATATTTATTGAAAGAAAAAGCAGTTAGAAATCAAAATTTAAGATTTCTAGCTGCTTTTCTTCCAAATTGCAAAAGTAGTAACAAAAACTTGCAATACCCCTCTTATATTAAATCAAATGATAATGTTCAAATGCATGATAAATCCCGTCATCGTTTACGGAATCTGTAACATATTCCGCAATTTCTTTTAATTCATCACAGGCATTTCCCATAGCAATTCCATGGCCAGCAGCTTTAAACATGGAGATATCGTTATTACTGTCTCCAAATGCGTAGCAGTCATCTGTAGAGATGTTGAGATGATCAGCGACATATGTAAGACCAGTCCCTTTATCAGGATTTTCAACATGATCCCATGTAAATTCATGCGCCATATAAGGAGCAAGGTCAAAAGCAGTGATCATAAATCCATAATGTGGATGAAAGTCAACATTATGATCGCGGAAATAAGAACATTTTTCCCCTTCAAAGGTTCCATAGATATTGTTTTCTACGCAAATCCGTTTGATCTGCTCGACCACTGTTTCAGGAACTGTTTTGTGATAGATCGTTTCACCATCAAGAAGGATGTGAACTCCGTTAGAACAAAGATAACCGTCGCAGCCAATATCGAGAATCTCTTTTTCAAAATAAACAAGAGGTCGTCCAGTGTTGATCAGGACTTTATGACCATTTTCCTGTGCTTCATGGATTGCTTTGAGCGTAGATTCTGGAACCAGACGCTGTTCTTTACTGTACAAAGTCGCATCGACATCCATAAAGATTAGTTTGTTGTTTTCACTCATATTATCATTCCCCATCTAAATATTCATAAAAATTAAGAGCCGGATACAAATGAAGATTGATGGTCCGGCTCTGTGCTGTAAGGATATAGTTGATTATTCTTCCACAGTTACAGTCTTCATAACTTGTGGTTCTAATGGTTTATCGGAATAATCTGTTGCAACTTCAGCGATCTTATTTACAACATCCATTCCTTCAATGATCTTACCGAATGCTGCGTACTGTCCATCTAAATGTGGAGCAGCTTTGTGCATGATAAAGAACTGTGATCCGGCAGAATCAGGCATCATAGAACGAGCCATGGATAAAACACCAGGAGTGTGTTTTAAGTTGTTGATCACACCGTTCTGGCTGAACTCTCCTTTGATCGTATGTCCAGGACCACCTGTTCCTGTACCTAATGGGCATCCACCCTGGATCATAAATCCGTTGATGATACGATGGAAAGTTAAACCATCATAGAAACCGTCTTTTACAAGATTTACAAAGTTCTCAACAGTGATCGGAGCGATCTCCGGATATAATTCTGCTTTCATTACATCACCATTTTCCATAGTGATCGTTACAATTGGATTTGCCATAATATGAAATTCCTTTCTATATTTTATAATCTTTTGCCGTTTACGGCTATGCTTTGATTATAATGGAAATACTAAAAAAAGTACAGCAGTTTGACCAGAAGAGTTACAATCCAAAATATGCATATTTTTTCACAAAAATTACAAAAAAGTTAAGAATATGAACGAAAATTAATAAAAACCCTTTTATTTCTACAAAATGCGAGTATAATAGCATAGGAACACAGTATGATTTTAAAATCATACGATAATAAAAATTTGGGAGGACATCATGGATTTATATTTAGATTTTGATCATAATTCCAGAAGGCGCAGAAGGGGGCGCAGACGTGGAAGAAGAAATCGTTCCAGAGTTCCATTTGTCATTGGAGTCATCATTTTACTAGTGGTCATTGTGGCAGGAGGTATATTTGCTGGAAGAAAATATATGGCTTACAGGCAGCAGAAAGCAGAAGAGGCCAGAAAACTTGCAGAGGCAAGAAGAGTCGTTACAGTCATGATCCCGGAAGGATATTCCATTGATATGATAGCAAAACGACTAGAGAAACAGGGAGTCTTTAAAGCAGATGAATTTATAAAGGCTGCGAAGAATACAGATCAGTATAAAAACGATTTTATTAAAGACATTGACCCAAAGAAGGGAACAAAGTACAAATTAGAAGGTTATCTGTATCCGGATACTTATAAGATTTACAAAAGTTCCAAACCAGAAGATCTGATCCAGAAGATGCTTGATAATTTCGATAAGAAATATTCAGCACTTGCGAAATCTTATAAAGGAAAGCGTTCTATGGCAGAGATCATGACGATCGCATCAATGATCGAACGTGAAGCAAGCAATATGTCAGAACGTCCGATGATCGCAGGAGTCATTGAGAATCGCCTTGCAGCGAAAATGAGACTTCAGATCGATCCGACTGTTTTGTATACCACAACAAATGGATTATATAATGCGAAGAAAGTTTATTATAAAGATCTGAAAGTGAAAACGGTGTATAATACTTACGTTATGAAAGGGTTACCAGCAGGACCGATTTGTAATCCGTCAGACACGGCGATCAAGGCTGCGATGCATCCGAAGAAACATGATTATCTATATTATAGAACTGACGGAAGCAAAAAGGGAACTCATATTTTCACAAAAACATTCGATGAACATAAGAATGCGAAAAGCACAAGTACAAAAGATAAAAATAGTACAAATAGCACAAATACAACGAATTCAAAATCTTGAGTATTTTACTAAGGATTCAAAAAGATTGTTATTTTTTTGGCGTACAAAAAAAAATACCTAAAAATACATAAAAATCTCTTTAAAAACTTGTGCAAATAATGTAGAATAAAGCTGTATACAAAAGTTATATGTATACAGCTTTGTTTATGTTTTAAGCAACTTGTGAAAGTTGTAGTGATATTTTCTACGCCCATATGCTAGGTGGACGTAGAGATTAACAATGTGTGGATATATTCACACGAGATTTTTTAGGAGGAAGAGAACATGGCAAGAAAAATGAAAACCATGGATGGTAACACAGCCGCTGCACACGTATCATATGCTTTTACAGAAGCTGCAGCAATTTATCCTATTACACCATCCTCACCAATGGCAGAGTCAACTGACCAGTGGGCAACACAGGGAAAGAAAAATATTTTCGGACATCCTGTAAAATTAGTTGAAATGCAGTCTGAAGGAGGAGCAGCAGGAACTGTACATGGTTCTTTAGCAGCTGGTGCATTAACAACTACTTATACAGCATCTCAGGGTCTGTTATTAATGATCCCTAACATGTATAAGATCGCTGGTGAACAGATGCCTTGCGTATTTGATGTATCTGCTCGTGCACTTGCATCTCACGCACTGAACATCTTTGGTGACCACTCTGACGTTTATGCATGTCGTCAGACAGGTTTCGCAATGCTTTGCAGCTCTAGTGTTCAGGAAGTTATGGACTTAGGAGCAGTAGCTCATTTAGCAACAATTAAAGGACGTGTTCCTGTATTACATTTCTTCGATGGATTCAGAACATCTCATGAAATTCAGAAAATCGAAATGTGGGATTATGATGATCTTGCAGATATGGTTGATTATGAAGCAATCGACAAATTCAGAGCTGAGTGCTTAAACCCAGAACATCCAGTTCTTCGTGGATCAGCTCAGAACCCAGACATCTTCTTCCAGGCAAGAGAAGCAGCTAACTCAACATATAATGCTTTCCCTGCAATCGTTGAAGATTACATGAATCAGGTTAACGCTAAGATCGGAACAGATTATAAATTATTCAACTACTATGGAGCTGAAGACGCTGAGAGCGTAATCATCGCTATGGGATCTGTTTGTGAAACAATCGACGAAACAATCGATTACTTAATGAAACAGGGTAAAAAAGTCGGTGTTGTTAAAGTTCGTCTTTACAGACCATTCGTTGCTGAGAAATTAGTAGAAGCAATCCCTGATACAGCAAAAGTTATCAACGTATTAGACAGATCTAAAGAGCCTGGAGCAAGAGAACCATTATACCTTGATGTTGTTAACGCATTAAGAGGAACAAAATTCGAAAGCTGCACAATCAATGGTGGACGTTATGGATTAGGTTCTAAAGATACTACACCAGCTGATATCATCGCTACATTCGAAAACGTTGATAAAAACGAATTCACATTATCTATCGTGGATGATGTTACAAACTTATCTCTTGAAAGAGGAGAAACTCCAGTTACAGCTCCAGACAGCATCGTAGCATGTAAATTCTGGGGACTTGGAGCCGACGGTACTGTTGGTGCTAACAAGAACTCTATCAAGATCATTGGTGACCATACAGACAAATATGCTCAGGCATACTTTGATTATGACTCTAAGAAATCCGGTGGTGTTACAATGTCCCACTTACGTTTCGGAGATGACCCAATCAAATCAACATACCTGATCAACAAAGCTGACTTTGTTGCTTGCCATTGTGCACCATATTTAACAAAATATAACATGGTTCAGGACTTAAAAGACGGTGGAACATTCCTGTTAAACTGCAGCTGGACTCCAGAAGAAGTTGGAGAACATCTTCCAGGACAGGTAAAAGCTTACTTAGCTAAACACAACATTAAGTTCTATATCATTGATGGTATCAAGATCGGTAAAGAAATCGGACTTGGTGGACGTATTAATACTGTATTACAGT
>OHUP01000584.1_pt1 | contig 11805 bp, 11 predicted proteins | sample 1579221 | NCBI WGS metagenome assembly OHUP01 (sample SAMEA3882555, study PRJEB24775) | human gut metagenome | biome: human-associated habitat; feature: intestine environment; material: feces | place: Netherlands | collected 2009/2010 | reverse complement strand
ATTATTGCTTTAAATGTGCTAAAATATTATTGAAATATAATTTTATTTGGGTGCGATATGACAATTTTTGAAAAAGCAGATTATTTAATTAAAATAATTGAAAATGCCGGATATGAAGCATATTTGGTAGGCGGATGTGTGCGTGACTTTTTTATGAATAAGCCTTGTGATGATATTGATATTACAACATCGGCTAAACCTATTGAGCTTGAAAAAATATTGACGGAAAATAAAATTAAATATATTGAAACAGGTCTTAAGCACGGTACGGTTACCGCTTTGATAGAGTCTGACTCTTTTGAAATCACCACTTATCGAACTGACGGTGAATATTCGGATAACCGTCATCCTGAAAATGTGAAATTTGTGAGCAATATAGATGATGATTTATCCCGCCGTGATTTTACTGTTAATGCGATAGCGTTTAATCCTAATAAAAATGAAATCGTCGATTTATTCGGCGGAAAAAAAGATAAGTACCCTCAAAAGGCCATCCCGGATGGATAGACTTACCACCTTGCTTGTATTCTTTAGTGTACAAATCACCACACCACTCCCAAACATTGCCACTCATATCATACAATCCCAATTCATTGCTTTTTTTCAGACCTACCGGACGGGTAGTTCCAGCTTCTCCATATTGTCCGCCAGAGGAATTCCCAACATGCCAAGCCACCTCACTTACCTGATTGCTGCCACTGTATTTATAGTGCTTACTTTTGTGTCCACCACGCGCTGCGTATTCCCATTCGGCCTCAGTCGGAAGACGAAATGTTTTACCGGTCATAGCATTTAATCTACCGATAAACTCCTGCGCATTTTTCCAGCTTACATTTTCCATCGGGCAATCTTCGCATCCCCCATTAAACGGCAAAATGGAATCAGTATCCATAACCGCCCTCCACAGCCTTTGAGTAACTTCATATTTTCCTATGTAAAAATCAGATACCGACTCCTTACGTGCTGGTTTCTCGTTATCCTCACAGTCACATCCCTGCTCATCTGTACATCCCATCATAAATGTACCTCCTTTCACAAAAACCATCTCAATAGAATCCCCATTCACAACAACTATAAGTTGCTGAATAGGAGTTTCATCCGACTGACATCGAATAAAAACAGTTATAAGACATATTGCCAAAACAACAGTCAATGCTTTAACTCTTCTTTTCATACTTTCATTAAGAACATTCTCTTCCTTAGTATTTCATACTATATATACGAATAGCACAAACATACTAAAAACAAATGAATTACGAAATTTACATAGAACTATTTTTCATTTTTCATATTCCACCACTTTCCTCAACGGAGCCAACAACCTTTCCAGTACATTCTTGTCAGCAAGGATAATGTCTGCCGTACCTTTCAACTCACGCGAAACAGGTAGCTGTTTGCCGTAGTTGGTCTGCATGCCGTCAGGCAAAGTTATTTCTACTATATACATTCCCTCTTCCGTTGGAGCAGGAGAGATACTTGCAACCTGCCCTTTTACATAGCCAAACTCCTGGTCGGGATAATTATTCAGACGTATATGCACCCGCTGTCCCACATGTACCTTACCCGAACCCTGCAAAGGAAGTAGAGCCTTACCTAACACCCTTGAACTGTCGGATGGCTGAATCGTGAAAACCGTCCGGCTTTCACATTCTGGTTACGACTCCAAACCGTCATAAAAGTAACCTTCCCCCTGACCGGACTTTTCAATAAATAAGAGTGCTCCCATGCACTCAATTGCGCGGCTAACTGCCCTATGGCATTCTTTAAATCAGTCCGACGACTCTGTTCCTCATCGTATGCTTGCTTACGTATATCCAACATATTCTCCTCATGTTGCACCAACTGCATTTCTGCCTGAAGCAAACTCATACGTACCTCTTCTTTAGAACGCAAACTTTGCAAATATCTGCTTCCAGACTCCTCAAATTCCGCAGCAATCATCGCCTTGCGCACATATAAAATAGAATCACGGATATACATACTCTCGGCAAGCTTTATATCCTTATCAATCAACTCATATTCCCGCTCTGCCAACCGAAGATAGGAGCGTTGTCCACCCAGTTGTTTTTCCTGAAAACGAAGTTTCCGAGCGTAATAGTCCAACTCCATAAAACGTGCATATTCTGTAAGTGAAGTAATGAAAGCTGCAAAAGCCGATTGCAGTTCCCCCAACTGCCAGCGCCTGCCGATAAAAAGCTCCACTCCTTTCTGCCAATCATAATCCTGCGTTTCCCATGCCTTCATCCATTTCTTAAGGAGACGTACATCTTCAGAACATGCCGCATTACCAATCACACCCAAATCCGTATCTGCCTCCACCGAACTCCCGTTCTTCACATAAAGCGTATCGAGTTTCCCAGTAGCATGTGACAGCACAAAGGCGGGAGGTTCCTCCGTGGCCAGAGTCACCTCTGCCGCCAAGGTGTCCGGATACCTGAATATCCAACAACCAACCAGTACCATCAACAGAATCACTGCCAAGACAGTAATCCCACACCTCACCACCCAAGGAGAAATGTGGTTCATCACCTCCTGCACTTCTTCACTGCGAAGTTCTATATCCTTATATATCTTCTCTTCCTCCATTCATTAGCTACCCAATTCCAGCTGATTCTTAACCAGCCGATAATACATTCCTTTCCGCTCCGTCAGTTCCCGATGGGTACCTTCTTCCGCAATGCATCCCCTATCCAGCACCACAATCTTGTCGGCATCCTTCACCGTACTGAGCCTATGCGCCACTACCACTACGGTTTTCCCTTTATAGAATTCATGCAGATGTTCCATAATCTCCTTTTCATTATTCGCATCCAAGGCATTGGTGGCTTCGTCGAAGAAAAGAAATTCCGGATTTTTATACACGGCACGCGCTATCAGCAAACGTTGTTTCTGCCCCTGACTGATACCGTTTCCCTCCATACCGATTTTGGTGTTATACCCCAATGGAAGCGAGTCTATGAAATCACGGATATTGGCTACCGCCACGGCATGGCGCAGCCGCTCCACATCAATCTGCTCCTCTCCCACAGCAATATTCTGCGCAATGGTTTCCGAAAAGATAAAGCCGTCCTGCATCACGGCTCCCGTCTTGGCACGCCACAAGTGGGGATTTATGTTCTCTAACGAAGCATCACCCACCTTCACAGCCCCCTTATTGGGCGAATAGAAACCAAGCATCAGTTTCACCAGAGTAGTCTTTCCACTCCCGCTCGCACCTACAATAGCTGTCACTTTATGTTCGGGAATCACTAAAGAGACATTATCCAGCACATAGTCTCTATCCGCTCCATCGTAACTGAAGCACACATTTTCCATCTTTATATCCCGTCTCTCAGGCAAAACGGACAATTTGGAAGCAATATCCTGCTCCTCATCCGGTTTCCCATGTACCTCATTCAGCCGTTCCAGACTTATCTTGGCGTCCTGAAACTGCTGCGCAAATCCTATAAAAGAAGAGACCGGCGCACTGAGCTGACCGATGATATAAGTCAGAGACATCATCATACCCAGTGTCATCTCCCCTTCCACCACCGCCTTTGCCGCAATAAACGAGATTATAATATTCGTGGTCTGATTGAAAAATACAGAACCTACTTGTTGTACTTGCCCCAAAGCCAACCCTTTTACGCTGATTTTAAACAGTTTCACCTGAATACGCTCCCACTGCCAGCGCTTCTGTGTCTCGCAGTTATTCAACTTTATTTCCTGCATAGCGGTCACCATCTGCACAAGGTTACTCTGCTCTCCGGCTGCTTGTGCAAACCGACGGATATCCAATTCACGGCGATATTTCATAAAAGCAAGTATCCAGGCAATATACAAGCTGTTACCTAAAAGAAAGATTCCCAATACCACCAAATTGTAGTAAGCAAGTACAATAGCAAAGATGAAAAAACTGACAAAGGAAAAGAGCGTACTAATAGAAGAACCTGTCAGAAAATTCTTTATACGGTCATGGTCACCAATGCGCTGTATAATGTCTCCCACCATCTTCGTATCAAAAAAATGAAGCGGCAACTTCATCAACTTTGCCAAAAAGTCCGAAATAAGGGAGATGGATATACGCGTATTCACATGCAACAATATCCAGCTACGGATAAACTCTACCGATAGTTGTGATACCGAGATTATAATCTGCGCAACCAGCACTAAGGTAATAAAGCTCAAATTTCCGTCACTGATACCCACATCCACCAAGGCTTGCGTAAGAAAAGGTAGGATAAGCTGAAGTAAGCTCACCACCAACATGCCCAATATCAGCTGAAACAACTCTTTCCTATAGGGAGTCAGATAACGGAAGAAAAAACGCAACCCTCTTTCTTTCAGTTCCGGTTCTCCCTCACCATTATAAAAGTCAGGAGTGGGTTCCAGTGCAAGTGCAGTCCCCTTCTCTTCTCCGTCCGATTTGGTAGCTAACCAGCATCGCTTCAATTCCAGTTCATTATACGTAACCAACTGAGTTGCAGGGTCTGCTATTCTAAACGAGTATTGCCCTTTCTTTTTCTTAACATCATAGCAAACCACAAAATGACTCTGATTCCAATGCAAAATGCAAGGCAGAGGAACATCTTCCGCCAATTGTTCAAAAGAGACACGAACTCCGGACGTTCTGAAACCAATAGACTCAGCGGCATCGCTGATGCCTAACATGGAAACACCATTGCGAGAAATAAAAGAACGGGCACGCAAAGTCTGCAAAGAATAGCTCTTACCATAAAACTTAGCTATCATACGTAGGCAAGTAGGACCACAATCCATGGCATCAAGCTGACGATAATATGGGAATACGTCCACTTATTCAATTGGTATATTACATAAATTGTTTTTTCCTATCACCAGCTCATAATTAGAGATAGAGGGACATAAATCCCTATTAACACATTGGTTACAAGGTTTTTCATTGCCTCTAATTCTAAGCCAAGCATTTCCTTCTGTTATTTCTTTATAGAGAAGTTCCTTTAAAGATGAATCTTGTATATTTCCTAATACACTGCAATTCACATTGGCATAGACTTCTCCCGAAGGATAAATTGTTAACTTACCGAAAAAATTATCATTCAAAGTCCGATGCCTAAATATCGTTTTTCTATCAATAGGGGCAGCCAATATATCTTGCATATCCAAGTAGACATACTCTCTAAAGAAATCTTTATTTTCCGCTGTATAAAAAGGTTTTATTTGAACTACCGTTTCTGCAGGTATCTCCATTTTTTCTATACGTTCCATATCACGGGAACTTCTGCATATCTTCAGTCAGCTGATTACCAAAACCTTCAGCATGGACTAAAACTTCTAAAACACATTTGGTCTGTTGCACCAATTCTTCATATTCACTACACAAGAATGTATTATCCAAATACAAATGCACATCTACCTTTGATTTTTCCATGTCAGGAAGCAATTGCCTAACATAGCTATTTTTATTCGGATTTCCTCCTGCAAATATATTAATCCGTTTAATGCCATTCATCAAGAATTGGCGTATTAATCGACGATAATCGTCTGTTTTCAGTCCATCACCGGAGTGAACAGTACAGTGATTTATTTGATGGAAGTAAGAAGTACAAGCCGGACACTCCAACTCACACGTTGCCGGTAAATACAGATTTACTTCATTAAGGTTTTCCATAACACGATTTCCCAAAGAGGCTTTTTTTTCCTCATCTTTGACACGTATATCTGAATTCAAGAACAAAGTTGGCTGAAAGATATAAGGCTTAGGAAATTTCCCGTCATATTCTATACAATCACCCGAAAACAATTCTCTTACAGCCTCAACAAAATGTCTTACAACTTCGTTTTCCATCATTTCCTTATCCAACAAAACACTATACCCATTCGTCGGATTTTGCCACTGTTCAATAATCAACTGTACAATCGGATAATCAGGACAAATCAAATAAGTTGCATTCAGAGTATTATAAACTACTGTTTTGTCATTACTACGCAACAAAAACGCATAAGGCTCCAAATAAAATAAATAATTCATTGCATTTACTCCTTTTTCAATTAATCGACTACAATAGAAGATAACAACTCCTCATAATGATTCGGATAATTCTCAGCATACGTTAAAAAAATCCCAAACTCCTCTTTCAACTTAGCATCCGTTTGTATGCCGGGACATATCAATTGCCCATTCTTTTCCTTCAACAAAAACAAGCACTGACCGCAGCTCCTTTTTAAATAACAGTGTCGACAGCTTTTTACTACCTTTTCGTACATCGAACTATAATATTTAGCTACAGCTGCACAGTCCAAATTCAGTTTTCCATCCTTCAGATATCCAATAGCATGTTCTTGTCCAATCTTTTCGCATGGAAGAATTTTTCCACGAACTGTCAAAAATAATTTGCGTTCAAAAGGGCGACAAGTGCCTGTGGGAATGTATCGGTCTTCCCACCCCGTATCAAACAAATCCAAATAAGTAGCATAACGATTACCACCATATCGCATCAACATCGAATGATAGCTCACGGAACGGCTGCCATCCTTAATGAAAGTATACTTCAAATCCTCGTGTTGCACTGCTTCATCAAAGCTCCTCACTCTATCATTAAACATTTTAGAAAACTCTTCAACACGTTCCGGAATAAGCCCAGTAGTATTTAGCTGCGCCATACGAGGATTCTTCCCAAACAGTTCTTTGATGGAATAATAACATTCTGCAACAGAATTCAAGTTATGCAATACAGAGTTGAAATTTACTTTCTTTTCAAAATAATCCGGATAGGTTTCTTGCAGTTTCTTTACGTTTCTGACTACACGTGAGAAAGACGAATTTCCATGCTTATCTACCCGATAAGCAGATTGCACCTCATTCCCGTCCAAACTAATCAGAATACTAAAATTCTTTTCCACCAAATAGTCCATATACCGGTCCAGTAGCATAGCATTCGTGGTTGTATTGTAATTAAAAATCAAAGAAGGCAAATTCAAACTCTCAATATAGGCAATTGTTTCCTTCACCAGTTTCATATTCAGCAGAGGTTCTCCGCCATAAAATCCAATTGTAATCTCATTTTTATGAGAAACATTATAATCAGAACACCATAGTTTAGTCAAATAATCTACCAATAGTTTTACGTTTTCAAAAGACTGGTCACCTGTTTCTCGCCGGTCATAATTAGAATAAAATTCACCATAACCACAATACTTACATTCCAAATTACACCTATCAGTTACTTCAATCAATAATTGCCGCAACCCTGCAAGGTTTCGTTTTACCAATTCTTCACTATAATCTGTTTGAAATGTTACCTCTCTCTTTTCAAAAAAACAATGTTCTTTCAGAAATTTCAGTTTACGTTCGTAATAATTTGTTCTATCAACAAGTGATGCATCCATATGTTCCATTACAGTTGCCATTTCTTCCGGCACATAAAGAAAATAGCACAAAGCATCCGAATATACATATTGATGCTGATTCCCAGTAGTTATCAAAAAAGACTTATCCATCATTTACTATTTTAATGTAGCAATTACCAATATCGGATTACTCTCTTCCTCTACATTCTCCAAAGTATGGATGAATTTTGCTTTTAGAGATTCATCCTTTACGTCAGAAGTTCTCATCTCGTCTATATCTATCCAGTTGTCTTCACTGTTCGGAATAAGTACATCTATCCAATACTTTCCTTGTGAACGATAATCTACATGGAACGACCCTCCACACAAATCATTATCCAAGATAAAGTACTTAGCACCTTCCAGCCTACGAAGGGTGTGATTACCCAGCATTCGTTCCGTAATCTCGGATTTTCGCTCTTTTACTTTCACTTTTCCAGTCTGTTTGCCATAACAATAAGTATAAATGGTTTCCCCCTTACTGCACAGCAGATAGATATTATCCTTACTCGGATAATAAGAATATATGGAAAAATAATCGAAAGCGCTTCTTTCCCTAAACCAAACATGAGTCGCCCCATAATCACCTTTTTCTTCATGGGTTGAAATGATATATTGAGGTACCAACTCATTCGCAGGGCTGTCATAACGATAAATCGTATCGGTATCCGGATATTTCAAGGTCAACTGATTGCCATAGGTATCTATACTGGTAAAAGGTTCTAACCAATAGTTAACAAACTGCTGGAAATTAATTCCGTTCTTCATAATTTCCTCTTCACGCCCGATATGTGCCGGATTTTTGAATATCTTTTTTTTCTGGTAAGTACTATCAACCCATGCAAAAGACCATACCGAATCTTTTGGTGTCGGTTTATTGATAAATGCCAGATTTTGAGCTATAAAGAACTTGTTATCATACAATGCAAATTGGAAATACATTGTCATAAATACATCATCCGGAGATGTTTTTGCAGCTGTCCGCTTATAATTGCCTTCATAATCATAGACTTTAACTCCAACTATTGTCGTCTGGATATATACTTCTTTGGTGTTCTCGTCCACGAAGAAATCAGCCATTCTGATATATTCTTCCGGTCCTTGTCCAACTTTGCCTACCTTATTCAAGAACTTTCCGGAACGTGAAAATCGGAGGACATGATTGTCTTTATAATGTTTCACCCAGATGTCAGAATCAGTCACCTTCATTTTAGTAATTTCTCCTATTAGAGATTCGTCCGTCACCTCCAACGAAACAATCTCCACTTTCGCAGCAGCTTCGCTCAATGGTAGTAAAGCAACCTTAGACACATTGTCTGATGATAGATTAATAACTGGAGTACCCTCTTCATCTTGCAAAGTATTCTCCTTTTTATTGCCACTACATCCTAATAAGAATGAAGCAATAGCTATCAGTAAAAAACAATTTTTCATAAATACAATCATCAATATACCTCATTCTGAAAGTAGTAGAAAACACACATATCATGCACTTCCACTACTTCCAAAATAACGGTACAAATTACTTACTTCACAATTCAAACAGTTGCAAAATACAATTTTTATTCTCCTATAAACAAGGAAAGAATAAAAAACATCAAACTTGTATTATTTACTACTATTCCTACATGCTATGTGATCCATGAGTACCGCCAGTCCACGATGGAGAGTACAGACTACCTGCAACATTTGCATTAAAGTTGTCAACCGGTCCAGACGGTCCAGCGCAAGCACACAAACAACAGTTTTCTCCTCCCAAAAGGCGATTCAACTCCTTTTCACTGAGTTCAGCTTTATTAAGCTGATCCAATTTAATCTTACCTAACTTTTTCATTGTCATCAAAATTTTAATTAAACATTCAATTTATGTATAGCATAAAACTATCTCTATTATTTATCCACAAATATTATTTCACGATATTTCCAACGCAAAGTATTCTTTGGGAAATTACAATGTAACAAAAACTCCATTTCAGGTAAAGCATATAACTTAGCTAATACATTTTTTACCGACTCACATATACAAACTTTCTCCACACACAGTAACCATTCACCTAAATCTCGCCAAACATCAACTGGAAATAAAAACAATGGTTCAACAGACCTCACTCTATACTCAAACTGACAGAAAAGCCGTTCAACACCTAATACTATTTGCTCCAACATCCAAGAAGTCCGAGAGCGAAACAAAGAATTCTCGTCATAGAAACGAAATAGAAAATAATCTCCTACCCACAATAAGAACTGAAATGTACCCATATAAGGCACTTTCATCTCTTGCCACAAAGCTATCAAGAATTCATCCACATCTGTAAGTTGTTCATCCACATCCATCTCTATCAAAGACTTTTGAGCTAAACATTCTATCAAACATCCCCATTTGGCAAGCCTAATCCCATTTTGTTCTGTAAACACTTTTTGTTGTATTTGCTCCAGCAAATTAAAGTTCTCTCCCTCCATTTGCTTTTTGCCTCCCACATAAGTATCACTCAAAAATCCGGAAAGGCAAAGTGTAAATTGTTTATCCAGCAATAAATCTAAATCCGGATATTGTATCTTATACTGATTCCAGACCAAAGAATTGTTAGGATAAAAGCACCACAAATCTTCTCCGAAAGGGAACTGTTTAGGATGGACTGACGGATTTTGATTCAAGAAAAGTAAAAAATGAGTATCGACCCTTTCCTGTATTTCAACCATATTCTCAATATCAAACGAAAAAGTGACTTTGATATGTTCTCCTTGTTGTTCAGAGAAATAAGCCACAAAATAATGAAACAAACTTTGGAACTCACGATAGAATGAGACAACCTCAGTCAAGAGGCTTCCCCACGCTTTTCGAGAATAAAAAACAGAAAAACAACACCACGCTTTTCCTCCCATCAACGTATAATTCTGTTTCATATTATGCCAAGAGTATTTTATTAGTATAATCAAAATTCCGATATACAATCCCTTGTCCGAACCCATTCGGATTTACCGTTTTACAATCATTATCCATTTTTTTCATCTTCAGATAGTTTATAGCCTCTGTTACACCCATGACAATTACCACTATCAGATTCGCATCTTTAACTTTATAATATTGATGATTAAAATCATACAAACAATTAGATTTGTTTCTAAGTATCATTTCCTCATCTTTAAAATTCAGTCGAATTCCGTTCTCCATCTCATCCCATATTCCTTCTTTCCATTCTCCTTTTATCACAAGTCGATATTTATCCCCTATACATTGTTTTAGCATGTCTGATTCATCCGGATGATTATAATTCATTGCAATATTGTTCTGTATCACTCCTATGCCAAAACGTTGTCCTTTATACAACATCAATACTCTCGTAGAGTAGGGATTTATATAATCCAGATAGACACTCTGCAACTTCTTCAACAAAAACTCTTGTGCTATCCGCTCTTCATCTGCATGCATCAAAACATTATAAAATTCCTTCTGATTAAAAATTTCCTGCACAAGCCCTCTACACAACAAACGATTGAAAAATTCAACATCTTCCAAACCATATCCTACAAACACTTCATTGTATCCTCTCGCCTCAACGAACTCCTTTCTTTCCAAGCAGACCCTTCCGAAAACATCACGATAACAAAGATTACTCGTATAAAATAGACGCTCTTTATTGTTAAATTCTTTTAACATAAACTCTGCAAACCCTCTACCTAAGTAATTATCTGCATCCAAATTGCATACTACTTCTCCTTCTGCCAATCTGAAAACCATATTCCTGCTATGGCTGCGTCGATAATAAGCTGGTTCAGTAGTCCTATAATAGACAAGAATACCCATCTCAATATATTTCATCATAGATTGAGCAATCCATTCTTCTAATCCATCTTGCGAATTATAATCCAGCACAACAAACTCGACCTCATCTACTAAGAAATTATCAAGAATATTCTTCTCCAAAGTTTCTTGTAAATGTTTAAGCCGATTCATACAAGTGATGCAAAATGAGATTTGTTTCATAGTGCTATATAGCCATTATTAATGAATAGTAAATCTACCGAATGCATAAGCTCCATCCAAACCTTTTATCTCAAGTAAAAAATCACCAACTAAGCCTTTCTGTAATTGTACTTTTCTCAATATTGGAGAGTCAATATTCTCAGTAGAAGAGTAAACAACATCCCCATTCTGAGAAATTACAATTTCAATCTCACCTATAGATTGATAGAACTCCAAGTCAATGGAGTGGTCATCATTCAAAAATGCTAAAAAAGGAGTCACTGGAGGAATAGAACGGTGACCATTCCCCGGACCATCCGGTAAATCAAAATCCTCATCCATGATGATTTCTACTCTTGAAGGAAAAGTTACTGACTTTCCATTCACTACATTTACCACAAAGAAGCAGTATAAACTTAACAAAATAAAAAATGATTTCATAGTATCTTTAGTTTTGAATGTAACAAAGATAGCCATTTAATCACTTCTTAGGG
>OHUP01000560.1_pt1 | contig 12128 bp, 11 predicted proteins | sample 1579221 | NCBI WGS metagenome assembly OHUP01 (sample SAMEA3882555, study PRJEB24775) | human gut metagenome | biome: human-associated habitat; feature: intestine environment; material: feces | place: Netherlands | collected 2009/2010 | reverse complement strand
GCCAACAGGATGACCGCAGGCAGAGCAGAATTTGGCGGTATCGGAGATTTGATGACCGCAATTTTCACAGAACATAGATTTGAACCTCCAATTGATCTAAATTTGCTTCAAAAAATGCCCTCGGCATCTAGGATACCGAGGGCGGACTGTTGGATTAGCTTCGACTACGGGAAAGCTGATATGCTCGACTTTGTTCGGCAGTCACACCGTTCTTTATCAGATTGGCTACGTTTGGATAGTATACTAAAATATGGCTACCATTGGGCACGTGTGGAATGAATCCTTCGGCGACAAACCTCCGCAGGCCGGCATAGCTCAAATTCAGCCCTTCACTTTTGGCACGGCGAACGGCTGCGGTCAGACTGATGAAATCGCTGTTGTTGTTTTTCATAGGTGTTTCCTCCTGAAAATATTTGTAGTTTGAAGCGTTCAACGCTTCATAGTAATTATACTTGTTTGAATTGACGTAAAATTTTTATGGTTTGATATTTGGAGTGAAGACGAAGCGTTTGTCGTCTTTTCGTACAAGGGAGCTAAAATCTGCGTGGCTAAAATCAAATTCCACACAGGAACTATCAATGGGTTGCGTTTGTGGCCATGCAGGACTATAATAATCATAACAAGAACGAGGCCGGTTCGATGAAGCGATGGATGCGATAATTTGCTCAGATGTGGGCAAGTCTTGCTTTGGTGGCTCGGAGACCTCTTTACTGGGAGATATTGAGGCAGAGGAAGGCTCACAAGATGAACTTGGCAAGGGCGGATGGACATCCTCTGTGACTGGCTCAAACTCATTGTTTTGAGTGGAATCTTCATCATTGCAATCGTCGCAACCGTCAAGTTCATCCAGTGGTGGAAGAAAATCGATCTGTGCTGGTGGGAGAATTGGCTCGGTGTCAGAAGGCATCGGAATCGTTAGTGCATCACTGGCAGGAACGACATTCTCTGGCGGCTTACTATGGACGACCAGCGGCTTGGTGGTCGGTGTGTCAGAATCGCCTACATAAACCGGGCCGGAGACTAGGAACTCGCCAACCTGAAGACTCTTTAGCATGGAAGTCAACTTGGTTCCACCTGACGAACTAATGAAACGGGCACACATACGAACCTCATCATCAGCAGGTTGGAAATACATAGCATATTTGCACTGCTGAAGCAAAATCCGTTGCCCAGCCTTGAAATTACGGATGCTCTGAGCAACTAGCAAGCAGTACAAACCATATTTGCGACCCTCGTTGAGAATTTTTCCCAGTGCACTTGTTTGGTGCAATGGGAAGTTACTCAATTCATCCAAGTACAGGAAAGTGGGTGGGAAATCCTCGTGAGTGGCTTCTCGTAACAGTGCTGCAAAAACCACCTCTTCAACGATGTGTTGCGTGGATGGCGGAAACGAACCTAATTCCAGCAAGGTGATGCCGGGGGAAAACTCTATGTCACCATCCTCAAAAAGCTTTTGTGCAAATAGGGGTGCCAAGGCGTTTTCCAAACCGGGCGCAGAGCGTGAATGAGAACTCTTGATCTCCTGATGCAGGTATTCCAGCACTTCATTCGGAGCCGGTGAAGCGCGAAGCGCCTCTTTTAAAAGAGACCGCAATAGCTGTTCTTGTGTATTCGACAGAGCGATAACGGATGTGATAGTATCAGCGAAAGATGCAGCGGCATCTGCTGGATTTGCTGATGTTCCAAACAAATGCAGCTTGATTGGCTTTTGAAACACATCCTGACGATGTACATAAGGCTCTAAGTCTGCTGGCAGGGATACGGCGTGACGGTGATCTATGACTACGATCCGAACACCTGCTTCTAGCAGGTTCCTTATGATATTGGAGGAAAGAGTAGACTTTCCTACGCCGCTTTTTCCACAGATGAAAATGGAAGCGTTCCCCTCCGTGAGTTTTTCGATGATTGTAACAGCCTTTTGGTAAGTAGAGCCTATTTTTAACCTCATGGTTCCGTCCCTCCTGTTTTAATCAGAATCTTCATATTCGGTCAAGCAACTGCGCTTCAAGGTCAGAAGTCGAGCATCTATATAGGTTCCGTTGTCAATACGAATCTTTTTGGCAGTGCTGAACTCAGAGAGCAAATGCTCACTTTGCAAATTCGAAATAATGGCAGATGCACTATAGCCCTGTGCATATTCGCAAATCAGATATTTTAGTAAGGAACCTTTCAACAGAAAGTCACCTCCTTTTTGTACGATATCCCGGTCAGGATCATAGCTAGAATCGACCTCTCCATAGCGGAGAAGACGAATGTCCCCGGCTTCTTGTGCGGAGTAGAGTACTTCGTGTATGACTTTTTTAGCGTTACAATTCATAGTGTTCTCCCATTCTGATAAGCAATTATTTATGTATGTCTGGCAAACGTCATGCGCTGTTTTCGCCAGGTCTGGCTGATTGATGTGCTTTAGTGCCCAGCAAAGAACGGCAGAAGAAATGCTCAGAAGCCCAATCTCGTGCCGGAAAGCGCATTCTTCATCCAAGGAATCTAAGGTGGCAGTATAAGTCCGCTCAACGATACGTTCAAACGCATCGGGATTGCGTTCAATAAGCGCGCAAAGGTCACTTAAAGTTCCGGACAGCGGCAGCGCGGCTGTATGATCTTCCTCACGAGGCAAGAATAGACAGTACTTCCGCTGCAAGTTGGTAATGCCGTTCGTAGATACGATAAGGCACAGTGGAAAACGAGGCTCTGTCATAGTCCTTGTAAGCAGAGTGGCAAAATTTGTCGTTGAACGGTAGTCGCCAACGGTAGCGGCAATTCCTGGATTGTCACCGTAGACTGATAATAAGACATCCGGGCCGTGCTGATCGAGCATTTGATTGAAGTGCTTTGGTATGTCGTCAACCGTCATTCTTGTTGAAGTAGAAACATCATTGTCTATAAGAGCAAAGAAACGATGAACGCCCTCAAATTTATCAGAGATTCTAGTTTTGATAATCCCTAAAATCCTGACCAAAGCCAAGGGCAACTTCTCTAAGTCAGTGGTGTTCAACAACGAGGTAGCCAAGGTGTCCTTCATTTGCGGCGTATAGAGCCAGCGACCATCCTCTAGTTGATACCATCCAACAGGAGGCAGCAAGTATGGGTGTTCAGTGTCCAGAATTGCACTGATGAAAGCCGCCAACAAATCTGCCCACCGTTTACTGTCCTCGGTATAATGGATCTGGCCACCCGCAGCCATGAACTTCTTCAGCAACGTCTTCGGACTAAAATCGCCTTTCTCCAGCCAGAATGCTCCGGACGGTTTGTTGGGAATACGGAACGATACATAAATCCATTCGGTTGTTTTGTCACGCTCAATTTTCCTTACAACAATAGCCTTGAAATCATAGCAAGATGTGAATGACCGCCGGATTGGTCGAGAGTCGTTCGGAACCCGCTTCTTAATGATCCAAGGGCGTTTGTAAATATCTACATCGAATCCAAAATTATCGAAGTGATAAAACTCGGCCAAGAACGCTTTTAGTTCAGCTTTTTGGGCAAGATCACTCTGTTGCCGAACTAGTCGATTGTGTGCTTCTTGTCGGTAGGCCGCATCTCTGGCATCTATATCCATTTGATGCGTTTCCATGTCAATGAACTCCTGACCACTGCTGTCGATATAGGTACAGGCAGGTACAGAAGTAAAATCTCTGGGTGGATCGTGAACTCGATTTGAGACTATGAATTTGCTACTCATGGTAAAAACCTCCTTTTGCAAATATGTTTTTTTGTGGGCAGTCTGACCGTTCCATTGGCGTATGCTACCCACTATGAAATTCTCAATGTGCGATGCAGTGGGCGGTTAACCGTGAGAGGTGACCGTCACTGTGATGCGAAGTATACCAAAAAACCAAAATCCGCAGAACAGAAAAGATGTCACAAAATGGCGCTTTTGTGACGACCTTAAAATATTACGATATAACGGAGGAAATTTGATGATTGGACTGGAACGATTTTCACTGTACAAAAATGAGGATGAGCTCAAAGCGGACTTAGAGCAGACGAATTTAGTAAATTGCCCAAGTTGGAATTTTTTGATACAGAGGGACAGAAAGGGCGAGGATGGAAAGCTCACAGACAAGTTTATGAATGAGATGCTTTTCTATGCCGTAAAAGAAGAAGAGCCGTGGGAAGGATTAGATTGCTTCATATACGATTATAGACCTGTTTTTTATAGCAATGCGCTTGCATGTGCATTGTTGACGCTCAAGTATTTATCAGCAGAAGAAGTACCTTTTAAGGAATTGATGTGTGACAAGCAAAAAGGTGAGACCACAAAAAACAATCACGGAATAGATGCAGACGTACAGAGATTGGAAGAAAAACTCGATAGTTTTTTGAAGTATGAAAATGAAATCCTCATGAGTGAGGGCAAGGAAAATGGATATATCCAAACGATGTATCCGTGCAGATATATTCCATCAATAAATCAAGAAAGCGTAAAAGATTTTCTAGCACCAGTGATTAGAAAAATAGCAAAAGATATGATAGAAGATGAGGGTGGAGAAGAAGACGAATACATCGAGATCAACCGAACGATGGCACTAATAAAAAATCAATTAAATGTATATCAGATAAATAGAAAAAAGAATAAAAAGAATGAAAAACCTGAAGTAGATTCCGAGTATGATATAATAGATGATGAAAATGAAAGCACTGACCAAAGACAACGAAAAACTCGGTTAAAAAAGTTGTATAAGAGTTTTTTCAATGAATTGCTTGAAATCGAGAAAAGTGATTATGCTGAAGCAAGCTGGAGCGAACGTGTCATGAATCAGTTTGTTAAGGAAATGATTTATCATTGTAGAGCAGTCATAGGATTGGAAAACTATTTGTCAATAATTAATTTTGTTCCGAAAGGGACGAGCAAAGAAAGAAAACGCTTGATAGAGGAAGAAATCAATATAAGACTATTTGATTTCACAGAAAAATGCTGTGTTCCGGTTGTGTTTTATTCAGATAAGCTGATTATTAGACCGGGAACATTGAGCAACAAAAACTATATTTGTTTTTTGAAAAAGGTGACAATAATTCTTTATATGTATGCGGGGATGGATGCAAAGAGCGCATACAAAAGACTTAGCGATTATGTAAATCAAAAACCGTATTTGATAAATAAAGATGATGGCGAAAGGATGAATCTTTTTGAATTTAAACCCATTGAATATATAGGAGATCAAGAAGAAAGAAAATCGTTCTTGATTTCTACAATGAGCCATATTATGAGAGCGTTTTATGATAGAGAGCCTTATGAGCCAACGGGCGAACCACAGAGTTTTTGGGCAAGTGTCATAGATTCAACTGTGCTAAGCACACAGTAGGACGGATTGGTCAATCATCTGATTTCGACACTTTCAGAAAAAACCGAACCTAAAAAGAGCTAAAACTCCAGACAAAAGTAGAATTTCAAAGCGGATTTTTTCAAAACTGTCGAAAATGGCATAGAAAGAAAGCACATAAGACATAGTCCAAGGGCAATCACGCAAGTGGTTGCCCTTTCTTTGTATCTGGTATGATTTGACATTCGGCAACAGTATAGTAACCCATCAAAGGAGGATTGGCCGTTATGTTTGATTATTACGACACCCTGATAACCCCGGAAGAAGTTGCCGATATGCTGAACTGCGGTATGAACACCACCTATAAACTTTTGAAGACAGGAAAAATCAAGGCGATGCGAATTGGAAGAGTATGGAAAATTCCAAAGAGAGCAGTACAAGAATATATTGTGCAGGAAGCTCATATGAAAGCTGCTGGATGGTAATACGAAAAATGCCCACATGGAAAATGCTCCATGTGGGTTTTCTGTTGCTTGAAAATAATGCTTGATAACAAGATGTACATACAAATAATCTTGATGTTAATGCTGAATAATGCGTGGAGAGGAAAGAGGGTGAAATTTAATTTTTATTAACACAGCTAACATTAAGATAAGCAATCAAATAGCTAAATCATTGATTGCCCAAGAAAGGGATAAGATGTGTGTTGTACATACATTTTACCGTTCTTGCTAGAGGGGGCCGCAGGCCCGTAAACGTTTTGAAGAAAGGAATTGATGACTATGACAATAACTATAAGAGTGACCGAACTTGAACTTGATCTTTTAAAAAAGAAAAAAGAACAGACTGGCAAAAATACAACTGAAATTCTTAAAAGTGCTATCTATTTTACAGGAGTTGACGAGACTTTTGTTGATAATTTGATTTCAACTATTGGAGCTCATGCAAGTAATAACGATATAGAAGGTATTAAAGAGGAGGTTCAAAAATATGTGGCATATAGAACTCGTCAAAAATAAATATGAATCATTAGAAGATTTATATAGTCTTCTTCAGTATGTTTTTAGGCTGAATAAAACGGCAGATGATAGCAGAAGAGCAAACATTATAACAGATGATTTGACAGGGTGTTTGCCTGCTATGATTCCTGATATAAATAATCCGGATATGGTTTATCGGTTGATGCTTTTTATAATTCAAAGAAGACACAAAGATACTCCACAGCTGGTAAGGCATAGGATTGTTTCATTTCAGGCGAGTGATTGTATTTTACCGCAGGATTTGATTCCCTTGGCACAATCTATAGCGAGTTTTTATGCAGCTAAAGGCTTTATTGCTGCCTACGGAATTCATGCCGATACATATTGTGTGCATATTCATTTCGTTATTTGCACAGTGTCCTTTACAACACTAAACTTGTTCTATTCTGGTTATATTGTAGAACTGAGAGAACTTGAGAAAATCATTCAAGAGTGGGTGTTTCATTTTGAAGAGAAACTTCAAAGAAATCCTAGGCTTCAACAAGACCGAGAAGCCGCATTATATGGAGATGATTGCATCAAATATGGCAATGCTCCTTTAACTGCAAAGGAGCAGATAAAGCAGAACAGAAGAATTAAAACAAAGTAATAGAGAGGAAGTCTACAATGGACAAGTTTGATGAAAAAATCATCGGTTATGAAGCCACAAAAAACATCCTACGCCAGATATTGGATACCCTGAAAAGGCCAGAACTCTATAAAAGCAAAGGAGCTTCTATCCCCAGAGGGCTTCTGATGGAATCCGATCCCGGCCTTGGTAAAAGTTTGCTGGCAACCGTCTTTATAAAAGAATCAGGCCGCAAGTCTCTCGTCTTTCGGAAAACCAGTCAGGAGAACAGTTTTCTGGATGAATTGAGGGCTGCTTTCTTGGCCGCAAAAGAGGCCGCACCTAGTATACTGCTCTTGGAGGATTTGAACCTCTACGTAGAAAGCAACTCTCCCTATGCTCCAGAATGGGCTTGCTTACAAGCCTGTATTGACGATGCAAGGAACACAGATATTTTTGTGATTGCCACAACGAATGACACAAAGTATATGCCGCCATCGCTGCTGAGGCCCGGCAGATTCGACTACACGCTTTATCTTGACCCTCCAATGGGAAAGATGGCGGAGAGGATCGTCAGCTATTACCTCCGGGACAAGGATTTGGCAGAAGATGTTCTTATCTCGGATATTGTTAAAGCTATGCCCAAGGTGAGCTGTGCTACCCTTGAAACAGTAATGAACCTTGCTGCGCTGAATAGCACCTACCAAGGACACGAGCATATTTACAAAGATGATGTGACAGATGCGTTGCTTCAGGTGGTTTATAAGCTCTCCAAAACAGACAAGAGCCTTGATTTGACCGAATGCCAGAAGATTGCATTACATGAAGCAGCTCACGCAGTTGTAGGAGAGATTCTGAATCCTGACAGCATCGGCATCGTTACCATTCATGGAAATCAGAGCTGCATTGGTGGCTTCGAGAATGGTTGTTCTACTTACTTGAAAAACGAAGAAGAACTTCTGAACGATATAACGAAGACTTTGGCAGGAAAAGCAGGTGTATCTTTAATTTATGGAGTGATGGATGTAAATGCAAGTGGTGACATTCAGAATGCCAATCGTCTGCTTGATCTTTGGATGACATCCCTCGCAGGTGCTGGTTTCTCAGAGGTCGAATCGGCGAATAATAGAATGTCAGAGACAAGACTTTTCAGTAGCGAAGCTATAAAAGCAGCTAAGATGGAAGAGTTATACCGCAGAGCCTACGAAATCCTCTATGATAACAGAGATTTCCTACTTGCTGTCCAGAAAGAGCTTCTGGAACATGAAACTCTATTGAACAGTGATCTTACAAAAATCCGGGAATCCTGTACCTAAACCCTATTATTCAAAAGGATAAAGCGGTCAAGCTTTTTGAGGCTTGGCCGCTTTTATCTGGCAATATGCAGTTGAAACTCAGGGTTCTTCCTCTATATATAGGAAAGCACACAGCATTTTAGTAACTGCCTCTCTTTGAACAGGAGAGAGCTTAGCCCAGAGATCAAGAAGCTTCTTTTGCTCCTTCGTCAGATAAACTGAGTCCTCCTCCTGAAAGAACTGAGAGAGGGTAATGCCGAAGCCTGCACAGATTTTCTCGATAGAAGCAACATTCGGCTGAAGATTTCTTCTTCTCCATGTTGAGATGGTGGATTGGGTCAGCCCAGAGTTTTCTGCAAGGGCATACTCAGACCAGTTGCGGGCAGCACGTTCTTTCTCTATGCGGCCCAGAATATCAAATGTGGGCTTCTCTCGTTCCATGGTTCGGCCTCCTTGTACAAATCGTAGTGATTACTTACGATTTTATTGTTCCAAGGCTTGACCGTTAATTGCATTAGTCGTATACTTTCAATAGTATATATCGTAGCAATCAAACCCTTTTTAGAAATCTCGCACAGATTTTAGAGCCAAAAACTTTTTGATAGACAGAAAAGAAGATAGACAATGCCTGTCCACCACGGTTGTTATAATGAGGCTGAACCAAAGAGGAGGACAAGCCAATGACAGCAGACACCTTAAAAACGACCCGTGTGTTGGAACTTTATCAGGATTTCCTTTCCGGTAAGCTCATCAATAAGCAACAAGCCGCAGAGCAGTACCATGTGAACGTCCGCTCTATTCAGAGAGACATTGACAGTATCCGGGATTTTCTTTCCGAACAGTGTGCCAAGGAAGGCATTGTACGGAAGATCGAATACGACAAAAAGGAAAACGGCTACCGTCTGGTCACACAGGAGATTGAGCAGCTTTCCAAAGGTGAGGTTCTGGCCCTGTGCAAGATTCTGCTGGAAAGCCGAGCTTTTACCAAAGAGCAGGTCGAGAAGCAGTTGCAAATCATCCTGAACCTTTGTGTGTCGCAGAAAGAAAAAGCCGACATTGAGTGGTTTATCAGCAATGAGCTGTTCAACTATCACGACCCGGCTCATGCAGCCGTTGACCCGGACAATTTGTGGATGGTGGCACAGGCCGTCCGAAATCAGTTGGTGCTGGAAATCGAATATCAAAAGTTGAAAGACCGTCAAATCGTAAAACGGATGGTTGAGCCGGTTGGGTTGATGTTCTCAGAGTATTATTTCTATCTCATGGGTGTTATCACAGATCACTCCACCAGAGAGGCTTTCCATAAAAAGAACGATCCTTATCCAACCATTTATCGGCTTGATAGGATACATTCCATCAAGGAAACAGGAGAAAAGTTCTCTGTACCCTATAAAGACCGCTTCAAAGAGGGCGAGTATAAGAACCGCACTCAGTTCATGTTCGGCGGAGAGCCGCAGAAGATCAGCTTCAACTACTATGGCCCATCGGTGGAAGCTGTGCTGGACAAGTTCCCGATGGCAAAAGTCGTAGATGAAAAAGAGGGTGTTTGCTCTATTGAAGCCGAAGTCTTTGGCACAGGCGTAAAAATGTGGCTGCTCAGTCAGGGCAGTAAGGTCAAGGTGACTGCGCCGGAAACGCTGGAGCAAGAGATAAAGCAGGAAATTGGACGAATGGATGCACAGTATGAACAGATGGGAGGTAAAACAAATGGATGAACAGTTCGTACATGAAGACCAAATGCGAAATGCCCGGACACAGGGCGTAGGCTCTATGGTGTCAGAGCAGAACCGCCAGAACGCTTTAGAGCTGATGCGGAAGATGCATAAAATCGACACTCAGAATGCGGCGACTAAAGCAAAAATCGATGCCAATTTGAAAAAAGCTCTGGAATGTGTTGATAATGTCCGTGACTTTGTAAATGACTCCAACCATGTCTTAGGAAATCCCACAACAAAACACGGTGAGTATGCAGAGCAAGTTGACATCAATTTCCATAATGCAGATCAAATCATGCACAACCGTAGAGCAGACGCGACTAAAGACGGTGTTGGACGCACTGCTCCAGAAGATTATCGGGTCAATGGTGTTGCAGTACAGTCCAAATACATCAATGGTACGAACAATTCTCTAAGCCACGTGCTTGAGCATCTTGAAAAATATAAGGACATCAACTTTGGTCAGGATGGCAGCTATTATGTTATCCCGAAAGATCAGTATGAACAGATTAAAAAGGTGCTGTCTGGGGATACCGATGGCCTGATACGCGAAATCGAAGAACAGACAGGGCGTTCGTTCTTTGATGTTGTTCGGTCTGGCAATGTAGATTATGCAGCAGTCCAGCGTGGCAAAATCATGGAAACGCTGGATAAGAAATCCGACCAGTTAAACCAGACAGCCGACAACCAGAAACAGCGTGCGGATGAACGCAGCGATAAGAAACGAGAACAAGCACAGCAGGAAGCAGCACCGTCCTTGCAAAAGGCTGGAAAAGCTGCTGCGGAGGCCGCTTTTATTTCGGGTGGATTCCAGTTGGCGGTTGGTATTTACAGCAAGTGCAAAGAGGGCAAGAAAATCAACGAATTTACGGTGGATGACTGGAAAGACATTGGCATAGATACGGCAAAAGCAGCCGCAGAGGGCGGTATCAGTGGCTTTGCGATTTACAGCATCACTAACTTTACAAGCATTTCGGCTGGCCCTGCGGCCGCAGGCGTTTCGCTGGCATTCTCGGTATCTGAGCTGGCATATCGTAAGAGCACCGGGGCAATTTCCGATGAAGAGTTCAAGGAAAGCTGCCAGATGGCTGCACTGAACGCTGCTGTAAGTGCCGTTGGTGCTGCAATCGGACAAGAACTGATCCCGATTCCGTTGCTGGGTGCTTGGATAGGTTCCTTTATTGCAACCCAAGGCTTGGAGCGGCTCTGTGACGAAGGCTTCCATAACGCACTTACAATGTCCGCCTACGAAGTGCGAAAAATGACACAACGGCTGGAATACGGAACTGCACGCATTGCGTACAGTTCTGCTTATACAAATCAGGCAATTTCTCAAGCGCAGACCCTCCATGAAGAGACCCAAACGCTTCTGGATGATTTCAACAGAAAGAAAAGGTGATTTTTATGACAAAGGAACAATGCAGCTTACAACCGAATTATTACGGCAGTTCTTGTGATTTTCAGGATTTGCAGTCTGCCGTGCAGCAGTTGACGACCAAATCCGATGCACAGTTTGAGGAACTGAAAAACGAGAAGTGGTTCCATCGTATTTTCAATATGGTGGTCTGTCCCAGAAAAAACAATATCCGCATGGCAGAGCAGATCACTTCTTTGGCACAGGCACAGGGAATCCTGATTGAAATTCTGGTTCGTCTGGCCGATCAGGATGCCAATATCGCCGGGATGGTCATGCAGTCCCAAAGCGACATCCGGGCACTGGCTCAGAACAGTGCTTATCTTCAGGAGCGGCTTTATCTGCTGGAAGACAAGAGCTATGGCATCAAGGAAAATGAAAATCTGAAAGATTTGAACAGCCAGCAGCGGAATATTCTGTCCGGCTGTTTGAACGAAGCATCCAAGCTGTATGCAATGCCCTCCAACGAGCAGCGTTTGTATGCCAACGAACTGCTGAACTACCTGAATGCTGATGCACAGGTGGCGAATCTGGAAGATGCTCTGGATGATCTGGAAGATAACGCAAAGCGGAAAATCCTGAGCTGCGTTATCACCTATATGTATCTGTACGACCATACTGCGGAGTCGATGGAACAGGATGAGCAGGAAGATTTCATCGACCTGTTTGACCTTGGCCGCAAGACCATCAAATCCTTGAAGCAGCAGACCGTGGACACCTATCGTCTGCGTGGTGTGGACGGCTGCATTGACCGCTATATCACTGCACCCATTGAAATCACCGAAGAGACTCCGTTTGAAGTGGAGCTGCCGGAACAGAAAACCGCAGAGGGAGCCTCTGAAGCTCAGACCGA
>OHUP01000557.1_pt1 | contig 12178 bp, 9 predicted proteins | sample 1579221 | NCBI WGS metagenome assembly OHUP01 (sample SAMEA3882555, study PRJEB24775) | human gut metagenome | biome: human-associated habitat; feature: intestine environment; material: feces | place: Netherlands | collected 2009/2010 | reverse complement strand
AAAGCCCTCCAAACCTATGTCTTTTAATTGTTTAATCATGGCTTCTCTATCTTGTTCGCTATGTATAATATCGCTATATGTATTGACAAAATGCTGCAAGGCTGCTTGAATGATTCTAATTGTGTCCTCTCTTTCAATAACATAGCTTTTCTTATTATTCTTTTTTAGGATGATATTTGTAGCTTCCAGCAGATTGGCATGAAAATAGCTAAAGTCCTCCAATACAGACTTGTTCAATGTGGGTGCATTTGTACCAATATCCTCTATAAAATCATATATGAACAGAAGTAGATACCAAAACTTGCTAACGTCTAACTTATACGCTTCAATGGTATTCTGTAAATCTTCGTTGGTCAGAAACTTCTCTTTGAAAGAATCGTCCAACTTTCTGTATTCTCGTTTTTTGTATTCTTCCAAAGTCCCTTTGAATGTATCTTTGCTTCTTTCGTATCTTTCTTCAACGGATAAGTTTCTCTCTGCATATCTGTTGGCGAATATGGCAGGTGCGGAAGATTCTACGGGTATCATTCCCGTATCTGTTTCCGCATAATCTGGCAAAAATTGGTTAGCTACTTCCCACACATATTCTAATAGTGGCTCATTAAAGCATTTATAGCTTTCATGCCAAGCCACTTTTAAATCGGGCAGTTCTTCGATTTTGTGCAGTTCTTCTTTTGACATAGTGCGTTGTTATTGGTTATACTGCAAAATAAAATAAAAGTCTGCAATCTTTTTCAGACTACAGACTTTTTTTGTTTTATAGCAGGTTCTTCATTGCATTGTTTATCTGTTCATTGTCGAAACTATCTAAATAAACTTGTGTTACTCGTTCCGAACTGTGTCCCATAATCTGCCCTATGATAGCGGTTGATATGCCAGCTTTCTTCATAATGGTAGCTTGGCTATGTCGGGCAACGTATGTGGTGATTGGGATAGGTATGCCCAATTCCTCGCCAATCCGCTTCAAGCGTTTGTTTACCTTGGTGATGACTTTATGCAGTCTGTTGGCTTTCCCTTGTTCCGTTGTATGTCTGTTAGAAAATATCGGGAACAGATAAGGGCAGTTCTTGTCGTGGTACTTCTTAATAAGTTCAGCCGCTTGTGGAACTAACGGTAATTTGATGAGCTTACCCGTTTTGCATCTTTTATAGACAAGTCTGTTGTCTATGATGTTCTTCTGTGTGAGATTGGCTATGTCCACAAAGTTAATGCCACCCATATAATAGGTGAAAGCAAACAAGTCTATGGGTAGGCGCATAAATCTGTTGTCTGTCTGATATTGCAACACTCTGTTTATGTCCTCTTTGCTTAACGCTCTTTTGGCTGTTTCTTGATTCAACTTAGATACTTTGTATTTCTTGAAAGGGTAGTGTTCCGCTTTTACCATATCTTCTTGTATGGCATAATTATAGATGGTGCGCAATGTTCTGAATCGTATGCCGATAGTATTCTCTGCAAGTCCGCTGTTTCTAAGCCATGTCTCGTATTTCTTTAGCCAAGCAACATCTATATCTGTGAAATGAATGTTCAGATGTTTATTGTACTTGATGAGTGAATTGTACACTTGTTTAACGGAAAGCATATATCCACGTCTGTTTTCTTCTTGAAGAAGTCGAAGATATTCATTAAATGCTTCTTCTACCGTTCTCGGTTTAACTGAATTAGAAACTTTCTCATTCAAGGTATTGGCTGTAAATAACTTATCTTCTGATTTCAGTTTAACTATTTCCGTTTCGTACTCTTTTTTCTTGTTAGCTATGAGTATGTTAATATACTCTTTATTAGGACAATTCGATTTTGGAATGTTCTTTTCAAAATTCCAATGCTCCGCTCTTACGGACACACCTAAACTTTTATACTTTCGTTTGCCATCCATGCAGACACAAACCATAAGCGGATGTTCACCATTACCAAGAGTTTTTGATTTGTAACACAGTACATTAACCGTTGTAGTCATTTCTTTTTTCGGTTTACATCTTGGTTTACATGAGAGTTGAAAAACCACCGAAAAAGACACCGAAAAGACATAAAAAATCAGCTACTTTTTATTAGTAACTGCTTGATAATTAATCTTTTAAAAGTGGTGCCACCAGGAATCGAACCGGGGACACAAGGATTTTCAGTCCTTTGCTCTACCAACTGAGCTATGGCACCATTGTTTCTTGTTTGCGGTTGCAAAGGTAGTGAAACTTTTTTAAACTGCAAACTATTTCTAAAAAAAAACACTGATAAAAGCATAAGATGCTTATTATCAGTGTTGTTTAATTAAAATTATTTTTCTTTTAGTGGATTCCAACCTTGCGCTTTCAGCTCAAACTCTTGTCCGTCACGGGTAATCAGGGCACATCCCAGCTCCGGTTTGGTGATGTGACCAATCACTTTTATACCCTCTATAGCCGAAACTCGTTCATGCTCTGTTAAAGGTACAGTAAATAATAGCTCATAGTCCTCACCACCATTTAAAGCACATGTTGTCACATTCATATTCAGCTCTTCCGCCATTACAGCCGTTTGGTAATCAATGGGAATTCTTTCCTCGTAAACGCGACAGCCGGTATCGCTTTGTGAGCATATATGTAGCAGTTCCGAAGAAAGGCCGTCGGAAATATCCATCATAGCGGTGGGCCTGATTCCCGCTTTAGCCAGTTTCTCAATGATATCCTTACGTGCTTCAGGCTTTAACTGACGTTCCAAAATATATTCTTTTCCGGAAAAATCCGGATTTGCTTCTTTTGCTCCTTGGAAAACAGCCTTTTCACGCTCTAGAAGTTGAAGTCCCATATAAGCTCCTCCCAAGTCACCGCTGACACAAATCAAGTCTGTATCTTGTGCGCCGTTGCGATAAACTACTTTGTCCTTGTCCGCTTCACCTATGCAAGTAATACTGATGGCGAGCCCGGTTACGGATGAAGTTGTATCTCCACCCACAATATCTACATGGTGTAGTTCACAAGCCAGTTTTAGCCCATCATAGAACTGTTCTAAATCTTCAATACAAAAGCGTTTGGACAGTGCGATAGAAACTGTGATTTGTTTTGGAGTACCATTCATAGCATAAATGTCCGAGAAGTTTACGATGGCCGATTTATATCCCAAATGTTTCAATGGGGTATAAACCAAATCAAAATGTACCCCTTCCATCAGTAAGTCTGTGGTTACCAATACCTCTTTATCTTTAAATTCCAATACGGCTGCATCGTCTCCCACACCATATTGGGTTTCCGGATTTTTTAACTCGATATCCTTCGTTAGATGTTTAATGAGGCCGAACTCACCTAAGGTCGCTATTTCTGTTCTGTTTATTTCCTGCATGTTCTTAAATTCGATTAATCATTTCACGCATAATGGTAGTCATGCGCGGTTGCGCTTCATCTGCCGCTTTCTGAACCTCTTCGTGTGAAACTTCCACAATTTTTCCCTCCACGCCTAGGTCGGTGATAACCGATACTCCAAACACTTTGATGCCACAATGGTTTGCTACAATAACTTCAGGAACGGTAGACATACCTACGGCGTCAGCTCCAAGAATGTGGAACATCTTGTATTCTGCCGGAGTTTCGAAGGTAGGTCCCTGTGTACCGATATATACTCCTTGTTGTACTTTGATACCTTTTTCTTTAGCGATCTCCAGTGCTTTGTCTATCAGTTCTTTGGAGTAGGCTTCACTCATATCCGGGAAACGGGGGCCGTATTCAATGTTCTTGCCGTGCAACGGGTGTTCGGGAAAAAAGTTGATATGATCTCTGATAATCATCAGATCACCAATTTCAAAGTCTGCATTCGTACCTCCAGCTGCATTGGATACGAACAATGTTTTGATGCCTAATTCACGCATCACCCGTACGGGGAAAGTAACTTCTTTCATGGAGTATCCTTCATAGAAGTGGAAACGTCCTTGCATAGCCATGATGTCTTTATTACCTAATTTGCCGAAAATCAATTTACCGCTATGTCCCTCTACGGTTGAAACAGGGAAATTAGGGATATCTTTGTAACTGATCTCGTATTTATCGGTAATTTCGTGTACCAGGCTTCCTAAGCCGGTACCTAATATAATAGCAGTTTCGGGACTGGTATGCATCTTTTCTCTAAGAAAAGTTGCTGTTTCTTGAATTTTTTCTAACATAGTCGGTTATATTTGAGTTAAACAGTTCTTGTTGGTCTTGTAAAAAGGCTACCTCAATGGGCAGCATATATATATAAGGTTTCAGCATTTCGTCCATCAGTGGATGGGCTGCTAGTCGTACAGAGTCTTTTTCAGTGGTGATAATCATGCGTTTACCTTCCGGAAGTTTCATGAAACGCTTCTTTATCAGTTCCATATCTCTTGCTGTAAAGTCATGGTGGTCACTGAAAGCCAGTGACTCAATGTGCTCATTGTATGGTGATAAATCTTGAATGAGTTTTGCTGGGGAGGCTATGCCTGTCACCAATAGGATATGCTTGTCTTTTTCTATCTCTTTTAATGAAACTGCATTCCCTGCTGTAAACAACGGATGCAGCTTGCCGTATGCTAATGTTGTGAAGTAGAGCTGCTGATAGGGGTAAAGTTCCATTTGCTTGCTTAAGACTCTTAAATCCATAGGGGTGATGTCCTTAGGACATTTAGTGACAATAACAATATGTGCCCGGCTTTTTCCGTTTTCAGGTTCGCGCATTCGTCCGGCAGGCAGCAAGGTGTCTTCGCAAATCAGTCGGTGGTAATCTACTAATAAGATGTTTATTCCGGGCTTTACATATCGGTGCTGGAAAGCATCATCCAAAATAATCACTTCTGTTCCAGGGGCGATGTGACTATTGCATAACTGCTCTATGCCATGACAACGGTCCCGGTCTACTGCCATATGGATATCCGGAAACTTCTGTTTCATTTGGAAAGGTTCGTCACCTATCATCTGTACGGACGTATCCGGTCTGGCAAGTACAAAGCCTTTGGATTTGCGTTTGTAGCCGCGGCTTAGTACGGCTACTTTGTAATCTTTCTGCAATAATCTTATCAGGTATTCTGTATGGGGGGTCTTTCCGGTTCCGCCTACGGTGATGTTGCCTACCGAGATGACCGGGATATCAAACTTACGTTCTTTGTATATTCCCCAGTCAAACAATTTATTACGCAGCCATACACCGGTCCCATAAATCCATGAAACCGGATATAGCCACTTGTTTATCTTGATAAGATTACCTTCCATGTGCAATTTATTGGATATTAGGGTCAAACGGCATACGTGCCTGTATACAGTTGGCGTCTTTTATGTTCTCCAGCGCCTTGAAGCTGTTATAATAGCTTCCCAAATATTCTTTAATTTCGCTGTTTATATAATGTTTTTTCTGATTTCCCAGCAGGCTTGCGAAAATATTTTCTTTTTCAGGATAGCCGATAATACTGTAATTTTCGATACCGGCTTGGGTGGCGGCGGCATTCAATGCTTTGTCTATACCTCCCAGCTCGTCTACCAGACCAAGGTCTTTTGCCATGGCACCGGTCCATACACGGCCTTCAGCAACTTTTTCAATAGCCTCTGTAGACATTTTTCTACCTTCAGCGCAACGGTTTACGAACAGCTTGTATCCTCGGTTGACATAGTTCTGCATTAATTCTTGTTCTGATGCATTTAGCGGGCGGGTGAGAACCGGACCTAGGCTGGCACCCAAATCAGCCATTTTATTAGTTTTCACTACATCAAAATTTAGTCCTAAAGTTTCAGTAAACAGTTTCTCACCTGAATACATCATGCCGAATATGCCGATAGAACCAGTCAGCGTAGTCGGGTCAGCGAAAATGCGGTTTGCAGCGCAGGAAATGTAATAGCCTCCTGATGCAGCATAATCTCCCATAGAAACGATTACCGGTTTTTTCTCTTTCAGTCTTACTACTTCACGCCATATTTGATCTGAACCGTATGCGCTGCCACCCGGTGAGTTGACGCGTAATACAACAGCTTTTACGTCATCGTTATCACGTAATTTGCGCAGGTCTTTACACATCTTTTGTACATCAATACAATCTTCTGTGGAACTGCCGGGAGCATCCAGGATCTCGCCGTATGCATAATATACGGCTATTATATTTCCACTTTTGTCTTTGGGCACATTTTTCTTGACGTTTATCATGTCTTCTATGAAAAGACTGTTTAGTTTGTTGTTTTCGTCACGACCGCTTAATTGTTTCAGATAGGAAATAACCTCATCTTTATACATCAGGGTATCTGCCAGTTTGCATTGAATATATTCTTCTGCCTGACAAAAATCCATATATCGGTCAGCATAAGCATTCAGAGTATCTGTCGGGATGCGTCGTGAGTCGGATACATCTGCAAGAATACGATGCCAGACAGATTCTAGACATTCGGTCATCTGTTCGCGGTTGGCCGGACTCATTTCTGTAGCAATAAACGGTTCCACGGCTGATTTGTAAGTACCCACTCTGAATACCTGTACTTCCAGTCCTAGTTTGGAAACCAGATTTTTGAAGAAAACAGGTTGCATGCCTGCTCCGTGCCATCCAATACTTCCTTGCGGATTGATAATTATTTTATCGGCCACGCTGGAAAGATAATACATCCCCTGTGCATATTGGTCTGCATAAGCAACGATGAATTTGCCGCTTTCTTTGAAATCCAGTAATGCATTGCGTATTTCCTCTAAGGAAGCGTATGATGCTTCCAGATAAGAAGGTTGGATATAAATACCCTTGATTTTGTCATTGTCTTTTGCCTTCTTGATAGAAGCTAGAATGTCATCCAAACCGTATGCTTCAAATTCTTCTCCCAAAAGTTGTTGGAGTGGGTTTTCCTGTACACGTTCGGACAAACTGCCTTTAAAGTCGAGTACGAAGATAGAGTTGTCTTTCACCACCGTTTCAGTATCCGATGAGGCGACTATGCCAACCAGAGTGATAATCCCTAGTATAGTGAACACTACGCCTGCCAGAATGACGCCGATGACGCTGGCAAACGTAAATTTTAGAAAATCTTTCATTGAATGTGTTGTTTTTAATGTTAATAATTAGCTAACAAAAATAGGTTATTGCATTGAAAAAAGCAAAAAAAGTGAACTTCTTTTGTTACCTGTTTGTTCTTCATTTATAATAACCCATAAATACGTTGTTTTATATGACAAAAAGTTTTAAGGAGGCTCTGAAAGCCCGTCGTACATTTTATCGGATCCAAAACAAATCGACATTGTCTGATAAAGAAATAAGAGATTTAATTTGTTTTGCTGTAGAATTTGTCCCTTCAGCTTTCAATTCTCAAACCACTCGTGTTGTGTTATTAACAGGTAAGGCGCATGAAAAGTTGTGGAACATTGTAAAAAATGTCTTGCGTAAGCGAGTTCCGGCTGAGGTATTTGGCAAGACCGAAGAAAAGATTGATGGCTGTTTCGCTTGTGGATATGGTACTATTCTCTATTTTGAAGATATGGCTATCGTTCGCTCTTTGCAGGAAAGTTTCCCCACTTATAAAGATAATTTCCCTATCTGGGCAGAGCAGACCGATGCTATGCATCAGTTGGCAGTCTGGACCATGCTGGAAGATGCAGGAATGGGGGCGTCTTTGCAACATTATAATCCGCTGATTGATGATGAAGTACGTAAAGTTTGGAATTTGTCTGATGACTGGAAATTGATAGCGCAGATGCCATTCGGTGTGCCTGTTGCACAACCGGGCTTTAAGGAAGTGAAGTCATTGGATGAGCGTGTTTTTGAATTTACTGATTAAAATTCATGTCTTATCTTTTGGCTTATTAGGGGAAAATAAGCATCTTTGTGTGCAATAAAAACAAAGATGTGCTATGAAAAAATTATTATCACTTCCCCCTAATCTGGTGGAATGTTTTCATGATATAGAGAAAGCGGACCAGACAGAGTGGTTTTGTACTTCCGATCCTATAGGTAGTAAGCTAGGATCAGGCGGGGGGACTGCATGGCTGTTGGAGGCTTGTTGTCAGAAAGTAGCTCCTGACAGCGATTTTCTTACTTGGCTGGGAAAAGAAAAACGTATTTTACTTCATGCAGGCGGGCAGAGTCGTCGTTTGCCCGGATATGCGCCATCCGGCAAAATTCTTACTCCCATTCCTGTATTCCGGTGGGCCAGAGGACAACGGCTGTCACAAAATCTGCTTTCCCTCCAGCTCCCTTTATATGAACAAATCATGGAGAAAGCTCCGTCTTCTCTTCATACATTGATTGCAAGTGGGGATGTTTATATCCGTGCGGGCCAACCGCTTCAGACTATTCCTGATGCGGATGTGGTGTGTTACGGTTTATGGGTAGATCCTAATCTGGCAAAGAACCATGGTGTTTTTGTTTCTTCACGGGCCACTCCCGATAAGCTTGATTTCATGCTTCAAAAACCTTCGGTGGAGGAATTGGGGAAATTAATGCAAACCCATCTTTTTCTGATGGATATCGGAATTTGGCTGTTAAGTGACTGTGCGGTTAGTCTGTTGGTAAAACGATCTTATAAGGAAGGAAAACTCTCTTATTATGACATGTATTCTGATTTCGGACTTACATTGGGAGAGCACCCGCGTATGATGGACGATGAACTTAACAAGCTGAGTGTGGCTATTCTGCCGTTGCCCGGAGGGGAGTTTTATCATTACGGAACCAGTCGTGAACTTATTTCTTCTACATTGGCAGTACAAAATCTGGTAAACGACCAGCGGGAGATTATGCACAAGAAGGTAAAACCGCATCCGGCCATGTTTGTTCAAAATGCTGAGGTAGGTTATCAACTTACCTCACAAAATTCGGAAATATGGATAGAGAACAGTTATGTAGGAGCAGGATGGAATATCCATCACCAGACCATCATAACAGGTGTTCCCGCTAATAATTGGAACCTGGAGGTTCCGTCCGGTGTGTGTATTGATGTGGTTCCTTTTGGAGAATCTGGCTATGTAGCGCGTCCATACGGCTTCAATGATACTTTCAAGGGAGCTTTGGCTAAGGAAGAAACATATTATCAAGGAATGTCTGTAGGTGAGTGGTGTGCTGTACGCGGCATTTCGGTGGAAGAAATAGAAAACGGTCACGACTTGCAGGCCGCGCGTTTGTTTCCGGTTTGCTCATCTGTAGAGGAATTGGGAGCAGTTATGCGCTGGATGGTCTCTGAACCGGCATTACAGCAAGGAAAAGAAATATGGCAACGCTGTCGTAAGTTATCTGCCGATGATATATCCGCTTATTCTAATCTTTATCGTCTGGCAGAACAGCGTGAAGCTTTCCGGGTAAAGAATTGGCCGGCATTGGCGCATAATTATGAACGAAGTGTCTTTTATCAGCTAAATTTGGAGAATGCTGCTGGAGAATTTGCTCGGTATGATCTGTCGTTGCCTGAGCCTTTATCAGAATCGGCTCCGCTGATGACACGTATCAGTGATAATATGTTCCGTGCCCGGGTGCAGCAGCTTAAGGGGCTGGCTTATCGGGAATATGAGAATGAGGCTTTTCGTTTGATGCGCGACGGACTTACTGCTTCGGCTTTAGCCAAGAGGCAGCAACCGCATTTGTCAGTGTACTCCGATCAGATTGTCTGGGGGCGTAGTCCGGTCCGTATTGATCTGGCCGGCGGATGGACGGATACTCCACCTTATTGCTTGAATGAAGGGGGGAATGTGGTGAATATTGCTATTGAGTTGAACGGGCAGCCTCCTCTACAAGTTTACGTGAAACCCTGTCGGGAGTATAAGATAATTCTTCGTTCTATAGACTTAGGCGCTATGGAAGTGGTTACAACTTACGGGGAGGTAAGGGATTTCATGCAAGTGGGATCCCCATTCTCTATACCTAAAGCGGCATTGGTGCTGGCAGGTTTCCAGCCGGGCTTTTCCACCGAATCGTATGTTTCATTGGAAGAGCAGTTGAAGGCGTTTGGCTCCGGAATGGAAATCACTCTGCTTTCTGCGATTCCTGCGGGCTCCGGTCTGGGTACAAGTTCTATTCTTGCATCAACTGTGCTGGGGGCAATCTCTGATTTTTGCGGACTGAACTGGGATAAGAACGAGATATGTAACCGTACGCTTATTTTGGAACAGTTGCTGACTACCGGAGGGGGGTGGCAAGATCAATACGGAGGTGTGCTTCGTGGAGTGAAATTATTGCAGACTCATGCAGGTATGGATCAGAGTCCGTTAGTGCGCTGGTTGCCCGATTATTTGTTTACAGGTGGCGAATATCAGAAGTGCCATTTGCTTTATTACACGGGAATTACCCGTACAGCCAAAGGAATTTTAGCTGAAATCGTGCGTAGCATGTTCCTCAACTCCACAGAGCATTTGTCTATACTTGGCGGTATGAAGGGGCATGCTCTTGACTTGTACGAAGCCATTCAGCGTGGGAATTTCGATGAAATGGGGCGTTTGGTTGGTAAAAGCTGGAAGCTGAACCAAGCGTTGGATCCCGGCACTAATCCCGAGGCAGTTGAGACTATCATTCGCCGGATTGATGATTATTGCCTGGGATATAAATTGCCAGGTGCGGGGGGAGGCGGCTATCTTTATATGGTGGCTAAAGATCCTGAGGCTGCTATACGTATTCGAAGTATTCTTACTCAGAACCCACCCAACAGTTGTGCCCGTTTCGTTGATATGGCTTTGTCCGACAAAGGCTTGCAAATTAGCCGAAGCTAGTTATAACTGAATAGAGTTGGGAAACCAGCCGGGTGATATTTTCTTTAGCAAACTCCGGTTCCATTGCCTTCTCCAGGGTGATGGGGCCGGGGGCTATAGAGAATATACCTTTGAATCCCGCTTTGTTTAATTCCGGCAGGTTTTCTATACTGCCTGCCAGTACAATAACGGGAATATGTTCTTTTTGTGCTTCCTTTAGTATTCCGTATGGTACTTTTCCCATAGCTGTCTGCCGGTCTGCTTTTCCCTCGCCCGTAATAATGAGGTCTGCTCCTTTTATTTTTTCGGAGAAGTCGATGGCTTTCAATAATAATTCTGTTCCCGGTTTTAGCTCTGCGTTAAAAAAAGCCAGTAGTCCACCACCCATGCCTCCGGCTGCACCTGCACCGGGGTAGTTCGTGATATCTTTTCCTGTCGTTTTCTTTATAACTTCGGCTAATGATTGCATGCCTTCATCCAGTCTTTGCACCATATTTGAATCGGCTCCTTTTTGTTGTGCAAAGATATATGCCGCTCCGTCAGGGCCGTAGAAAGGGTTGGCTACATCACATGCTACCATGAAGTGTGTTTCTCTTAATGCGGGATGAATACCGGATGTGTCTATGTTTGCCACGGCTTCCATTATTTGCCCTCCTGTACCTAAGGTATGCCCTGATTTGTCTAGAAAGCGGAAACCTAGTGCCTGTAGCATTCCTAATCCTGCGTCATTAGTCGCGCTTCCGCCAATACCGATTATAAAATTTCTGCATCCTTTGTTTAATGCGTCTTTTATCAATTCTCCTGTACCAAAGGTTGTTGTCAGCATAGGATTTCTTTGTTCAATAGGTACGAGAGGTAGTCCGCTGATGGCAGCCATTTCTATAATAGCTGTTCTGCCATTGCCGGACAGACCGTAATGTGTTTTTGCCATTTTCATTAGCGGTCCATGTGCCGATAAGGTTATATATTTCCCTTTAGTGGCTGTGATGAGTACGTCCAGTAAACCTTCACCGCCATCAGCGATGGGAATAACTGAAGTGTGGCAGAAAGGATTTATGCTTTTGATACCTTTTTCGGCAGCTTTTCCTGCTTCTGCTGAAGTTAGACAGCCTTTGAATGAATCGATGGCGATAATTATTTTCTTCATTGTATATCTTTATATAGTGCAAATCTACTGAAAACTTTTCTTCTTTAAATAGAACAGGTTGTCTTTTATTTGTGGATTGGAATATGTGTAGCTTGATGGATAAAGTAGATGTTTTTTGCTTTTGTCTGGGTGTAAGTATTGGTTCTTGAAGTTGATGGTGTTTCCGAACAACCGTCGAGATGTAAGAAAATGATTTTTTTCTTCTCTGCATTTTCTTTCCTAAAGTTTTTCCCAAGTGTTTGCAGAGTCAGCACTTTTGAGAGCTCTGTAGTTTGTGTTTCGTAACTTGTCCGGTCGTCCTTCGGATTTTCTTCTTTTCCGTCTTTTCTTGTTTTCCGTCTGCTGTTTTCGTATGGGTCCCTTCCTTTTTCCGTCCTTATACGCGCGTGCGAATATTATAATGTGTGTGTCTTTTTCCTC
>OHUP01000552.1_pt1 | contig 12204 bp, 9 predicted proteins | sample 1579221 | NCBI WGS metagenome assembly OHUP01 (sample SAMEA3882555, study PRJEB24775) | human gut metagenome | biome: human-associated habitat; feature: intestine environment; material: feces | place: Netherlands | collected 2009/2010 | reverse complement strand
GAGGGGTGAGAGTCCCATGATACCGATTGACCATTGGTAGTCCGCAGCATTCCCGGAACTGCAAAGTTCTTCTGGCAGGGGCGCGAGCTGCAAATATGCCGGACAATGAAACAAACCCAAAAGAAACTTACTATATAGTTTCAGGATGAAAACTATGTGGCAGAGTGTCTTCACAAGATGCTCTGCCATATCCTTTTGTCCTGAATAGTTCTACGAAACAGGAGGTGCTTAGAATATGATGGGCATTGAAACAATGAAAAGCGTCAGCCCGAAAACGGTTGACCGAAGCACACTCGTTCAGAGAAGCAGCGTCCGGCTTGATCCTGCGGCACCGCGAGAGGACAGGCTGAGGGAGTTCATCAAGCAGATCAGAAATCCTTATTGTTATCTGGACGGGAAGACAGTGGTGAAGATCAGCTTCGCCGAGACGGACACGACAATGAAAGATTGTCTGGAACGCTATCTGAGAGGTCTTTGATTTATGAACAGTCTGAATCTTTTCACCCGGTTCTATGGACAAGCGATTGAGCCTGTGGTATAATGAAATCGGTCAAAAAAAGAAGAATACGGATTAAGCCGCTTGCCTAGATGGTCATGTGGCGTTTTCGTGTTCCTCTTCATAAGAGTTGAAGCAAGCCTTCGTCTTTCTGATTTGATGTACCACACCAAACAGAAAAACGGAGGTTATTTTTATGCCAGACAAGGTTTACCGCACGGCGATCTACTGCCGTCTGTCCCGTGAGGATGGAGACAAAGTAGAAAGCAACTCCATCGCCAGCCAGAGAGCCATCTGCGAGGACTATATCGCAAGACATGAGGATTTGGAGCTTGTCTGTGAGCCGTTTGTGGATGACGGTTACAGCGGCGTTTCCTTCAATCGTCCTCAGTTCAAAAAGCTGGAAGAGGCAATCCGCAAGGGTGCGCTTGACTGCATTGTGGTCAAGGATCTCAGCCGCTTCTCAAGAAACTACATCGACGGCGGGCGCTACATTGAGAAGATTTTCCCGCAGCTCGGCATACGCTTCATCGCAATCAATGATGCGTATGACAGTCTGACCGGTGATCCGCAGTCCGACTCCTTTGTTATCCCGTTCAAAAACCTGATTAACGATTCTTACTGCAAGGACATCTCCATGAAAATCCGAAGCAGTTTGGAAGTCAAGCAGAAGAGCGGTGAGTTCGTCGGCTCGTTCGCGCCTTACGGCTACATGAAATCACCGGAGAACAAAAACCAGCTCATCGTGGATGAAGCGGTCAGCGAATATGTGCAGATGATCTTTTCCATGTACAAGGACGGCTTCTCCATCGGACGTATTGCAAAGCGTCTGAACCAGATGGGCGTCCTGTCCCCAATGGAATACAAGCATTCCGCCGGTGTGAAGTTTGATACCGTCTTCAAAACCGGCGATACCGCAAAATGGACATACAAAGCCGTCCAGCGTATTCTCACCAACGAGGTTTATATCGGCGTTCTGGCGCAAGGCAAGCGCGGCACTCCCAACTACAAAGTCCGCGTTGTGAAAAGCAAGGATGAATCCGAGTGGGTCAAGGTAGAAAATGCGCATGAAGCTCTTGTGTCCTACGAGGACTTCATGGCAGTCAAGGTCATGATGCAGCGGGATATGCGCTGTTCGCCCGATCAGGACGAAGCGCATCTGTTTTCCGGCTTCCTGTTCTGCGGAGACTGTCAGCAGCCAATGATCCGCAAGACCGTCCCGTCGAAGACGAAAAAGTATATCTACTACGTCTGCTCCACCAATAAGCACAGCCGGACGTGCAGCCCGCACAGCATCGCCGCAAAAGAGGTTGAAGAGAAGGTCTTCCGTGCCATTCATGACCAGATCGAGCTTGTCATCAATCTGGAACACGCGCTTGCGATGATAGAACGGCTTCCGTCTCAGAGCCGTAAGGCTTTCAATTACGAAGCTCAGATCGCCAAAATCGAGGAAGAGATTGAACGGTACCAAAAGCTCAAGCTGGGGCTTTACGAGAACTTCATCGGCGGCGTCATTGATAAATCGGAATACTTCGAGTTCCGCAACAGCTACACCAAAATCATTGAGGGCAAGCAGGAGGCGCTTCTGCGGGTTAAAAAAGAAATGAAGCAGACGGTGACAACCGGCACGACTGAACGGAACTGGGTAACGCTTTTCAAGCAGTATGAAAACGTCGAAGAACTGAACCGCCGTGTGCTGATGTCCCTTGTTGACCGCATTCTGATTCACGAAAACCATGCAATCGAAATCGTCTTCAAATATAGGGACGAATACCAGCAGACGCTTGAATACATTCTCGGCTATGCCGACGAACTGGATATTGCCGTATAAAGGAGGGATGAGCAAATGGCAAGAAAAAGCAGAAAGCAAATTGCAGTCGAAGAGCCGGTTATCGAATCTGTCTCTTCCGAGGTCTTCTCAACAGCCATCTATGCCCGTCTTTCCGTTGAAAACAGCGGCAAGTCCGAAAAGGTGGATGTCATCGCAAATCAGATTGAGATTTGCAAGTCCTACATTGCAGAGCGTCCCTACCTGAATCTGATAGATACCTATGTGGACAACGGACGAACAGGAACGGTTTTTGATAGACCGGAGTTCAACCGGCTGATGAACGACATCCGCACCGGCAGGATCAAGTGCCTTGTGGTTCGTGATCTCAGCCGGTTCGGGCGAGACTACATCGAGGCAGGAACCTATCTGGAACGGGTCTTTCCGCAGATCGGGCTTCGGTTTATCGCCATCAAGGAAAACTACGATAACTTTGATGCGGACGGCTCCGGCGAAAGCCTCATCATCCCTCTGCAAAACATGATCAACACCCTCTACTCGAAGGACATCTCCCGCAAGGTTTCTACTGCGCTCAAGGCACAGATGGAAAGTGGAGAGTTCAAGAAGCGCAATCTCCCGTATGGTTATCGCTGGGATGAAGAACACAGCAATATGGTCTTCGATGAGGAAACCGCGCCGATTGTCCGGAAGATTTTCCAATGGAAGATTGAAGGGCTGTCCCTTCCTGCGATTGCAGACCGGCTTGATGCAATGAACGCGCCCAATCCGGAGTTTCAGAAGTATCAGGTTGGCGTCCGCACAGGCAATGCTACGGCGAAAAAGATTTGGAACAAGTCTTCACTCACTACCATTCTGGATAATCCCCACTACGTCGGAGATACCGTTCTCGGACGGACGCTGAACGCCATCTACAAGGGCGTCAAGAATCAGCACATTGACCGTGAGGAATGGATTGTTTTTCCCAATACTCACGAGGCGATTATCTCCCGTGAGGACTTCCAGAAGGTACGAGAAATGCGGAACGCTGCTGCAAGGACAAGGGTTGAGAAGATGGAGCGCACGGAAGAAATCCGCGCTACGCTGATCAATCTCTTTGAAGACAAAATCGTCTGCGCAGACTGCGGCAAAAAGCTCTACTTCCATCGCAAGCGCGTTGACAAGCGCAAGGACGGCGCATGGTACGCCTTCTATGAGTGCAGTTCATCCGTCAAGCGCGGCAATCTCTGTACGCCACACTATACGCGGCAGGACAAACTCGAAGCCGATGTGCTTGCGGCGATCCAGCTTCAAGTCAAGGCGGCTCTCAATTACGACAAGCTGCTTGCCAAACTGAGAAACAGTGAAGGCGAACGCAGCATCCGCGATCAGCAGAATGCGCTCATCACAAGCCTGAATCTGAAACTCAGCGGCATCTCCAAGAAGCGTACTCGGCTCTATGAGGACTTCACAGAAGGCATTCTCGATGAAGAGGAATACGTCTTTGCCAAGAAAGCCTACGATGAGCAGTATGCTAACCTTTCCCGGCGGTTGGATGAAGCGGTTCAGCGGAAGGTAAAGTTTGCCGAGGCAATGTCCGAGGACAACAAGTGGCTCACGCTGATGAAATCCGTCAGCGGTGCAACGATGCTCTCTCAGGAGTTGGTTGACGAGTCCGTAGAGCTTGTGAAAGTCCATGAGGACGGCTCAATCGAGCTGGTCATGAAATACGGCGATATTTACGCTCTGACCGTTCAGAGTATCAAGGAAGTACAGGAGGCGATGTAAATGAGCAAGGAATACAACATCGGCATCTACATCCGCCTCTCAATGGCTGATGAAGATACCGGCTATGGCAGCAAGGCGGAAAGTGACAGCATCGGCAACCAACGTATGCTCATCAATCGCTTTCTTGACAATCATCCGGAGTTGTCTCACTGTCAGCGGTCTGAGTTTGCGGATGACGGTTATACCGGCACGAACTTTCACCGTCCTCAGTTCACGCAGATGATGGAGAAGGTCAAGCGCGGCGAAATCGATCTGATCTGCGTCAAAGACTTTTCCCGCTTTTCTCGTGACTACATTGAAACGGGAAACTATCTGGAATGCACTTTTCCATTCATGGGCGTCCGCTTTATTTCCATCAACGACGGCTATGACAGTGACGATTACAAAGGCACAACGGGCGGTCTGGAAGTGGTTATGCGCAGCATCATCTACGCCGCATACAGCAAAGACCTTTCCGTAAAGACCACATCGGCAAAAATCCAGATGATGAAGCAGGGCAAGTATGTCGGTGGCTACGCTCCATACGGCTACGTCCTGCATCCAACCATTCGGAACAAACTTGCCGTAGACCCGGAGGCGGCTGATGTGATCCGTCGTATTTTCCGCGAGGCGCTGGAAGGCAGCAACACCTCTCAGATCGCCCGCAGCCTGAATGATGACGGCATCCCGACGCCGGGGCAATACTTCAAGAGCAAGCATCCCGACAAGAAGAAGTTCAGTAACATGAGCGAGAAAATCAGTTGGGAAACCGTGATGGTCTATAACATCCTCAAAAACCTTGTTTACACCGGAACACTGGTCAGCCGCAAAATGAAGTCCTGCGGTGTCGGCTCAAAAAAGCGTGTTGTCAATGAGCCGATTATCGTAGAAGGAACGCATGAAGCTATTATCAGCAAGGAAGACTTTGAGCTTGCTCAGAAGGTCATTCGAGGCGGAGGACGGAATCCCACGCGCAAGCAGCATGACTATCCGCTCAAGGGACTCGTCCGCTGCGGTAACTGTAAACGTGCTATGACACGCCGAAAGAACAAGGCTGGCATTCGATACTTCCAGTGCATTCACTCGGTCAACAACGGAAACACAGACTGTCCGGTTGGCAGGAGCTTTCCGGAAATGGATATTGAGAAGGTTGTCTTCCATGCCCTTACTCAGTTTCTTGCTTTGGCACAGAAGGAATCAGTCCAAAATCGAGAGGTCGGTGATCTACGGAAATCTGCCATCAAGGAATGTGCTGATAAAATCCGCACTCTGCAAAAGCAGAACGAGCAGAACAAGGCGTCCAAGCTGAGGCTCTACGAGAAGTATGCAGCCGGAAGCATCACGAAGGAGGCGTACATTCAGCAGAAGGCGGCAGCGGATGTGAAGATTGCTGAAAACGATGGAGCAATCCAGCGCAGTCACGAGCGGATGAAGGAGCTTGACTCCGAGACCGCCTGTTCAGATGAAAAGCTGGATGCGGTCTGCGAACAGTACGCCGACTGCAAAGCTCTGACCTATGAGCTGACCCACGCATTCATTTCTGCGGTCTACATTTACGATCTTGACAACATAGAAATCGTCTGGAAGTTCAAGGACTTCCTCACTACATCAGAAGGAGAAGCCAAATGAAAGTATTTCTTTATATCCGCGTTGCCTGTGCGGATCAGCTTGCGGCAGCAGACCAGCGGGAAGAGCTGGAACGCTATGCGAAGGACAAAGGCTATGAGGTGGCTGCTGCTGTGGCGGCAGACGGCATCTCCGGCGTCCATACGGAAGGTATCATGAACTTCCTGCTGAACGAAGCCAAGCGTCAGGACATCGGTACGATCCTCACCCGCGACACCTCGCGAATCAGCCGGGACACTTCCTCTTTCATGAGGTTTGAGCGAAAGTTCCGGGAGAACGGCATCCGGTTCGAGTATCTGTCCAAGCCTGACAACGAGCTTCCGGTCACTCCGATGATGGAGGCATTTGCGGCGGCGTATAAGAAGCGTCGCACAAAGAACGGCAAAAGAGCATAGAGAAAACGCAAGCCGTTCACGGGTGGTTGTCCACCTATGAACGGCTTGTAAATTCTCAAAATTTTTTTAGTCCCTACTTGACACAAGAAGACCTCTCCCGCTTAGGGCGCGAGTACATCGAAACAGGCCGGTATCTGCGCCGGGTATTCCCGGCCTACGGGGTGCGTTTCATCGCTATCACCGACAGCATCGACACCGCCCACGACAGCGGCGATGATCTGACCGTATCGGTCAAGAACATTATGAATGAAGCCTACTGCCGGGACATTTCCATCAAGACCCGTTCTTCTCTGGACGTGAAGCGGCGCAATGGCGATTTCGTCGGCGCGTTCCCGGTGTACGGCTACATGAAAGCCGAGGACAACAAGAATTTGCTCGTCCCTGACCCCTACGCTGCCCGCGTTGTCTGCGACATTTTCCGTATGCGGCTGGAGGGCGCAAGCGCCTCCAAGATCGCATCAGAGCTGAACCGGCTGGGTATTCTCTCCCCGCTGGCTTACAAGAAGAACAACGGTCTGCCCTACGCGAAAAAGGGCTACGCGGACAAAGCCGACTGCAAGTGGTCAGCAACCACCATCATCCGCATCTTGCAGGACGAAACCTATACCGGAACGCTGGTGCAGGGCAAACAGGGTACGCCGCATTACAAGATCAAGCAGATGGAGCAGCGCCCCGCCTCCGAGTGGGTGCGTGTCCCGGATGCCCACGAAGCATTGATCGCCCGTCAGGATTTTGAGCTGGTGCAGCGCATTAAGGGACTGGATACCCGGACTTCTCCCAACGAGGATACGGTTTACCTGTTCTCCGGTATTCTGATCTGCGGGTGCTGCGGAAGCCGCATGACCCGCAAGACCAACCGTGCGAACGGCAAGGAGTACCACTACTATTATTGTCCAACCGGCAAGAAAAAGGGCTGCGCCCATCCGGTCATGCTGAAAGAAAGCAGCCTGATCGACTGTGTGCGGGACAGCCTGAAAGCCTATATCGGCAATATTGCTTCTCTGGAGGCGCTGCTGACCGGCATTGACCAGACCAGCATCAATCAGGCGCTTGCCAAGGAATACAGCGACCACATCACCGACAACGAGCGCCGGTTGGAGCAGGTGCTGGAGTTCAAGGCACGGCTTTATGAGAGCCTTGTGGGGGGTATGCTTACCAAGGAAGAATACGCTTCCTATAAGGCAAAGTACACCAAGCAGGCCGAGGACATCCGAGAAAGCGTCCGCGTTCTCAAGGAAAAACTCACGGAGGTGCTGGAAAACCGGAGTGAGCGCAACCGCTGGATTTCACAGTTTACGCAGTTCTCCACGCTGGAAACCTTAGACCGCAGGGCGCTCATTCACATGGTACAGAGCATCCGCGTCCGTGGGAAGAAGGAGCTGGATATTACCTTTACCCATGAGGACGAATACAAAAAGGCGTTGCAGCTTCTGGCGCTGGCAGCGCAGCAGAAAGATTACGAACAGAGAAAGGTGGGCTGAGCATGGCAAGGAAAAGCAGAAAAGAAACGGCTGCGGTGGCCGTGCAGGAGGCTGACGCCGCTTGCCGCGCCGCGATCTATGTCCGCCTTTCGGTGGAGGATACCCACACGCACAGCGTATCCATTGAAACCCAGCAGATGATTATTGCCCGCTATCTGGAGCAGTACCCGGAGATCAGCGTGTACGATACCTATATCGACAACGGCGCGACCGGGACAAACTTCCACCGTCCGGGCTTTCAGCAGATGCTCTCAGATATTGAGGCTGGTCACGTCAACTGCGTCATTGTGAAAGACCTCTCCCGTTTGGGGCGGAACACCATCGACACCGGCTACTACATTGAGCAGTATTTCCGCATCCGCAACATCCGCTTTATTGCGGTCAATGAAAACTTCGATACCGTCGCCCCGGAGGACGCCCATTCCGGTATCATCATTCCGCTGCGGAACATGATAAACGAAGCCTACGCTTTGGACATTGGGCGAAAGATCAGAGCGCAGCAGCGGCAGGCCATGAAGGACGGCAAGTTCATCGGGGCGCGTACTCCCTACGGCTATCTGAAAGCCGAGGACGATTGCCACCAGCTTATCATCGACCCCGTTGCCGCCGTTGTGGTACAGCGGATGTTCCGGTGGGCTTCTGAGGGCGCTGGCCTGAATACCATTGCCGTGCGGCTGAATGAAGCAGGCATTCTTACCCCCAGCCACTACAAGAAGATGCAGGGCAAGATCACCCACGAAAATTTGCTCGGCAGCGGCAAGTGGCAGACCCGGACAGTCGGCGTCATTCTCCGATCCGAGGTCTACACCGGAGATCTCGTTCAGGGGCAGACCAAAACCGTGGATCACCGGCAGGTCAAGGCCGATGCCGAGGAATGGACGGTGGTGCGGGACACCCATGAGGCCATAATCAGCCGGGAACAGTTCGCGGCGGTGCAGGAAATTCTCAATCAGACCGCCAGCCGCGCCAAGGCACGGGAGGTCAAAGCCTACACGCCGAATCTTCTCAAAGGCAAGGTGTTCTGCGCCCATTGCGGCGGCAGCCTGCACCGGCAGAGAAACATCCGCAAGAAGTCCGACGATGTGTACTTCTACCATTGTCTGAGCCAGAGCCGAATCAGCAAGGATGCCTGCCCCGGCGTGACCATCCGCGAGGATGCGTTGCTGGATATGTTGGCAGATATGCTTCAGGACGCGCTTGATACGGCGCTGGGGCAATACACCCTCTCTCTTGCGGAGCTGCCCCGGCAGGCCGCTGACCGCGCTGAGCTGCGGGATAAGATCACCAGCCGCAAACAGGAAATCCAGCGGCTTCGCAGTATCGTGCGGAGTTTATATGAAAACCTCGTCCAAGGCGTTCTCACCAAGGATGAATACTTTGACTACAAGGAGAAGTACGAAAGCCGCATTGCCGACCTCGCCGTGGAAATGGAACAGTTGGAGGACGGCCTGCGAACGATGGATGCTCAAGCAGAGCAGCACCGGGCGCTGGAACAGGATGCCGCACAAATCAAGACCGACCGGGCGCTGACCGGCGCACTCATCGAGCGGCTGATCGACCGCATCGAGGTATCCCACGACAAGCAGATCACGGTGCGCTATCGCTTCCAGAGCGAGTTTGAAACCTATGCGGAGGTGCTGGAACAATGCAGAAATATGTGATTGCTCTCTATATCCGCCTCTCCATTGAGGACTACAAGTATGACAGTCTGAGTATCGAAAACCAGAGTCTTGTCCTCCACGAATATGCGGCCTCCATGCCGGAAGCCCTGAACGCGGAGATCATGGAGTTCATCGACAACGGGTACAGCGGCACGAATTTTGAGCGTCCGCAGGTACAGAAGCTCATTGAGCTGGTGCGGGCCAATCAAATCGACTGCATCATCGTCAAGGATTTTTCCCGCTTCGGGCGAAACAGCATTGAAACCGGCTACTTTATCGAGCGCGTGTTCCCGCTGTTCCATACCCGCTTCATTTCCATCAGCGACGATTTTGACAGCAGCAAATTCAAGGGTGACACCGGCGGCATGGACGTAGCATTCAAGTATCTCATCAGCGAATATTACAGCCGCGATATGTCCATCAAGACCAAGAGCGCCAAGTACGCCAAGATGCAGCGCGGCGAGTATCAGAGCAAAATCTGTCCCTACGGCTACCGCAAAAGCGCCGATGGCAGAATGGAGCCTGACCCGGAGGCCGCTGCCGTTGTGCAGCTCATCTTCCAGCTTGCCGCCGAGGGCATCAACGCCACCGCCATCACGCGAGAGCTGTTCCGCAGAAACATCCCCACCCCCGGCCAGTACAAAGCGGCGCGAGGCAATCACACACACGATATTTCCCGCTGTCACGGGATTTGGAGTGCGTCCACCATTCTCCGCATTTTGGAGGACGAACGCTACACCGGCGTGTATGTGATCGGCAAGCGGGCAGTTCTCGAAGTAGGCGGCACCAGAAGCCGCCTGAAGGACAGAGAATCATGGTACATCATCCCCGACCATCACCCGGCCATCATTGAGAAAGCCGTGTTTGATACCGCGCAGGCCAGTCAGCTCCGCTTTTCACAGCCCAACAAAAAGAAGCGGGACTACCCGCTGAAAGGCAAAGCCTTCTGCGGCTGCTGCGGTCATGCACTATCCCGCACCATGCAGAAAACCTCGTATTACTATTGCCGCCATTCCGAGGCAGACGAAGAAAGCCGCTGCCACAAGATGCGCCTGAACGCCGCAGAGCTGGAACAGGCGGTATTCCTGACGCTGAAAAAGCAGATGGAAGCCGCCGCGCCGCTTGCCCCTGACGGTACGCTCCGGGTGGATGCTTCCGTACCGGAACGCACCGAATATGAGCAGCAGATCGAGGCACTGCAAGACGGTAAGCGCGCCTTGTATGAACGCTATCTCATGGGCGAGATTGACCTGAACACCTACAAGGCGGAAAAGACTGCGTGTGACGAGCTGCTTTTGAAAACGAAAAACGCCTATGCCGCAGTATTGGCACAGGCGAAGCAGAAGCAGGACGAACAGGCACGGCAGGACAGCCGCAAGGAAGCGTCCAAGGCGATTTTCGATGCGGACACGCTGACCACCGAGCTGGCCGAGCTGCTGATCGACAGGGTGCTGGTGTACCCCGACAAGCGCATTGAGATCGCATACAAAATCCAGGACATTTTTGATTGAGGTGGCAGTCATGAAAATTGCTTTCTATTGCAGAGTGGACGGACAGGGCTTTGGCTTTGTCCTCCCCGATGAAGCTGACAAGCTCCGCGAATTTTTCGCCGAGCATCAGGATAAGCCTGCGCTTGAAAATCCATCAAGCGCAAGCTAAAAATTTTTGTCGTGTGCTTGACATACGGGTGGCGCAAGTCGTGGAATCGGATCCTGCGCAGACCATTCTCTTTCAGCAGTTGCGGAAAGCCCGTCGTCACAGAATCCGGCTGGATCAGGTTTCCCATTGCATCTACAAATACATAGCCAAGGTACTCTTGATTATAGCAGTTGCCGCAGATTTTTTGGTTGTATTCCTGCTGTTCTTTGACGGCTTTTAAGCGTTCCGCAATCGGGTCGACCAGCGGCAAGGTGCGCAGACTGGATTTTGTTTTGGTTCGGTCAGCTTCTACCAGAATTTTCTTACCGTCGATGCGGGTACTGGTCACGATATGGCGAATGGTCAGCGTCTTGGCTTCAAAGTCGATGGCCTCCCACCGCAAGCCCATCACCTCGGCACGGCGCAAGCCGTAAAAAGCTGCAAGCTGGATGATAAGTTCCAGCTTATGGCCTCGGGCGGCTTCAAAGAGCTTTTCCATCTCCTCGGCGCTGTAATAGCTTGCCATGAACGCTTGCGGCTTGGGGCGGTCTACCTTGTCCACCGGGTTGCTGGCTATCAGGTCGATGCGCACGGCGTATTTCAGCGCTTTGTGAAGATTGGCGTGGAATCGCAGGATAGAAGTGTTTTTTAGTGTTTCCGCTTCGTGCAGATAAAAGCTCTGAATCTGGCGCGGCTGTAACCCTGCCAGCGTTACGCCCAGCGGTTCAAAGTAGGGAATGATGTGCTTTTCCACATTGAAGCAATAGGACGAGTAAGTAGTTTCCGTTACGGCTGTGCGCATCATTTTCAGCCAGTACCGCATATAGTCGCTGAATGCCATATCGGGGCCGAGTTCGGACACCTGACCCTTGGGAATCGTGAAGTTCTTTCGCGTTTCTGCCAGCATTTTTTCGGCGCGCTTCTTGTTGCCCTTGACGGGCAGCCCTGTGCCGATCCACGGCTGACGGCGTTTGCCCGCCGAGTCCGTGTAACTTAGCACAATGTAATAAAATCCGTTTTTCTCCTGTAAGCGTCCTGCTACCATAGGCATCTCTCCTTTTTTTCAAGTTGCTGCATTTTGGGTTCGGTACAACGATACCAGCAATCCTGCCAGAAAGCTATTCACAGAATTGCACAAGAACCGTCCTGCACATTGGGTGCAAACTGACATCATTCGCGCTCCTGTTCCCGTCTGCGGCGGCGTAGTCTGGGATGTTGCGGCATTCGGTTTTCCCGGTCAATACGGTTGGATTCGCGTGTGCGTTGAACACGCTTGATGGCTCCCTCTGCGATTTTATCCTCTTTGCGGAGTTCCGCAATCTTGCGGGTCAACGCCATGCGTTGGTCAGCCAACTCCGGCGGAGCATCCTTTCGG
>OHUP01000551.1_pt1 | contig 12214 bp, 10 predicted proteins | sample 1579221 | NCBI WGS metagenome assembly OHUP01 (sample SAMEA3882555, study PRJEB24775) | human gut metagenome | biome: human-associated habitat; feature: intestine environment; material: feces | place: Netherlands | collected 2009/2010 | reverse complement strand
TGATGGTGGCGGACGAGACCGACCGCATCACCGAGTTCCAGGAGAAGCCCCCGGTGCCCAAGTCCAATCTGGCATCCATGGGCATCTACATCTTCAACTGGGATGTGCTCAAGAAGTATCTGATCGAGGACGAGGCTGACCCCAACTCCAAGAATGACTTCGGCATGAACATCATCCCCGCCCTGCTGCGTGACGGCCGCAAGATGTACGCCTACCGCTTTGCCGGTTACTGGCGCGACGTGGGCACCATCGACAGCCTGTGGGAAGCCAACATGGAGGTGCTGGACCCCGAGAACTCCGGCATCGATATCTTTGATAAGACTTGGAAGATCTACAGCCGCAACCCCGTGCTGCCCGCCCAGAAGATCGGCGAGCGCGCCGTTGTGCAGGACTCCCTCATCACCGAGGGCTGCAAGATCTACGGCAACGTCAAGCACTCTGTCCTGAGCGCAGGCGTTGTTGTGGAAGAGGGCGCTACCGTTGAGGACGCCGTGCTGATGGACGGTGTCGTGGTCAAGGCAGGTGCCGTGGTCAAGCGCTGCATCCTTGCTGAGGACGTTGTTGTGGGCGCAGGTGCAAAGGTCGGCGGCGAGGGCGCAATTGCCCACGTTGGCACCGGTCTGACCATCGGCGCAGGCGCTACCGTCAAGGAGGGCGCAAAAGTGTTTGAATCCGTCAAGGAGGGTGTGGAAGTATGCTGAGACAGAACACCAATGCGTTGGGTATCATTTTCCCCAACAGCTATGACAATACCGTTCCCGAGCTGGTGACCGAGCGTGCAATGGCCTCGATCCCCTTTGCGGGCCGTTACCGCATGGTAGACTTTGTGCTGTCCAGCATGGCCAACTGCGGCATTTCCAACGTTTCCATCGTGGTGCGTAAGAACTACCACTCCCTGATGGATCATCTGGGCACCGGCCGCGAGTGGGATATGGCCCGCCGTCACGGCGGCCTGAACATCGTGCCTCCCTTTGCAGAAAAGGGCGTGCGCATCTACTCCGGCCGTGTGGAGGCTTTGGGCTCCATTCTGAGCTTCCTCGAGCACCAGAAGGAGAAGTATGTGGTCATGAGCGATGCCAACATCGCCGTCAACTACGACTTCAACGCCCTGCTGGCTGCTCATCAGGCCAGCGGCGCCGACGTGACTGTGGCCTATCAAAAGACCGAGATCCCCGAGGGCCGCAAGAACGACAACTACACCCTGACCATCGATTCCGATGGCCGCGTGACCGAGCTGCTGTTCAACGACTACCGCTCCGGCGTGCAGAATCTGGATCTGAACATCTATGTGCTGGAGCGCGAGACCCTGATCAAGCTGGTCAAGGACGCCACCGCCCGTGGCCTGATCTACTTCGAGCGCGACATTCTGGCACACAATGTCAACATCCTGAACATCCATGCGCTGGAGTACACCGGCTATGTAGCTCATGTCTGCGACATGAAGAGCTACTTTGACGAGAACCTGAAGCTGATCAAGGACGAGAATCTGGAGGCACTGTTCCCCAAGGGCTGCCCCATCTACACCAAGATCCGCGACGATAACCCCACCCGTTACGTCACCGGCTCCAAGGTTTCGAATTCCATTCTGGCCGACGGCTGCGTCATCGAGGGCACCGTGGAGAACTGCGTGCTCTTCCGCGGCGTCAAGGTCAAGAAGGGTGCTGTGGTCAAGAACTGCGTCCTGATGCAGGATACCGTGGTCGAGCCCAACGTGGAGCTGGACTGCGTTGTCACCGATAAGAACGTGAAGATCACCGCCGGCAAAAAGCTGTCCGGCACCGAGAGCTTCCCGGTCTACGTCCAGAAGAACCACACCGTCTGATCGATGCAATATCCATAGGGGCGGCTTCCTCCCCGGTAGCCCCTCTTGAGAGGGGCGGGGGCACCTGTGTGCCCCCGCCTGCTCTTTTGTATGCAAGGTTCGCGCCGCTTTTCACGGCGGCGGGGAGCGCGAACATCTGCCTGTATCATGGAAGGAGCGAATCCTATGAAGATCCTGTATGCTGCTTCAGAAGCCAATCCCTTTGCCAAATCCGGCGGTCTGGCCGATGTGGCAGGTGCCCTGCCCAAAGCGCTGGTCAAGGACGGCGTGGACGCCCGCGTCATCATGCCCCTGTACGGCGATTTGAAGTACCGCGATAAGCTGGAATACGTTACCAACTACTCCGTACCTGTGGGCTGGCGCAGCCAGTACTGCGGCCTGTTCAAGGCCGATGTGGACGGCGTGACCTACTACTTCCTGGACAACGAGTATTACTTCAAGCGCCGCGGCCTGTACGGCTTCTACGATGACGGCGAGCGCTTCGCCTTCTTCTCCCGCGCCGTGCTGGAGACTTTGTTCTACATCGACTTCACCCCCGATATCATCAACTGCAACGACTGGCAGACCGCACTGGTTCCCGTTTACCTGAACCTGTACTACCGCCATCTGGATAAGTTCAACCGGATCAAGACCATCTTCACCATCCACAACATCGCATATCAGGGCAAGTACGGCACCGATATCCTGGAGGACACCTGCGGCATCGGCCACCGTGACCAGCACATTGTGGAGTACGATGGCTGCGCCAACTTTATGAAGGGTGCCTTTGAGACGGCAGATAAGATCACCACCGTCAGCCCCACCTACGCACAGGAGATCCTGGACCCCTGGTTCAGCTACGGTCTGGATGCCCTGCTGCGGGAAAAGCAGTATAAGCTCTGCGGCATCCTGAACGGCATCGATATGGAGGCCAATAACCCTGCCACCGACCCCAAGATCCCCTTCAACTACGATGTGACCAACGTTGAAGAGGGCAAGGCAAAGTGCAAGGAAGCCCTGCAGGATAAGTTCGGCCTGAACAAGGATGGCAGCCCCGTCTTTGCCATGGTCAGCCGCATGGTCGGCATGAAGGGCTTTGACCTGGTGCAGAGCATTGCCGACGGTCTGGTGGATCGCGGCATCGAGCTGGTCATTCTGGGCAGCGGCGAGAACCAGTACGAGACCTTCTTCTCTGACCTGTGCGCCCGTCATCCGGGCCGCGTGGGCACCTACATCGGCTTTGAGCCGGCCCTGTCTCAGGAGATCTACGCCGGTGCAGACGTGTTCATCATGCCTTCCAAGAGTGAGCCCTGCGGCCTGGCACAGATGGTGGCCTGCCGCTACGGCACGCCTCCCATCGTCCGTGAGACCGGCGGCCTGCGGGATTCCATCCATGACTGCACGCTGGGCGAGGGCAACGGCTTTACCTTTGCCGGTTACAGCGCCCATGAGCTGTACGATGCCTGCTGCCGTGCACAGGATCGCTACTACAACAAAGAGGACTGGAACAACCTCGTCAAGCACGACATGGAATGCGATTTCAGCTGGGACCTCTCTGCCAAGAGCTACGAGGGCCTGTACAACGAGACCGCAAACCTCTGGTAAATCATTTTCAAAAGTTTGCCTTTTGCCGCCCGGTTCGCAGGAGCCGGGCGGCTTTTTTGCGGACTTCCACACAAATTTTACAGGAATCATCCGCAAAAAGCAGCAAGGCACCTTTGCACTTCCGACAGGGCTGTGCTACAATGAAAAACATTGACAGTTTTTTGCATTTTTGAAGAAATGACAGAGTAGATAAGGAGAACGATATGAACTGGAAACGTGTCATCAGCGGCGTGCTGGCAGCAGCGATGCTGTCCGCTCTGCCGGTGCAGCTTCTGGTGTCGGCAGAAGGCACGGAGGCGGTCGGGCAGGCCGATGGCTGGGAGGAACTGACCACTCTGGAACCTCTTGACGAATGCAATTCTTTCTTTTACAGCAAGGACGACCAGACGTTTGAGAAGATCACCCATCCGGAAAAGGATGTCAAAACCGCAGACGGCATCGTGGACTATCTGGGAGACGGTGCGGTGGCGGTCGTGACTGACCCGGAGGATGCCGCCTACAACGCCGGTGACCGGGGTCAGAACTACGCATGGTCGGCGGTCGGCTACGGCGACTGGCTGTATGTGGGCACCTGCTACGCCGCCATCGGCAACACCCTCTCCCTGATGAAGAGCAGTCTGGGCGACGAATACGACGACAAGGTGCTTGCCGCCACCTTTGATGCCCTTTACAACGGCACTTTCTTTCTGACCGAGGAGGATGGCGGCCGGCCCAAGGGCGTGCTGGTGAAGATCAACACCAAGACCGGCGAGACCAAGGTGTTGATGTCCGGCTCCTACAACGGTTACACACCCCTGTTCCGCAACGCATTGGAGTATAACGGCAAGCTGTACTTCTGCGGCAGTGTGGGTGGCGGCGGCATCGGCTTTCTGCCCAGCATCTGGCAGGTGGACCCCGCCACCGACGAGTGCAAGCCGGTGTATATCGGTCTGAACAGTGTGCAGGATTATGCCGCAGCCTACCAGCAGGGCATCTCCGTGGGCATCCGCGGTATGTGCGTCTACAAGGATCAGCTGGTCGTCAGCAACGTGACCATGGATGCCGCCACCGGCAAGAGCAGCGCCGCCCTGCTGATCTCCTCCGACCCGGAAAAGGGCTTTACCCAGATCGCGGATTCCGACAGCCTGTTCAACTACCCCGCCTATCACTACGCCGACAGCATCTACGGCGGCAGCATCTGGGATATGGCTGAGTTCAACGGCCGCCTGTATGTTTCCATCTGCACCGGCACCGAGGACAATATGCCGGACGACAACACCATGCAGTCCTTTGCACTGGTGCGGGGCGATCAGAACCCTGACGGCACCTTCACATGGACACCCGTGGCAGGCGATCAGGAAAAGGATGGTGCCCGCTACACCTTCGGCATCGACCCGGAACGCACCCGCTCCGGTGCGGCGAACCTGATCGTGTACAACGACCACCTCTATATTGGTGAGTACAACGACGAAGAGATTGCACTGGAGCGCATCCTCTTTGCCAAGACCGGCAAGAACGCCGACGGTCAGTTTGGCGGCGGACTGGACTGCCGGTTCATCAACGCCAATCTGGAACAGTCAGTGAACCTGTACCGCATGGACAGGGACGAGAACATGGAGCTTGTGGTGGGCAATGCCACCAAGATGTTCCCCTCCGGCAGCCTTTCTGGTTTAAAGTCCGGCTTTGGGCGCAACGAGAACCAGTACATCTGGCGGATGCAGGTGTACGATGGCAAGCTGTATGTGGGTACCTTTGACACCAGCAGTATGCTGGAGTGCGTTGGTCAGTTCGTCAATGGCAACCTGCTGACGCGCACCCCTGCGCAGTGGAAGACCCAGTGGGAATACCTCAAGACCCTGATGAAGGCACTGCAGGCGACGGACCCCGATGGCAACGGGAACCCCGACACACTGGCCCAGACCATCAAGTTTTCCTACAAATTCGTGTTCGAGAACATCACGGTCAGCAACATTGCCAGTGCCATCCGGCTGCTCAACTACATGCGCAAGGCAAAGCAGGGCTTTGATCTGTATGTTTCGGAGGACGGCGTGAACTTTCAGACCATCACCGTGGACGGTTTTGGAGACCCCTACAACCATGGTCTGCGGGTATTCGCCACCACCGACCAGGGCCTGTGCCTTGGCACTGCCAATCCCTTCTACGGCACGCAGGTGTGGATCAAGCGCAAGGACAGCTGACCCCCGCACTTCCAGGATAACCGCCGCCCGGCTCTCAAATGAGCTGGGCGGTTTTTGCGTTTTGCACAAGAAACCTATCATATTTTTGGTATTGATGCTGCCGGAGACGGACATACTCCACCGTGGACGTACAATTATGGCGTTAGTGTGAACGAACTATGAAGTTTTACCAAAAATCGGTGGAAAATTGATTGAAAAGTTCAGTGAATTGAATTATACTATCCATATGAGCTTCTTAACCGGAGCGAAACCATTGCGAAAGGGTGCGGCGGGCTGCTGGTTCGGGCCTGCGCACAGAGGGAGGGCGACACCGCATGAAGGGCTGGTACAAGGCGCTGGAAGATCTTGTCTGGCTGACCCAGCTGGGCCTGAATATGCTGCTGCCGCTGGTCATGTGCCTGGGCGGTGCCTGGTGGGCGGTGAACAGCTGGAGCTGGCCGGAATGGGTGTTCCTGCCGGCCATCCTGCTGGGCCTTGCCTCCGGGGCGCAGAACTTCTGGTATTTTGCCAAGGAGCACCTGGACCGCGCCAAAAAGGAAAAACCGAAGCGGGTGGGGTTCAACTCACATCAGTAAACATCACAGGAGGTTCCCCTTTATGAAACTACAGCCGGAATCCAAAAAGGAGCTGACGCGCATCGCCTGCGGCACGGCCATCTGCACCGCTGCCCTGTGGGTGGCCTTTGCGGCGCTGCACCTGGTTGGCTGGGTGAAATTTGATTACACTGTCGTTCTGGGCAGTCTCATCGGCGCGGCCGTGGCCATCGGCAACTTTGCGGGCATCTGCATCGTGTGTCAGAAGGTCATCGACGAGCAGGATGAGAAGCGGCGCAAAGCCACATTACAAGCTTCCTACAACGTCAGAATGCTTTTGCAGGCGGTGTGGATCATCGTGTCCATCGGGGCACCCTGCTTCCAGCCCTTTGCCAGCGTTCTGCCCTTGTTGTTCCCGCGTGTTACGATCTACTACCTGCAAATAACCGGCAAGTACAAGCCCCTTGCACCGGCCGGGCCCTCGGTGGATGTCTCTGTGGAGGACGACCCCGAACCCGCCCCGGAGCCGGAGGCTGAGCCCCGTGACGAAGGGGGTGAAACGTAACAAATGGAACTGAACGGCGCAAAGATCCTGTATACCATCCATACCGATATCCCCCTGCTGGGCGATCTCAAGATCACCCAGACCCTAGTCACTACCTGGATCGTCATGGCGCTGCTTTCGGGCCTGGCCATCTGGCTGGGCAGCAACCTCAAGCTGGAAAATGTCTCAAAGCGGCAGGCCGCGGCCGAGTTCATCGTGGAGCGGCTGGATCAGTTCGTGCACGACAACATGGGGTATCACTTTGACAAGTATATCCCCCTGATCGGCTCGATCTTCGCTCTGAGCATCGGCTGCAACCTCATCAGTGTCATTGGCCTGTGGAGCCCCACGGCCGACCTGAACACCGAGGCTGCGTGGGCCATTGTGGTGTTTGTGCTGATCATGTACTACAAGATCAAGACCAACGGCATCTTTTCCTATCTGAAGGGCCTGCTGGACCCGATCTTCATCATGGCACCCATCAATGTGCTGTCGGAGATCTCGACCCCCGTCAGCATGGCGTTCCGTCACTTTGGCAACATCCTGTCCGGTACTGTCATTTCCACACTGCTGTACTGGGCGCTGGCAAGCCTGAGCCATGTCATCTTCGGCTGGCTGCCCGGCTTCCTGAGCCAGATCCAGCTGTTCCAGATCGGCATCCCGGCCTTTACGGGCCTGTATTTCGACTGGTTCGGCGGCTGCATTCAGGCGTTCATCTTCTGTACCCTGACCGCAATCTTCATCAAACGTGCTGCCGGTGAGGACTAAGCCCTCACAACGGCATCTCCCAAAACAAAAACTTTTTTGGAGGACAAAACTTATGACTGACTTTCAGTACCTTGCTCGTGGTATCGCCCTGGCAGGCTGCGGCATCGGCGCAGGCTGCGCACTGATCGCAGGTATCGGCCCCGGTATCGGCGAAGGCAACGCTGCTGCCGCTGCCTGTGAGGCCGTGGGCCGCCAGCCTGAGTGCAAGAGCGACGTGACCAGCACCCTGATCCTGGGCGTTGCACTTTCCGAGACCACCGGTATTTACGGCTTTGTTACCGGCCTGCTGCTGATCTTCCTGGCTCCCGGTATGTTCATGAAGTATCTGGCATAAGCCTCCCGATCCGAAATAATAACGAAAGGAGACGCTTATGGAACTGTATCAGGCGTTGATCACGCTGGATGGCTGGACCTTTCTGGCCCAGATCTGCAACCTGATGATCCAGCTGCTCATCTTCAAAAAGTTCCTGCTGAAGCCGATCAAACAGGTGATCGCCGACCGCAAGGCCAAGGCCGACAGCGAGATCGCGGATGCGCAGAAGCTGCGCACCGAGGCCGAAGCCATGAAGGCGGAGTACGAGCAGAACCTGCAGAACGCCCGCACCGAGGCCAACCAGATCGTGGCTGCGGCGCAAAAGACCGCCACCGCCCGCTCGGAAGAGATCGTGGGCGAGGCCCGCGCACAGGCCGCTGCGCTGAAGCAGAAGGCCGAAGCTGACATTGCGCAGGAGCGCAAGAAGGCTGTGAACGAGGTCAAGGACGAGATCGGCGGCATCGCCATGGAGATCGCATCCAAGGTGGTGGAGCGCGAGATCAGCGAGAAGGACCACAAAGACCTGATCGACGAATTTATCAAAAACGTGGGTGAAGCATCATGACCGAAACTGCAAAGATGTACGGCGGCAGTCTGTACGATCTGGCGGCAGAGGAAGGGCTGGAGACCCGCATTCTGGGCGAGCTTGACGAGGTGCAACAGCTTCTGAAGCAAAACCCGGACTACCTGCGGCTGCTCAGCACCCCCAGCATCCCCAAAAAGGAGCGCTGCGGCCTGCTGGACGAAGCCCTGCGCGGGCAGGTCCACCTCTATGTGCTGAACTTTTTAAAGATCCTGTGCGAGAAGGGCACCCTGCGGGAGCTGTCCGGCTGCGCACGGGCTTACCGCATCCGCTACAATCAGGCGCACGGCATTCTGGAAGCTACGGCTGTCTCGGCTGTTCCGCTGACAGAGCAGCAGCGCGCGGCGCTGCACGCCAAGCTGGAAAGCCTGACCGGCAAGACCATCGACCTTAAAACCAAGGTGGATGTCAAGGTGCTGGGCGGTATCCGGCTGGATATCGAGGGCACCGAGCTGGACGGCACCGTCCAGAACCGTCTTTCCTCCCTGCGCCGGGATATTGCGGCGGTCACTTTGTAACTTTTTCCCTGCCCTTTGCAAACGGGGCAGAGCACAGAACGAATTTCCACCCGAAATGACTATTATGAATTGAGTGGTGAACAAACAAAGATGCAACTGAAACCTGAAGAGATCTCCAAGATCATCCGTGCGCAGATCAAGCATTACGAAAATGCCATCGAGCAGAGCGAGACCGGCACGGTCATTATGGTGGGCGACGGCATCGCCCGGGCCAGCGGTCTGGAAAAGTGCATGGCAGGCGAGCTGCTCCAGTTTGACAACGGCGAATACGGTATGGCCCAGAACCTTGAGGAAAATACCGTTTCCATCGTGCTGCTGGGCTCGGATGCCGGCATCAAAGAAGGCAGCATCGTCAAGCGCACCGGCAAGGTAGTCTCCGTGCCGGTGGGCGATGCCATGATCGGCCGCGTGGTCAACGCACTGGGTCAGCCCATCGACGGCGCAGGCCCCATTGAGACCACCGAATACCGCGCCATCGAGAGCCGCGCGCCCGGCATCATCGAGCGCCAGCCCGTCAAGGAACCGCTGCAGACCGGTATCAAGGCCATCGACTCCATGATCCCCATCGGACGCGGCCAGCGCGAGCTGATCATCGGTGACCGCCAGACCGGCAAGACCACCATCGCTTCCGATACCATCATCAACCAGAAGGGCAAGGACGTTATCTGCATTTACGTTGCCATCGGTCAGAAGCGCTCTACCGTGGCAAACCTTGTGCAGAGCCTGACCGAAGCCGGTGCCATGGGCTACACCATCGTGGTGTCCGCTACCGCCTCCGAGCTGTCTCCCCTGCAGTATATCGCCCCCTACTCCGGCTGCGCCATGGGCGAATACTTCATGCAGCAGGGCAAGCACGTCCTCATCATCTACGATGACCTTTCCAAGCACGCTGTGGCTTACCGTGCCCTGTCGCTGCTGATCCGCCGTCCCCCGGGACGTGAGGCCTACCCCGGCGACGTTTTCTATCTGCACTCCCGTCTGCTGGAGCGCGCTGCCAAGCTTTCCAACGAGCTGGGCGGCGGCAGCCTGACGGCTCTGCCCATCATCGAGACGCAGGCGGGCGATGTGTCCGCCTACATCCCCACCAACGTCATCTCCATCACCGACGGCCAGATCTTCCTTGAGACGGAGCTGTTCCACTCGGGCGTCATGCCGGCCGTCAACCCCGGCATCTCGGTGTCCCGTGTCGGCGGCAACGCCCAGATCAAGGCCATGAAGAAGGTGGCCGGCACCCTGAAGCTGATCTACTCCCAGTACCGCGAGCTGCAATCCTTTGCGCAGTTCGGCTCTGATCTGGACGCCGACACCAAGGCGCGTCTGGCACAGGGCGAGCGCATCGTGGAGGTACTCAAGCAGAACCGCTCCGCACCCGTGCCTGTGGAAAAGCAGGTCGCCATCCTGTACGCCACCATCCACGATTATCTTGTCAACGTCAAGGTGCCGGATGTGGCAGAGTACGAGAAGAGCCTGTACGAGTATCTGGACAGCGATGCCGCCGGGGCTGCCGTGATGGACACCATCCGCACCACCGGCAATCTGGATAAGGACACCGAGGAGCAGCTCAAGACCGTGCTGACCCGGTATACCGAAAGCTTTGTCAAGGCGCATTAAAGGGAAGGAGGCGTAACGCATGGCTGGTTCCATGAAGGACATCAAGCTGCGCATCAAAAGCGTAGAGAGCACCATGCAGATCACCAAGGCCATGGAGCTGGTGGCTTCCTCCAAAATGCGCCGTGCCAAGGAGCGGGTCGAGCACAGCCGACCCTATTTTGAAACGCTGTACAAGACCCTGACCGAGATCGCGGCAGCGGACCCCCGGGCCCGCAATCCCTACCTGCGCCGCAGCGAAATCAAGCGCACGCTGCTGGTAGTCATTGCCGGTGACCGCGGCCTTGCCGGCGGTTACAACGCCAATGTGCTCAAGCTGGCCGCACAGGAAAGCGGCAATGTGGAGGTGCTGCCCATCGGCAAGCGCTCGGCAGAGTACTTTGCCCACCACGAAACCGAACTGTTCACGCAGGAGGTGCTGCTGGCCGCCGATATTTCGGTGGGACAGTGCTTCCAGCTGGCGCGCCAGATCACCGAAGGCTACCGCAAGGGCGAGTTTGACGCCGTAAAGCTCTGCTACACCCGGTTCGATTCCATGATGACCCAGACGGCTGTCTCCATCGAGGTGCTGCCGCTGGCCATGGAGCCCACCGAACAGCAGAAGGCGGAGGCGCGCCGCAGTCAGATTTTGTACAAGCCCAGCAGCGAGGAAGTATTCAGCGCGATCATCCCGGAGTATGTGGCCGGTGTCGTCTACGGTGCCGTGTGCGAGAGCGTAGCCAGCGAGCTGGCTGCCCGCCGCACCGCCATGGACGCTGCCACCAAGAACGCCGGCGAGATGATCGACCATCTCAACCTGTATTATAACCGTGCCCGTCAGGCTGCCATCACGCAGGAGATCACCGAGATCGTGGCCGGCGCGGAGAACTAAGACTATCAAGAAGGAGTTGTAGCCTATGTCCGAAAAACATATCGGCAAGGTGATCCAGGTCATTGGCCCGGTGCTGGACATCCAGTTCAAGGATGGCGAGCTGCCGGAGCTGCTCAACGCCATTGAGATCGACAACCACGGCCAGAAGCTGGTGGTGGAGGTCGCTCAGCTGACCGGCGACAATGTGGCACGCTGCATTGCCATGAGCAGCACCGATGGTCTGGTGCGCGGCACAGATGCCGTGGACACCGGCGAGTCCATCAAGGTGCCCGTAGGCGACCAGTGTCTGGGGCGCGTGTTCAACCTGCTGGGCGAGCCTGTGGATAACAAGCCCGCCCCCACCCCGGATGCCTACTGGCCCATCCACCGTCCCGCTCCCAGCTACGAGGAGCAGCAGTCCACCACCGAGATCCTTGAGACCGGCATCAAGGTCGTGGACTTGATCTGCCCCTACGCCAAGGGCGGTAAGATCGGCCTGTTCGGCGGCGCCGGTGTCGGCAAGACCGTCCTGATCCAGGAGCTGATCTATAACATCGCCACCGAGCACAACGGTTACTCGGTATTTACCGGCGTTGGCGAGCGCACCCGTGAGGGCAACGACCTGTACGGCGAAATGACCGAGAGCGGCGTTATCAACAAGACCGCGCTGGTCTACGGCCAGATGAACGAGCCCCCGGGAGCCCGTATGCGCGTGGCACTGTCCGGCCTGACCATGGCGGAATACTTCCGCGATGTGAAAAATCAGGACGTGCTGCTGTTCATCGATAACATCTTCCGCTTCACGCAGGCCGGCTCCGAGGTGTCCGCACTGCTGGGCCGTATGCCCTCTGCCGTTGGTTACCAGCCCACGCTGGCCACCGAGATGGGCGCTCTGCAGGAGCGCATCACCTCCA
>OHUP01000546.1_pt1 | contig 12310 bp, 12 predicted proteins | sample 1579221 | NCBI WGS metagenome assembly OHUP01 (sample SAMEA3882555, study PRJEB24775) | human gut metagenome | biome: human-associated habitat; feature: intestine environment; material: feces | place: Netherlands | collected 2009/2010 | reverse complement strand
GCCATTCCCGGAATTTTTCCCGGCACAGAGGACAGTGGCATTCTCCGCCATATTCATTGGAAATATGCCACAGGATCACACCCGGATGTGTGGCAATTTCTTCTGCCATTTTTTTTGAACAAACATAGCGATAGGAAACGATCCGCACATTCCGGCCTCGACCGAAAGAGCGGTTTCGCAAAGACCGACAATGTTCGGCGGATCCGCAACCGCACACGATTATTTCCGAATCGCATCGAAAGCGGCCATGTATCGACAGCCCCTGTCCGCATCACGAATTCAGGAATTCGACTGCCGTTATCCGCACACCGCCACTGCCTCCGCCGGATCGTTTCCGACGCGTCTTTCTCAACGGCATTTCAAACGCATCGGCCGAGTCGGGTCCTTACGGCACACGAAAAAAAAACTCCTCGGCAGATCGTACGAAATTCCGAAAAAAACCGATAAAATCCCGTCACGGAATCCACAGGGTTTCCTCCACGCTGAAATATTCGGTCAGCGTGCGGCCCAGCAGATAGAAATAGTCCGACAGCCGGTTGAGGTACATCAGTACCTCCGGTGCGACGCCATACTTCGCATCGGCCCGAAGCGCCGCCCGTTCTGCTCGACGGCAAACCGTGCGGCAGACATGACACAGCGAAACGACACGATGTCCGCCCGGAATAGTGAACTTGGTAATCGGCTTCACGGAAGCCTGCATACGGTCGATCGCCTCTTCGAGAAACTTCACAGCCTCGGCGTCGATTCCTTTCACCTTGTCCGCTCCGCCTTCGCCCACAGCCAGCGTAGCAGCAACAGTCATCAACTGGGAGGCAATGCGTGCGAGCTCCCAAACACGGGGCTCCAACCCCACATCTCCCCGCAAATGGTCCGTAAGCAGGGCAACGAAAGCGGTCAATTCGTCCACCGAGCCGTAGGCCTCCACCCGTTCGTCGGTCTTGAACACCCGTTCCCCCCCGACCAGCGAAGTGGTTCCCTGGTCGCCTGTTTTCGTATATATCTTCATAACTTGAAATGTTGTTTCGGCAAATGATTGTTGAATACCAGCAAATAGCCCCGGTTATCGACCGTCGTCGAACGATGCTCCCGAACGATCCGACGACACGCTTCGCCGCGTGCGCTACCGTGATAGGGATTCATCACACAGAGCGTCGCTCCTGTCCGGGCAGCCCGAGCCGCAGCAGCAGGCAAATCCTCCGCCGGAAAATTCCGGGTCAGGATCACCATGTCGTACGGACCCGCACAATTCAGGCCAAAAGTCGAATTTTTCGCCTCGTTTTCCCTCCCCGGCGTAACCTGCAAACAACCTCTGCCCTCGTCGATCACAAACGTCGAATTGCCTTTTTCAAACTCTGCATCCGGCAAAGTCCGAACAGGTTCGGCTTTGCCTTCACATATCGCAAACGTCCGGTAGCCGCAATAGAGAAAGGCGTTCTGCAACTGCACCGCCCGCTGATGAAAGATTCCGACCCGACGCAGGGCATCGTAAAGGCAGTGCTCTCCGTCGCGCAGTCTATGAAACATAAACGCTTCGCGCACAAGTCCGTAAACGAATGGCGAGTGCACGCCGTGCCCCCGGAAATGACGGGCCCGGGAGAGCCGGTCGGTCAGCCGGGAAATACCGCGAAGGCGGCGGCGTAGATTGCGTCCGGTCCGTTTCACTGTTTGAGCATACCGGCCAGACGACCGGTCGAAAAAGCGATCTGTAAATTATACCCGCCGGTGTTGGCATCCAGATCGAGCACCTCGCCGGCGAAATAGAGTCCTTTGACCTTGAGCGATTCCATCGTATAGCGGTTCACATCCTCGCAGCTCACGCCGCCCGCAGTAACGACGGCATATTCGAAAGGCGCATAGTCCGAAATCGGAAAAACCATCCCCTTGAGGAGCTTAACCAACCGTTCGATCTGCTCGGGCGTAATCTTGCGGATATAATTTTTAGAATGGGCGCCGACCTCTTCAGAAAGAGGAATGACCAGCGCCTTCGGAACGAGCTTGCGGAGCAGTTCGGAGAAGAACTCCTCGGGCCCCATCTCCGCCATCTCACGGGCGATGCGCTCGCGCAACATCTCCTCGGTCAGCCCCGGTTTCAGATCGACCATCAGTCCGACACCCTTGCCGTCGATCAGGGCGTCCACCGCGTCCCGGCTCATGCGGAGCGCCACAGCGCCTTCGATGCCGCGCTCGGAGAAACCCAGCTCGCCGAACTCTTCGCGCACGGCTTCACCGTCGATGCAGAGCGTCGCACGGACATTCCGGAGCAACAGTCCGTTCATATTTTTGATCCAGAGACAGGACGACACCAGCGGCGTAAGCGACGGCCGCACCGGTTCGACCGCATGCCCCGTATCGGCCGCAAAGACGTAGCCGTCGCCGGTCGAACCCGTAGCGGGATAGGAAACGCCGCCCGTGGCGACGATAACGCGCGGACACTCCTCCTTGCGCTCGAATCCCCGCTTATTGCGGTACCGCACGCCGAAAACCCGACCGTTGAGCGTCATTATTTCGGTCACACGGGTATCATAAACGATCTTCACGCCGTTGTCCACGCAATATTCCAGCAGTGCGTTGGCAATATCCCACGCCTTGCCGCTTCGAGGAAACACCCGCTCGCCGCGTTCGACATCGAGCTTCACGCCCAGCCGCTCGAAGAATCTGATCGTAGCCCTGTTGTTGAACTCGGCGAAAGCGGTCGAAAAAAACTCGGCATTGGTACGCACCTGTCCGGCGAACTCCTCAGGCGGCCGGGCATTGGTCACGTTGCAGCGGCCTTTACCCGTAATGCGCACCTTGCGGCCCGATTTCTCCATCTTTTCCAGCAGCAGAACCCTGTGTCCGTTCCGTGCGGCAGTCCCCGCAGCCATCATACCCGCAGCGCCCGCACCGACGACGATCACATCGTAAGGCAGGCGAACGGCAGCCCCTTCTTTCTGACTTATCTCTTCCATAGGGTACAAAGATAGTGAAAGCCGGGAGAAAACGGGAACTTGTTCGCAGTTTTCTCTCGGCGCATCCCATCTAAAGCTATGTCAAAGACAGGGAAAGGCGAGAGCAATCGTGCGGGATTGCACGCAAAGATTGCCGAATCGCATCCTATCTTATGCAACGCTACGAATAAGCCGGGTACAAAAGCAAATTTATCTGCCTTTTGCCCAAGCGAATAAGGACAAAAATTAAGAATGAGCCGAGAGTAAAAGAGTAAAGACGAATTTATTCGCACTTTGCCGGGGAAAAAGGGGCACGGCAGGACAAGGGCAACAAACAACCCCGGAATCCATTCTGCGGCAGGAAAAACCGACACGACAACGAATCGGCGCGGCAACTCCTGCCCAAAAAGTCGGCATAAGATTATTTATGTCCGAGGAGCGCAAAAAGGTTGCGGCAAGCGCTTTTTTTCCTACCTTTGTCCGGTAATTTTCGTATCGGGGCGAATCGCGCCCGGCAAAACGCGACTTCGTTTTACAAGCAGCCCGCACGCCTCCCGGCACGAAGCAAACCGGACAAACGGCAGGTAATCCCGTTTGCCGCAAAGTTCTGAAAATATATGTTAAGTAGAAGACAGCTTAGAATCAAGGCGATAAAGGCCCTATATGCGCATCTCAAATCCGACTCGGACAATATGATCGCGTCGGAAAAGAACATGATGAATTCGATCGACAAGACCTATGACCTTTATTTCCAGATGATGACCCTTCCGGTCGAACTGGCGCATTATGCCCAGCAACGTCAGGAGCTGGCCAAACAGAAAAAGCTGCCGACCTACGAAGACCTCCACCCCAACACCCGCTTCATCGACAACGCCGTGATCCGTATGATCGCCGACAGCGACACGGTGAATGACCGAATGGCAGCCCGCAAACTCGGCTGGAGCAAATATCCCGAACTCATCCGCACACTTTACAACCAACTCGCGGCGACGGACTATTTCCAGGCTTACATGAGCGCTCCGGAAAGTTCGTTCAAAGCCGACGCAGCGCTTCTGGCGACCTTCTTCGAAAAGGAGTTGCAGGAGTGTCCCATGCTGGACGACGTACTGGAAGAGCAGTCGATCCTCTGGAGCGACGACCTGGGATTCGTACTGACGCTCGTGATCCGCACGATCTCCAACATGCGCCAATCCCACGCGGATGTGAAGATGCTGCCCGAATTCAAAAGCGACGAGGACGCAGAATTCGTCAAAACGCTGTTCGAAAAGACGCTTATCAACTACAACGAGCGGCTGGAATACATCGAAAAATTCACGCGCAACTGGGACGGCGATCACCGAACTGGTTTCCTTCCCTTCGATTCCGGTGAAAGTGACCCTCGACGAATACATCGACATCGCCAAGTTCTACTCTACGCCCGGCAGCAGCACCTTTATCAACGGCGTATTGGATAAGATCGTGGAAGCGCTGACCGAAGAGGGAAAACTCAAAAAAACCGGACGGGGACTGATATGATGCGGCACATTTTCTGCATATTGCTGGTAGCCCTCGTCATCGGCTGTCAGTCCCGCCGGACGAGCAGTGTCCAGAGTGGGCCGACACTCGAAATATCGGATGAAACGCTCACCGAAGGTACTTCGGACACGATCCGTTTCGGACGGCTCCACTCCGGCGAAACAGGCATCAAACGGTTTCGGCTGCAAAATACTTCGTCCCGGACATGGGTAGTGACCCGCTACGAGGTTTCGTGCGAATGTGTCACCCCGGAATTCGACCGACGGCCCCTGAAGCCGGGCGAGGAAATCCCGTTCAGCGTCCGGTTCGACTCGCGGGGCGAGCACGGCTGGCAGATGAAACTGTTGAAACTCTATGCGTCGGGATCGGAGGAGCCGTTACGGATTTACATCGAAGCCGTTGTCGATTAAGAAATTGTTAATTCGCAGGAAAGGAGCGCCGAACGGCTGCGACTCCTGCAAATTTTAACTATATTTACCGGAAAATCCGACGGAGGCAACCGAAATACGGATCCCCCGATATATTCGAAGGAATCCCCGGTACGTGCGAGTTTCGATCGGGAAGAACCGGTTCGGGCAGAACCTGCCGCCAGCGTTCGAATAATTTGGTGCGACACCCGGCTTTGACTATCTTTGCAGAAGATAGGATACGCCTCGGAAAACTGCGAGCAAGCTCCCGTTTTCTTCTCGGCTTTCACTATCTTTGCAGGAACAGGAGGCAGTTCGGCAATCTTTGCAAAAGACAGGCTACCGGTCCGAAAAGATGAGAGCAACCGATGATCGAAACAGCCGAGGATCAGATGGAAGCGTCCTGTCCGGAAGAAAAAACGAGAATTAAGTTCGGCACGTCGCCTGTCCCGGCTCGTCCCGATCCAAAGAAAAGACTAAACATTAATATTAATAGAAAACTATGATTAACTTACTTCAAGCGACAGCACCTGCACCGCAGGCTGGCGGCGGCTATTCGCTCTTCATCATGCTCGGCCTGATGATTCTGGTTCTGTATTTCTTCATGTGGCGCCCCGAATCGAAGCGACGCAAGCAGATGGCTCAATTCCGGGCCGGCCTTAAGAAAGGCGACAAGATCATCACGGCCGGCGGTATTTACGGCGTAGTGAAAGAGATCAAGGAGACGACCCTCCTGATCGAAGTGGACGGCAACGTCACGCTCCGCATCGACAAAAACATGGTCGTCGCCGACACGAGCGACCTGCAGCAGCAACAGCAGAAATAAAAAAGTACTGAGACAAGAGAACTCCCCTTCCCGTGATCGGGAAGGGGAGTTTTACATACGATTATCCGGTCGTCGCCCGAAATAAATAGCAAAACCAAACCGGCCGGCCAGAATCAAAAAACCGAAAATAAGAGGCTCAAGAGAAGAGGGACGGATTCGAATACGCAAAAGCCATGGATTCCCGGTACGCACGGAAACACACACGCCGACACATCGGACGCTGAAAATATCCATTTATTCGTATATTTGCGTACGAAATTCTTTCGAAATGGCAAAGAAATTCACTTATAAGACACAAGGTACCTGTTCGAAATCCATCGAAATCGAATTGGAGGGAGATATCGTCAAAAGCGTCCGCTTCGAAGGCGGATGTCACGGGAATACCCAGGGAATAGGTCTGCTGACGCGCGGGATGCAGGCTGCCGACGTGATCGCACGTCTCGAAGGCATCGATTGCAAAGGCCGGGGAACATCCTGTCCCGACCAGCTGGCAAAGGCGTTGCGTCAGGCCCTCGGCCAATAACGGCTGCGGCGAAACCCGAAAACGGTCCGGTTCTCCAAAATCCGGGGAAACAAAGGAAAAACAAAAGCAGCTATACCATCAGTCGCACCGCTCCCGGAAATGGCGCTGCCGATGTCTGTCGCTCGCCCGGCCCGATTATGGTAACAGGCGATTAAATGAAAAGGAAAGTGCTGCCCACCCCGGCAGAGGCAAAAACAGAAACCTTTTCGGAAAAGTACGATGGTCCGACGGCACGCCCAACAACGTCTTTCGAAAGCGGCAACCCGATGAGAAAAGGATGCAGCAACAGTAACAAAGGCGATTATAATTTTGAAGCGCTCGCAGCATCGAATCAGACGATCGCTTATTCGTCGCTTACGGCCGTGCACGAAAACAAAAAGGCCGGATTTTGAAATCCGGCCTTTCCCGTCGCAGCGACTTCGGCTACGAACGACAGTGTTGAACTACCTGGACTCGAACCAGGAACGACAGAACCAAAATCTGCTGTGTTACCATTACACCATAGTTCAATCCGATGCTCGAAAGCAGGTACAAAGGTACGGCAAAGAATCGATATTTCAAAAAAAATCCTCCGCGAATGGCCGGGGCAGCAAAAAAATTCCACGGAAAGAGGTAAGTTTGGGTCCAAATCACCGGACACCCTCACTACGGCACAGGGATTGCGGCGTTTCGATTCCATTGATAAAATCGATAATTCAATGCAGTAAGATATGATTATAACCATGATTCTGATTTTTGTGTTCGGGTACCTCTGCATCGCGCTCGAACACAAACTACGCATCGACAAGGCCGCGATCGCCCTGCTGATGTGCGGTGCGCTCTGGACGGTATTGAGTCTGCTGGGCAACGACGCCCAGATCGGCACGCAACTGATCGAGCAACTCGGCGATACGAGCGAAATCCTCTTCTTCCTGATCGGCGCCATGACCATCGTCGAACTGATCGACCGGCACGGAGGCTTCCACGTCATCACCGACCACATCAAAACCCGCAACAAACGCAAACTGCTCTGGTTGCTATCGATCATCACCTTCTTTATGTCCGCCGTGCTGGACAACATGACCACGACGATCATTATGATCATGCTGCTGCGGCGTATGATCAGCGGACAGAAAGAACGATGGATCTTCGCCAGCGTTATCGTCATCGCGGCCAACAGCGGCGGTGCCTTTTCGCCCATCGGCGACGTAACGACCATCATGCTCTGGATGCGGGGCAACGTCACCTCGGGCCTGCTCGTGGCCAAACTGTTCCTCCCGGCCCTGGTATCGGTAATCATTCCCACGGCCATCGCCTGCCGTTATATTCCCGACGAAAACGCGCATCCCGAAAAATTAGACACGGCGCCCAAGCTGCCGCCGTTCGTCGGCCCGCGCTTCAGCCACTTCGTTCTCGTCCTCGGTGTCGGCGGGCTGCTGTTCGTGCCCATATTCAAGGCTGTAACGGGACTGCCGCCCTACCTGGGCATGCTGATATCGTTGGGTGTGCTGTGGGTCTTCACGGAGCTCGTCTATGACCACAAACAGAACATGGAGGAATCGATCAAAAACCGGGTGTCGAAAGTACTCAAACATATCGATATGCCCACGATCCTCTTCTTCCTGGGTATTCTGATGTCGGTCGCAGCATTGCAGAGCGCCGGTTTGCTGACCGACTTCGCCGACTTCCTGGACAAAAACGTACACGAAGTCTATACGATCGCCGGAATCACCGGTCTGCTGTCGGCCGTAATCGACAACGTGCCGCTGGTGGCTGCCTGTATGGGTATGTACCCCGTCGCCGATACGGCAGCCCTGGCCTCGAGCCTCGACCCGGCTTATATGCAGGCGTTCGTACAGGACGGTATCTTCTGGCACCTGCTGACTTTCTGCGCCGGCGTGGGCGGCAGCCTGCTGATTATCGGATCGGCCGCAGGAGTAGTGGCGATGGGACTGGAAAAGATCGAATTCGGCTGGTACCTGCGTAAAATCACGCTGCTGGCATTGGCCGGGTATTTCGCGGGCATGCTGGTTATTTTCCTCGAACATTTGCTGCTGGGCTAAAGAGCATAACAACAGAGAAAGGGCTGTCTAACAAGTTTCAGACAGCCCTTTTTTATTTGTACTGCTTATTCGAGAGCTTTTCCGAATACGCGATTCTAAAAGGATTAAAAAACTTGTTGGACAGCCTTTTTTACTTTTTCCTTCCGTTGCTTCCGGGACAGGATTCCGCGTCAGCGAACTTTGGACATGAACTTCTCACGATCGACGACATAGCGGACGTGGACCCCCTCGCCGATCATCCCTTCGGCATCGCGGGCCCCGACATTGAAAGTGAGCTTGCGCCCTTCGACTTCGGTCAGCACGGCGGATGCGACGATTTCGGCACCGACGCCCGAAGGCTTGATATGGGTCACGTTCATCTCGGCGCCGACGGTCGTCGAACCTTCCGGCAAATGGTCGGCCACAGCCTTCATCGCCGCATTTTCCATCAGGGCCACCATAGCCGGCGTAGCGAATACCTGCAAGTCGCCCGATCCCATCGTCGCAGCCACGTTGCCGCCATCGACCGTTACCTTACTTTGTGCAGAAAGTCCTTTTTCCATCATAATACAACCGTTTTTTATTGCGTTAATAATTCAGAATCGTTATCTTTGAACATAGCTTTAGATAGGATGCGGTTCGGCAATTTTCGAGAACAAGTTCTCACAATTGCCCTCACATTTCACTATCTTTGAATTGCGAAGAGGATTCGAAATCCGTCCGCTTCGGACAGAAGCGTCCTCTCCGCCCCTGTGCTTCATCCTGACAAAGGTACGAAAATTCCGGTTCCGATGAAAAAGTGGTTTTTCCTATCCCTGGTATTGCTGCTCTCTCTGCCCGGGCAGGCTTCGGCCCGACGCGGACAGCCGGGCCGATGGCACACCTCTTTCGAAATCGGACCCGACGGCGACACGATCTCGGTCGTCCCCATAAAACCCGTCTTCGTATTCAGCAAAAAAGCTGACCTGCGCCGTTACCGCAAACTGGTCGAAGCGGTGAAGAAAGTCTATCCCGTAGCCCAGGCCGCCAAAGCACAAATGGTTCAAATGGAGGCGGAACTGCTCCGGCTCGAAACGAAAAAGGAACAGAAACAATACATCAAAGGCATCGCCGCAGCGATCATCGATGAAGCTCTTGCCCGACTGGATCCGGCGAACCAGTCCGAACGGCTGCGGACACAGCTCGAAAAAAAGCTCCGACTGACCCGATACAAAGATACTTACGATTTGAAAACCAAACTGATCCGCTACGGCCTTTCGCTCGGATACGACTACGACGCCGTACTCGATGCCGCCGGCGAATTGATCCAAACAAACGACGAACCATGCGACGACTTCTGATCTCCGCGCTGCTGCTGTGCAGCGCTCCCGTTTCGGCCCAGCACCTCGCCCCGGAAGATTACATCTTTCCCCTGCGAGACGTGGCCGGGCTTTACTCCGCCAACTTCGGCGAAATGCGTCCCAACCACTTCCATTCGGGCATAGACATCAAAACCGACGGCGTGACGGGAAAACCCGTACTCGCCACGGCCGACGGCTATATCTCACGCATCGCCGTCACGCCGGGCGGCTATGGACGCGCCATCTACATCACCCATCCCAACGGCACGACTTCCGTATATGGGCACCTCTCGAAGTTCCGCGACGACATCGAAAAATACGTACACGAGGAGCGTTACCGCACCCGGCGAAACAGCATCAATCTCTATCCCTCGGCCGACCGGTTTCCGCTCAAACAGGGCGAGCAGTTCGCCTGGTCGGGAAATACAGGCTCGTCCGCAGGCCCGCACCTGCATTTCGAGATCCGCGACTCCCGCACGCAGCGGACCCTCAACACCATTTCCAGCGGCGTGATCCGCACCCGCGACGACATTCCGCCGCGCCTGGTGAAACTCTACTACGTCGAGGTGGACAGCGTGCGCGGTGTCCCGGTGCACGCCCGGCCCCGCCCCGTCGAGCTGGTCGAAAAAACGCCCGGACGCTATGCGCTCAAACAGGAAGGAGCACTCTCCGTCGGCGGCCGAGGTTACTTCATCCTGGAAGCGACCGACCGCAAAAACGACGTATCCAACACATTCGGGCTCTGGCGCATACGCGAATTTGCAGACGAAGATCCGATCTTCGAGCTTCGTATCGACGGCTTCGCCTTCGACCAGACCCGCTACTGCAACGCCGTCACCCACTACCCCATGCAGGTCGCCTCGCGCAACGAAGTGATCCGCCTCACCCGACTCGACGGCTGCATCGACGATTTCTACCCCGTCTTGAAAAACCAGGCCCTGCTGACTCCTTCGGAAGGCCAGAGCCAGCAGATCCGCATCGAAGCCGAAGACGACAGCGGCAACCGCTCGATACTCGAATTCCGGACGATCCGACAGCCTGCACAGCGGGATTTTCGCGCCGTATGCGATTCGACGGCTCTCATCGTCGATAACCGCCGGCCCTTCTCGCATACAGCAGGAGAGGCATCGGTTCACATCCCCGCCGGCGTCTTCTACGAACCGCTCTTTTTCAGTCAGTCGAGCCGCCCGGCCCAATTCGCCGCCGCGCCGTCGGTCGCCGTCCTCTCTCCCCTCTATTCGATCCTCGATTACGACACGCCTCTGCATACGGCGGCTACGGTTACGATCCGGGCATATGTTCCTCAGAACTTACAACCCCACACCACCCTGGGTTTCGTCCGCAAAGGGAAGGTTTCCTATGCCGGAGGAAAATATAAAAACGGCGCCGTCACCCTTTCGACCCGCACATTGGGCGACTTCTGCGTGGTGGCCGACACCGTTCCGCCACGCATCGAGCCCCGCTTCAAAGCCGGAGAGCCGATCAGAACGCGCAGCATCACCTTCCGCCTGCGAGACAACTTCTCCGGCATAGGCAGCTATACGGCCACACTCGACGGGGAGTGGATCCTGCTCGAACGCAATCCGATGCAGGGCACCATTACCCACACCTTCGACGACTCCCGCACCCCGAAAGGCCGGAGCTACACGCTCCAACTGACCGTCACGGACAACTGTGGCAACAAAACCGTCTGGAAACGGACGATAACCCGATAACAATACCGATATTTACATACTTCAGACACTGCCCGCAACATTCAGACGGCCGACCGGAAAATCGGCCAGAGCTTTTTTCAGACAACGCACTGCCGGATTACACGGCTCCGTTCATCTTCGGTCCCTGGCGAATCCTCTCACAAGCCCGGCACACCATGACAACGAAAGATCCGCTAAACAGTTATTGTTTAGCGGATCTTTCATCGTTTTTCTCAAGTGATTCCGGAGCGGTTCGAACGCTCGACCCACAGCTTAGAAGGCTGTTGCTCTATCCAACTGAGCTACGGAACCAACGTTTGCAGCACATAATCGCACAGCGCAGCAAAGGTAATACAAAATCCTCGCTTATGCAAGCAACACGACAAGTTTTACCTCTTATCCAGCAAGGTATCAAATAGTTAATACAACACAACGGAAAAAATAGTTCGCACCCAAAATTCCAGCACTTTTTCCTTTTATCTCCGAACCGTACACCGACAAAACAACATTTCCGCACATCAAAATTTCACACAATTAATATTCTGAAAAACAACACACTACAAACATCCCCCTCTTTACACACAAAAACTTTTCACCCAAATTACAACGAATATAATTTTCGATCCGGCCGTCGGCCGTTGCAGAAAAACTTTGTTTTGTGGAACTTTGCGGTGGCAATACCCCAGAGCGTGTTGTGTATTAGGAAACATTCACTAACTTTGCAGTGCCGTCCCCGACGGATGGCGACATATTGTTTAGTGAAAGTGTTTCGCTAATCCTTGACGATAAAATTTGGCGATTTTAAGGAAACAAGGATAGGCAATACAGACACTCATCACCGTGTATAGCTATATCGGTTCTCGATATACTATTCGGTGTGGGGTATTGTTTATTTGTTTCCGGGCCACGCCAAATGCCTGTCGTCAGATAAACGAACGACTCCACACTTGAACTGCTTATACATATATATTAGGGATAGTCATTTAATTCCTTCAATTTGAGTTAACCAGCAGACTTTCCCTTATTTTTCCGATCATACTCATCGTTTTTTATATCA
>OHUP01000545.1_pt1 | contig 12333 bp, 9 predicted proteins | sample 1579221 | NCBI WGS metagenome assembly OHUP01 (sample SAMEA3882555, study PRJEB24775) | human gut metagenome | biome: human-associated habitat; feature: intestine environment; material: feces | place: Netherlands | collected 2009/2010 | reverse complement strand
AGTTCATGCTTACACAGGTGACCAGATGATCCTTGACGGACCACAGAGAAAGGGTGATAAGAGAAGAGCAAGAGCAGGTGCTCAGAACATCGTTCCTAACTCAACAGGTGCTGCTAAGGCTATCGGTCTTGTTATCCCAGAACTTAACGGAAAGCTTATTGGAGCTGCTCAGAGAGTTCCAACACCTACAGGTTCTACAACAATTCTTAATGCTGTAGTTGCTAAGAAGGTTACAGTTGATGAAGTTAATGCTGCTATGAAGGCTGCTGCAACAGAGTCATTCGGTTACAATACAGAGCAGATTGTATCTAGCGATATCGTTGGTATGAGATTTGGTTCATTATTTGATGCTACTCAGACAATGGTTAATGAACTTCCAAACGGTGGCTGCCAGGTTCAGGTTGTTTCTTGGTATGATAATGAGAACTCATACACAAGCCAGATGGTTAGAACAATTAAGTACTTCGCTGAATTAAGCAAGTAATTATAATATACATTGACCATTAAGGGTTAATTTATTTAACTTGTAATAATACCGGAGATGAGAATTCATTCTCCGGTATTTTGATAAGTATGTTAAGACTGTCCTGCTGTATGGCGGGACAGAACAGGCATACCTGGGTTGTTTACAGGTCACTGTCAATAAGCTAGTAATGATAATTTGGAGGATATAGATATGCTTAATAAGAAGTCAGTTGATGATATCAACGTTAATGGCAAAAGAGTTTTATGCAGATGTGATTTTAATGTACCATTAGATGGTGATAAGATTACAGATGAAACACGTCTTGTTGCTGCACTTCCAACAATAAAGAAGTTAATAGCTGATGGAGGAAAGGTTATTCTTTGCTCACATCTTGGTAAGCCAAAGGGAGCTGATAAGGCATTTTCATTAGCACCAGTTGCTAAAAGACTTTCAGAGCTTCTTGGACAGGAAGTTAAGTTCGCTTCTGATGATACAGTAGTTGGTGACAATGCAAGAGCTGCTGTTGAAGCTATGAATAATGGAGATGTTATTCTTCTTGAAAATACAAGATTCAGACCAGAAGAGACTAAGAACGGTGAAGCATTTTCTAAGGATTTAGCTTCTATTGCAGATGTATTTGTTAATGATGCATTTGGTACAGCTCACAGAGCACACTGCTCTAACGTAGGTGTTGCACAGTTAGTAGACACAGCAGTTGTTGGTTACTTAATGCAGAAAGAGATCGACTTCTTAGGAAATGCAGTTGAGAATCCTGTAAGACCTTTCGTTGCTATCCTTGGTGGTGCAAAGGTTGCTGATAAGCTGAACGTTATCTCTAACCTTCTTGAGAAGTGCGATACACTCATCATCGGTGGTGGTATGGCTTACACATTCCTCAAGGCTAAGGGATATGAGATCGGTAAGTCACTTGTTGACGAGACAAAGCTTGACTACTGTAAGGAAATGATGGAGAAGGCTGAGAAGCTTGGCAAGAAGCTTCTGCTTCCAGTAGACTCTGTTATGATCGACGATTTCCCTAACCCAATTGACGATCCTACAATCGCTACAACTATCTGCGATGCAGACAAGATGGATGCATCTAAGGAAGGCTGCGATATCGGACCTAAGACAATCGAGCTTTACTCAGAGGCTGTTAAGACAGCTAAGACAGTTGTATGGAACGGACCTATGGGTGTATTCGAGAACCCGGTTCTTGCAACAGGTACAAAGGCAGTTGCAGCAGCACTTGCTGAGACAGACGCTACAACAATCATCGGTGGTGGTGATTCTGCAGCAGCTGTTAACCAGCTTGGCTATGGCGACAAGATGAGCCACATCTCAACAGGTGGTGGAGCTTCACTTGAGTTCTTGGAAGGTAAGGAACTGCCAGGTGTTGCAGCAGCTAACGATAAGTAATTATATTTAAGGAGATAAAAGAAATGGCAAGAAAGAGAATTATTGCAGGTAACTGGAAGATGAACATGACTCCATCAGAGGCTGTAAAGCTTGTTGAGGAGTTAAAGCCATTAGTAGTAAATGATGATGTAGATGTAGTTTACTGTGTACCAGCTATTGACATCGTTCCTGTTGTTGAGGCTGTTAAGGGCACAAACGTACAGGTTGGTGCTGAGAACTTCTACATCGAGGACAAGGGTGCTTACACAGGTGAGATCAGTGCACCAATGCTTGTAGATGCAGGCGTGAAGTATGTAATCATCGGACATTCAGAGCGTCGTGAGTACTTCAAGGAAGACGATGCATTCTTGAACAGGAAGGTTAAGAAGGCAATCGCTTCCGGACTTACACCAATCCTTTGCTGCGGTGAGACACTGGAGCAGAGAGAGATGGGCGTAACAATGGATTGGATCAGACTTCAGATCAAATCTGACCTTGCAGGCGTTGCAGCAGATGATGTAAAGAACCTTGTAATCGCTTATGAGCCAATCTGGGCAATCGGTACAGGTAAGACAGCTACATCTGATCAGGCTGAGGAAGTATGTAAGGGTATCCGTGAACTCATCGCTGAGGTTTATGACACAGATACAGCAGAGGCAGTTCGTATTCAGTACGGCGGTTCTATGAACGCCGGCAATGCGAAGGAGCTTCTTGCAAAGCCAAACATCGATGGTGGTTTGATCGGTGGTGCTTCTCTGAAGGCTGAGTTCGGTCAGGTTGTAAATGCATAAATCAAAATAAATAGGTATGCAGATTATGCCCTCTTGGCTAATATAAAAAAGCCTTGAGGGTATTTCTGTATATATAAGAAGGGGAGATTATATGAAGAAAAGAATATTATCATTTATTTTGTCAATTATCTTAATTCTATCTGTATGGCCGGGGACATCGGTATCTGCGGAAAGCCCATATGCATATACGGTTACACCACAATTAACAAAAGCAACTATTGATTATCTGAATGAGATATATGTTAAAAAATATCCACAGCTTGGTTTGGAATTTATGTATGGTGGAGATGCAGATAAGGCATCCTTAAAACAATTGGCGGATGTTATAACAAAAGGATGTACAACAAGTGAAGATAAGGCAATTGCGATATCTTACTGGGCAAGGCAGAATTTAAAATATCAATCTATACTTTCAATGGAAGTGCCGTATTATCCAATGGATGTATGGAGACAAAAATATACAAATTGTCTTGGATATGCGCTTATGATGACTGAACTTATGCGATTAAAAAACATTCCAACGGTTATGTGCGCGGGGCAGACCGGAAGCATGAAAAATTATTACCGACTGGACAATGTTGCGACGACTATGGGACATGCATGGGTATATGCATATTATAATAATGAATGGCATTTATATGATCCATTGTTTAATAATTATGGTATAACAGATACTAATAAAATGGCTGAGCTTTATTTCCCAATTCAAGTTGAAGGAATAAATATGGCTTATGATGGAATGGATAAAAAAATAGCATATAACGGAACAGGAATATATTATGAAAATGATAAGTTTATGTTTTATGCACAAGGAATTCCAGCTCTTGAATATTATGGTACAGATGGCGCTGATTGGTTAGGACGTGTCAATGATGAAATAGCCTATATGGCAAAAATATATAGTTATAATCCTGATACATACGTCCGTTGTGGATATGAGTATATAGATAAGCCAACAACTGGAATGCAAAACAATCAATGTATGACAGATGGTTGGTTTACATATGGAGAGGAAAAATATTTTGCAAAACCGAATGGTTTACTGTACAGCAATACAATAAAAAAACGAAATAATCAATTATATTTTATGGCGTTTGACGGGTCGGCAATACCAATTAAACAAGATTATCGATTTGTAAATGGCTATCCTGCGGTTGAGGTAGGAAAAACATATCAGGTAATACCGGATTGGGTAGAATCAGAAAAAAAACAAGGCAGAATTATCATATGGGAGGTTCAAAAAGAAACAAGTGAAAATCTTATTTCTGTTGATCAAAATGGTGTAATAACAGCAAAAGCACCGGGACTGGCAACTGTATCTGTTTATTCGAAAGACAGTGCAGATTCGGACACACATTATATGTGGACCTATATACAGATATCTGTTGTTAATAAGATGATTATTCCATTGGCAGCTAACGAAAAAGCAGCACAAATACCGGATGACATAAAATATTCTTCTGCATTATTGACAGGTTCTGCACATATACAAACATATGGCGATACAAACGGTACAATTACAGAAAAAGATGGCTATGAGACGTTAGTATTGGGATCACGAGGAAAAGGAAAACGCTTAGAGGCAATCACATTAAATTTCAACAATACAACCGGGTATCAAGGTGAGATTGAATACCGTGTACACAGACAGACATACGGATGGACAAATTGGATGAAATCTACAATGCAGGCAGGCACGGTTGGTCAGGCAAAACGACTGGAAGGAATTCAAATACGTCTGACTGGGGAGCTTGCAAAACATTATGATATACGTTATCGCGCACATATACAAACATATGGAGATAATCAAGGTTGGGTATATAATGGTGCGTTGGCAGGAACCACAGGCGAAGGGAAACGACTGGAAGAAATACAAATTCAGTTAATTCCGAAAGATACAAGTGGGCAGGTGGCAAGCGTTCATTATCGTGTTCATAGACAGACATATGGATGGGAAAATAAATGGGCAAAAGATGGTCAGGTCTCTGGCACGGTTGGTCAGGCAAAACGTTTAGAGGGAATTACAATTACAGTAGATAACCCCAAATATAGCGGAGGTATTCGATATAAAACACATGTACAAAGTTTTGGCTGGATGAATTGGGCTGAGAATGGAGAACTATCAGGAACGTACGGACGTGCAAAAAGGCTAGAAGCAATACAAATTGAATTAACTGGAGAAATGAAAAATCATTATGATATTTATTATCGCGTGCATGCACAGTCTTTTGGATGGCTTGGATGGGCAAAAAATGGGGAGTCATCAGGAACTGCAGGGTATGCGAAGCGTTTAGAGGCAATACAAATTTTGCTTGTTCCAAAAGGTGGAAGTGCCCCTTCCAATAATTATCTTGGGATAAATGCAAATAGAAAACAGGCGTTTATTTCAAAGTAATTAAATAGATTTCGTAGAATAAAAATTCACATGACTGTGACAGGTACCCCTCTTACTGGACATCCAGTGGCAGGGGTACTTTTTTATGTAAATGAATTGTAATTTTTTAAAATTACTAATATAAATGTTATTATTTATGATAATATAAAATAAGTTCTAGTATTTTTAGTTGTATAAAAGATAAGATAGGATGATAATGTAATGCAGAAGACAAGAATCTTAATTGTAGAAGACGAGACAGCGATAGCGAAGATGATCGCGATGAATCTTCGCGTGGCAAATTATGATGCGGTAATCTATGAAGATGGTGCAGAAGCGGCAAAGGGATTAGAACAGGATCATGCATATGACCTTGCGTTGTTAGATGTGATGGTTCCGGGCATGGATGGATTTACATTGCTTCCGATCGTGCGGGAGTATGGAATTCCGGTTATCTTCCTGACAGCGAAGGATGATCTGGCGTCGAAGATCCAGGGCTTAAAAGGCGGTGCGGAAGATTATATTGTAAAGCCATTCGAAGTACTGGAGCTTCTGGTACGGATTGAGAAGGTGCTTGCCCGTACAAAGCCGGAAGAGCATACATTATCGGTGCTGAATCTGGAGATTGACTTCGAACAGCATACCGTCCGGCAGGATGGCAAAGAAGTATCACTAAAACCGATGGAATTTGAACTTTTGGCAGTACTTGCCAGAAACAAAAACCGTGCGATATCCAGGGAGAATCTGCTTCGCATGGTCTGGGGCGTCGAATATATGGGCGAGACGCGTACCGTGGATGTTCATATCGGACAGCTTCGGAAGAAGCTGAATCTGGCAGAGCATATTAAGACTGTATCAAAGCTCGGATACAGATTGGAGGAGTAAGTTGAAACTTCAAACATGGATTACATGGCTTTGCTGTATGGCAGTTTTAATTGCAACAATCATCGTAGATGTGCTTGTATGGAATGTTGAGCGGAAAAATATTATAAGTGAGGCGACCTCAAATGCCTTAAATGAGATGTATTCTCTTGCGGATGCGTATAATCAGACGTTTGAGCGAAGTCAGTTTACAAGTAACTCGGATGAAGTTATGGATATACAGCTACAGTATTTCTTCAAGACAAGATTGGATGAATACACAATCTGTGTCCGCTATCAGGAGATAGATGGAACTTTGGTCAATGATGCCGAGCACGGGTATTTTGTATATAATCATACGGTTCTTTCTCTGGATGATGTTGAGAATAACGATTATAATTCGATTGCGAATGAAACGATTTCCTATGGAACGCTACACTATCAGGATTCCGAATATCTAATCTGTAAATATACGACGAAAAACAGATTAAGCATCTATCATCTGACGTGCATTGATTATGCAAAGGATAAACTTCGAAATCTGACGATGTATATGATTGTAATCACATTTAGTGTTATGGTTGTAATGAGTATCATTGTCGCGTTGATTCTCCGGCATAGTCTTCGTTCACTCAAGGAACTGAACGCGACAGCCGCGGATATTGCGAAGGGAAATTATGACAAGCGTGTGAATGTCAGAGGGAAAAATGAAATTGCGACACTTGGTACGACTTTTAACCAGATGGCGGAAGCTGTCGAGACACGTACAAAGTCATTGGAGGAATCGGAACGGCAGAAGACGCTTTTCATGGGGAATCTGACACATGAGCTGAAAACTCCGCTTGCCGCAATCTCCGGGTATGCGCAGACCTTGCTTACCGTGCGGCTGGATGAGGCGGATGAAGCTGAGGCACTTGGCTATATCGACGAGGAATGCAAGCGGCTTGAACGTTTGTCGAAGAAGATGCTGCGCCTGTTGGAACTTGATACGGAGCAGAAGCTGGAATTGCATGAGATTCCGGTCAGACAGCTCTTTGAACGGACGGGGCGTTTGTGCCGGAAGCTACTAGAGACAAAAGGTGTCACGCTTCAGTATGAGGAACACGGTGAGTGTTTCCTGGCGGAGGAAGATCTGATGACCGAAGTGCTTGTGAATCTCGTGGATAACGCAAATAAGGCAAGCAAGCAGGGAGATACGATCCGGTTGATTGCGAATGATCATCAGATTCTGGTGCAGGATACAGGATGCGGAATTCCGGAAGAGGAGCAAAAGAAGATTCTGGAGCCTTTTTATATGATTGACAAATCGCGCAGCCGGAAGAACGGCGGTGCCGGGCTGGGACTGGCGCTTACGGCATTAATCCTGAAACGGCATGATGTGACATTGGCAATCGAGAGTGAGGAAGGAAAAGGCACGACAATGATTTTGAATTTTCCGGTAGGCTAGTTCGGGTGAGATGGCGATAATATTTTGATATGTCGTACTTGTTGATATGTATGAGCATAATTCTAATATATGATATTGGTAATTGGTTGAATAAATGGCATATTGGGAGGTTTCCTCCGGATATGCCATTTTTTATGAATTTACAATTTGTTTAAATAATGATGAATACTCGATGTGGTATGAAGTGTTAACATAACATCAACATACAGAGAAACATATTTATCATGCTTAAAAGCCAGATAAATATCATTGAAACTCACTAAAACTAATAGTAAGAAGAGCAGAAAGGAATAACAACCATGAGAAAATATAAACGTATTGCAAGTATCTTCGTTGCAGCCACACTTACCGCATCATTATTTGCGGGGTGCCAGAAGAGTCCGGAGAAAGAAATCGTATCGAATAAAGACATGGATAATATGATCGAGCAGGCACAGGATACGCAGTCGTCAACAACCGAGGTTGCGGAGGTTGCCAAGGATTATGATACCTATCAGACTGATATCAAGGATGACAGCCTGCATGTGACAGTCCATGCGGACGCACAGGTAGATATCCCGGATACGAGTCAGTTGTCAATCTTCCGTGTACAGCAGATGCAGTTTGATCAGGCGTTTCTCGATCAGGTACGGACTACTTTATTTGGAGAGCAGACATTGTATGACGGAACCTGCTTGAGTCAGTTGACAAAAGCGGATTATGAGTCCGAGATTCAGGCCGGAAAAGATGACATTGCGGAAATTCAAAACAATAACTTATATTCGGATGATGATAAAGAGGTTATGATACAGGAGCGGCAGTCTAACATTGATGAATGTCAGGCAAAGTATGAGACTGCACCAGAAGCAATCAACTATACCGGCAGTCCATCGGATAATCAGATTCACAGTATTTCAGAGCTTGTATCAAACAATCCATCCAATGAATATTATTCATGGCAGAGTGAATTTGATGGTGCAAATGCCAGTATCTTTTACGGAATCAACGATGCTTCCAATGGTTCATATCAGTCACTGTATCTGCAGAACAATGAGAACTATGGAAATCTGATCCGATATCGAAGCTCAAAACTTGGATATATTAATGTTGGTTCCTCTGTTATGAGTGGTGGAAATTACTCAGATGCAGTACCGGAAGAATATAAGTTTGCAATGGAGGAAGCACACTGGGTATGGCCGGCAGATGAGGATATGCCGATTGACAAAATCAGCGAAGAAAGCGGTATGGCAAAAGAGGATTTCATCGAGAATACGAAAGATGTGACAACGATTTCCGAAGCGGATGCCAGACAGAAGGCAGAAGATCTGTTGCAGTCTTTAGGGATGCATGATTTTACATATTATAGCGGTGGACTTGTCACGGAAGTGACAGAGTATAACAAAATTGAAGCCCTGCGTCAGAGCCTTGGTGGAGCTCCATATCGAACAGTCTATGCTTTCCGGTATCAGCGATGTATCGATGGTGTTTTCGTAAACAACGACGGTGGAAGCAAGATCGTTGATGAATGGCAGGGAGATACTTATAACAAAAAATTATGGTCGACCGAAGATGTAGTAGTCTTCGTAGATGACGATGGCATTGTTGGATTTGATTATCTTGTTCCACTGGAAGTTACCGATACGGTTGTAGAAAAATCAACATTGAAGAACTTTGATGAGGTCAAGGATATCTTTGAACAGATGGCAATTACAATGAATGCGGTGAATTCGGAAGAGGCAAGTGACGGAAATGTAACGATTGATATTGATTCTGTGAAGCTTCGCTATACAAGAATCAGCGAGAAAGACAGCTTTGATACCGGACTTTTGGTTCCGGTCTGGGATTTTATCGGAACAAAAACAGACCAATATGGATATGAGGTTCAAAACGCAGTTATTATGTCCATCAATGCGATTGATGGTTCGGTGATTGACCGAAGTCTTGGGTATTAGAAAACGAAAAAAATGGGATTTATGATGAATGACAAAAGGAATATTGTTCTTTTATCAATCAATGCAATCAATGGAACCGTCATTGATAAAGATCTGGGGTATTAAATGAACAGTTTTGAGACAGACGTGAAACGAGCGATAATTTCAAAAGGATTTCTGGCAGGATTTGTGTTAGAGCTTCTTATCTTCTGGAAGGTAGGCGGTGACTCGGAGTTATTCCGGGTGACCGTTCCTGTCATATCCACGTTTCCATATGCAACTGCATGGCTTGCCGATTATCAGAGCGGGTATATCAAGGCATATCTGCCAAGGTGTGGAAGAACGTCCTATATCTGTGGCAAGTTCCTTGCATGTGGGATTGCAGGCGGATTGGTTGAGATGCTTCCGTGCCTGTTATACCTGCGTTTTGCCAAGAACGCCGCAGCATTAAATCCGTTGCTTATTTTCTTCTCAGCGATGGTGTGGGCGCTGCTTTCCGCGACACTTGCGGCAATCTCGAACAGCCGTTATATCGCGTATGGCGGAAGCTTTGTCATCTACTACATATTGGTGATCCTGCATGATCGGTATTTCGAGGACATCTACTGTCTGTATCCATACGAGTGGATCCAGTTTCAGCATACTTGGCTCTTCGATGAGCAGGGCATAGTGATCCTGCTTAGCAGTCTGTCAGCTCTGCTGTTTTTGATCTATTACAATACGGTAAGGAGGTGCATCGAACGTGTATAAACTAAGACAGATACTGCTTACCGCGTTTGCAAATTTCAGAAGATGGAAGAAGAATCCGCAGATCATACTGGCGTTCTGCCTTGCATTTATCGTAAGCTTCCTGCTTTCCGACAAGGTGCTTGTATTCGCGAAGGAGCATGACACGATCCTGCAGATGGCAGAGCCGTTCATCTGGACATTCGGCGATGCACAGTCGGTGCTGATCATCTCGTTACTCTTGCTTTTGTTATTTGCAGATATGCCGAACCTTGGAAATGATGTCCCACTTTTTCTGGTGCGGATTGATCGGAAGGTATGGGTGCTTGGACAGATCCTGTATCTGATACTCGCAACGTTTCTGTTCCTTTGCTTTATCCTGCTTTCTACCTGTATCTTGGCGAGCAGTCAGGCATTTGTAGCAAATATGTGGAGCGATACAGCAGCAGTGCTTGGGTATTCGAACATCGGCTATGAGCTGAATGTGCCGTCGTTCGTGAAAGTGATGGAGTTGAATTTCCCGTATCAGGTGATGTTCCACATATTCGGACTGATGCTTGGGTATTCGATCGTGATGGCAGGAATCATATTATTTTTCAACATGGTGAAGGACAACGGCGGTATGATCGCAGGTATCATCTATTCGGGATTCGGGTTCCTGCTGACACCGGATACACTGTCGGATATCCTGCATATCCCGGCGGTGCAGTCGCGGTATGCAAACATCATATTCGGCTGGATATCACCGCTCAACCATGCGACGTATTACATGCATAGCTTCGGCTATGATAATCTGCCGAAACTATGGGTATCGTATGTATTTTTTGCAGGGGTGGCACTTTTGATATTTATATTGTGTCTGCTCCGGATCCGCAGGTATACGTTCCAGTTTACAGGAACACAGTTACGATAATTACATTATGTAAATTAAATGACATATCACTCATGTTGAATATGGTTCACGGATAGAATAACAAGGAAATGAGGTTCCTAGATAGATGGAAGAAACCAGAAATGAAAACGGACAAGAAAATAGCAATGAAAAAGTGCACGAACGCAAACAGGGAATCGTCGTGGAACATGTCTACAAATCCTTCGGGAAAGAGCATGTGTTAGTCGATGTGAATCTGGAGATTCCACCGGGGAAGATCTACGGCGTGGTTGGAAATAACGGAAGCGGAAAAACCGTGCTGATGAAATGCATCTGCGGGTTTATGCATCCGGACAAGGGGCAGATCTATGTCGGGGGCAGCCGTGTCGGGAAGGAATGTGATTTCCCGGACAAGCTCGGTGTGATTATCGAGACACCGGGATTTCTGCCGGCGTTAAGTGGATATAAGAACCTGAAGATTTTAGCGGATCTGAAAGGCAGGATCGGGAAAAATGAGATTATCGAGACATTACAGCGCGTCGGCTTAAATCCTAAGATGAAAAAGCCGGTTTCGAAATATTCGCTTGGTATGCGGCAGAGACTTGGTATCGCACAGGCGATCATGGAGAATCCGGACGTGCTGATCTTGGACGAGCCATTTAACGGACTTGACAAAGCTGGAGTCGCGGAGATGCGGCAGCTCTTATTATCCCTGAAGGAAAGCGGCAAGGCAATCATGCTGGCAAGCCATAATGCACAGGATATCGAGATGCTGTGTGATTATGTACATGAAATGGAGGACTGGAAATGAAACGAAAGCATATAGCGAGGAAAATATTTGCGATGACAATCGCGGCAACGATGTGTATGGGATTATCTCCGGCAGGAAGCGTTTTTGCAGCATCCAATCAGACGTTATCCTATACCGCAGTGCAGGCAGATCCTGCCCAGCCGACGACACAGGAGCCCGCAACCACACAGGCAGACATAAATACAAAGGATGACAAGGATACGCAGAGCGAGGCAGTGACATTGAACATCGACAATGAGAACCAGTATGACGGCATGGAGAAGCCTTATGCACAGGGCTATGTACCGATCAATGCCAACGGCTCGGTCCGCATTGTATTTCCGATACTCAGTGAAGGAGAACTTCGGGGGAACACATTACGGGCGGCGCTTGATCTGGGCGATGCGCAGACAGCACCGTTCGTATTTAAAAACTACGAGAAGGATATCCGGTTGCAGACTGTCAAGGTAAATGCAAACACCAAAGAGGTTTCCGCCTACGTGGCAGATTTCACCGTAGAATTAAAGGGAAAGCGGACAAATGGCTCTTATCCGGTGATCCTGAAGGTCACAGCGAAGGATACAAAGGGCAATGCAGTGGAGCAGGAATTTACCACGTATGTGACGATCAGTGATGGCATCGATCCGGATGCGACGACAGAAGCCGTGGCAGAGCCAGTCGCCGAAGAACTTCCGACATTTG
>OHUP01000538.1_pt1 | contig 12401 bp, 10 predicted proteins | sample 1579221 | NCBI WGS metagenome assembly OHUP01 (sample SAMEA3882555, study PRJEB24775) | human gut metagenome | biome: human-associated habitat; feature: intestine environment; material: feces | place: Netherlands | collected 2009/2010 | reverse complement strand
CCAGCTCACGCAGCCCTGTGAGCGAGCCGTTTTCCATGTAGGACGACACCATGTGCGACACGACCGTCGCCTTGCTCTGCATCTGCTCGCTGCGCTCATCGATGGCGTAGGAATACGTCAGCGCGAAGAACGCGCTGCCGAGCAGCGCCAGCGTCAGCATGACGACGCTTGCCGTAAGCAGAAAATTCTGCCAGTAGATCGTGCGGCAGCGGGTCTTGACCTTTTTGAGCGTCCAGCGCTTTTTCTGCGTTTTCTCTTATTCTTTTACTGCTCCCAGTGTAATACCGGTTACAAAGTATTTCTGCAGGAACGGATATACAATCAGCATAGGAACAAGGGCGATGAATACCTTTGCTGCCTCCAGAGATTTGTTGGAGTTCTGTGCTAACTGCTGATACTGCTCTGCGGTCAGGGTTACGCCTACCGGGATCTGAACGGAGATCTGACGGATGTAGGTCTGTAACGGATAGTTCGTCTCCTTGTTCATTAATACCAGGCCCTGGAAATACTCGTTCCAGTAACCAACAGATGTGAAGAGGACGATGGTTGCGATAACCGGTTTGGAACACGGAACTACGATCTGCCACAGGATACGCCACGGGCCGGCACCGTCTACACGGGCTGCCTCCTCAAGGTCTCCTGGGATACCGCGGAAGAAGTTCATCATAAGGAGTACGTTGAATACCGGAACAGAACCAGCCAGAACCAGCGCTGCCATGGTATCGATCATACCATAGTTTTTAACGGTGATGAACCACGGAATGGTACCACCATTGAACAGCATACAGAATACCAGGATCCACATCAGGACGTTTCTCGGTTTGTACTCTGTTTTGCTCTTTGCCAGCGGATAGGACATCATGATCAGGACAACCATGGTCCATACGGTTCCGATGATAACTCGTTTGATGGAAATCCAGAAGGAATTCCAGAATGCGGAATCACCCATGATCAGGCTGTAGGATTTTACGTTCGGTCCGATCGGGTAAACAGTTACAAGACCGCCCTCAGCGGCTGCCTTCGAAGAAATGGATACGCAGAACGTATACCATAACGGATAAAAACAGCTGAATGCCAGGAGAATCAGGATGATGGCATTTATGACTTTAAACGCTTTGCTGCCAAAACTCTTGCTTTCTATCATAATTTCTGCCCTCCTTAGAAAATCTTGTAATCAGCAAACTTGTAAGCACAAACATAAGAAGTAACAACCAGCACGAAGCTGACAACAGATTTGAAGAGACCTGCTGCAGTAGCCAGCGAGAACTGCATGTTTGTAATACCAACACGGTATACATATGTATCAATGATATCACCAGTTTCAATAACCAGCTGGTTGTACATGTTGAATACCTGGTCGAAACCAGCATTCAGAACGTTGCCCATTGCCAGTGTGGTCAGAAGGACGATGGTCGGAACCAGACCCGGGATGGTGATGTGCCATACTCGTTTCCAGCGGCTTGCACCGTCGATAGCAGCTGCCTCATAAAGACTCGGGCTGATGCCGGTCAGGGCTGCCAGATAAATAACTGCGTTGTAACCGAACTCTTTCCATACATCGGTTCCGATCAGTAACTGACGGAAGATGCCAGGAATCGTCATTGGAAGAACCGTATCCGTTGCACCGACTGCGGACGGTATTGAAGATTCCGTTTGCACCAAGGATATTGGTGATGATGTTTGCCAGGATAACCCAGGATACGAAGTGCGGCAGATATACGATCGTCTGAACCGTCTTTTTGAACTTCATATTCTTTACCTCATTCAGCAGCAGTGCGAACACCAGCGGAATGATGATATTCAGGATAACCTTTGCAATTGCAATGATCAGTGTGTTGACAAGTGCCCGTTTTGCATCCGGGATAACCGTCAGGTATTTAAACCATTTCATGCCTACCCACGGAGAGCCGAACCATCCTTTACTCGGATTGTAATCCTGGAATGCCATTACAATACCGACCATCGGGACGATGGAAAACATGAACAGCCAGATATAACCCGGCAGAACCATTAACGTATAGTGAAAGGAATTTGACAGCCCAAGATGGCCTTTTTTCTTCTTCACGGCAAGATCCTCCTTTGATGTCATTTTTTTAAAGTGATGGGGTACAGGTTTTCCTGTACCCCACCCTCCACATCATATATTTACATAAGTTACTCAGCCAGGTAATCTTTTACCAGTTCAAGGATCTGATCACCGCCCTGTACATGCCAGTCAGTGCAGAACTGATCCCACTCGTCAAGGCTCTTAGCACCTGTGATGAACTGAAGGACGCTCTTGTCTTCCAGGTCAGAAATCTGGGTCCAGTAGGTATCCATTCCATCGATGGTGTAGTACAGCTCAGAGTAGATCTTGTGATCCGGCTCAAGTGTTGCATATGGACGGTCACCGATCAGCAGTGCATAGAATCTGTTGAACTGTCCGTTGTTGGTATTAACATCCATATCGGTTACAGCCAGGTCTCTGGATCCATCATAATCAGAAGAAATAACTTCGCTTAAGGTTGCAGCATCGTTTGCAAGGTTCTTGTACAGACCGTTGAATTTGCTTCCGCCCTGCTGATAATCATCTGCAGACGATTCGCCTTTGAGGATGCCCATCAGTGCATCATACTCATACTCGCACTCGTCGGTAGCTGCCATGGTGTTACGCAGCGGATACCAGCCGATTGCTACAGAAGTATCGAAGGTAGACTCATCACGAACGAGTACGTTGTTCATGATAACAATGGCTTTCTTCACATCATCAGATGCGTTTTTGTTTACCATTGTGTAAGTGGTTCCAACGTCTTTCATATGGATATTCCACTCACCATCGTTGGTGTACAGCGGATATGCCTGCCAGTTTGCGTTGTTGTCGTTACGGAAGGAATCCGGGTTGCCGTATCCAAGGCTCCACCATGGTCCCATGAAGATACCGCAGGTTCCGTTCTTAACGTTGTTTGCATTGTCACCGTTGGTTGTGGTACCAACCTCCGGGTTGATGAGGCCTTTTTCATACCAGTCATGCAGAGTGGTAAGGGCTTCTTTCATCTCATCTGTTGTAGTTCCCCAATACAGCTCGCCGGAATCGTCTTTCAGGAAGTATCCCGGTGTTGCGTTGAATGCCTGATATACAGCATCGAAACCGTATCCATTGTTGGAGGAGTTCATGAAGTTGGAGTAGGTTCTTCCGCCGTTGTCGATACCTGCAATAGAGTAATCCGGGCTGAGACCTGCATCTTTAAATTTCTGAGCTACTTCGCCAAGTTCGTCAACTGTCTTCGGAACTTCCAGTCCTAACTTGTCCAGCCAGTCCTGACGGATGAAATACAGGTAAACACCGTCGGTATCTACAGATACGTTCGGCAGTGCACAGAAGGTTCCGTCTACGGTTGCATTGTTGATCGCACGTCCTTCGGTAGTCTCGATGATTTCTTTTACCTGTTTGGATGCGTACTGGTTGAACTCCGGCCAGAGGTCTGCAAGAAGATCTGCTCTTGCGGCCTGTACCAGGTAGTTACGGGTCGGTGCGATGACTGCATCCGGAAGGGAAGCAGATGCGATTGCCAGAGAAACTTTCTGCTGGAAGTCTGCAGTATTACCTGCTGTCCAGTCGCAGACAACTTTGATGTTGTAGTTGTCCAGAAGGTATCTGGTGTACTGGTTGTTATCTACGGAGTCGCCGTCCGGAAGTGTGGTATCCTTCGGGTCGATCTGATATCCATAATGTACTTCTACGACATGATCGAATTTCTCGAATGCTCTGTCGTCATTTTCTCCAGGTACAGCGTCATCTTCCAGTGTAGAAGATTCGATCCAGTCAGCGGAAGCTGCGGAATCTCCGGAGCCGCTGCCTGATTCAGCAGTTGCTGCATCGTCGCCGCCTGCGGTGCTTGTTGCTGTTGTGCCGCTTCCTTTGCTGCTTGCGTCAGAACTGTCGCCGCCTGTGCTGCCGCATGCAACCAGGCTTACGATCATGGTGCTTGCCAATAATGCAGAAATTACTTTCTTTTTCATTTGGTGTCCTCCTTGTGTTTTACGTTCTTTTTGGTGTGTTCCGTTGTTGTTTTTGTCCAGGCTGACGAATCATCTCTCTTTTACAATCATACGTTTTGCCTAAAACTTTCACATTTTCGTCACACTTTTTATGCAATGATTATACCTCTCTTCCACACGTTTTGGCAAGCACTTTTTATATATTTTTCACAATTTATTTCATTTTTTTACTTCATATTGTCGATTTTATACACTATTTTTAAATTTATAGTCAATCTTGACTTTTTTGATATCGGTATTTCTTTTAATCTCAACTAATTTTTCATTCGTTTTTCCGTCATTTTGTATATTTTACACTTGTTCGAACGTTTTGTACAGAAAAAGAACCTCTTAATTTTTCTCCAGAAGGCTCCTTCCAGGAAAACTAAGAGGTTCTTTTTTAATTATCTCTTCTTTATTCTGCTTTTTTCTTCTCTTTTGGAATAATAATATTCAGCACAATCGCTGCAACCGCTGCCGGAACGATACCGGAACCGCCGAAGATCAGCTGGATATAATAAGGAAGCTCGGAAGTTGCTCCTGCTGTGGAACCAAGGCCGTAGCCAAGACCCAGTGCAACAGAAACGATCGTGATCTCACGGCTCGTAATCGGCTCTTTTGTGATGAGCTGGATACCGGAAACCAGAATTGACGCAAACATCATAACGGCTGCACCGCCGAGTACGGACTGCGGCATAATGGATACAAATGCTGCAATCTTCGGACAGAGTCCGCAGAGGATCAGGAAAATGGCTCCGCAGGAAAGTGCCATACGGTTTACGATTTTTGTCATCGAAATAATGCCGACGTTCTGTGCAAAAGAAGTATTCGGGAGAACGCCGAGTGCTGCTGCAAAGCTGGATCCGAGACCGTCGCAGATGATACCGCCGGAAAGCTCGGAATCGGTTGCCTCGCGGTCCATACCGCTCTCTACGCAGGCGCAGATATCGCCGACCGTCTCAACGGTTGTTACGATGAACATGATCGCTACCGGGAGAATTGCCTCCACACGGAAGACTGGTTTTACCTCAGCCAGTTTTCCAAAGCCTGCAATACCAGGGAGTGCGAACCAGGACGCATCTTTTACCTGCTGGAAATTGACAACCCAGGAATATGTATAGGAAACAGTGCTTCCATCCTCAAGAACTGCCGTTCCGGTATGCGGCAGAACCATGGTCATAATAATAGCTACCGCGTAGCCGACTAAAATACCGATCAGAATGGAAGCCGTGCTTAAGATTCCCTTCGGATTTGTAAAGTGCTTCAGTGCCAGCGTTACAATCAGAACGACCATGCCAAGGAACAGGTTCTGTATGGAACCGTAATCGTTCGTTCCGGAACCGCCGCAGAGATAATTGATTCCAACCGGAATCAGCGAAAGACCGATCGCCATAACGACGCAGCCGGTAACAACCGACGGGAAAAATTTACGAAGCGGCTTTAAACAGACGCCAAGCACGCCCTCAAACAGACCGCCGACAATTGTCGCACCAAGGATAGCGCCGTACGTCAGCGCGCCCTGTCCCAGCACGGCTGTCACGCTCTTGAATACGCCGAGGAATCCAGAAGATGTACCCATAACAATCGGCACTTTACCGCCGATCGGTCCAATCGAAAACATCTGTACCAGTGTTACAATACCGGCTACTGTCATTGCATTCTGCAAAAGAGCCGTACGAAGTGCACCGTAGCCCGCATCCGCCGTCAGACCGCACGCTCCCATGATGATCAGAAGCGGGGTGAGGTTTCCTACGAACATCGCCATTACGTGCTGCAATCCAAGCGGAATCGCCTGCTTCAGCGGAATCCGTCCTTCAAAGGTGTACGGGGTTCCCATAGCTGAACTTTTTTCTTTTTTCATTGCTTTTCTCCTGCTTTTGTAGATTTGGGCTGCCTTGCCTTTCGGTATGGAATATGCCCTGCACAGCCGGAATTTTTCCGGCAAAGCGTCCTTGTTTTTTCTTATAGATACTCATAAGTTTTTCTTTTTAAACAAGCCTTCTTCATAAGCTGTGCTTTTATGTAAAAAGATTATCATGTTTCTTTTTTCCCGTCAACCCGCATCTTGTACAGAATTCCATAAAAAAGGAGACACCGGTCTGTGTTCCTCATCTCACAGATCAATGCCTCCTTGTTTTCTTCCTTCACTTTAAGCGTTCTGGAAATCCTCAATCGCTTTTACGGTGCGGTTATATTCTTCCGTCACCTTCTGCATCAGATCATCCGTCTCGGTCTCCTGCAGCGGTCTTAACCGCTCGGTCAGCTCGGCGCTTGGCTCGTACAGATTTTTAAAACCAAGATTCTGGCACACGCCTTTTAATGTATGAGCTGCACGGAATGCAACCTCAATATTTCCGTCCGCCAGTGCCTGGCAAAGCTCCTGATAGCTCGGATCCTGCGGAAATTTTAAAATGATCCGCTGAATCAGAGATTCACTGCGAAGCCGCTGAACGGTTTCCTCGTAATCTGCTCCCATCTGCATGTAGCAATCTTTTAATGTCATCTTCTCTTCCTCTTCCCTGTATGCAAATTCATTACATATTAATGCAAACAAGTTCTTTATCAATACATAAATAATTATATTTCTCATGCAAGCTCTTGTCAACTTCTGCTTTTCATTATTTTTGCATTATTTTTGTTTACTATGCGCTCTATTTCTGAACATAAAATATCTTTTTTCTTACGTTTTTATCTTACCTGTATATTGCATTTATGCATAATAATACAACTTACTCGCATATTCTGTCGTTTTATTCACACGGTACCGCGTGAAAGTCTATTTCTTCTGTCTAGTCTCGTTGCAAAATGTAATGTTTTTTGTACCCTGTAATTTTCGTTATTTTTCTGTATTTCTTCTATCTTTTATGCAAAAAGGGACCCCCGGTCTTAACCGGAGATCCCTTTGGATTTCTCAAAATCAGATTAGCAGATTCCCTGAGCCATCATAGCGTCAGCTACTTTCTCAAAGCCTGCGATGTTAGCGCCCATAACATAGTCGCCCTCATGGCCGTAACGTTTTGCAGCATCAACCATGTTGTGTGTGATGTTGATCATGATGCTCTTCAGTTTTGCATCAACTTCTTCGAAGGTCCAGGACAGACGCTCGGAGTTCTGGGACATCTCGAGTGCGGATGTTGCAACACCACCTGCGTTTGCAGCTTTTCCAGGTGCGAAGATTACGCCGTGCTCCTGCAGATATTTGGTTGCTTCCAGAGTAGTAGGCATGTTAGCGCCCTCGCATACTGCAGTGCATCCGTTCTCAACAAGTGCTTTTGCATCCTCAAGCAGCAGCTCGTTCTGAGTTGCGCAAGGAAGAGCAAGGTCTGCTTTTACAACCCATACGCCGCGTCCTTCGTGGTACTCGGAGTTTGGACGATATTTCTTGTACTCGGTCAGACGGGCACGATTTACTTCTTTGATCTCTTTTAATGCAGCTACATCGATTCCGTCTGGATCGTAAACCCATCCGTTGGAGTCAGAGCAGGTGAGAACTTTCACACCAAGCTGAGTAGCTTTCTCGATTGCATAGATTGCAACGTTTCCGGAACCGGATACACAAGCGGTCTTGCCTGCGATGTCGATGCCGTTCAGTTTCAGCAGCTCCTGGGTCAGGTACAGCAGTCCGTATCCGGTAGCCTCTGTTCTTGCTAAAGATCCGCCGTAGCTTAAACCTTTACCAGTCAGAACGCCTTCGTATACGCCGCGGATTCTCTTGTACTGTCCGAACATGAAGCCGATCTCTCTTGCACCTGTTCCGATGTCACCAGCCGGTACGTCGGTGTCTGCGCCGATATATTTGCAAAGCTCTGTCATAAAGCTCTGGCAGAATGCCATGATCTCTCTGTCAGATTTTCCTTTCGGATCGAAGTCAGAACCACCTTTACCTCCGCCGATCGGAAGGCTGGTCAGTGAGTTTTTGAATACCTGCTCGAATCCCAGGAATTTGATAATACCAATATTTACAGAAGGATGCAGACGGATTCCTCCTTTGTAAGGTCCGATTGCACTGTTAAACTGTACACGATATCCGGTGTTTACATGAGCCTGTCCTTTATCGTCTACCCACGGCACACGGAATTTGATCTGACGCTCTGGCTCTACCATTCTCTCCAGAAGAGCGACTTTTCTGTATTTTTCCTCGTTTGCTTCAATAACAGGGCGAAGAGATTCCAGAACCTCTTTGACTGCCTGATGGAATTCCGGCTCAGCTGGGTTTTTTGCAACTACGGACTCAATAACCTCATCTACGTATGACATGTTAGTTTCCTCCTTGAAATTTCTCCCTTAATATAGTGCAGAAAGATTTCTTTAAAAGATCCATCTGCGGTTCTCATCAGCCTTAAAGCGTGGAGAAAATCATTTCCGCACTCTCTCGCGTCTCCGGTGGATTCTCCCGTCCTCCGGATCACTTAATTTTATAAGATCAACGATTGGTTGATATTATAGCATAAAATATCCGGTTTTTGCAATATTTCACGCAAAAAATTCCTAATAAATCATGATTTTGTAGCGTTTTCTAATATTTACCCAGTATTTTTGTCGATTTTGTATATTTTTACCGAAAGTACTATAAAATTTCGCGTGCTGATTCCTTAGAAAATAAAGATTAGCGGCGGTTTTTTGTTTTTATATTAGGTGTTTTCGATTTTTTCTTCACGCTCCAGCCAAAGGTTCCCTGCTTTTTCCCGATTCCAAAGTACTCTCCGTGGGAATACACAATCGGTTTCGCGCGGTTCAGATCGAAGCGGCCGCGCTCATCCATGTATGCCTCATCCGCATGGACAGCCACAACTTTTGCAAGAAACATGTGATGCGAGCCCAGTTCGAGCACCTGCTCCACTTTACACTCGATATTAACCGGCGACTCCCCGATCATCGGTGCGGAAATCTCCTCCGCCTCGACTTTCGTCAGCTTCATCTCTTTGAACTTATCCACATCTCCTCCCGAGCGCACGCCGCAGTAGTCGGTCGCATAGCAGAGGTCCTCCGTCGTCAGGTTGATGACGAACGCACCGCTCTCTTTGATCATCTGATAGCTGTAGCGTTCCGGCCGCACCGAGATCGATACCATCGGAGGATTCGTACACACCGTGCCGGCCCAGGCAACGGTGATGATGTTGTCCTCCCCGTTCTTTCCGCGCACCGACACCATGACCGCCGGCAGCGGATACAGCATATTTCCCGCTTTCCATGTCTGTTTTCCCATTCTTATTTCTTTCCTTTCCTCTTTTTCACCCTTTTATGACCGAAAAAAGCGTGCCCCGGATCTGTTTTCAGGCCCGGAACCACGCTTTTTTATTTTTTCTGTTTTTACTGATTCTGCAGCGCCATCATAAATGCCGGAATCAGCTGTTTCTTTCTCGACACAACACCCTTCAGCTCGCAGCTGACCTCGTTGACCGGAAGATCTTCAAAAGCTTTTTCGATGACTTCCTTTGCCCCGCTTCCATAATACAGAAGCTCTGTAGATTCTTCTATAATATTGGTCAGCATAAAGAATACCATCTCGATGCCGTGTTTTCCGCACTCGCTTTCCATCTGCGGCAGAAGCTGTTCCTTGATGGATTCCAGCTCGCCCGCATCGAGGGATGTAATCTGGCCGACACCAAACGTAACATCGCCCATGATAAATTTTTTGAAATCCTGGTAGAAAATCTCCTCCGGAGATTTATCCTTCAGATTGCTTCCTGCGCGGAACATTTCGGATGCAAACTCCGGAATGCTGATTTCGGCAATACCCGCCAGAGCCTCTGCTGCCGCTTTATCAAGCATCGTGCAAGTCGGCGAACGGAACATCAGTGTATCCGAAATAATTGCTGCGCAAAGCAAGCCGGCAATATTCGGTGCAATGTCAAGTCCCTTTTCCTGATAAATCTGATACATAATCGTTCCCGTACAGCCGACCGGCTCATTGCGGAACATAACCGGCGCCATCGTCTCCAGCGATCCAAGACGGTGATGGTCTATAATTTCCAGTATTTCTGCCTCTTTTACATTGTCGACAGCCTGAGACTCCTCGTTGTGATCAACAAGAATCAGTTTCTTTCCGGCGTTTCCAATCAGATTCCGTCGGGAAATCGTTCCCACATATTTTCCTTTCTTATTCAGAATCGGGAAATCACGGTGCCGCTGGTTTTTCATCACCTCTTTGATATCATCCAGGAAATCCTCTGTGGAAAATGTAATTAAATTGCTTCTTCGCATCAAATACTTGACCGGGATACTCTGGTTGATCAGACGTGCAATCGTATACGTATCATGTGGACTGCTGATAATAACACAGCACTTTTCCTCTGCAAATTTCTGAATTGTTTTGGTAACCTTTGCACCAAGTCCGACAATAATACAGCTGGCATCCATCTCGATTGCACAGAGCTGATCCTCTGCACGGTTTCCAAGAATAACAAGGTCATTCTTATCAATATAGTTTTCCATCGTGTCCGGATGGAACGCTCCGACAACAACCTTTCCCTCGATAAAATACCCATGTTCATTTCCGACAATAACCGAACCATCCAACGTATCCGCGATACTGCGGTATTGCGTCCTTGCCAGTGACATGACATGGCTGTCATAAGAATCCATATAGGATTCCGCGATATCACTGACCGTGATCACGCCCTGCAGATCATTGTCCGGCGAAGTAATTGGCAATGTGACTACATTGTTGTTTTTCATCATGGAATACGCTTTTTTCACGGAAATCGTACCCGGCACGCTCGGCACCTCGTGAATTTCAATTTCCTTCACCTGCGTTCCCGCATTCGGCAGGTAGCCCGGCGCACGCACCCCAAAGCGTTTCAGCACATACTCGGTCTCCTCGTTGATCTGACCGGCACGGCGTGCCACGTAGGTTTTTGTTTTATCTGTCTTGTTCTTGATATCCGCATAGGCAATCGCCGAACAGATCGAATCCGTATCTGGATTTTTATGTCCAATTACATAAACTCTTGAATTTGATTTCATAATAGTACTCCTCCCTTCTGTATGTTTGTGGTATACAGTAAGTTCGTCCCGGTAGTTTTACTTCTTTTTTTGTAACGACTACAGTTACTGCTCACTTCGTGACCAGTAACCGCCGCCCTGCACATGCAAATTCGCTCCGCGAAGTTCCGGGCGGCCACCTGAATCACTTTCTCCTGCAGCCGCGCAGCAAGTGCGCGTCTCAGTAATTTTGGTAACGACTACACACATATTACCATCCTTTTTTCATCTGGTCAAAGAAAATCTTTTATGTTAAGATAAACGCAGATAGAAAAACGTGCAAAATTGAACCCGATTTTTTCATAAATCCACAATTTTCCTCTCGTTTTCCTGTTATTCTTACGAAAAAGGGGTGTTTCATTATGTCAGAAGAAAAATTAACCATGGATGACTTCTCCGCAGAGCTGGAAGCTTCCTTCAAAAAAATTGAGGAAGGCGACATGCTCACCGGAACCGTCATCTCCGTAGATGAAAAAGAGGTGATTCTCGATCTGAAATACTACGCAGAGGGCGTCATCCGCGCCGAGGACTTCAGCAACGAGCCTGGCTTCTCCTTAAAAGATGCTGTTCAGGTCGGTGACGAAATCACCGCAACCGTGATCCGCAAAGACGACGGCTACGGCAACATTCTTCTCTCCCGCGCAGAGGCAAACGATATCCTCGCATGGGAAAAACTCGCACAGTACAAAGAAGAGAAAACCGTACTGGATGTAAAAGTCAAAGGAATCGTAAACGCTGGTGTTATCGCTTACGTCGAAGGAATCCGCGGCTTCATCCCGGCTTCCAAACTCTCCCTGAACTACGTGGAAGATCTGAATGAATACTTAAACAAAGACATTCAGGTACAGGTTTTTGACCTCGACAAAGAAAAAGACCGCCTGATCCTCTCCGCCCGCGAAATTCTCCGCGAGAAAGCAGACGAAGAGCGCAAAGAGAAAATCTCCAACGTAGAAGTCGGCCTCGTCACCGAAGGAACCGTTGAGAGCCTGCAGCCATACGGCGCCTTCATCAGCCTCGGAAACGGCCTCTCCGGCCTCGTCCACATCTCCCAGATCTGCGCCAAACGAATCAAACATCCATCCGCAGTCCTGGCAGTCGGCGATAAAGTCAAAGTAAAAGTCATCGCCATCAAAGACGGCAAACTCAGTCTTTCCATGAAAGCCCTCGACGATGTCGCAGCCGAAGAAATTCAGGAGGAAACAATCGAACTTCCAAAGACGGAAGAAGTAACGACGACATTGGGATCGCTGTTTAAAAATATTAAACTGAACTAAAGTGACTGTTCCCGTTGTTAGAACAGCATTTTCCAGGGGTTTTGCAGCATCACAGATTTTACCCCCATGACACGTAAACATAAAGCAGCGGCTGTACCGGATTTTTCTTTCCCGGTACAGCCGCCA
>OHUP01000528.1_pt1 | contig 12507 bp, 10 predicted proteins | sample 1579221 | NCBI WGS metagenome assembly OHUP01 (sample SAMEA3882555, study PRJEB24775) | human gut metagenome | biome: human-associated habitat; feature: intestine environment; material: feces | place: Netherlands | collected 2009/2010 | reverse complement strand
AGATGGGTGCCTTCATTGTGGTATCTGTAGAAAAAGAAAACAGATGAAGGTCAGTCTGATGGGATTTGAGCATGTAGTGTCCTGTTTGTGCGAATGCGAGGTAAAAGTCAGGCAGGAACTTGATGAGAAGATGCAGCGGGAAGAAGCACAGCGGCAGCTTTATCAGAGAAAATCCATCGGACTTCGGGAAAGAAGATTCTGGGAATGGAAATTTGAAAATGACAACGGAAGCAACCAGAAGATACTAATTGCCAGGCAGTATGTAGAAAACTGGACAGATATGAAGAGAAAAAATGTAGGATTGCTTTTGATGGGACCAGTTGGAACCGGGAAAAGTTTCTTTGCAGGCTGTATTGCAAATGCACTTTTGGAACAGGGAGAACGTGTCATGATGACAAATTTTTCCAGGATCCTAAATGAAATGACCAGCTATCAGGCAGATAAGAACCAGATTATACAAAATCTTGTGGATTATCCGCTGCTGATTATTGATGACTTGGGAATAGAACGAAATTCCGAGTTTGCTTTGGAGCAGGTCTATAATGTGATAGACAGCCGTTATTGTAAAATGCTTCCGCTGATCGTAACAACGAATCTGGGACTGAATGAAATGAAATCCACAGATTTAGATACTGCCCATCAGCGTATTTATAGCAGAATACTTGAAATGTGTGTTCCCATCTATTGTGGTGGAGAAGATAAGAGAAAAGAAGAAGGGACAGAAAAACTCGTACAGGTGCAGAACCTGATTACCGGTTAATCTGTCTTTTTTCATTAAAGGGGGTGATTGCCATGATTACAGATCTGGACAGCAGTTGAATCGCTGAAAGGAGGGAAAAGTCATGCAGGAAGAGGTAACTCAGAAAACGGTCACGTTCTGTATTCGGGCTACTAAGATTACGGCAGACCTGTTGAAAAAGGTTCTTGTTGCGTATCTGCGTCATCAGAAGCAGAAATCAGTAGAGAAGAAAGCACAGAAAAATCAGCCGAAACAGGGAAAGGTCACGGTAAAAGAGCTGGCAAAACAGAATGCCGGGATGGTCAATATCGAGATCACGGACAAAAATATCAAGTCCTTTGAACGGTATGCCAGAAAATACGGGATCAATTATGCTCTGAAAAAAGACAAGAGCAAAGAGCCTCCGGTTTATCTGGTATTTTTCAAGGGACGTGATCAGGATGCCCTCAATGCTGCTTTCCGTGAGTTTTCCCAGAAACAGATTCAAAAAGCGAATAAGCCTTCCATTCATAAGCGTCTTGCAGCTTACCGGGCAATGATGCCAAAGAAATCGAAGGACAAAGTAAAGAACCGGCATCAGGAGCAGAGCCGATGAAAAAGCAAATCGGTAAAAATCTGATGCAAAAATGGAAGAATAAGATCAGGGTCAGGCTGTCCGCCCTGGATAAAAAGAAACTGGTTCTTACCAATATCCCATATATCTTAACTGCTTTTTATACAAATCGGGCATCATTTCTTTATAGAAACAGTCCGGGAGAAGATATAGGGAATAAGCTATTATATGCGATGGAACATGCAGACAGGATTCTTACCGGATTGCAGCCAAGTTTTAACTGGCGTGATATGCTGACAGGAATTGTAGCAGCTGTCATTCTGAAATTACTGGTATGGCAGAAACAGTCAGATGCAAAGAAACTCCGGAAAGGAATCGAGTATGGTTCAGCCAGATGGGGAAACGCTGAGGATATTAAACCTTATATGTCGGAAGATCCCTGGATGAATATTCCATTAACAGCAACAGAAGCATTGACTATGGAAAGTAGACCTAAACAGCCAAAGTATGCAAGAAATAAAAATATAGTGGTCATTGGCGGCAGTGGTTCCGGAAAAACTCGATTTTTCGTTAAGCCGTCAGTCATGCAGATGAACTGTTCCATGGTCATTACAGATCCGAAAGGCACTCTGATCGAGGAATGCGGGAAGATGTTAGCAAAGGGACCACCTAAGAAAGATAAGAATGGAAATATTATGAAAGATAAATCAGGAAAAGTGGTACACGAACCATATGTGATTAAGGTTCTGAATACTATCAACTTTTCCAAATCGCTTCATTACAATCCATTTGCTTATATACGGTCTGAAAAAGATATCCTGAAGCTGGTTACAACAATTATTGTTAATACCAAAGGCGAAGGGGAAAAAGCTTCCGAAGATTTTTGGGTGAAAGCAGAGAAGCTGTTGTACACGGCATTGATTGCTTTTATCTGGTATGAAGGTGATGAAGAGGAAAAGAATCTGAATACCCTTCTGGATCTTTTGAATGAAAGCGAAACCCGTGAAGAGGATGAAACTTACCAGAATCCAGTGGATATGATGTTCCAGGAACTGGAAGAAAGAGATCCGCAGCACTTTGCGGTCAGACAGTATAAAAAATACAAAATGGCCGCCGGCAAAACGGCGAAGTCGATTTTGATTTCCTGTGGTGCCAGACTTGCCCCATTTGATATCGCAGAACTTCGTGAGATCATGTCTTATGATGAAATGGAACTGGATAAGATCGGGGACAGGAAGACAGCCTTGTTTTTGATTATGTCCGATACAGATACAACCTTTAACTTTGTGATTGCCATGTTACAGTCACAGCTTTTCAATCTGCTTTGTGACAAAGCAGATGATGAATATGGTGGAAGACTTCCGGTGCATGTGCGTGTCATCGCTGATGAGTTTGCCAACATCGGACAAATTCCTCAGTTTGACAAGCTGATCGCAACTATCCGAAGCAGGGAAATCTCTGCTTCTATTATTTTGCAGTCACAGAGTCAGCTAAAGGCAATGTATAAGGATAGTGCAGATACTATTCTGGGTAACTGTGATACCACACTATTTCTTGGAGGAAAAGAGAAAACTACCTTAAAGGAAATGAGCGAGCTTCTGGGTAAGGAAACCATTGACCTGTATAACACTTCGGAGACGAGGAGTAATCAGAAGTCTTTTGGATTGAATTACCAGAAAACAGGTAAACAGCTGATGACTGAAGATGAGATTGCAGTCATGGATGGAGGAAAATGTATCCTGCAGATCCGTGGTGCCAGACCATTTTTCTCGGACAAATATGATATCACGAAACACAAAAACTATCGGCTTCTTGCAGATGAAAACGAGAAGAACCGGTACAAAGTAGAGAAAGAGTTAAATCCGCAGTACACACCGAAATCTGAAGAAGAGGTGGAAGTAATTCATGTAGAACTGTCGGAGTAACCTTGGGAATGAACAGAAAATAATGAGGAAAGGAATAACTGACACTAGGTGCACCGGCTTTTTAGTCGGTGTATTTTCGTTCCCGTAAACACCTGAAAGAAGTCAGTTTTGGTGAATGTATATGGCATTTTTTAGCAGTGCAATTACAACTTTAAAAACTCTTGTAGTCGCAATCGGCGCAGGTCTTGGCGTGTGGGGTGTCGTAAACCTTCTGGAAGGATATGGAAACGACAATCCCGGCGCTAAGAGCCAGGGCATCAAACAGCTGATGGCTGGTGCCGGAATCATGCTGCTGGGAACTACCCTGATTCCACAGCTGGCAACATTGTTCTCTTAAGAGGAGTGGTAGATGAACACCATCATTGAGAGAATTACGGAAGCGATAAAGGATATCCTGATCGGGCTTATCAAGTCCTGTTTGGATAACATGTTCACGTCTGTCAATGAGCAGGTGGGAACCATAGCCGGGCAGGTGGGACAGACACCGCAGGGATGGAATGCCGGAATCTTCAATCTGATCCAGAACATTTCCCAAACGGTGATTGTCCCCATTGCGGGACTGATCATCACCTTTGTCCTGTGCTATGAATTGATCACGATGGTAACACAAAAAAACAATTTCCATGAATTTGAGACTTATAACATTTTCCTCTGGATCTTCAAAGCGTATGTAGCTATTTATCTGGTGACAAATACGTTCAATATCACGATGGCGGTCTTTGATGTTGGCCAGCATGTGGTCAACAATGCCGCCGGAGTAATTTCCGGAAACACAGCAGTGGACGCATCGGAAGCAATCACAAGGATTGTGGATGCACTGGAAGACATGGAACTGGGGGATTTGTTCTTGTTATCCATGGAAACGCTGCTGATCAGTATTACCATGCGGATTCTGTCGATCATTATAACCGTTATTTTATACGGAAGAATGATAGAGATTTACCTTTACTGTTCGGTATCGCCTATCCCGTTTGCAACTATGACCAACAGAGAATGGGGACAGATTGGAAACAACTACCTAAAAGGGCTGTTCGCTCTTGGTTTTCAAGGCTTCCTCATTATGATATGTGTCGGTATTTACGCCGTACTGGTAAACGACATGATAATCGCAGACAATCTGCACAGCGCGGTATTTTCCCTTGCCGCCTATACGGTTATCCTCTGTTTTTCCCTGTTCAAATCCGGCACACTGGCAAAATCCATATTCAACGCCCACTAAGGGCAGAAAGGAGGTTTTTTCTTGGCGTATGTACCTGTACCCAAAGACCTATCCAAAGTCAAAACAAAAGTCGCTTTCAATCTAACAAAGCGGCAAATCCTTTGTTTTTCAGTGGCACTTCTTATAGGACTGCCGCTTTTCTTTTTGCTCAAAGACAGCGCAGGGACGAGCCTTGCGGCAATGGTAATGATTGTCGTCATGCTTCCCTGCTTCTTGGTTGCCATGTATGAAAAGCATGGGCAGCCCCTTGAAGTGGTAATAAAGAACATCATTCAGACAAAATTTACCCGCCCCAAAGTGCGACCATATCAGACAGAAAACCTATATGCACTCTTGGAGAAACAGCGGGCATTAGAAAAGGAGGTATCAGCGATTGTCAAAAGGACAAACAAAAAAGACGCGGGAAGCCGCAGGAAACAGGCGTAAGCTGACCCGCGCGGAAAAGAAACAGATAGCGGCGGTTATCCGGCAGGCAAAGGGGGACGGCAAAGCCCACACCGCACAGCAGACCATTCCCTACCTTGCCATGTACCCGGACGGTATCTGCAAAGTGGCACAGCGGAAATATTCAAAGAGCATTGCCTTTGAGGACATTAACTATCAGCTTGCACAGGCAGACGACAAGACCGCCATTTTTGAAAACTGGTGCGATTTTCTCAATTACTTTGACGCAAGCGTAAATGTGCAGCTTTCGTTTATCAATCAAGGTTCACAGCAGGAACAGGCAGCGCGGGCAATCCATATCCCGCCGCAAAATGATGATTTTAACTCTATCCGCACCGAATATTCCGATATGCTGAAAATGCAGCTTGCCAAAGGGAACAACGGGCTTGTAAAGCACAAGTACATCACGTTTTCCATTGAAGCGGACAATCCGGCGGCGGCAAGGGCGCGGCTTTCCCGTATCGAAACGGACGTACTCAACAATTTCAAGGTGCTTGGCGTATCGGCGCACCCCTTATCCGGCTATGAACGCTTAAAGGTGCTGCATGGGGTATTCCACCCGGCAGGCGAGCCGTTCTCATTCTCCTATGACTGGCTGACCCCGACAGGGCTTACCACAAAGGACTTTATCGCCCCGTCCTCTTTCAAGTTCGGGGAGGGACGCTACTTTGCTATGGGGAAAAAAACGGGGGCGGTATCGTTCCTTGAAATCCTTGCCCCGGAGTTAAACGACCGTATTTTAGCGGATATGTTGGACTTGGAAACAGGGGTTATTGTCAATCTCCATATTAAAAGTATCGACCAGTCGGAAGCAATCAAGACCATTAAGCGCAAAATCACAGACCTTGACAAGATGAAGATTGAGGAACAGAAAAAAGCAGTTAGAAGCGGTTACGATATTGACATACTCCCGTCCGACCTTGCCACTTTTGGGAATGAAGCAAAGAATTTGTTGCAGGATTTACAGAGCCGCAACGAGCGAATGTTTCTGCTGACGTTCCTTGTGGTAAACATGGCAGACACAAAACGGAAACTAGATAATGACGTATTTGCTACGGCGGGCTTTGCACAGAAAAACAACTGCGCTCTGACCCGCCTTGACTATTTGCAGGAAGCGGGCTTTATGTCCTCTATCCCGCTTGGGGAGAACCTTATCCCCATTCAAAGAGGACTTACCACATCAAGCACCGCTATTTTTATCCCGTTCATCACACAGGAACTATTTCAGACTGGGGCTGCCCTGTATTATGGCTTAAATGCCCTGTCAAACAACATGATACTCTGCGACCGCAAGCAGCTTAAAAATCCAAACGGGCTTATCTTGGGAACACCGGGCAGCGGAAAATCCTTTGCGGCAAAGCGGGAAATCACAAATGCTTTTCTCATTACCGACGACGATATTTTTATCTGCGACCCGGAAGCGGAGTATTTTGCCCTTGTAAAACGGCTTGGCGGGCAAGTGATACGGTTATCCCCGACAGGCAAAGGTATGGACGGTACGCCCCAGTATGTGAACCCTATGGATATGAACCTCAACTATTCCGAGGACGACAGCCCCCTTGCACTGAAAAGCGATTTTATCCTTTCTCTCTGCGAGCTTGTCATTGGCGGCAAGGAGGGCTTACAGCCTGTTGATAAGACCGTCATTGACCGCGCTGTAAGAAATGTGTATAGGGACTACCTTGCTGACCCCGACCCGGAGAAAATGCCTATCTTGGGCGACCTTTACGACGAGCTGTTAAAGCAGCCGGAGCCGGAAGCTGCCCGCATTGCCGCAGCATTGGAGCTGTATGTTTCCGGCAGCCTTAACGTATTCAACCACAGAACCAACGTGGAGCTTTCTAACCGCCTTGTCTGCTTTGATATAAAGCAGCTTGGAAAGCAGCTCAAAAAGTTAGGTATGCTCATTGTGCAAGACCAGATATGGAACCGCGTTACCATTAACCGGGCAGAGAAAAAGTCCACCCGCTACTATATGGACGAATTTCACTTGCTCTTAAAAGAGGAACAGACCGCCGCTTACAGCGTGGAGATTTGGAAGCGTTTCCGTAAATGGGGCGGTATCCCCACAGCCATTACGCAGAACGTCAAAGACCTTTTGGCAAGCCGCGAGGTGGAAAATATCTTTGAAAACAGCGATTTTGTCCTCATGCTCAATCAAGCGCAGGGCGACCGTACTATCCTTGCAAAGCAGCTTAATATTTCCCCGCAGCAGATGAAGTATGTTACCCACACCGAAGCGGGCGAGGGGCTTATCTTCTATGGAAATGTGGTGCTGCCTTTTGTAGACCGCTTCCCGAAAGATACCGAGCTTTACAGGGTAATGACGACGAAGCCGGAGGAAGTGAGCAGCCTATGAAAACAGATGTGATTATCAACCGGGACGCGCTTTGTGCTTTGCAGGAATTACCCAGTGAAAGCGTCCATTGCTGCGTTACAAGCCCGCCGTACTTTGCGCTGCGGGACTATGGGCTTGACGCACAAATCGGACAGGAGGATACGCCGGAACAGTATATTGACAGGCTGACCTCTGTTTTTCGCGAGCTTTACCGGGTGCTTAGAAAGGACGGTACGTTATGGCTGAATATCGCAGACACCTATTGCGGCACAGGAAATAAAGGCGGCTATGCTGACCCAAAAAACCCAAAGGGACGCACCGGACAGCGGATTGCAAGGAACAGCCGCGTTACCGGCTGCAAACAAAAGGACTTAATCGGTATTCCCTGGCTCTTGGCGTTTTCCCTACGGGAACAGGGGTGGTATCTACGGAGCGATATTATATGGCAAAAACAAAATCCTATGCCGGAAAGCTGCAAAGACCGCCCGACCCGCTGCTATGAACATATCTTCCTGCTTTCAAAGGAAAAGAAATATTACTATGACGCTGCCGCCATTGCAGAACCCTTAGCACCTACTACCGCAGAACGGTATCGCAGAGCGCGCAGCACCAACAGCAAATACACACAGGAAATCCCCGGACAAGGAAAGGTACAGGGACTAAACCGACCGCGGGACGGTGGCTACTATGACGACGCGCTCATGCCGACCACGCGGAACAAGCGGGACGTGTGGCTGATTAACACTGTCCCATATAAAGGGGCGCATTTTGCAGCTTTTCCCCCGAAATTAGCGGAAACCTGTATCTTGGCGGGCTGTCCCAAAGGTGGGATTGTCATAGACCCGTTTTTCGGAAGCGGAACCACAGGATTTGCAGCAAAAAGCTTTGACCGCCATTATATCGGGATTGAATTAAATGCAGAATATTGCGCCCTTGCGAGGGCGCGGATTGGAGGTGCAGGACTATCAAGCAATTAAAACCACGCGATAAAATCACACAGAAAATGACCCGCGACGGGCTTATCGAGGTAAACGAAACACAGCAGACCGCCGAGCGTATCAGCAGCCGGGAAGCAGACAGCGACTTTTCACAGCCGGACAGTGCCGCAGCGGAACGCATCATAGAACATCTTGACACAGCACATACCCGAAAGGTAAACAAAAAGGCTGTCAAGAAAGAGCAGGAAGCTACTGCTTTGCGTACTTCCACTTCCCGCTTACAGTTTACCGATGAGGAACGGGCAACGCCGGAACTGGAACCTTACATCAAAAAATCGGAAAAAGCCGCTGACCGACTGGACGCAGCAAAGGCAGCTATCCCAAAGCAAAAGAAACTGGTTAAGGAGCGCACCTTTGACGAAGCCGCAGGAAAGGCAAAGACCCGCCTGCACTTTGAGGAACAGGAAAAGCCGATACCCGGCGGCAAAGCCCACAGCAACCCGTTATCCCGCCCCGCGCAGGAAGCGGGTATTTTTGTTCACAACAAAATCCACAGCGTCGAGAAAGACAATTCCGGCGCGGAGGGCGCGCACAAATCGGAGGAACTTGCCGAGCGCGGCGCAAGGTACGGGACAAGGAAATTCAAACAGGGCTACCGCAGCCATAAGCTGAAACCCTACCGGGAAGCAGCAAAGGCAGAAAAGGCAGCATTTAAGGCAAACGTCAACTTCCAGTATCACAAAACCCTGCACGACAACCCGCAGCTTACTTCTAACCCGCTTTCCCGTTTCATGCAGAAACAGCAGATAAAACGCCAGTATGCAAAGGCGGCAAAGAAAGGAGGGGCAAAAGCCGCAGCGGAAGCCACAAGAAAGACGGCAAAGAAAACCGCCGAGGAAACGAGGAAAGCCGCCGCATTTGCGGCAAGACACCCGGCGGGTGTTTTGATTGCAGTTGCCACGCTGCTTCTCTTTATTATGATTTCCGCAGGGCTGTCCTCTTGCGGGGCTATGTTTTCCGGCTTGACAAACGGGGTGCTTGGCACGTCCTACACGTCCGAGGACAGCGACCTTGTGGCAACGGAACAGAACTACGCCGCTATGGAAAATGCCCTGCAAAGTGAGATTGACAATATCGAAAGCACCAACCCCGGCTATGATGAATACCGCTATGACCTTGACAGTATCGGGCATAACCCCCACGAATTAGCGTCTTACTTGACCGCCCTTTTGCAGAGCTACACCCCGCAGAGCGCACAGGCAGAGCTTGAACGTATCTTTTCCATGCAGTACACCTTGACGCTGACCGAGGAAGTGGAGGTGCGCTACCGCACCGAGACCCGGACAGACAGCGAGGGCAACGAGTATGACGTGGAAGTGCCCTACAACTACTACATCTTAAATGTGACCCTCACCAGCAAGCCCATCTCCTCCGTGGCTTCGGAGCTGCTGACGCCGGACCAGCTGGAAATGTACCAGGTGTACCGGCAGACGCTGGGCAACAAGCCGCTGATCTTCGGCGGCGGCTCCACAAATACCAGTGATTCCGAGAGTTTGGACGGTGTGGAGTTTGTAAACGGCACACGCCCCGGCAACCCGGAGCTGGTGGAACTGGCCAAACGTCAGGTGGGAAATGTGGGCGGGCAGCCCTACTGGAGCTGGTACGGCTTCAATTCCCGCGTGGAATGGTGCGCCTGCTTTGTATCCTGGTGCTATGGGCAGATGGGATTATCCGAGCCGCGCTTTGCCGCCTGCCAGTCCCAGGGCATCCCGTGGTTCCAGTCCCATGGACAATGGGGCGCACGGGGCTATGACAACCTCGCCCCCGGCGACGCCATCTTCTTCGATTGGGATCTGGACGGCAGAGCCGACCATGTGGGCATCGTCATCGGCACAGACGGCAGCCGGGTCTATACCGTAGAGGGAAACAGCGGCGATGCCTGCAAAATCAGAAGCTACGATGTGAACTACGAGTGCATCAAGGGCTACGGTCTGATGAACTGGTGACAAATTTTTTGATAAGGAGTGATTGATTATGGCTACGAAAATCGAACGCATTGACCGGGAAATTACGAAAACCCGTGAGAAAATCGCAGAGTATCAGGAAAAGCTGAAAGCGCTGGAAGCGCAGAAAACCGAAGCGGAAAATCTGGAGATCGTCCAGATGGTGCGCGCTATGCGTATGACCCCGGAGCAGTTAAGCGCCATGCTGTCCGGCGGCACACTCCCCGGTATGGATGCTCATGAAGAACAGGAGGACACCGCCCATGAAGAATAAGAGAATTTTTAAGACCCTTTCCGCCCTCTGCGCCGCATTGGAGCTGATGGGCGGTTTTTCTGTCACCGCTTTTGCTCAAGGGCCGGAGCAGCCCCCGGCGGAGGATGCCACCAACGATACCAATGTGGTGGAAGAAACTGAGGACAGTCCTGCCCTGACCCCGGAGGGCAATGCTGCCCTGGTGGATGATTTCGGCGGCAACAAGCAGCTCATCACCGTCACCACAAAATCCGGCAATTATTTCTACATCCTCATTGACCGTGCCAACGAGGACAAGGAAACCGCCGTTCATTTCTTAAATCAGGTGGATGAAGCCGACCTGATGGCGCTGATGGAGGACGGGCAATCCGCCGAGAAAACGCCCGCTGTCTGCAACTGCACGGAAAAATGTGAAGCCGGTGCAGTCAACACCAAATGCGAGGTGTGCAGTACGGACATGACCGGCTGTACCGGCAAGAAGCCGGAACCGCCAAAGGAACCTACGGAACCGGAGAAAAAAGAACCCGCAGGGGTAAATCCGGCTGTCCTGCTGCTGGTGCTGGCTATGATTGGCGGCGCTGCCTTTGCCTACTTCAAATTTATTAAGGGTAAAGCCAACCACAAAAACAGCAGCAATCCAGACGATTATGACTATGAGGACGGCGAGGAACTGCCGGATGAGGAAGAAACTGAACTGGAGGACGAGGAATCGGGCGAGCCGGACGCTGACAGGGGCGGCGGTGAAGAAAGTGAGGATGAGACCCCATGACCCGGTTCACCGACAGCCCCTATGAACGCATGATGACACGCAGGCCGGAGGGCGGGAAGGAAACTTCCCGTCCTCCTTCTTTACCCAAAAGCCACCCCTGTTATGGCTGCGGGAATTATGGTCAGCCCTGTGTGGGAGTCTGCCACCGTGAGATGGAACGATGGCTCAAAGAAAGGAAACGAAAAAAATGAGTATTCTGATTACATTTATTAAGCTGCTTGCGGTTTTTGACCTGCTGGTGATCGCCGTCTATTTTGGCAGCGACATTCTCTCAACTGTGTGGAGCAAATTTCGGAAAAAGCCCACACGGGAGGAACCTTTTGATTTCTCCCTGAATGCCGCAGCGGTTCCCCTGTCCATAGATTCCATCCGTCAGCTTTATTCAGGCGACGCAGCGGATTTTGTGGAAGAAACGCTCCTGCCGGATGCTGCGCAGACAATGGCAGTTTTGACAGACCGGGAACAGACAGCCGCCCGCCTGCTCTTATCCGCACTGGTAGGCTTTCTGGCAGAAGAAGCCCCAATGGATGAACGGAACTTCCCTATGGTGATGGAACTTCTGAACTGCATGGAGGGAGAAAAAGAGGACGGCTGCCAGGACCCGGTGGATATTTTGTTTGAGGAAACCGTCCGCCGTACCCGCCGCCATGAGGAATATTACAGCAATTATCAACGCTACCGATTGTTGCGGGTGGACAAAACCCGTGTCATTCTGGCCTGCCGTATCCTTATCAACGATTTGCTGGGAAAGCTGTACCGCTATGATTACAACGTCGGTTATGACTGCCTTCTGGACGATGGCAACAGCGTTTCCAGAAAACTGAAAAAATCCAACGAAGAAATGGAGGTAGAGGAAGATGCGATTGGTGATCGCTGAGAAGCCCTCTGTGGCAAAATCCCTGGCCGCCGTGCTGGGCGCTGCTACCCGCAAAGACGGCTACCTGGAGGGCGGCGGCTGGCTGGTGAGCTGGTGCCTGGGGCACCTGGCCGGGCTGGCGGACGCCGCCACCTACAACCCCGACTACGCCAAGTGGCGCTATGACGATCTGCCCATTCTGCCGGAGTCCTGGCGCTTCACCATCGCCAAGGACAAACGAGATCAGTTTGACGTGCTGCGCACCCTGCTGCGGCGGGAGGACGTGACCGAGGTAGTCAACGCCTGCGACGCCGGGCGCGAGGGCGAGCTGATTTTCCGCACGGTCTACTGCCTGGCGGGCTGCCAGAAGCCCATGAAACGGCTGTGGATTTCCAGCATGGAGGATTCCGCCATCCGGGAGGGCTTTGCCAACCTGCGCCCCGGCGCGGACTATGACGGGCTGCACCAGG
>OHUP01000525.1_pt1 | contig 12534 bp, 9 predicted proteins | sample 1579221 | NCBI WGS metagenome assembly OHUP01 (sample SAMEA3882555, study PRJEB24775) | human gut metagenome | biome: human-associated habitat; feature: intestine environment; material: feces | place: Netherlands | collected 2009/2010 | reverse complement strand
CGGTTCTTTAAAAATCATATCTTCTGTGAATTCATCGGGAAGTCTGCGCTTTTGTGCCAACAGTTTTGTGAAACCGTCAAGCAATTCTTTGTCGATAACCAACATAACCTGCTATTTTACTACTTTATCGAAATAAGTATCTGGGCGGTTCGGGTCAAAGCACTCGTTACACCAAATCAGAGTTACAAGATTCTCTGTTTCTGAAAGGTTTACAATGTTATGAGTGTATCCCGGGATAGTCTCAACAACCTCGATTTTATCGCCGGAAACCTCAAAATTGACGACCTCGTCTGAATCGACCTTACGCATCTGAATAAGGCCGTGACCGCTGACTACAACGAATTTCTCCACCTTTGTATGGTGCCAGTGCTCACCTTTGGTAATACCCGGTTTGGATATATTCACCGCAACCTGACCACGATCGGCTGTCCTGATAAATTCAGTAAAACTGCCGCGCTCGTCGACGTTCATTTTCAAAGGATACGCAAAACGCTCCTTCGGCAGATAAGTAAGGTATGTTGAATAGAGTTTCTTAGCCAAACCGTCGCCCATATCTGCAACGCCGAGATTTGCTGGCATATCCTTAAACGAGCGGATAATCTCAACAATCTCGCCAAGTGTGCGGGTATGAGTGACTGGAACTTCACAGAAGTTTTCATTGCAATGCTCGTTGCCGTTAAGTGCCGCTATCATCTCATCAACAACGTCGTCTATATAAACAAGATTCATAACAATGCTCGGGTCATTGACGCTAATAGGAAGATCATTCGCTATATTGTTGCAGAAAGTTGCAATGGCACTATTATAGTTTGGACGACACCACTTTCCGAAAACGTTCGGGAAGCGGTAGACAAGCACTTTCGCTCCAGTTTCCGCCGAATATTCAAACATCAACTGCTCGCCAGCACGCTTCGACTCACCGTAAGGATTGTCAAGAACCGCCTGAATAGATGATGAAATCATAACAGGGCAAGTGTTTCCATACTTCTTCAAAGTGTCAAGAAGCACCGACGCAAAGCCGAAATTGCCCTTCAGAAACTCAGAATTGTCCTTCGGGCGGTTAACACCGGCAAGATTGAAAACAAAGTCTGCATTCTTGCAATATTCCTCAAGGTCGGCAGGGTCACTGTCAATATCATATTCATAAACGGCCAAGTCCTCACTGTCAATGCCGTAATTGCGAGCTTTGCCATCGCGGATATTGTAAAGTTGCGAAACAAGATTTCGACCGACAAAGCCCTTGGCTCCGGTAACTAATATTTTCATTGAGATAAAATTTAATTATGATGGAAAAGAAAGATAATGTCTTCCTGTGTGTAAAAGATTTCCTATTGGTGATTTCTCAATAGCGGGAACACTTTGAATAATTGTTCCCCCCCCCAAAAAAAATACTTTGCGAAGTCGATGGCAACGCAGTAGATTGCCGGTTTTCACACACCGGCTATTCGGAACGGATTTCGCGCGCCTTTGCCTTCTCAATCAAGCCCAAATCCTCCTGAATAAAGCGCAGACGCATCAACTGCTTCTTCATACCCTCAACATCAAGGCGCTGAGTATTGTGGCTATGATAATCCTCAATACGAGAAACCACCTCATCACCCTCAGAGAAGAACTTGTCATAATTTAAGTCACGGTTATCACAAGGAATACGGTAATAATTGCCCATATCAATAGCCTTAGCCATCTCCTCGCGAGTGACAAGAGTCTCATAAAGTTTCTCACCGTGGCGAGTACCAATAACGCGAACCTCAGTATCTCCATATTTCGGATCAACCTTAGAATATATTTCCTTCAGTGCGGTAGCAAGAGTCTCCAAAGTAGCGGCAGGAGCCTTTTGGACAAAAAGATCACCATTATGACCATGGGTAAACGCGTATATAACCAAGTCAACAGCATCATCAAGAGTCATCATAAAGCGGGTCATATTCGGATCAGTGATAGTAATAGGATTACCCTCTATCATCTGCTCAACCCACAAAGGGATAACAGAACCGCGGCTTGCCATAACGTTACCATAACGAGTACAACAAATGGTAGTAGCCGCACCCTCGCCAAGTTCACGACCCTTAGCAATCGCAACCTTCTCCATAAGTGCTTTGCTGATACCCATAGCATTGATAGGATAAGCTGCCTTATCAGTAGAAAGGACCACAACATTTTTTACCCCATGCTCGATAGCAGAAAGAAGAACGTTTCCAGTACCGAGAACATTAGTGCGAGTAGCCTCCATAGGGAAAAACTCACAACTCGGCACCTGCTTGAGAGCGGCGGCGGCAAAAACGTAGTCAACACCACGCATAGCAATATCTACAGAAGTCTTGTTGCGGACATTACCGATATAGAACTTCACCTTAGAATTCTGCAAGCGGTGACGCATATCGTCCTGCTTCTTCTCATCACGACTGAAAATTCTGATTTCCTTGATGTCGCTGTCAAGAAAACGACGTAGCACAGCATTCCCAAAGGAACCCGTACCGCCTGTAATTAACAGGACTTTGTCTTTGAATACTGACATACTATTTATAATGATTTTAAAAATTTATGCATCTTTTCTCCAGCAGATATATGAGAATACGATTGCTCTATTAGCATTTTCCCTTTTTTAGCAACAGCTAATGCTTTCTCATAATTATCTATGATATATTTGAGCTTGTTAGCATAATCCAATGGCGATTCTGGTTTTGCAAAATACATATGTTCGCCATCCTTAAAGTATTTTGATGTTTCTCCAACATTGGTTGATAATACAGGAGTACCCGACATTAAATATTCTCCCAATTTAGTTGGGAATCCTCCGTCTGCACGAACAGTCACAGGTTGGGAGGAAACTAAAATGTCTGCTTCTGATAGAATCTTTGGAACATCATTATATTGAGCAAATCTAAAACTTGTGTTGTTTGCTAATCCCTCTTGCTCAATAATCCTTTCCAATATAGATTTATCTTTTAAATTTGGTTTTCCAAAAAGATACAAATGAACATCATAATTATCTTTTAGCAAGATAGATAAAGCGTACAAAATATTGTCTACATTATCTTTTGATAATTCCATATTTCCCATATAAATTAATTTCTTAGTTTTATTTATAGGCTTTTTTATTATATTATGGAATCGATTGACATCGGTAATGGATGAAATTATAATACCTGGATTGTCTGTGATTTTTTTATAATATTTCAATAAATTTTCGGTCATGGAAATATATCCTGAATATTTACTTAAAATAACACGATAAATCACTTCTTTCCAAAATGGTATTTTATTCTTTAATTTACCTCTAATAGGTGTTGGATACTCATCAAAAATAAAAATAAGTTTTCTCTTAAATAATATATTTAATACCCTCATATACAGCAGGCAAATGAGACTATCTGAGCTTATAATAAACACGTCATATCTTCTAATTTTATCTCTTTTATGTAATTTTACACCTAAGATAAAAAGAGAATAAATCATTTCATATGCATGGAATAGCTTATTACTAAATCGTTTGCTTCTGAATGAATAAAAATATGATATACCATTAAAAACGCCTTCATTATTATTATTCGCGTTAAAATTATTAGGTGCAATTGACCATACATCAACTTTATCACCACATTCTAATAAGCCCTTAGAATATGAGAAGATACGTGTTGTGGCTGCCATTCCATACGGAATAGGGTATTTACAAATAATGCCAATATTCATGTTTTATCAATTAAATTCTACGATATAAGGAGATAAAATTAACAAATAGAGTAGTATGTTATTTTCTATAGGATTACTAAAAAAACTAATACATACTACTAATAATGAAAGTGTAACAATAATAATTGACTGCCTATATTGATAGAAAAAATTACCAATCGAGTACATAAAAAAAGAGAATGCGAAAATACCCCATGTCACTAATGTGTTTCCCAAGCCATTAACAGTAACAATATGTTTCAAAGCCATATATGAAGTTGTATCTTGGACGCAACCCCAACCTATTGGAAACATCAAAAATTTATCCGTCAACAATTTGAAAGAAAGGATTCTATTGGCTTCATATAGTTTCCTGTAACCTTGATGGTGTACTATTCCCTTTTGTGCGGAGGATATAAATTCTTCGATTTTTGGAAGAAGGAAGTCTGCATTCATCAACCAACCTATTGAAAAAGCAGTACAGATAAGAATAAGTGCTTTTATATAAATATTTTGTCCTTTCAAAAGAAACAGTAGCAAAATGATAAAAAATGCCAAATATCCTGCTGTGGAAAATGTAGTTAAAAGGATTATAGTATATACCTTAATGTGTCTATTCAATTGAAAACCTTGTCGACATATATTATATGCAATCAAGATATTTAAAATCATCGCATATGCACCCGGTTCCCACATAAAACCACTATTCCTGAAGTTTCCATTACCCATATATGTAAAAAAGAAAGCATAGAAATAGTATTTCTGAGACTCCTTCTGATAAAAAATATCAGCGGTAAAAGGACGGAATACAGAAGTAAGGCTATTAAACATACTGGGAAAGAACAAGGATAAGATATAAAATATTGTAGAAATTAACGCCAGTTTATACAAAAATTGCTCATATTTATCCCAAAAGTTATCCTTGCAACAAGATAAACATAAATATGCAAGATAGATCAAAACAATTTTCCCTATAAAAGGAAAAAAATCTATATTTTTACCAAAATATAATGAGGATATTAGGTTTATTAAAATCCATCCACTTAATAAATAAAAAAGAATATTATTATATAAATTCTTATGATTTATAAAGCTATAAAGAGCTAATAATCCCACAACTATAATTCTAATAAAATCATTACTAGCAATGGACGATGCTCCTGATATCATCATAGTGAGAAAAACAAATATCGCTATTTCTAGCTTTGTAATAGAATTTACTTTACCCATATACTTCGTTTTCCTAAAAAAATATTTTTGATCTGTATCTTAGGCCAAATAGTATTGGCAAATGTTGATATAATAAGTGAAATAATTACTCCTTTTACACCCCAATAAGTACCAAGCAATAAAGCCAATGGAATATGCACAAAAGCCTCTATCATTGTAATATAGAATTGGAGCTTTACACACCCAATACCATTGATTATGCTCCCATATCTAGCCCATGATAATTGGATGCAGAAATACAATAATAGAAGAAACATTAATGATTTATCGGGTTTGATAGTTGATGATAACCACCATTTGTATACAAAATCTGATAATAAAATCAAAACTCCTCCAGCGGCAATCATTATATATGAAATGAATTGTAGTTTTTTTAATATTCCTTTAATCCATTGATAATCCTTTCTCGCATAAGCATCAGTGGCAGCAGACCAAAAAGGAGTCATGATAATCATAAAGGCCATCTCTATCAAACCAATGTATTTGTAGGCAATATTATACTCAGCCACAGAAGTATTTCCACAAGTATGGGCGATTATCAAGTTGTTTGACTGAAATAATAATAAAGTCGTCAATTGAATCCAAAAGAATTTACTCCCAAGAATAACAATCTCTTTTATTTTAGAACGCTCAAAGAAAGAGGGGGTTGGCATATATTGGGGTATCATTTTTCTAAACAGTATCAATGAAAAAATCATCAATACAACGACTGGAGCCATTGATATAATCATTCCCAATTTCAAAAGAGAAACTTCATTGCAAACATTTGTATAAATAAAAATTCCAATGAAAGCGAACAATTGACTAAGCATCAATATCAATGAGGATAATGCCGGCTTTTGTAAAGCGTACAATACAGAATTTAGAAGTTTTAGTAGCATTTGAAATGCTAAACTTGAAAGAACCCATAACATTAATAATGTAAGTTCACCATTAGGAATCGAATGAGCGTTTAGCAGACTATTCCAATTGCAAAATGGAACAATGCAGGCCTCTATGATAAAGAACAAGAAACATAAGATTCCCATTGCACCATAAGTAGTACTCACATATTTTCGAGCATTTATTTCATCTTTACAAGCAATTGATTCCGCCAATTTATTTCTCAGACCATTACCTAACCCAATGTCAAAAAATGCAATCCAAGAAACAATTGTAGTAATTGTCAACCATATTCCATATCTATCTTGATTCAAACTATTAATCAACAATGGAACATAAGCCAAATTAATAATGATGTTGCAAATTTTTATGAGCAACATCCCCAAAATATTCTTTTGTGCCTTTTGAGTTCTGCCTGAAGATGACTTAATAAAACTCAACCCTTTCATATCTTGAAACCTAAAATCACCTAATAATAGGATTATCTAAAAGAATTTTATACAGGAATAATATTCCACTTCTCCTCATACTCACTATGCATTAATATCGCCTTACCCTCTTTCTATTCAAACATCCTTGGCTTTGTGTCATCGTCGTGAAAGTCTGAATAGGAAGTTATATAGTAGTTCATATCTTGCAAGATCCATTCATTTGTATTAGCCAATACGTTGATTCTATGTTTTCGAAAAAATGTGTTATTTCGTGACTGATAGGGAATTCGATTCTTCCAATTTTGCCCAACCGAATTTTTTTCATCAATTCTAAATGCGATACCGTACCGTCAACGTAACCAAAATCACACAGACATGATGGATAGTCTTCATATATGTAAGATATATTCTATGTCGATATGACGTTTCCTGTATGTTTCTTCACAAGTCTTATTTCCAGCTAACACTTCAAATCTTCGGATAAACATAAATTCCTATTTTTTCGAGTATATATTTTAATTTGGATGCATAATTCTTGTATCAGGCACTGGTGATTATTATATCGAAACGCTTTTGATATTTTTTTACGAACCGCCCCCAATAATATATTGGTAAATACGCTGCAAAAGATATTGTTTTGTGGCAAAATCTTATCAAACTCCGAAAATATACATGAGATTTTTCCTGGAAAATCTCATGTATATTTTGATTATTCCTTTTTACATTGTGTATAAAAGGTCTTAATAAAAATTTCATTTCCGGTACTTGAACTATTTTATGTGCAATTTTCATTAGTTTCGGTGATAATTGTATTTGCACTTATTTAGAAATATCCATTATTTCTTGAATATTCCACAAAAGTCCAATATCATTTTATCCTTCCTCCAAGATAGCTCTTTAAACTCGTTGTGAGCCGTAAGGAACACCACGATGTCTGCCTTGTCGTAGGCTTCGCAGTAGTTAGTCAGCTTAAACACGTTGTGCTCTTTTACATTCGGTTCTACGACCAAAATGTCGGCATTGTTGCAGCTCTGCATCACTTTCGTGGTAATATACTTCGCCGGACTTTCACGCAAATCGTCAATATTTGGTTTGAATGCCAATCCCATCATGGCTATAACTGGTTTACGATGATTCTTCAACTCAAACTTCAACATGGCGTTCTTCACCTTTTCAGCACACCAGAAACTCTTGTAGTTGTTAATATCACGTGCATCGCTGATTAACTTGCTTTCTGCCGGGAAATCAGCAGTGATAAAGTATGGATCTACCGCAATACAATGACCTCCTACACCGCAACCGGGTTGCAGGATATTTACACGCGGATGCTTGTTGGCAAGGTTAATAAGTTCCCAAACATTGATACCAGCCTTGTCGCAGATAAGCGAAAGTTCATTGGCAAAAGCTATCTGTACATCGCGACTGGAGTTCTCCGTCAGCTTACACATTTCCGCTGTACGGCAGTTAGTCTTGTGAAGTGTGCCCTGCACAAATTGCGAATAGAATGCTATTGCCTTTTCGGTAGATTCAGGATTCAAACCACCGATGACCCGATCGTTGTGTACCAATTCATAGATCACATTACCTGGCAATACACGCTCCGGGCAATAGGCTATGAAAATCTTACTTTCCAATTCCGGACGTTCACCAAAAATGATGCGTGCCATAGCCTCTGTAGTTCCTACAGGTGAAGTGGATTCTATTACATAAAGATCCCCTTCTTTCAGTAACGGCAATACGGCACGTGTAGCCGCTTCCACGTAACTCACATCCGGCTCGTGGTTTCCCTTGAACGGGGTTGGGACCACCATGAAGTATGCATCGCTGACTTCCGGTGTAACCGAAGCCTTCAACATGCCAGCTTTCACTACTTCCTGTAACATTTCCTCCATGCCAGGTTCAATGATGTGCAAATGTCCCGCATTGGTCATTTTCACTACATGAGGATTAATGTCAACTCCTGTTATTTGAATGCCGTGCTTTGCGGCAATAATGGCTGTAGGTAGTCCGATGTAACCCAAGCCCATGAAACATGCTTTCATTTATCTTTGTATTAAATATTAAATCATTCATTTACATAAAAAAAACACATATTAGGGCAAAGTCTTCCCGAATGTAAATACGCTATATTTTACACACATTTTTCAAGAAAGACAGATTGTCTATTTTTTGCTTACAAGTTGTCACATAAAAAATAAGGGAGTGAACATCATTTCCTCCTAAATCATACATTCCTGCTTTTAATAATATCTTCGCTTTCTTCTCTATGTGCTTACCATACATTCCGACTAATGACGGTATATTTAATTGAAAAGAAATTTGGTTCTTTTTTAACGTTTTATAATCCATCATTTGCATATACTCATATCGTTCCGGATGGGCCAACAAAGGATGATAACCTTTCTTTTGGATGCGTTGCAAAATAGACAGTAATCCCATTGGTGGATTGAAATAAGAAGTTTCCACTAACAGATAACGTTTTCCCTCCTCAAGGGGTAACAGGTCATCCTTTTCCAACCGTTCCTCAAAAAGGTTATCCAACATATATTCCGCAGCCAAAGCCAATTCCACCTTCCCTTGATATTTTTGTTTTAAGCTCAAAAATTTTTGTTGTAATGTAACAGTTTTATTGGACATGTCTTCCATGACGTGAGGGGTAAGCCATATTTTCCGCACTCCTTGCCGCTCCATCTCATCCAAAATTCTCCATGTTTCTTCTTCTGTTTTTACTCCATCATCAATACCTGGCAACAAGTGACTATGGCAATCGGTGAAACCACGGAAAAAACCGCTTTCCGCTAATGTTTTTTTCTGTCGAAAAAGCCACATTCCTGTTGACTATTTATTTTGAGTTGCCGTAATAAGAGGTATACCCATTGTGGTAACCATAACTGTAACCATATCGATAACTATAGCGTCCACCAGTACTTTCCGTCCCATTCAAAATTACCGAAAGGTTTTTGAACCGCTTTTCTAGATAAATACTTTCCAATTCAGATAACAGTGAGCGGTCCAATAATCCCGCCCGTACCACAAAGAGTGTCCGGTCGGCATATTGCTCTATGATTTGTGTGTCTGCCACGATATCTATCGGCGGACAATCCACAAAGATATAATCGTATTCATTGCGCAAGATTTGCATCAAGGTTGCAAATTTTTCATCTTCCAGCAGTTCCGTCGGATTCGGGGGAATGGTCCCCACAGGAAGAACATGCAAATTGGCATGTTTCTTATCTATTACAAGCGCTTCATTCCAATTAGCCACCCGATTATCCAAATAGTCACTCAGACCTTTCTTAGGCGACCCCACATAAGCAGAAATGGATCCATGTCGCAAATCTCCATCTATCACCAATACTTTTTTCCCTTTAATGGCAAAGCTCGTGGCTATGTTCACCGAAAAGAAACTCTTTCCACTACCCGAATTGAAAGAGGTAATCACAAATACTTTCTGATCGGTATTCTTGTTTTTCATAAAGTCCACGTTGGAGCGAAGTACACGAAAAGCTTCGTTGATGATGTTGCGATTGCCTTCTTCCACCACGATTGTTTTTTCCTGAGATTTGTTCTTCTTTTTCTTGTTATTGGAATATAATGGTATTTCACCCAAATAGGGCACACTCAAGTTCTCCAAATCTTTCTTACCCCGAACTTTGGTGTTCATGTTTTCTTGCATAAAGATAATGACTGCCGGTACTAAAAGCCCGAGAGCAAAAGCCACCAACAAAATGTTTTTCTTATTCGGTGCCATTGGTAAAGCACTGCCACGTGGAGCTGTAATCACTCGCGTATTATAAGCGGTAAACGCTTGGGACAGTTCGTTCTCTTCACGCTTCTGGAGCAGATACAGGTACAACTCTTCCTTTACTTTTTGTTGACGTTCTACCGATAACAAGTATTTGGCCTGACTCGGATTAGAAGCTAACTGTTGAGTGGTCGCCACTTCCTGTTGACGAATACTGCGTATCTGGGTATTCAGTGATACAATCAGATTATCAACTGATTGCAAAATGGTACGCTTCATACTCTGCATAGAGTTTCCCAAATCTTTCACCAACGGGTTCTTCTCGCTACTGTTAGCTATCAACCGGTTACGATCCAACACAATCTTGTTGTATTCTCCGATTTGACTTTCGATATTTACGTTAGCTATACCGGAGTTGGTTGGCAATGGCTGGTTCATTTCCTTGCTGTTCAGTTCGCGACGAATATACTGGGCCGTGGTAAGCTGATTGGTGAGTGCTTGAATTTCTTTTTTATTCTCAGCTGACTGGCTCATATACAGATTGGATGCGGCTTGTACGTCCGGCAACAGATGTTCACTCTTGTAGCTGGAGATGTTCTCATCCACATGACCCAATTCGTTTTCAATCACGCCCAAACGTTCACCGATAAACCGTGAGGTACTTACTGCTATCTGGTTCTTGTCCTGGATCCATTTCTCGTTATAAACCTCAATCAATGTATTTAATATATCTTCTGCCTTTTGTACAGAAGCATCATCAATGCTCAAATTAATAATGGTGGCATCTTCATTGCCTAATTCAGCCCACAATTTTTGCGTATAGCTGTCTGCCACCATATCAGCCGGTTCTTTACTATATTGAATAGTGCTGCCTGTAAAAAAATTCTCATATTGAGAAGTTAAGCTGATGGCCAATGTCCCTGCTGATGTTTGAATGGAATCTCCTATAATTCCTTCAAACCGTTCCCCAGTTTCTTCTCCAGCAACGATAAAGTTTGAAAGATAAAACTTGTTTTGTGCACCAACTTCTATATCAAAACTTACACTTTTTTTATTATCAAAAAGATAAGTCACCAATATCGGGCTTGATTTATATAATTCTATTCTTTTTAAGCCCCTACGAATAGTATATATCTCATTTAGCCCCAAACGCTTCACCACCTCTGTCATCAGCGTAGGGGATTTCAAGGTGAGCAGTTCGTTGTTGATATTGGTGTTTGATTTAAAAATACCCATATCTGCAAACTCATTCATTGCACTTGCCGGAGAATTGTTCTTGGAGTCATCCTTAATTAAAATGGCAGCCGTCCGGGTATAGACATTAGGAGTACTCAACAAATATAATGATGCCGTTGCCAACGCAACGAACAAGGAAGTGGCAAACCAATACCATTTCGGGATAAACATACCCCATAAATCTTGTATCCGTATAAAATCATCGGTAGGTTTGCCTGTGTTCGTTCTATTCTTTATCATTTTGGCTCTCTTTAATATCTTATAAAATAAAATTCAATACATTACTTGAACAGCAAAACACCCAGCGAGGATAGGAGCGAACCGATACTGATCCACAACGATACCGATTTTACACTGTTCTCATTAATGGTGCTTTGTCCGGCACGTACCTTGTTGGGCTGTACATACACCACATCATTCTGTTTCAGATAATAAACGGGAGAATTAAACACCTCTTTCGAACGAAGATCTGCCCAATGAGTGACACGCTCTCCGTTTTCTTCACGGATAACGAACACAGCATCACGCTTTCCGTAAATACTTAAATCACCTGCCATACTGATGGCTTCGAGCAAAGTGATTTGGTCTTTGGTAATGCTATATTTACCCGGTGACTTGACTTCGCCCAACACCGAGAAATAAAGGTTCATAAATTCAACCGTAACAACAGGGTCTTTTACCAAATTCTCGTCTATCAATTTCTGCTTCACCAAAGCGGCAATCTGACTCTTGGTCATACCGGCAATATGAAGTGTGCCCAATACGGGAAAGTCAATGTTTCCCTTATCATCCAGCGTATAGCCAGATACCTCTCCCCCACCGCTTACCGAGCCTTCTGTTCCCGCACGGACCTGAGCCCTTGCCAGATTGAACAACGCCGCCAACTGCGGGTCCTTACTTGACACAAGAATGGAAATCTGGTCTTTGGGCTGCACGGTAATGTCTCGTGCGCCACTGATAACCTCAGGCTGATTTACATTGATGTCTTGAAAATAGAGAATCTCCTTGGAAGTGTTGCAGGACATCAACAACACTGCCATAAGAAACATGCTTAAAAAACGTTTTTTCATAAATTATATATTCTGTACAGTTTTATTTCCTAGATATAATTTAATTATCATTCAAAAAATGATAGTTCTGTGATTTAATTAAAAAAGTTCAAAGAGGAATCATATTCTTTCCAAATAGGCCCCCGGAATGTAGGCAGTAGCTAAAGAAAACACTCCTTCCAGACGCACCACAACCCGCTTATGCCCTTTGATGCGAATCAATTCGCCTTCTATACCCGCAAATTCTCCTTTTATAACGCGCACTCGGTCACCCTGACGAAGGTTTTCATTA
>OHUP01000504.1_pt1 | contig 12868 bp, 10 predicted proteins | sample 1579221 | NCBI WGS metagenome assembly OHUP01 (sample SAMEA3882555, study PRJEB24775) | human gut metagenome | biome: human-associated habitat; feature: intestine environment; material: feces | place: Netherlands | collected 2009/2010 | reverse complement strand
AGAAGTGTGTGCATGAGTGTAAGCAGAGCTTCCGGTGCAGGATTGTGTGGTGTGGGAAGTATTACTCTAAGCGGAGAAAAAGGTAGTGTTTGATTTATTTGATATTTCTGAAAGGGGTTGAGATAAAATATTGGTTTAATCGTTTCATTCGTTTTAAGAAAAAATGAGGAATCTTTTAATCATTTTAAGTGCATAACCCGTTATTATATATATACAGATATTAAATGGAAAGGAGTCTGATGCGTGTTGAGTGATGACGAATTAGTGGAACAGATTCTACTTGGAAATGAAAATGCAGCAGAAGAATTGATAAAACGCTATTATACATCTATTTTACGTTACTGTAGGTGGCATTGCTCTAATCTGGAAAAAGCAGAAGACCTGACTCAGGAAACATTTTTGAAGTTGTTTAAGAATTTATCCGGATATAAAGGGAAAAAGAAATTTAAGGCTTATCTATACACGATTGCAAATCATTTATGTATTGATGAAAGTAGGAAGGTTGAGTTTTCTCCATTAGAAGATGAAGAAAATATAGTGCATGAGTATAACGACATAGTTCGGCTAGAGGATAGGGCAGAGATAAGCTATTTTTTGAATTTTTTATCATCAGAACAAAGGGAAGCAGTCATTCTACGCTTTGGAGAACAACTTAGTTTTGGAGAGATTGCAAAAGTGATGGGATGCAATATGCGAACAGCACAAAGCAGGGTTCGTAATGCTTTAAAAATTATGAGAAAGGAGCAGGAAAATGAAAGATAAAAAGTTGAAGGGATATTTACAGCAATCTTTAGGAGAGGAAGTACAGCCTAAAAGATTAGAGGAAACGATTAAGCTTTGCACTGAAATTGTACGGGAACAGGAAGTGACTAGGGCAGAACCGAGGACAGGTTTCTTTCACTATCTTTCAGATGTATTTCGCTTTGAAGGTATTCCAATATTTGGTTTGCAGGCAGTAACGTTATTTATAGTTTGTTTAACAATTGCCAGCATTGCAGACGTGCCAAAGAATATACCAATTTTTATGCCGCTGTTTGTATTGGCTGTCATACCAGCAATTTTTAAAAGCCAGTATTATGGAATGAGCGAGATTGAAGCGGTAACAAGAGCTTCTGGTGCCCAAATCACGTTAGCAAAGCTGGTTTTGGCTGGGGCAGCTAATTTGGTGTGTATAACAATTCTTTTGTGTATGGAAGTTTATTTGCAAAATTCTTATAAAGAGATTGGACAGATGGTCCTATACTGCCTGGTTCCGTACTTAGTGTGTATGGTTGCGTTGCTGCGTTTGATCCGTTTGCAAAAGAAACAGAGTTTACAGATATGTGCGATTGTAATGCTGGGTTCCTGCATTTGTTGGGGTATGTCAGCAAGAATATTGCCATGGTTATATGAAACATCAGCAGTGGGGGTGTGGATTGTTACATTTTTGATTTTTGCTATGTTCTTTATAAATGAAATTCATTATATTGCAGAGATGAGAAAGGAAGGAAAAATGTATGGAATTGTCGCTTGATCGTTTAACAAAACAGTATGGCAGGAAAATAGCGGTAGATTGTGTTAGTGCAACCTTAAAGCCGGGAGTATATGGTCTTTTGGGGGCTAACGGTGCAGGTAAAACAACATTGATGCGTATGCTATGTGCTGTTTTGGAGTCAACCTCAGGGGAGGTATTGCTGGATGGAAAAGAAGTAACTTCGATGGGGGCAGATTACCGGAATGTGTTGGGTTATTTACCACAGGATTTTGGATATTATCCAAATTATACTGCGGTGGAGTTCTTAATGTATATTGCAGCACTGAAAGGAATACCGAAGAATGTTGCAAAAAAACGTGTGACTGAATTGTTGGAAGTGGTTGATTTAAGCCATGTGGCAAACAAAAAAGTAAAAACTTTTTCCGGTGGTATGAAACAAAGAGTAGGAATTGCACAGGCGTTACTTAATAATCCGAAAATTTTGATTTTGGATGAGCCGACTGCAGGACTTGATCCGAAAGAGCGTGTCCGTTTTCGTAATCTGCTCTCAGAGTATGCAGGCGATAAAATTGTAATTCTTTCCACACATATTGTATCGGATATAGAAGCAATAGCAGATGAAGTGCTATTGATGAAAAAAGGAAAATTTGTATTGCAGGGTACGGTTCCTGAGTTGATTCACAAGGCAAATGGTAAGGTTTGGGAGCTTTCTGTTTCTCCACAAGAAGCTAGACAATGGCAGACAAAAGCAACGGTTGCTAATTTACGGCACGAAGGAAAAGAAATTATATTGCGTATTATTTCAGACAATATGCCTAGTGAGCGAGCGGTTCCTTGTGAAGCTACATTGGAAGATCTTTATTTGTTTTATTTTCCCACAGAGGAAGGAGTGAAATAGAATGGAACTATTTTGGTTAGAGCATAAAAAGTTATGGCGAAAGAAAATTGTTAAAATATGTGTGTTGTTGTGTTTTGTTTATTATGTAATTTTTGGAAGCATACTTTCGTTTCAATGGTTCGGTTTTGGCAGTTCAGATGACTATACAAGTGCTTTTGGCAATAATTTTGATGGATATACAGTAATAAAGGATAGTCAGGAATATGCACTTTCATTTGGTGGAGAATTGACGGATGAAACCTTGCAGCAAATAGTAAGTGATTATCAGCAAATGGAAGCTGACGGTATGGAGGAAGAACTGGAAAAGACAGACTGGCAGATAGTTAATAGTTGGCTCGGAACATTGTATCCGGAGCTTCGAGATACCAGTAATTATAAAACGATGATAAGCTATGTTGATCCGGATAAGTTAACAGGCTTCTATGAAAGAAGACAGCAGGTGCTTGATGAGTTTTTGGAGGTCAGTGGTCAGGTAGGAGCTGAAAAAGAGTTTTTACATCAGATAGAGAGAAAGGTAGAAAAACCATTTCGTTATGAGTGGGTAGAAGGCTGGTCAACGCTTCTTGGTAGTATGGTTGCGGATCTGGGAGTTGTGATGGCTTTGTTTCTCGGTATTGTTTTATCCTCTTTATTTGCGGGCGAATGGCATGATAATACAAGCACACTAGTATTGACGACTCGAAATGGCTGGGGGAAAATCGCTCTTGCCAAAATTCTTACTGGTTTAGCGTTTACAGTGGAGTTATTTGCATTACTTGCTGTTTCAATTGTTATATCACAGTTGTTTTTTATGGGAACTGCCGGATGGGATATGCCGATTCAGAATATCAAGCTGATTGCTGTTGCACCTATGAATATGCTGCAGGCAGAAATTTATGAATATGCTTTTGTACTGCTTGGAGCAATAGGTTTTGCCGGAATTGTTATGTTTATATCAGCGGCTGTAAAAAATAATGTACTTACCTTACTGCTTAGTCTGGCTGTTGTATATGGACCAATGATGATTGCAGAATATCTTCCTTATGAAATGCAAAAAGCATTGGATTTAATACCATTGGTAGGAAGTTCAACAGATATTTTCAGAACTAATACTTTTCGTATTTTTGGGAAGCTTATCTGGTCACCATATCTACTTATTACAATTCCTGTCTTGATTGGTATTCTATGTATGCCATTCGCTATAAAGAGCTGGTCAAGAAGGATGAAGGCATAAATAACAATATGGCAAAGAAAAGAGATAAAAAAAATAAGTTGCGAGGGAAATGGTTGAGAGGAATTATCATAGTTTACTTGCTTTTGATACTATGTAATCTATTTCACGAATTTCCTTCAAGATTAGGGAATTTACATAGTATTCCGGTTTCGGAGGAGTGGTATTTAATTGTAGTAAACCGTTGGAATGAAATACCGGAAGATTATAGAGTGGAATTAACAGAATTATCGAATGGTCAAAAGGTGGATAGCAGGATATATCCGTATTTACAAGAAATGTTTGATGCAGCAAGGAAAGATGGAATATATCCGGTTGTTCGGGAAGGTTATCGAACTTATGATGAACAGCAGAAAATATTAGATGATAAGATAAAGGCTTATATAAATGAAGGATATTCACAGTCAAGAGCAGAAAGAACTGCTAAGGAATGGGTAGCTTTGCCCGGAACAAGTGAACACCAATTAGGCATTGCAGTTGATATTAATGCTGATAAATCAAAGAGCTCAAATGATGAGGTATATACGTGGCTTGCCGCAAATGCACATAATTATGGTTTCATATTACGGTACCCACAAGGGAAACAGGAGATTACAGGGACAAGCTATGAGCCATGGCATTATCGATATGTAGGAGTAGATGCGGCACGAGAAATTTATGAAAGAGGAATATGTCTTGAAGAATATTTTGAGCAATAGATTGGGGAGTGAGGATTATAGCTAAGTTAAGGACAGAGGGATACCTCTTATTCCGATCATTCATTTAGGGGAAAGAGCAAGTGCTTTGGAACGAAAAGGCATCCGGACAGAAAGGGGCAATATCAATCCATCAATGCTTCCGTACCAGAACAAAAGCCAGAGGTTCAGACTGCATTGGAGATGTTGCAGAAACAAAGGTCAGAAATGGTTGTAAGACCGATTTTCACATATGTACAGAGATTTAAAGACAAGCGGCTTCTGGGGAATGTGGAACAGCTTGCAAAGCTGCTTGACACGAGTTGAGGGAATACTGATAGAACCTTTTAGAAAAAAATATGGTCATTTTCCACCAACGAATTTGCTGCCTGCGATTCTTGCTGTCATTGCACTTGCCGCTGGCGGTGGGTTCTTTGGTTATCAAAGGCTCAAAGAAAAGCAGAAAGAAAAAGAAGCGGCAAAGCCTGACCCGGATGCGGACTATGTGGATGATGACGAGGATTATGGCTATGTAGCGGATGATGATGACGATTTGGACTTCTCCTATGAGGAGGATAACGAGCCGGTGTAAGGCTTGTTGGCAATCTTCGGAATGATGGAGATATTTTTATGATGATGGAGATTTCAGAATAGAAAACTGTGTCAGGTTGCAAAAATCTTTTCTAAATGGATACATAGCAGTCTTGCATTGCGCACGGTTTTTTAGTAATATGTAGTTAGACGAAACTAACACATATGCGATATACAGAACAATCTAAAAGAGGACTGTGAGAAAAGCCTAAAGGAGGCCAGTTATGAAATTATATGAAAGTGGAGACAGTAGTAAACCGGTAATATTTTTATTTCCTGGTACCTGTTGCCTGTATAGTAGCTTTGATCATATACTGGATGGATTACATTCTTATTTTTACACGGTAACAGTTTCTTATGATGGATTTGATCCAAATGAGAAAACAGAATTTTATTCAATGGAAGATGAATGCGAAAAGATTGAGCAGGAAATCAAGAAAAAGTATTGTGGAAGAATTAAAGCAGCGTATGGATGTTCTCTTGGTGGAAGTTTAGTCTCTCTTTTGATTCAGCGAAAAAAAATTCATATAGAACATGGCATCATTGGGAGCAGCGATATGGATGAAGCAGGTAAACTTGTAGCAAAAATTCAGGCATTCATGGTAGTGCCTTTCATGTATAAAATGGCACATACAGGTGCTCTTCCGAAATATATGCAGAAAAAACTGAGCAAGACAGACGGGGCTAAAAAAGAATTATATAATGGATTTTTGAATATGTTTGGAATCGGTAAAGGGGGAAGTCCGTGGATTACAAAACAGAGTATTTATAATCAGTTCTATTCGGATCTGGTTACAAAAGTCCAGCATGGAATTGATGTGCCGGGAACTACAATCCATGTGTTTTACGCAACAAAGATGGGAAAAAAATACGAAAAGAGATATTGTACTTATTTCAAAAATCCGGATATCCGAAAGCACAATATGCAGCATGAAGAACTGTTTTGCTGTCATAGTGCAGAGTGGGTGGAAGAAGTAAGAAAAGCAGTGGAATTGCCTGATGAAATATGACGAATTTCATTTTTATCAGGCTTCCATTCTTTTATAACGCAGAAATATTTTATAAAATGAGCAGAATTGTACTTTTTCTGGTTAAAATAGTGCAAGTTTTTCAGGGGAAAATAATATAAAATAGATTGGATAAGTATGAACGGAAAAAAGGAGACTTAAGATGAAACAGCTCACAAGACTTTTTATCCCAATCTGTCTGGAAACACTATTTTATATGCTGTCCGGTATGGTTGACACTCTGATGTTATCCGCAGTTGGAGACTATGCAGTCGGGGCAGTGGGAACGGCAAACAGTTATATTGGAATTTTTATCATAATGTTTTCTATCATATCTTCCGGCATGGTTTCGGTCATGACGCAGAATATTGGCGCAGGCAGACCGGGAGTTGCCTATCAGGCAAGGCAGCTTGGGTTATTATTTAATGCTGTTGCAGGCGTGCTTATGGCAGTATTTTTATTTTCGGGAGCAGGAGCGATCCTTCGTATGGTAGGAATTGCGGATGCACTGTATGAACCGGCGTTGATTTATCTTAAAATTGTCGGGGGTGGGTGTATATTAAATGCGGTCATTCCTATTTTTTCAAGCTATCTGCGCGCATTCGGATATACAAAGCAGCCATTATATGCCACGATCGTTGGAAATATCGCAAATTTTGTGATGAATGCAGTATTTCTTTTTGTATTGCACAAAGGTGTTGCAGGTGTCGCCGCAGCAACTGTGATCTCCAAGATCCTGAACCTGTGTATTGTACTGTATTTTTCACATAAGCTGATCTCTGCAAAAAACAGTACAGAGAGGATCGCAAATAAGACAGTCTTAGGGCAGATCGTGAAAGTCGGACTTCCATCTGCATGTGAGACTGCACTCTATAATGTTGCAATGATGCTTGTCATCCGTTTCCTGAACCAGATGGATGCAGAAGGGCTGAATGTGACAGCCAGATCTTATACGGCAACGATCAGTAATTTTTCCTATTGTGTCGGTGCAGCACTGGCACAGGCAAATGCGATCATGACAGGCTGGCACATCGGTGCTGGGGAACTCGAAGAGTGTGACAGAGGGACAAAGAGGGCAGCATTTGTCGGAGTATGTGTGGCAGTCTGCATGGAGACAGCAATTGTGCTTGGTTCCGGTTTTATTATGCCGCTCTTTACAGACAACCCGGAAATGACTGCGCTGGTCCGCAAGCTGCTGGCAATCGACATTGTACTTGAGATTGGACGCGTGACGAATCTTGTGTTTGGACAAGCCTTAAAAACAAGCGGAGATGCAGTGTTCCCGGCAGTGATCGCAGCCGTTTTCATGTTTGTCTTTGCGGTGGGAGGCACATGGCTGTTTGGAATTTCCATGGGGCTTATGGCTGTGGGAGCGTATATCGGTCTTGCAAGTGATGAGTGTGTGCGGGCTGTCGGCATGGTATGGCGCTGGAAAACCGGGAAGTGGAGAACAAAGAAGCTTGTGTGAGCAGGAAGAATATCAGCAGAAAACAAAAAATCAGCTTCGGGAGATACATATTTATGTGAATGTAGTCCACTTTCACAAAATCTTCACAAAAAATTAGCACTCTACTCTTGACAGTGCTAACAAACGGGTGTATAACATAGTCAGAACAAAGGAAGAGAACAAAAGAAGAACCAAGAGATCAGAAAAGATTTCAGAAGTAAAAGTTCTGTGAGTTCTCCGAACATCCCAGTTCCAAAGAAACAAGGTAATAAAGCATGAGATATCCACGAGAAAGCGGATACCGTAGAAAAAGGAGAGATGACTTATGTTGATGCCTAGTATTTTTGGAGAAGATTTATTTGAAGATTTGTTTGATTTACCATTCTATGATGACAGTAAGGTTGAGAAGAAATTGTATGGCAGACATGCAAAGAATCTTATGAAAACAGATATCAAGGAAATGGACAACGGCTATGAGCTGATTATCGATCTGCCTGGATTCAAGAAAGATGAGATTAAGGTATCGTTAGACAATGGATATTTGTCTATCGCCGCTGCAAAAGGTCTTGATCAGGATGAGCAGGAGAAAGATACCGGCAAGTACATCCGAAGAGAACGTTATGCAGGTTCCTGCGAGCGTAGTTTCTATGTTGGTGAAGATATAACAGAGGAAGATATCAAGGGCGAGTTCAAACATGGTATCTTGAAACTGTTTGTTCCAAAGAAAGAAGCAAAGGCAGCAGTACCGGAACGTAAATTCATCGCAATTGAAGGATAATTATTTTGTACAGAAAGTAACCTACAGACCGAAAAGCCTATAGGCATTGGAAAGGAAGGATACATTATGGCAGACAAAAATCCAAAACATATGTTAAAGAAAAAACAGGTAAAAGCAAAAGATAAGAAAAAACATATTTATGAATAAACAGTCAGAAATGAATGGAAGGCATCGCACTTTGGTGTGATGCCTTTCTTGTTTTGCAGGGAAAAGGAGGACAAAATGAGAGAAAAACAGAAACAGCCAGCATCATTTCAGCCGGACAGGATTTTGTCCTATTTTAAAGCAGAATGGCAAGTACTTCTGGCGGTGACAATATCCGGTCTGATCTATAATGTAGGACTGCTTGCAGGACCGTGGTTCGAAGGAAAAATGACCGGCTGTCTTGTGGACATTTTAAGAGGTGCCGGACAGTTTGGCGATATGCTGATTCTTGTGTTAAGCTATGTGGCAGTGATCGTGATCGTGCAGAGTTCGAGATATATCAAGCGTTTTTATGTCCGCCGTTTTGCCAATAATGTAAACCGCAGGATGAAGGAAATCCTCTATGGAAGCCTTGTCAGAAAAAGCAGGGCGAGCCTTAAGGAAGAGGGCGAAGGCAATGTCATAACGAAAGCGATCCTCGACGTTGATGACTGTGTGGAGGGAATGCGGAAATTTACGACGGAAATTTTTGATACAGGTGTGGCACTGGTAGCCTATGCCGGAATGCTTTTGTGGTATGACTGGCGGCTGGCGCTCTTATGTATGCTGTTTCCGCCAATCTCTTACATGACCGCAGAAAAAATGAAAAAAATGATCCAGAGAACCGGGGCTGCCTACAAGGAACAGTCCGGCGCGCTGAGCGCAGCGACGTTAGACCGGGCAGAAAATGCAATCACATACCGTGTTTTCGGGCGTGAAAAAGAAAGACAGAATGCATATGAAGAAAATTTGTCTGCGTATGAAAAATCAGCCGTGAGAGCAAACATCTGGAACACGGCAATGCCACCGGTGTATCGCGTCATCTCCATGGCAGGTGTGCTGTTCATTTTGTATTTCGGACAGAAAAATGTATTGGGAACCGGCTGGCGTGCATGGGGCATTGCGGCGTTTACCACATTTTTGTCGTGCTTTGTGAAACTTTCCGTGAAGTCGTCAAGCGCTGCGAAGCTGTTCAATGCGGTACATAAAGCACAGGTTTCATGGAACCGTATCAAACCACTTCTGACACGAAAAGATGAGAGAACTGCGATCGAAGATCAGACAGCAGAAAATCATGCCAGGGAGTGTAAGGAAAAAAACGACACAGTCCCAGCAGGCAAAACAGAGACAACAGTGCAAAAAATACAGATCAGTCATCTGAATTTTGCTTATCCGGATGGAAAGAAAATTTTAGACGACATTTGTCTTTCCGCAGAGAAAGGACAGATCATCGGTATTACCGGGGCGGTCGCATGTGGCAAGTCAACGCTTGGAAAAGTATTTTTGTGTGAATATCCTTATGAGGGACAGATTCTTGTGGACGGCACAGATTTGCAGGCTATGGACGAGGCAGACCGCACGAAGCGGATCGGTTATCTTGGACATGATCCGGAGTTGTTTTTTGACAGTGTGGAAAATAATATTTTGCTCGGTGATAAAAAAGAGGCAGACGATTACTTAAAGGCAGTGTGCATGGAACAGGAAGTTGCAGAGATGGCGGATGGAAAAAAGACCGTGGTTGGAAATGGCGGAGTACGTCTCTCCGGCGGTCAGGCAAAGCGTCTTGCACTTGCAAGGACACTCTGCCACAAAAAGCCGGTTCTGATTCTGGATGATCCTTTTTCGGCACTGGACAAAAACACGGAAAAACAGATTTTTGCCAATTTGAAACAGCAGACGAAAGACAATATTGTTTTCTTAATTTCTCACCGTTTATATCTGTTTCCTCAGATGAATCAGGTCATCTGGATGGAAGATGGAAAGGCGGTGGCCGGTACACATGAAGAAATTCTGGAAAAGATACCGGAGTACCGCAGTCTGTATGAGACACAGAGCGATGAAAGAGAGAATGCGAAAGTGGAAACGGAAAATAGAAAAACAGTTTCTGAACATACAGAGGAAAGGAGGAGTGGCAGATGAAACAGAAAAGACAGGTAAAAAGTGTGATCCTGGAAACAATCAAAAAACAGAAAATGCTGTCTGCCGGAATCCTGACCGCAGTGATCGGAGCAGTTGTGGCAGCGCTGATTCCTCCGCTGATCCTTGCAAAAATCATTGATACAGTGACAGCCGGTAATGAGGCGGCGTTTTCTGTGATCCTTCTCTATTTTGTCCTGCTCGCACTTACCGGAATATTGGAAGCTGCGAGGGAAGGACTCCTGACGGTGTTTGGTCAGAAAATCACACATGCACTAAGAAGCAGCCTGATGGATAAATTTGTAAGTCTGACGGCAGACAGCGTGAATAAGCAGGAGCCGGGAACACTGGTGTCACGGTTTGTCGGGGATGTTGACACGGTGGAAAATCTGTTTACCTCCGGGATTATCAGTATGTTTGCGGATGTATGTAAGATTATCAGTATCCTTGTCGTGATCTGGTTTCAAAACCGTGGACTGACGCTGGTATTGCTGGTGTTGCTGCCGTTTTTATTCTGGTTTACCAGACATGTCCAGAAAAATATGCTGGCGGCGCAGATTGAAAACCGAAAGGCTGTCGGACGGGCATCCGGTCATGTGCCGGAGACGCTTCACAATATCCGCACAATCCATTGTCTTGCAAAGGAAGCATACATGGAAGAGCGTTACGACACTTATATCGGGGAGAGTTATGCAGCGATGGAGCGCACCAATTTTTATGATGCGGTTTACTCCCCGGTGATACTGATATTGAATGCGGTGGTTGTCGCAGTTGTCATGCTGCTTTCCGCGTCCGGAAACCACACGTTACTGACCTTCTTTGGAATGTCTGCCGGAACTGCGGTTGCGGTCATCAACTATATCTCACAGATATTCTCCCCGGTGGAGAGCCTCGGAATGGAGATTCAGACGATTCAGTCTGCGATTGCCGGAATCCACAGGATCAATGAATTTTTTGCACTTGAGGAGAAGCAGATAGTGGAAAAAGACAGCGAGACAGTAGCAGAAGAATGCGTGGAACAGATGGCTGGGGGACACTCAGAAAATAAAACAGCAGATGTTCCGTTTGTCGAGTTTCGGGATGTGACCTTCGGTTATGATGAACATGTCGTTTTAAACCATTTGAATTTAAAGGTCATGGACGCGGAGCAGGTAACACTCGCAGGACGAACCGGGGCAGGAAAAAGTACGATTTTAAAACTTCTCTTAGGACTTTACGAACCGCAGGGCGGAGAGGTTTTGATCCACGGAAGACCGGCAGTGACAGTCCGGGAGGAAGAGAAACGGAAACTGTTCGGCTATGTAGAACAGATCTTCCACATGGTTCCGGGAACGGTGCGCGATCAGATCACGCTGTATGATGAAACCATTCCGGCAGACCGCGTAAAAGCAGTGGCAGAGCTGACCGGGTTAGACGATGTGATAGAAAGCTCTGAAAACGGATATGACACGAAATGCACGCCGGAGTTATTCTCGCAGGGACAGTGGCAGCTCTTATCCATTGCAAGAGCCGCAGTGGCGGAACCACAAATGCTGCTGTTTGATGAGATCACGGCGAATCTGGATGCAGAGACGGAAAAGGCAGTGTTACTGGCGTTAAAGCGTGTAGCGAAAGACCGCACTGTCATTTCCATCTCACATAGAACTTCAGCAGAATTAGGACGTATTATTTATCTCTGATTTTTCTTCACAAAATATCCAATCAGGTAGCAGACGACAGCAACCACCATGCCATTGATGGAGGAAATCCCCCAGTTTAATACATTTAACCAGTTACAGAAGTTATAGTATAACCAGACGGATAAAATCGTTCCAATGATACCGGAGATCAGTACCATAGTTTTTTTCTTCTGATGGAAGATATTAGCAAGTCCGAGTCCGGCGGTATATAAGGCATTGTCGTTTGTAGTCCAGATATTCAGACTTTGCGAATCGGGTAAAGTTTGGAGTTGCAGTACCACCGGATACAAAAGAGCCGATGACAAGTCCGGCACCGCCGATCACCGTTAAGGAACCACTGGACACTGCCAACTATTATATCTTGTGTTGCGTGGTTATGCAATGAAATCTTTCTGTCCCTGGCGCATTTGTTTCTGGTATTGTTTGGGAGAAATATGCAGGTATTTGGTAAACTGTTTGATAAAGTAACTTGTGGTACAGAAACCGACCGCAGATGCAATCTCCGTCACGTTCTGGGTAGTGGAGACTAACAGCTTTTCCGCTTCCCGGATGCGGATCTCATTCAGGTAATCACTGAAATTCATATGCAAAAGCCGGTTGAAACTTCTGGAAAAATAGCTGTAGCTCAAATTACAGAGTTTTGCCATGTCCGCTGCACTGATAGATTTTTCATAGTTGGTGATCATGTAGGTCAGGGCTGGGGAGAGCTGCTGTTTTAACTGCTGGTTTTCAAAATCTTCGAGAAGCGGTTCTTCGCCATTTGCATGCCAGTAGCGCAGCAGCCAAAGAAAAATACCGCCAATGTGATTTTTGATCGCAAGCTCGTAGCCGTATTGTTTTTCCTCAGATTCCCGGATAATCTCGTTCATAAGTCCGGGGATGGCAGAGTGTTTTGCATTTAATATGGAAGAAGAAATTACTTTTTCGTAAATGCTGTTTTCGGTGATAAATGGAAGCAGATATTTTAACTCAAAGTGGCTCTGCGTCATGCCGTCGTAAATGAGTTCCGG
>OHUP01000498.1_pt1 | contig 12936 bp, 8 predicted proteins | sample 1579221 | NCBI WGS metagenome assembly OHUP01 (sample SAMEA3882555, study PRJEB24775) | human gut metagenome | biome: human-associated habitat; feature: intestine environment; material: feces | place: Netherlands | collected 2009/2010 | reverse complement strand
TCTTTAATTCGCTTCGCAATCTAAAGATAAATTCATCCGGAAGTTCGTCTGCAACATCCAGACGGAATCCTGATGCTCCAAGTTTTAACCAATGCTTGATCACCGAATCTTCTCCTGTGATAATGTAATCAACAAACTTTTCATTTAATTCATTGACTTCCGGCAGTGTTTCAAAACCCCACCAGCTCTTATAAGTTCCATCTTCGTTAAAGTCATACCAATCATAGTACTTTGACTCTTCCCCTTGATATGCCCCTGGTTCTTCGTAATTTCCCTTTTTGTTAAAATAGACACTATCATCCCCAGTGTGGGAATATACCCCATCCAAGATCACATGAATCCTGCGTTCTTTGGCAAGCTGGCATAGCCGCTTAAAATCTTCGTTATTTCCAAGGAATGGATCGACTTTCTTATAATCTGATGTATTATAGCGGTGGTTTGATGCTGCTTCTCCGATCGGATTCAGATAAATACAACTGATCCCCAATCGTTTCAGATCATCAAGTTTGGATATGATTCCCTCAATATCTCCACCAAAATAATCACATGGATCATAAAATTCTTTTCCTGGAAGTGGTCCAAATACTGGCTGTTCTTCCCAGTCATCATGCAGATAGACCGTTCTTCCCATATTTTCATGATATGCTTTCCCGTGTTTCATATTTTCTTTGTTTCCCTGGCAGAAACGATCTGGGAAAATCTGATACATGATTCCTTTTGACATCCACCTTGGGGTATCAAAATTTTCTTCATATACGGTGATCTGAAAACTATCCGGGTTGTCATCAACGATCATTCCTTCTCCTTGTGTCTTCCCATGTCTGGCTCCATAAAAATAACATTTCCCATGTTCCCAGATTCTGAAATAATACCAGACAACACCTGCTTCACTGGTCATCTTTATGTGTTCTTCCATGCAGTCTTTTTTTCGTTTCATCTCATACTCCCGGTGAAAACTTTCAGAATACATGATGATCTCTGCCTTATTGACTTCCTGCCCTACATCATACAGGCGGATCATCATCTCGCTTCCACATGTGACTGCACCTACGGGAGTTCTGTATTTTTCTACTGACGCGTTATGAATCATAATTTAATCTCATCTTTTTTGTAACTCTTATTTTACTGGTTTCAGATTCCAGATTTTTTCATTATATTGTTCAATCGTTCGGTCTGATGAAAAATATCCGGATTTTGCTGTATTAACAATTGCTTTTTTAATCCATTCATCCTTATGATCGACATACAAATGATATACTTTTTCATATGTTTCAATATAAGACGGAAAATCTGCAAGTATGTAGTATGGATCTGCCTCTCCATATTCCCCAAATAAAAGATTCTGGTAAATCTCTGAATATTTTCTGTTTCCGTATCGTAACAGATTTCCTTCGATCAGACAATTACATACATCACGGATTCCTGGATGATTCTCGAAAATAATCCCTGGATTGTATGTATGGTACATTTTTTTATTGTAATTACCCTCAGCGCTGTCCCCGAAGATAAAGATATTCTCCTGACCTACACGCTCTGCGATCTCTATATTGGCTCCATCCATAGTGCCGATCGTCAATGCACCATTCATCATAAATTTCATATTTCCTGTTCCAGATGCTTCCATTCCTGCGGTAGAAATCTGCTCACTGATATCTGCTGCCGGAATCAGTATCTCCGCAACCGATACACAATAATTTTCTACGAAAACCACCTGAATCTTTCCGTCCATATCTGGATCTTTATTCACCATTTCCTGAATGGAATGGATCAGCCTTATGATCTCTTTTGCCCTGGCATATCCCGGTGCTGCTTTCGCCGCAAAAATAAATGTGATCGGTGTTGTAATACATGCTGGATCTTTTTTGATCTTCTGATATATATAAATGATATGCAGACATTTTAACAGCTGTCGTTTATACTCATGCAAACGTTTGCAATGAACATCAAAAATAGATTCTGGGTTCACTTCAATCCCTTGCTTTTCTTTGATATACTTTGCAAAACGGATCTTATTATTTCGTTTGACCTTCTCGTATTTTTTACAGAATTCTTTGTCATCTTTATATGGAAGGATCTGTTCAAACAGACGGTAATCCTTTAAAATATCCCCTTTCACATACTCTCTTACCAGATGATATAGCCCCTGATTGGCCAGTGCTAACCAGCGTCTGTGTGTGATCCCATTTGTGATCGCAAGATATTTTTGTGGAAAGATCTGATAAGATCCTTTAAAAATCCTCGTTTTTAAAATATCAGCGTGAAGATTTGAAACACCATTGATCCTGCGGCAAAGAGCTACGCATAGGTTTGCCATGCGGATCTCATTGTTTCCGATCACTGCCATCTGTGCGATCTTTTCTTCTTCCTTGCTGTAATATACGGAAAGTTTCTGACAGTATTTCTCATTGATCGCACAAATGATCTGATAGATTCTTGGAAGCAGTAAACGAAACATATTCTCATCCCAACATTCCATTGCTTCTGACATAATTGTATGATTCGTATAATGAAATATCTTCTTGACCATACCGTAGGCCTCATCCCATCCAAAATCTTCTTCATCCATTAGAATCCTCATAAGTTCTGGCATCGCCAATGCCGGATGTGTCTCATTGATCTGAATGACAACATGTTCTGGCAAGGAGTTCAGATCATCAAATACTGCTTTATGTCTCTTGATCATCGACTGCATCGTTGCAGATGCCAGAAAATAAAACTGTTTTAAACGCAGCATTTTACCCTGCATATGATCATCTGACGGATATAAGACTTTCGAGATTGCTTCTGCAAATGTCTGGTCTGCCATCGCTTTATCATAGATTCCTTCATTAAACGAATGAAAATCGAACCGCCGCTTGCTTCTGGCACTCCACAGACGAAGAGTTGCTGGCGTCTTAGTCTTGTATCCAATGATCGGTACATCATATGGGACTGCAATGACGGTATTATAATCTTTATGTTCAATCTTTAATCCATTCTCTGTCCAGTTTTCCTGAATCGTTCCATTAAAATGTACTTCCACACTTAATTCCGGGCGCTCGATCTCCCAAACATTTCCATCTCTTAACCAGTCATCTTCCATCTCAATCTGCGTTCCATCTACAATTTTCTGACGAAACATTCCATATTCATATCGGATCCCACATCCGAGTACTGGAAGTTCCATCGTAGAAAGTGAATCCAAAAAACATGCTGCCAGTCGTCCTAGTCCTCCATTTCCAAGTCCTGCATCATTTTCTTCATCCGTAATCTTATCAAAATCAAGTCCCATCTCCCAGAATGCTTCCCGATATGCCTCATATAATCCTTGACTGATCAGATTATTAGAAAATGCCCTTCCCATCAAAAATTCGGCTGACATATAGTAAAGTTTCTTAACTCCCTGCTCTTGTACCCTTTTTCTGCTGTCTGCCCAGGATATCATGATATCATCCCTGATACACTCCGCTGCTGCCTTATAGATCTCATCATTTGTTGCCTCACTGATCGTTCTTCCAAGTGCATGAATTAATTTATTCTCGATCCGTTGTCCGATCTTATTGCTGTCCATATAGTCCATTGTGATCTAAGCCTCCTTTCTAGTCTTTATCTTTGACCTGTAAATTTATCTCATTTTTTGTCTTTATGAAGAATGGGCATCTTAAAATAAGATGCCCATTCTTCTTTTGAATTTATAATACACTATTATACATATCAAGATAAATCTTTGCAGATTTTGCAAAACTGTTATCGGATTCCATCGCTCTTTGGATCAATCCATGTTTTCTCTTTGGACTCTGCAATGTCTGTAATGCATAACGGATTGCTCCCAGCATCTCATGTGCATTGTAGTTTGCAAATGAGAATCCATTTCCTGTGTCCTCGTATTCATTGTAACTTTGTACTGTATCACGAAGTCCACCTGTCTCACGTACGATTGGAAGTGTTCCATAACGAAGTGCGATCATCTGAGAGATTCCACATGGTTCAAATTTGGATGGCATTAAGAAGAGATCACTTCCTGCATAAATCTGGTGTGCAACTGCATTATCATATGCGATATATGAGCATACTCTTCCTTTGTATTTTTCTTCCATGTAACGGAAAAATTCCTCATATTCATAATCACCCGTTCCAAGAATGACAAATGCGACATTCTCTGTACACATGATCTCATCCAACATGTATTTCACAAGATCCAGACCTTTCTGCTCTGTTAATCTTGTAACCATACCGATGATCGGAACTCCTGGTGTGATCGATAATCCAAGAGCCTTGATCAGTTCCTGTTTATCTTTCTTCTTTCCAGAAAGATCATCTTTGTTAAAATGATATGGAATCAATGGATCTGTCTCTGGATTAAATTCTTCCTGATTCATTCCATTTAAGATTCCCCATGTATCTCCTGCTCTCGCATTTAAGATACCTTCCTGACGGTATGCAAATGCTGGATCACGAATCTCCTGTGCATAAGTTGGACTTACTGTGCTTAAACGATCTGCAAACACAAGTGCTGCTTTCATGAAACTTGCACATTCATAGTTATGCATAAATTCTGGTGTGTCATACTTTGGATCGATTCCTAACCAATGTTCAAACTGATCGAAACCAAATTCTCCTTGATACATCATATTATGGATCGTAAAGATCGTCTTTGCATGTCCAATATCCCAATGTCCGTACTGTGTGCGGAGTAAGATAGGAATCAGACCTGTCTGCCAGTCATTGCAATGGATGACGTCTGGAATAAATCCAATACGGCTTGCTGCTTCGATCACGGCACGGCAGAAGAAAGCATACTGCTCTCCTTCTGCAAGTCCACCACGATATACCGCATCACCAAAAAATCCTTCATTATCGATCAGATAATATGTAACTTCATTATAAACCAGTTCTTCTACACCTACATATGTTTCCCCACCACTAAAATTGATGTTGAAATCTGCCAGATGTCTTGTCTGTGCGCCATATTTCCCTTTCATCTGACTATGAAACGGCATGATCACACGGGCATCCGCACCGATCTGATTCAATTCCTTTGGAAGGGTTCCCATAACATCTGCTAGCCCTCCAAGCTTCACAAATGGTGCACACTCTGCCCCTGCAAGCAGCACTTTCAGTGAATTGTTATTACTCATTAACACTTGCTCCTTTCGGAATAAATACTGGATGGTTTGATGATCCTGATAAGTGTGCATTTGAATAAACTTTTACGTGACGGTCTAAAATTGTATGGTTGATCTCTGCCTGTGGTGCGATAAATCCTTCTGCCATAACAACAGAATTCTTGATCACAGCTCCCTCTGCAATCTGTGATCCACGGAAGATGACAGAGTTTTCAACTTCACCATCAATCTCACATCCACTACTGATCAGGCTGTTGCTGACTTTCGCATTTGGTCCGTATTTTGCTGGTGCTCCATCGGCAGATTTTGTGTAAATTCTTCTATTACCCAAGAATAATTCTTTGTAAACATCTGGTTTTAACATATCCATATTTACATTGTAATATGCTTCTAAAGATGTAATACATCCTACATATCCTTTATATTCATATCCCTGAATTACAAGACGATCGAAGTTTGGAACGATAACATCAAAGAAAAAGTGTTTCTTATTATGTGCGATCGCTGTCTCAATAAAATCGATCAATAATGTTGTCTTCATGATATAAGCATCCATGCTCTTCTTATTTGAACGATGTTTTCCTTCAGAATAGCACATATCAAGAACTTTATCGTCTTCATCTGTTTTTAAATAAACTCCATCATAATCGCAGTTCGTTGAATCATCACTATTATCAAAATACATCAGTGTGATATCTGCTCCTGATTTGATATGTTTATCTAACATATCCTGAAAATCTGCATTACAGATCACATAAGAACGTCCTAATAATACATATTTTTCTTTTGCTTTCTTTAAAAATCCAAGTGTTCCACGAAGTCCATCCATAACACTTGCGTATTCTCCGGATGGAGATGCATCATTAATATATGGTGGGAAGATATATAATCCTCCACGTTTTTTGTTTAATCCCCAGTATTTTCCTGAATTCACATGGCTCAACAGTGAATCGTAATTTCTTCTTGTTAATAATCCTACATTCTTAATCCCTGCATTTACCATGTTACTTAACATAAAGTCAACTGTACGATAACGTCCACCAACCGGAAGTGCTGATAAACTTCTGGAGCGTACAAGGTCTTTTAATTTTCTATTTTCTTCTCCTGCATTGATAATACCTAACATCTGTTTATCCATATCTTCAATCCTCCTAGTGTAAGATGGTATCTGGGTAGATCATTGCTCCGTCTTCAACAGTCGCATTCTCTAATGCAACACAATGATATCCGATTACAGTTACATTATTTCCTTCTCCAACCTTGCATCCCTGCTCGATGACTACTTCTTCATCGATCAGTGCTTTGTCGATCTGACAGTCTGTTCTTACAACAGTATCTTTCATGATCACACTGTTCTTAACTACACTGCCTTTTCCGATCTTAACACCAGAATGGATGACACAGTTCTCTACTTCACCTTCAATAACACATCCATCGGCAAGAATAGAATTCTTAACAGATGCACCTGGTGCTATATAATGAGGAGGTAATGAGAAGTTTCTTGTGTAGATTCTCATCTTATCATCATTTAAGTCAATCTGAGGATTTTCATCCAGAAGTTCCATATTAGCTTCCCATAAACTGTCGATCGTTCCTACATCTCTCCAGTATCCATCAAATGAGTAAGCATACATCTTTCTTCCATCTTCTAACATTCTTGGAATAATGTTCTTACCAAAATCGTGTTCTGACTCTGGATCATTTCCATCATCGATCAGATACTGACGGATCAGTTTCCATTTAAAGATATAGATACCCATAGAAGCTTTTGTACTCTTTGGTTCTGCTGGTTTTTCTTCGAATTCATAAATACGTTCATCTTCATCTGTATTCATGATTCCAAAACGTTTTGCTTCTTCATAAGTTACATTCAGAACTGAGATCGTACAATCTGCACCTTTCTCTTTATGATACTGAAGCATCTTGTCATAATCCATGGTACAGATCTGGTCACCAGATAATACAATGATATGATCTGGATCAAAATTATCAATGAAATTGATGTTCTGATAAATCGCATCTGCCGTTCCACGGTACCAGTTACCTGTTTCTCCCTTCATATATGGAGGTAAAACATAAGCACCTCCGTTTAAGCTGTCAAGATCCCAGAATCCTCCAGTACCAATATATGCATTTAACTCCAGTGGTTCATACTGTGTTAAAACTCCGACTGTGTCAATTCCTGAGTTTGTACAGTTTGACAGTGGGAAGTCAATGATCTTATATTTTCCACCATAGGATACGGCTGGTTTTGCTTTCTTCTGAGTTAATGCGAACAATCTGCTTCCTTGTCCCCCTGCAAGCAGCATCGCAACGATTTCTTTTTTGTTAATCATAGCTCTTTGTCCTCCTTTATTTTACACCTTGATCATTATTCTTTTTTGTTCTTCTTGTCTTGCTTGTTCTTTTTTTTGGCTGTTCCTCTTCTTTCTCTGTTGTTTGCTTTGTTACCTTTATATCTTCTTTTTTTGGAGTGTCTTTCTTAGTCTCCGGCGCCTCTTCTTTTGTTACTTTCTTTGTAACTTCCGGCTTTTTCTCTACTGTTTTCTTCACAGCTTCTGTTTTCTTCTCCTGTGCTGCCTTCTTTGCTGGCTCTGCTTTCTTTGCAGTGGCTTTCTTTGCCGGCTCTGCTTTCTTTGCTACACTCTTTCGTGATTTCGTCTCCACTTCCTCGATCTTATAGTAAACAACACTTAGTGGTTTTAAGGAAATTTCTGCTGCCTGTTGGTAAACAGCTTTCTTTCCTTCAGATGGTACTTTCACCCTCTTCGTTGAAACTTTAGATTCGGAAACATCTCCATCTCCACCAAAATCAAGCTCACTGCTGTCTAAGATCTTCGTAAGTTTTGATTTCTTTGGTAATGGAACCTTGTATTTATCCCATTCCATCGGTGTAAAATTGCAGACACAAAGAATCTGTTGTTGTTTTCTTCCTCTGCCCTTCTTATTCTTTCGTATAAATGCTACAACACTGTGGTCTGCATCACGTTGCAAGCACCATTCAAATCCTGCTGGATCCTGATCTAATTCATATAATGCCGGTTCAGATTTGTAAATCTCATTTAGTTTAGCTACATATTTGTGGAAAGAATCATGCATCTCATACTGATCGATCAAGAACCAATCAAGCTGTTCTTTGTCTCTCCATTCTACAAATTGGGCGAATTCTCCACCCATAAATAATAATTTCTTTCCTGGATGTGCCATGGTAAATCCATATAATGTTCGCAGTGAAGCAAACTTCTCATCATATGCACCATACATCTTATTGATCATAGAACCTTTGCCATGAACAACCTCATCATGTGAATATGGAAGAATGTAATTCTCACTGTAAGCATAATCCATAGAGAAAATGATCGCTCCATGATTATCCTTACGATACAATGGATCAAGTTCCATATAGTAAAGAGTATCATGCATATATCCCATATTCCACTTGTAAACAAATCCAAGTCCTTCCGGATCATCAACATCACTTGTTACCTTTGGATATGCTGTTGATTCTTCTGCGATCGTCAAGAATCCCTCATGTGTTGTACGAAGTGCTTCGTTTAGATTGCGAAGGAAATCAACTGCTTCATAGTTGATATTGGTTCCATCTTCATTCGGCACATATTCGCCTTCCTGTTTTCCAAAGTCAAGATATAACATTGCAGATACAGCATCAATACGGATTCCATCGATATGATAAACATCTGCAAAGAACATCGCACTTGAGATCAAGAAGCTCTGTACTTCTGGTTTCCCATAGTTAAATAATAAGGTTCCCCAGTCAGGCTGGCTTCCCTTTCTTGGATCTTCGTGATCATAAATATGTGTTCCATCAAACATTGCCAGTCCATGTTCATCTCTTGGAAAATGTGCTGGAACCCAGTCAAGGATGACACTGATCCCTGCTTTATGTAACTCATTGATCATATAATTGAAATCTTCTGGTGTTCCATATCTTGATGTTACACCGTAATATCCTGTTACCTGATATCCCCAAGAAAGATCATATGGATATTCTGTGATCGGCATCAGTTCAACATGTGTATATCCCATCTCTCCAAGATAAGGAATCAGCATGTCCGCAATCTCACGATAATTATAAAATTCTCTCTCTTCTTCCTGCGGCATTCTCCATGTTCCAAGATGCAGCTCATAGATAGACATTGGCTGATCTAATGCCTGGCGTTTCTTCCTCTGATTGATAAAACGTTTATCAGACCATTTAAAATCATCGAAATCCCAGACTTTCGAAGCTGTATCTGGTCTGCATTCTGCATAAAATGCAAAGGGATCACTCTTATATCTGCAGATTCCATCATAGCCTTCTACATGATATTTATACAGATCACCTTTCTTCAGTCCTTCAATCTCGATCGTATAGATCCCGTCTTTGTCACCTTTCATCGGATGCGCAAGAGGATTCCAGAAATTGAAATCACCTACGACACTGACTGACTTTGCATTTGGAGCCCAAACAGTAAATCTGTGAGTCTTTGTCTTCTTCTGATAATGGCATCCAAATGTCAGGTATGCCTGCCTTGCCTTTCCCGTCTGAAACAAATACAAATCCTCACGATTGATAGTTTCATTCATAGTATAACTCCTCCTTAAAACTTCAAAACAAAGAATTCTTGTGATCGAATCCCACACTTACAGAAAATCTATAAGACTTCTTTGTGAAACTAAAAAGTCTAATAAAATAAAAAAGCGTAAACAACCACGAACAATCTTCTTGCAAATGGCTTATTTACGCTTTCATAGTCATATCTTTAATTTCTATAGGTATAATAAAAATGTGACACGTTGTCATCTTACAAGATATTTTCATATTCAAAGAACAATGTACTGTAAATATCTTTCGTTTCTAGTCCACTTTCTGGTTGTTTATCTGCTGTTCAAAAAGTGTTTGTTTCACTAACTTTATTATACCAAATCTTTTCATATATTTCAACAAATTGTACAATATTTAATGCACTATTTATATCCATATTGTGAAATTCATCCAAGCAATTTAATATACAGATGTAGAATTTCTCATTTTAGGATCATATCCTGCTTTTTTCAAGGATTTAATGATCTTATTTTTATGTTCTGTACCGAATGCTTCCATTGTGATCGTAAGTTCTACCGCACTATTTCTGTTGATACTTACGAACTGGTTATGCTCTAGTTTGATAATATTTCCCTGTGCATCTGCGATCACATCAGAAACTTTATTTAACTCTCCTGGTTTGTCTGGAAGGAATACAGATACCGTAAAGATTCGATCTCTCATGATCAATCCATGCTGTACTAAAGATGCGATCGTAATGACATCCATATTTCCACCACTGATGATAGAAACTACTTTCTTATTCTTAACATCCAGATGTTTTAATGCTGCAATTGTTAGTAATCCAGAGTTTTCTGCTAACATCTTGTGATTTTCTAACAAGTCTAAGAAACATGGGATCAGTTCTTCATCTTCTACTGTGATGATATCATCAAGGTTTTCCTGAATATATGGAAAAATGATCTTTCCTGGTGTCTGTACTGCTGTACCATCTGCGATCGTGCTGACATGATCACATGACACTACTTTTCCTGCTTCTAATGAAGCTTTCATACATGCTGCTCCTGCTGGTTCTACACCGATCACTTTAATCTTTGGATTTAACAGTTTGGCAAGTGTTGAAACACCTGTTGCAAGTCCGCCTCCACCGATTGGTACAAGGATGTAATCTACGGTTGGAAGTTCTTTAAAGATATCCATTGCGATCGTTCCCTGCCCTGTTGCAACCGTTGGGTCATCAAATGGATGAACAAATGTATATCCATGTTCTGCTGCAAGGTCTAATGCGTGTGCACATGCTTCATCATAAACATCTCCATGAAGGATCACTTCTGCTCCAAGATCTTTTGTTCTGTTAACCTTTAACAGTGGAGTGGTTGTTGGCATAACGATCGTTGCTTTGACTCCCTGTCTTGCTGCTGCCAATGCAACACCCTGTGCATGGTTTCCAGCAGATGCTGTGATCAATCCTTTTGCTTTTTCTTCTTCAGATAATGTACTAATCTTGTAATATGCACCTCTTACCTTGTAAGCACCTGTGTACTGCATATTCTCTGGCTTAAGATATACTCTGTTCCCAGTCTGGTTGCTGAAATACTCACTGTATACCAGATTAGTAGGAAGTGTCGCTTCCTTAACCTTCTCAGCAGCTTCTTCGAAACTTTTCAATGTTAATTCTTCCATTACCCTTAATCTCCCATCTTAATTCATAAACTTCTTAAACTTCATCAGTACCATTATCTACATCAAACAATGCGTTAACAAATGTGTCTGAATCAAATTTCTGTAAATCTTCAACTTTCTCACCAACTCCAATATATTTAACAGGAATACCAAATTCTGCCTGTATAGCAACGGCAATTCCCCCTTTGGCAGTTCCATCCATCTTAGTAAGAATAATACCTGTGATATTAGTCACATCATTAAATTCCCTGAGCTGAGAAAGCGCATTCTGACCAGTAGTTGCATCAAGAACGATAAGATTTTCCCTGTATGCTTCAGAATACTCTCTTTCTATAACTCTGTCAATCTTACGAAGCTCTTCCATAAGATTCTTCTTATTATGAAGACGTCCTGCCGTATCGATGATCAGCACATTAAAATCATTCTTTGTGGCATGCTCTACCGCAGCCTTTGCAATGTTCACAGGAGTATTTTTATCTCCCATGGAGAATACTTCCACTCCCTGTTTTTCACCGTTGATCTGTAACTGTTCAATCGCCGCCGGACGATATACATCACATGCCGCAAGCAGTACTTTCTTGCCTTTGGCTTTTAACTTTCCAGCAATCTTTGCTGTCGTAGTCGTCTTACCAGCACCCTGAAGACCTGCCATCATAATGATCGTCAGTTCTTTGCCCGGACGAAGTGCAATCTCTGTCGTCTCGGAACCCATCAGGCGGACCATCTCTTCGTTTACGATCTTGATGACCATCTGTCCCGGATTCAGTCCGTTCATCACGTCCTGTCCGATTGCGCGTTCCTGCACATCTTTTACAAACTTCTTGACCACACGGAAATTTACATCTGCCTCAAGCAGTGCCATCTTGACTTCTTTCAGTGCTGTCTTGACATCGTCCTCTGTCAGTCTGCCCTTGCTGCGAAGATTCTTAAATACATTCTGCAATTTTTCAGAAAGACTGTCAAATGCCATACTACAGCTCCTCCAAAATCTGATTTGAAATCGTTGCGATCTGTTCTACGATCTGTTCATCTTTTGTTTGATGAAACTGTTCTGCCAGTCTGTGAATTTCCTCCACATCCTGCTTCACAGATAAGAACTTCTCTACCAGATGAAGTTTCTTTTCATAATCCGAAAGCTTCTTTCCACAGCGTTTGATCATATCTGCCACGCCATGTCTGGTAATCCCCTCCTCCCCGGCAATCTCACCGAGAGAAAGATCATTGAACACGAAGTCCTCATAGATCCGGCGCTGATGTTCATTCAGTAACTCGCCATAAAAATCATATAAATAAGCCTGTTGTAACTTTTCTTCCACATCAATCACCTTGGATACTTTACCATAAAGAAAACAAGGTGTCAAGTATTTTTTCTTGACACCTTGTAATTTATTTTTAAATCATGGTTCTTACGATCTTTGGCTTATATCCGGCCTTTTCCAGCGCCTTGCCGTCTCGGACGATGATGCGGTAATCCTCCGCATTCCGGAAAAATGGGTCGGCACGGTGGACGCGGCAACGCAGTCCGGCGATGTATATGTGAGCGGGCTGGTGAGCCCGCAGCTCACGCTCCGCGCATCGAGCGCTTCCGGCGCGGTCAGCGCG
>OHUP01000496.1_pt1 | contig 12955 bp, 10 predicted proteins | sample 1579221 | NCBI WGS metagenome assembly OHUP01 (sample SAMEA3882555, study PRJEB24775) | human gut metagenome | biome: human-associated habitat; feature: intestine environment; material: feces | place: Netherlands | collected 2009/2010 | reverse complement strand
TGTTTATGAATTGTAAAAAAAGGAAAGGAAACCACAAATTCGGATTTGGTGGGATGATGGAGATGATATATATAGCAAAAGATATACCGTTGTGGCAAGTAACTATATGGGACAAAAAATTTAATAATGTTGACAAGAAGTGGCAACCCAAAACTATAAAGTACAAGTATTTGCTTTCGGATGAGTTGGATTCGTTAAGAGTCGATGATGGAGATGTTAGAATTCTTTATACTGGTAAGGATGTAGGCTTTACAACTGAAGAACTTGCAGGAGATAGATTGAGTGAGGGGGAAATCATATCTATACCTTGGGGAGGTATTCCTACTGTAAAATATCATAAAGGAAAGTTTGTAACTGGTGATAATAGAATTGCTACAAGCAAAGATATTAATAAATTGACAAATAAATATCTATATTACTTTATGAGAGGTAATATTCATGAAATAGCATCTTATTATAGAGGTGCCAGTTTGAAACATCCATGTATGAAAGATATTCTAAAAATGACAATATCATATCCGAGTGTTCAAGAACAGGATAAGATATGTGGTCAGTTTGATGTACTAGAGCAAATTATTGAGGTAAGAAAACAAGAATTACAGTTGCTAGATGACCTTATCAAGGCCCGATTTGTCGAGATGTTTGGGGATCCTGTTCATAGTGATAAGTATGGAACTAGAAAATTGTCATCTTGCGTAGCAGAAAAAACAGATATGGTGGATGGACCGTTTGGGTCTCAGGTAAATACAAAGATTGATTATATTGCGAAAGGAGAAATTCCGGTTATTCGTACTGTTAATGTCAAGAAGATGTCATTTAGTCCAGTTGATTTGAAATATATGACAAGAAAAAAATATGAGACGGTAATTAGAAGTCAGGTGTTACCAGGAGATGTTATTCTAACAAAAGTGGGAACCATTGGGAATGTGTGTGTGTTCCCTGATACTTATAAAGAAGCTGTATTATCCACAACAGGAAGCTGTAGAATTCGAGTAGATAATTCTATAGTAAATACAGAATTCTTCGCCTATAATTTACTGTATTTAAAATCTAAGCTTTTGGAAATTGCGTCTGCAGGGGTTCAACCATTTTTAAATATGAATCATGTAAAAAATATTGATATATTGAATGTGCCATTAGGTAAGCAAACTAAATTTGCAGACTTCGTTCATCAAGTCGACAAATCAAAAGTTGTTGAGATAATAAATTGAAAATCATGTATCAAATAACCATACACTGAAAGGAGGCTGTTGTATGATTACAAACTTTGACTATTTGAAAAAAGAATCAAAATTTTCTGCATTTGCGGATGTGGCTATTACAGCGGAGAAGATTATTCTGATGGATCCGGAATCCAGCATTATCAATAGCCGGCGCGCAATGGAATTCGCCATAAAATGGATGTATTCTGTGGATAAGGATTTGGAGATGCCATATCAGGATAATTTGCAGAGTTTGATGAATGCGGAAGATTTCAGACAGTTGGTAAGTGCAGATTTGCTGAAACGTATGGATTATATTCGCAGATCGGGAAATAATGTGGCACATAGTAACAAAAAGCTTGGCAGAGATGAGGCAATGTTATGTCTTGAGAATTTGTTTATTTTCCTGGATTATGTAGCTTGTTGTTATGCAGATGAATATAGAGAACGTACATTTGATAAAGATATAATTACAGCCAGAATTGACAAGATAAAGGCATCTAAGGGAGCAGAGAAAAAAGAAAAAATAGAGCGGGAAGAGATAGCACTGCGAGAAGTTGATTTGAAGAAATTAATTGCGGAGAATGCTTCTTTGAAAGACGAATTGTCGAAGCGAAGACAGGAAAATCAACCGACATATGTACCGAAACCACTGGATTTGTCAGAGTATAAAACGAGGAAGCTTTACATCGATTCCATGCTTGTAGATGCTGGTTGGAGAGAGGGAGAAGACTGGATAAACGAAGTGGAACTTTCTGGAATGCCAAGTAAGTCGGGAAATGGTCGTGCGGATTATGTCCTTTACGATGATATGCAGCGACCGTTAGCTGTAATTGAGGCAAAACGTACATGCGTAGATGTTTCCAAGGGCAGACAACAGGCAAAATTGTATGCGGATATCCTGGAAAAACAATATCATCGAAGACCGGTTATTTTCCTGACGAACGGGTTTGAAACACATATTATCGATGGACAATACCCGGAACGAAAGTGTTCCATGATTTATTCGAAGCGGGATTTGGAAAAGTGGTTTAATTTACTTGCTATGCGCACAAGATTGAACCATATAACTGTGGATAAAAGTATTGCAGGACGTTATTATCAGGAGGCTGCGGTGAAAGCTGTCTGCAATAGTTTTGACGAGAAGAATCGTAGAAAGGCGTTGCTTGTAATGGCAACGGGATCTGGAAAAACAAGAACGATCATTGCACTTTGTAAGGTGTTATTAGATCATGGATGGGTCAAAAATATTTTGTTTCTGGCAGATAGAAATTCACTTGTTACACAAGCAAAGCGTAATTTCGTGAATCTGCTTCCGAATCTTTCTTGCACGAATCTTGTGGAGGAAAAGGATAATTATAATGCGCATTGTGTATTCTCAACGTATCAAACTATGATGAATTGCATTGATACAGTGAATGACGATCAAGGAAAATTATTTACATGTGGGCATTTTGATCTGGTAATTTGCGATGAGGCACATCGTTCAATCTATAACAAATATCAGAATATATTTACTTATTTTGATGCTCCTTTAGTTGGATTAACCGCAACACCGAAGGATGAGATTGATAAGAACACATATGGAATATTTGAATTAGAAAATGGTGTCCCAACCTATGGATATGATTTAGCTCAAGCGGTGAAGGATGGTTATCTGGTCGATTACGTATCGGTTGAATCGCAGTTGAAATTCATCACCCAGGGGATTGTGTATGATGAATTATCAGAAGAGGATAAGGAAGCTTACGAGGCGACTTTCGAAGACGAAAATGGAGAAATACCGGAATCAATAGGTGCAGCAGCGTTAAACGAATGGATTTTTAATGAAGATACAATTAAGCAGGTGCTTAATATTTTAATGACAAATGGATTAAAAATTGACTATGGTCAGAAGATTGGAAAGACGATTGTTTTTGCGAAAAATCATTATCATGCAGAACGGATATTGGAAGTATTTCATAAGGAATATCCACATTTGCCCGATTATGCAAAGGTTATTGACAATTATATGACATATGCCCAAAGTGCAATTGATGAGTTCTCAGATCCAAAGAAAATGCCTCAGATTGCAATCTCGGTAGATATGCTGGATACTGGTATCGACGTTCCGGAGGTGTTGAATCTGGTGTTCTTCAAAAAGGTTATGAGTAAGGCAAAATTCTGGCAGATGATTGGACGAGGAACACGCTTATGTCCAGGGCTGTTGGATGGAGAAGATAAGCAGAAGTTTTATATTTTTGATTTTTGTGGTAATTTTGAGTTTTTCAGATTGCATAAAGGAAAAGCAACAGCAAACATGCTTGCATTGCAAGGAGCAATATTCAATTTGCAATTTGATATGGCATATAAATTACAGGATATAGTATATCAGGCAGATCATTTGCGGGCGTTCCGAGAATCACTGGTTCGACAAATGAGTGAGAAAGTACAGGAATTGCCGCGCGATAATTTTGCTGTACGTCAGCATCTGAAGTATGTTGACCTGTATTCTTCTGAAAAGAGCTATCAGGCACTTTCATACGAAGATACATTACTTGTTCGAGAGGAAGTCGCTCCATTGATACAGCCGGATGGAGATGAAGCAAGTGCTGTTCGGTTTGATGCCCTGATGTATGGAATTGAACTCGCTTATTTAGCAGGAAAGAAATATTCAAAAGCCAGAAGTGACTTGTTTAAGCGGGTGGAGCGTGTCGCAAGTATAGCCAATATTCCGGAGATTCAGGCGCAGGAGGTATTGATAAATAAAATCTTACATACAGATTATGTGGAGAATGGTGGAATTAATGAGTTTGAAGAAATCCGCAAGAAGCTGCGTGGATTGATGAAATATATTCCAAATGATAATGTCGTAAGATATATAACAAATTTTACGGATGAATTGTTGTCAATGGATTGGAATGATGCAGAACTTGACAATGATGAATTGAAAAATTATAAAGCAAAAGCGGAGTATTATGTACGTAACCATCAAGATAATATAGCGATTGCAAAACTTAAAACGAATCAGCCATTGACGAGTGTAGATGTTCAGAGTTTGGAAGAAATTTTGTGGAAAGAAGTTGGAACAAAGCAAGATTATGAGTACGAATATGGAACGAAACCGCTCGGTGAGTTTGTGCGTGAAATTGTAGGATTGGATATGAATGCGGCAAAGGAGGCATTTTCTGAATATCTTACCGATACGAGTCTGGATGAAAGGCAGATTTATTTTGTGAATCAGATTGTTGAGTATATTGTACATAATGGAATGATGAAAGATATGTCGGTACTACAAGAATCTCCATTTACGGATAAAGGAAGTGTAGTAGAGATATTCACAGACTTAAATGTATGGATGGGGATACGAAAGGTGATTGACGAAATTAATGCGAACGCGGCAGCATAAGAAAAGGCATAAATACTATGAAACTACATGAAAAAACAACCAAATCAAATGCGATGCTTCATGTCACACTTGCCTGTACCTTGGTGATTGCCATTGTGATATTCTTATTCGCAAAAGGCTATGTGGCAGACAAGCTGACATTTAACATTGTAAGATACATGAGCCAGAGGAAGATTCTGCTATTATATCTGGGCGTCATCAATCTCGTAACGTTTATCCTGTTTGGCATCGACAAGTATGCGGCGATCAAGGGGAAATGGAGAATCCCGGTGGCGAACTTGTTAGGATTTTCATTTGCTGGCGGTGCGATCGGTGGTATAATTGCGATGTACTTATTTCATCACAAGACACAGAAGAATTATTTTGCGGTGGGACTGCCGATGATGATCGTGACACAGATCGTGGTGCTGTTTTATTGTATGAATGCGCCGTGGTAAGCCAATATAGTCTAGAAGCGAACCGCGCGAACAATTCGAATAGCGAGAGTACAATTCACATAGTGCGATAACGATTCGAATAGAACAAAAACAAAGAATAAAATACTAGGGGAGAAAACAAAAACATGGGTATACTTGGAAATATTTTATGGTTTATATTTGGCGGCTTTGCAGCCGGGCTTTCGTGGGTGATCGCGGGAATCGGCTGGTGTATTACGATCATAGGAATTCCAATTGGCTTGCAGTGCTTTAAGTTCGCCGGGCTTGCATTCTTCCCGTTTGGCAAGGAAGTTACATATGGTGGCGGGGCGATGAGTCTTATCGCGAATATATTCTGGCTGCTTTTGACGGGGATTCCGATGGCGATTGCAGATGTAGTCTGGGGATGTATCCTGTGCATTACGATTATTGGTATTCCATTCGGAAAGCAATTTTTCAAGCTCGCGAAATTATCGCTGATGCCATTTGGGGCAACGGTTGCATAGTAAGAGGAAATAGATCATGCAAATATTTGTAGATGCCGATGCCTGCCCGGTCGTGCGTATCGTGGAGGAAATCGCAGAAAAATATCATATCCGGACGACGCTGCTTTGCGACACGAATCATGTCCTGAATTCTGATTATAGTGAGGTGATCGTGGTTGGTGCCGGCGCGGATGCAGTGGACTACAAGCTGATTAGTCTGTGCCATAAGGGAGATATCGTTGTGTCGCAGGATTATGGTGTGGCGGCGATGGCACTTGGGAAAGGTGCGTATGCCATTCATCAGTCTGGGAAATGGTACACAGACGCGAACATTGACCAGATGCTGATGGAACGGCATTTGAACAAGAAAGCAAGGCGGAGTTCCGGGAAGAATCATATGAAAGGTCCTAGGAAAAGAACCGAGGAAGATGATGTAAGATTTGCAGAATCATTCGAGAAGCTGGTGCTGAAGGGAGGAACCTTGGAATGAAAAGTATACTTATCAAAGATACGACGCGGGAGGAACGAATCCGGATCGTGCAGGAGGGACTGAACCAATGTGGCGGTGTCTGTGATTTCTGCAATGGCTGTGATAACTTAGGCGGCGGTTCCGTAGATGCGTTTTACGAACCATATATCAATGGCGAGAAAGAATTGAGGGAATTAAACGAAGCTTATACAAGCAATTCCGGCATGGTTCATTAAATTATAAAAGACAGAAAAGAGGAATAGACATGAATCACATTGCAAGAGAAGACGCATTTGAATTATTGAAGAAGTACAACAAGGATCCATTTCACATCCAGCATGCGCTGACGGTGGAAGCGGTTATGAAATGGTATGCAAACGAGCTTGGTTATGGCGATGACGCTGAGTATTGGGGCATCGTTGGATTGCTGCACGATATTGATTTTGAATTGTATCCGGCAGAGCATTGTCTGAAGGCACCGGAGCTGCTGCGCGAGGGCGGTGTGTCTGAGGATATCATTCATGGTGTATGTTCGCATGGTTATGGAATTACGGTTGAATGTGGTGAGACGATCGATGTGAAGCCAGAACATGAGATGGAAAAAGTGCTTTTTGCAGCCGATGAGCTTACTGGACTGATTTGGGCGGCCGCGCTGATGCGTCCGTCGAAGAGTACAAAGGATATGGAATTGAAATCTCTGAAGAAGAAATATAAGAGTAAGGGATTTGCAGCAGGATGTTCGCGAGAGGTGATCGAGCGCGGTGCCAAGCAGCTTGGCTGGGAGTTAGAGAAGCTTCTGACGATGACCTTACAGGCGATGGCTGCAACCGAGGATGAGATTCAGGCAGAGGTGGAGGTATACAACGCATGAATGAATATTTCAAAAGTATTGTAGACCAGGAACGGGTATCGGTTGTGATCTGTAACCTACAGCATGAAATTATTTACATGAACCCTGCAGCAATTAAAAATTATGCAAAGCGCGGTGGCGAGGCACTCATAGGGAAAAGTCTGCTTGCCTGTCATAACCCGGAATCGAACAAGCGGATTCAACAGGTGGTTGATTGGTTTGCAGCAGACGTGAACCACAATATTGTATATACCAGTTACAATGCAAAGCAGAACAAGGATGTATACATGGTGGCTTTGCGGGACAGTGCGCAGAAATTAATCGGATACTATGAGAAACATGAATATCGTGACCGGGAGACGATGAAGTTTTATGATATGCAGTAGCTCAATACACAATACAATGCGTGCATTCAATTCAACACGCTATCTGGACACAGCGAAACGTGGGGATGATGGAAAACTGAACTAACTGATTGATGTTCTGGATGCATGCAGTAAAAAGTTATAAACAAAAAACCTTGAAACACAATGTTTCAAGGCTTTTTCACAAGCAGGGGATGAGAGAATCGAACTCCCGCCAAAGGTTTTGGAGACCCCTATCATACCATTTGACCAATCCCCTATAATTGGGTGTGTCCGTAAGACACATGTATCATTATACAGTTTTATCGACATTTGTCAAGAATTAAATTTCGCGAATTGCAGGAAAAAATTTATAAAGAGGCTATAAAAAGAGAGAAAAAACGATTGTGTATTCCTATTTATTATGATAGAATAAATTAAATCTATGAATCAAATAGGCGTATATGTTCATAATATGGTTGAACGTTTCTACCAGCTACCGTAAAGAGTTGACTACGAAAACAATTGTTTCGTGGTCTTTTTTTATGTTTTGATTTTGGGAGGTTATTTATGAAGTATGATGTGATTGTAATTGGTGCAGGACCGGGCGGTATTTTCTCTGCGTATGAACTGGTACAGAAAAATCCAGATTTAAAGATTGCTGTGTTTGAAGCAGGACATGCATTGGACAAACGGCATTGCCCGATTGATGGAGATAAGGTGAAAAGCTGTATCGGCTGTAAGAGCTGCTCGATCATGAGCGGATTTGGCGGTGCGGGCGCATTTTCGGATGGAAAATATAATATTACAAATGATTTTGGCGGTACGCTTTATGAGTATATTGGCAAGAAACAATCGCTCGAACTGATGAAGTATGTTGATGAGATCAATATGCGTTATGGTGGCGAGGGCACGAAGCTCTATTCGACGGCGGGTACACGGTTCAAGACGGTATGCATTCAGAATGATCTGCATCTGCTTGATGCATCTGTACGTCATCTGGGGACGGATATCAACTATGTCGTGCTTGGAAATCTGTATGCGTATCTGAAGGATAAGGTGGAGTTTTTCTTCGATACACCAGTGAATTCGGTTGTCGCAGAAGATGCGGGCGGCTACACGGTTGTCTGCAAGGATGCATCCTATACATGTGAGAATTGCATCATATCGGTTGGACGAAGCGGAAGTAAATGGATGGAGAAGATTTGCGATGATCTGGAGATTCCAACGAAATCAAATCGTGTGGATATTGGTGTGCGCGTGGAGCTTCCGGCAGTTGTATTTGCGCATCTGACCGATGAACTTTACGAGAGCAAGATTGTGTACCGGACTGAGAAATACGGTGACCGCGTGCGTACCTTCTGTATGAATCCAAAGGGGGCTGTTGTAAATGAAAATACAAATGGCATCATCACTGTAAATGGTCACAGCTATGAAGATCCGGAGAAGCAGACGGAGAATACAAATTTTGCATTGCTTGTTGCAAAACATTTTTCTGAGCCGTTCAAGGATTCAAATGGGTATGGTGAGAGTATTGCCAGACTTAGCAACATGCTTGGTGGCGGTGTTATCGTACAACGGTTTGGTGATCTGATCCGAGGCAGGCGCTCGACACAGAGTCGGATTGATGAGGCGTTTATCACACCGACGCTCAGTGCAACACCGGGAGACCTGAGTCTGGTGCTTCCAAAGCGTATCTTAGATGGCATTATCGAGATGATCTATGCGCTTGACAAGATTGCACCTGGTACAGCAAACGAGGACACACTGCTCTATGGCGTGGAAGTCAAATTCTACAATATGGAAGTTGATGTGGATGAGAAACTGGAGACACGTCATAAGGGACTATATATTATCGGAGATGGCAGTGGAATCACACATTCGTTGTCACATGCATCTGCCAGCGGTGTCTATGTGGCTCGAAATATAACGGATTTATAAAATAAAGTAAATATATGGTATAAATGCCGGTGATTTTATGCTATCATTATCAGGTTAAAGTAGAATCAGTGTAAAGTTGCGAAAGAAAAAGGCACTGCTCGTGATTTGGCAGTGCCTTTTCTTTTTTGGCGTGTGGTGAAAACAGCCCATTGTGGTTTAACTTGGATGAAGAACAAATCAGAGTTAGGAGATAGAACATGATACAGAACGAAGTAACTGAGATCAAGAAGATTATGACGAAGAACGACTGCTGCATTCACGGGCTTGCCGGATGCTATGTCGATGCGAATAAAGAGATGCATATTTTGGAGCAGGGAAAATTCCTTGTTTTGCAGGAGGAAGAACAGCACAAATATTTTGACCTGATCAAGAAGGGCTTGTCCGGGCGGATCGGTAAGAATTTGCTGAATCTTGTATTTCGTACAGAAAATGGAGTGGCTGTACCAAATCGTGATACACTCATGCAGGTGTTAAACAGCGAGCTGAAAGAGCCACAGGTGCTGCAGGCATATTTTGAGAAGATCCGCGATTCGTATGCATATGTGGATAATTATTATATTATGCTGGTGTATGGTGTCTACGATGTACCGGGAAAGACCGCGGACGGAATCGAGATGGAGGATGCATCCGATGTCGTGTACAAGTTCAACCTGACATTACTTTGTCCGCTCAAACCATCGAAGGCAGGTCTGATGTACAACCCGGTCGATAACAGTCTGGAGAATGCGATGCGGAATATGATGGTCGAGATGCCGATGAATGGATTTTTATTCCCGGCATTCAACGAGCGGATGAGTGATGTGCACGCAGCACTTTACTATACGAAGAAACCATCTGAGCTAAATGACAGTCTGCTTATGGATGTGTTTGGCTGTGAGATTCCGGCGACCGCGGGTAAGCAGAACGAGATGTTTATCAATGCGATCGAAGCCGTGGAGGAGATGACATTTGATAAGGCGAAGGCAATCTACTCGAACATGCGGGAGCATGAGATGGAGTTAAAGGACAGCCAGGAGGAAGTCGTGGTTGATAAGAAAGAAACGGCGCGCATCTTAGAGGAAAGCGGATTTGAAGAAGAGGAGATTCAGGCGTTCACGAAGACCTTCGATGAGGCAACCGAAGAGAATGGAAAAGTGCTGTTAAGCAATGTGTTCGAGGGAAGCAATAAGCTGAAGATCAAGTCCGGCAAGACGGAGGTATCCCTCCCGGTAGAACAGACGGATGCAATTGAGGTACGAAAGATTGACGGAAAAAATTGCATCGTTATCGAAATCAGCGATGACTTACTTGTAAATGGCGTGAAAATCAATAAGTTTGATGGACCGATTGATCTTTCTATATAATCTAGCAGTACACCCGTGGAACTGCGGAATTCACAAAGAGCGGATTGATCCGGAATGTCACAGAGTCCCCGATAGAGACGGGAGCTTTGGACACATCTAAGATACATGAATTCATACTGATCTGACCAAGAACTGGCAGGGTTTGACCTTCAAACTCTGCCGTTTGTTTTTTCTGGAAGCAGGCATGCTTGCACAGGCGAAGCAGACGAAGCGGCGAGGGATGTTTCGGAGCAGCCTCGCGTGTCATACCAAGTCCGTGAAAATATCCAGCCGATACGACAGCCGTTGTAGAAGCTTTGGTCAGACGGCAGGTTTTGCCGTAGCCGATGTTGTGTCCGGCAGGAAGCTCATATACGTCGTCCACACTTGCTGTCAGGTCGCAGACATTTTCAAATCCACAGGAATTGGAAACAGCGAGACGACCGAGAAATGCGGAACCGATACGGACCGCATCCAGATTCATATACGGAAAACGAACGAGGGAGGAAGAGGAGGAGATATGACGTATCCCAAGTGGAATCCCTGCGTCCGTCAGAGTAGTGCAAAGGTTGTTAAAATCCTCAAACTGCTTTTTGACAAATCGCTCATTCTTGCAACATGCGGCGTAGAAATGGGAATAGATTCCCGTGACCTGCACGTGCGTCATGGCATGTACAGTGTTGATGATGTCGCCAATCTGCGAGGTTTTGCTGCATAAGAAACCATAACGCCCAAAGCCTGTATCGATGCACAGATGCGCATGGGCGCAAAAATGATTTAAGCGTGCGGCAGTATCCTCCAAGATCTGCCCGCATGAAACGCTTGTGATACTGAGTGTGATGTCGTGTTTGATTGCGCGTGTAATATCTTTTGGATGATAAAGTGGTGTCAGAAGCAGAATCTCCCCGAAGATTCCTTTCTCTCGAAGTTCGATGGCATCCGCAAGCTCCGTGACTGCGAAATGTCGGATTCCGCGTGCCTGTAAGAATGTCGCAAATTTGCACAGCCCCAAGCCGTATGCGTTCCCCTTTAATACGGCTATGATCTGTGCGTCAGCAGCCAGAGATTTGATGATCTCGATATTGTGTTCCAAAGCACGAATCCGAATATTTAAGGTTGTCATCGCCATTCCTCCTTTAAAAACAAACGCGGATTGAAGTAAGTTTAGATATTTCACTCTTGTATCTGCTTGCAGTATAGTGTATTATTGCATCGAAGTTGTATCATAACTGTAACGAAGTTGCAAAAGATTTGTTTACAACTTGCATATTTTGAAAAGAGAAATATATAGAGGTAACTACGATGGAGACATTATCAAGACATGCAAAGATTCAGACGTCGGAGACATTCTTATTAAGTGCGATTCTGGCGTTGTCAGGGGGATTTCAGGATGCGTACACATACAATGTGCGAAATGGCGTATTCTCGAATGCACAGACCGGAAATGTTGTGCTGATGAGCCAGCATCTGATGGAAGGGAACTGGATGCGCGCGCTGCACTACTTGTTCCCGGTGCTTGCGTTTGCATTTGGCGTACTCGTGGCAGAACGGATTGGACATACTTATAAGAATGCGAGAAAGATCCACTGGCGGCAGATCGTTGTTTTGATTGAGATATTGATTTTATTAGCGGTTGGTTTTATGCCGCAGAAGTTCAATATGGCGGCGACGATGCTCGTATCATTTGCCTGTGCGATGCAGGTGCAGACCTTCCGCAAGGTGAACGGTTATGCCTTTGCCAGCACCATGTGCATCGGCAACATGCGCAGCGGCATGGACTCCCTCTGCAGCTGGGTGCTCAACCGCAATCCTGCCGCCCTGAAAAAATCCTTTTATTACTGGGGCATCATCCTCCTGTTTGCGCTGGGCGCGGGCCTGGGCAGCCTGACGCTGGACCTCTGCGGCGCAAAGGCCATCTGGCTCTCCTGCCTGCTGCTGGCCGTCAGCTTCTGCCTGATGTTCCTGAAAGAAGATGTGGAAGAGATCAAAGAAGATCTCGAAGCACTGGAAGCAAAACATTAAATCAAGGAGTTTCCCTCAGTTTCACGCTGTTTACCGCCATGCCAAAGGCTCCCCTGGTAGGGGAGCTGGCGAGCGCCAGCGAGACTGAGGGTTTATTTTTTTCCGGATCTATCCAACACTTCCCCGGTTTCCTTCGTCTTACAGGCAGAACGACGCAATGAAAGGAGGAAGCCCCATGTGGGAGCTGCTGTACGAGACCTTCTGGGACAGGCTGGAACACTTCTGTTTCAATCTCTGCCGGGACGAAGCCCGGGCGGAGGATCTGACCCAGGAAGTCTTTCTGCGGGCACTGCAGAACCGGACCCTTATCAACAGCTTTACGGAACGGCAGTGCAAAGCCTGGCTGTTTACCACAGCGCGGAATCTCTACTGCGACCAACTCCGCCGGGCGGCAAAGGAGGAGCAGCTGCTCAGCACCTTTTTCCCGGAAGAGGACCGTGCTGAACCGGATTCCGCACTGGACACGGTGGAAGCCGCCAGTCTGCTGGCTCTGCTCACCCCGGAAGAACGGCGGCT
>OHUP01000490.1_pt1 | contig 13048 bp, 10 predicted proteins | sample 1579221 | NCBI WGS metagenome assembly OHUP01 (sample SAMEA3882555, study PRJEB24775) | human gut metagenome | biome: human-associated habitat; feature: intestine environment; material: feces | place: Netherlands | collected 2009/2010 | reverse complement strand
GCTGCTCTGCGGCGCGAGGTGCGCGAGGAGGTCGGCGTGACGGATTTCGAACCGCAGCACGTGCTGACCTACCTGTTCGAGTCGGAACGCGAACGGGAGTTGGTCTATGTCTATAAGACGGTGTACGATGGGCCTGTCGTACCGAGCGGCGAGTTGGACGGAGGTCGCTTCTGGACACTGCGCGAGATCGCCGAAGGAGTGGGCGGCGGGATCTTTACCCCCAATTTCGAAGGCGAGATCCGCCGTGTGGCGGAGCTGCCGGATGTCGGGCGTTGAGTCCCCGGTTCCGTTCGCTGCGCCTCTTCGGAACGCAGGGCGGTCTGCCGTCCGGCGACCGCTAAATAAAGCACATGATCAGAATCTGAATGATGATGACCCGCAGGAACATGCATACGGGATAGACCGTCGCGTACGCCACGGCCGGATGATCGCCGGGGATCGAGTCGTTGGCATAGTTCAGCGCCATCGGGTTGGCCATGCTGCCGCACATGATGCCGGCTACCTGTCCGAAATCGAGTTTGAAGAACCGCAGCGACAGGGCGGCTACGATAACGATGGGGACGAACGTGAGGAGGAATCCCAGTCCGATCCAGAGCATTCCTTCGGGGCGCATGATCGTTTCGACGAAATGGGCGCCCGCTTCGAGCCCCAGGCAGGCCAGATAGAGCGACAGTCCCAATGCCCGGAGCATCAGGTTGGCGCTCAACGTGGTGTAGGTGACGATGTGGATGCGGGGGCCGAAGGTCCCGATCAGGATGCCGAGGATGATCGGGCCGCCTGCGAGTCCCAGTTTGACAGGGAGACTGATACCCGGTACCGCGAAAGGGATGCTTCCCAGCAGCAGGCCCAGGAGCAAACCGATGAAAACCGGAATCAGGTTGGGTTCGTCGAGCTGTTTGACGGCATTGCCGAGGATTTTTTCGACGCCTTCGATCGCCTGCGCTTCACCCACTACCGTCAGGCTGTCGCCCAGTTGCAGCGTGAGATCGGGCGTGGCGAGCAGTTGTACGCCCGAACGATGCACCCGGCTGATGTTGATGCCGTACAGGTTTCGCAGACGCAGCGAGCTGAGTTTGCGGCCGTTGATTTCGGGGCGGGTGACGATGATCGACCGGGAGATGAGCTGGCTGTCCAATGCGTTCCAGTCGATGTCGTGCGTATTCCAGTCTTTCTGTACCCGCTCGCCGAAGAGGAGTTCCAGTGCCTGCACGTCGTCCGGCGAGGTGATTACCAGTACCAGATCACCCGATTCGAGGGTCGAGTCCGAAGTCGGAATCGAAACCTGCCCGGCACGCCAAAGGCGGGAGATGACGAAATGGTGGTGGCTGTATGCCGCGACGTCGCGGATGCTTTTACCGACGACGCCGGGGTTGGAAATCTTGAATTCGACGATGAAGATATTCTTTTTATGTTCGGCGTCCGGTTGCGGAATGTCCGAGGGCCGGGCGAAGAGTTTGCGTACGGCGATGATGCCCAGAATCACGCCTACGACACCCAGCGGGTAGGTCAATGCACAGCCCAGCGTGGCGTTGTTGCTGTCCAACTGCATCTGCGAGAGCATCTGTTGTGCCGCACCGAGCGCCGGGGTGTTGGTCGTGGCGCCGCACAGGATGCCTGCCATGTCGCTCATGGGAACACGGGTCGCATAGCCGAGCCCTACGGCCAGTGCCGAACCTGTCAGGACGATGAGCGTGGCGAGCGAAACCAGCCGGATGCCGCCCGAGCGGAGCGAACTGAAGAAACCGGGGCCGACCTGCAATCCCAATGCATAGACGAAGAGTACGAGCCCGAAACTTTCGGCGAAAGCCAGCATCGAAGGATCGACCGAGAGTCCGAAATGGCCCGCTGCGATGCCGATGAAGAAAACGAACGTCACGCCGAGCGAAATTCCGAAAAAACGCACTTTGCCCAGCATCATGCCGAACACCGAGATCAGCGAGAGCACGACGACGGCTTGAATGGCCGAATGTTGGGTAAAAAGATCCGTAAACCAGTCCATTTTGTTTCGTTCCGGGATTGTTCCGGCTGCAAAAATAGCTGTTTTTTCCGAATGGAGATGTGCGGATGCCTCTTTTTGCCGGATCGCAGGAATGAACGGGCCGAATATCCTTATTGCCAGGGACGGGCGTATCCGTCGGATCATTTCCGGGGAGAGGGTGTATGGCGCCTTGTCGGGAAGCGCTCTCTTCGCATTTTCGGAGTAGGCCGGCCGGCGAGTTCGCGGAGCGTGTCGCCGTTGGCGCGGAGGATGGTCAGGATGCGCTCCTCGGAGAGAAAGAATTCCTCTTCGGAGAGGATTTTCAGGGTGTCGTCGAAGCGCAGACGCTGCGTTTCGGTCCAGTAGTGATAGCGGTGGCAGAGCATTTCGTCGCGTCGGGCGATCAGGGCTTTGTTGCGTCCTCGGGGCATGTCGTGTGTTTTTTAGTCGGATGAAACAGTGTCATTGCCGTCCGGAAGAGTCCGGCGACAGGCGGAAATCGAAAAAATAGAGAAAGGATGGGCGCCCGTTTCGGGAAACGGGAAGGGCGCGTCTGCAAATATACGCTGACGAAAAGGCGAAGTCAAGAGGTCGTCGTGTTTTTTTGAATTTTCGAATTAAATATTATTCGTATATTTGCACCCGCAAAAGGTATCCGTATGTTTTTTCGAAGCGTGCGGAGTAATAGGGAATCCGGTGCGAATCCGGAACAGTGCTCGCTGCTGTAAGTCCTGTTTCCTTTCGGGGAATAGTTCGATCGCTCTCTTTTGCCACTGGCCATGAAGCCGGGAAGGCGCGACGGACGGGATGAGTCAGAAGACCTGCCTTTGCACGAAGATTTTACACCTGCGGGTCACGGGATGGAATCACGAATGTCGGTTGCTCTGTTTGCTCGATTTCCCCATTCAGTCGATTTTTCCGGACCCGGTGTTGCCATGAGCCCCCGAAGCGTATGCTTTGCGGCGATCTTTCGTACAGGAGGAAACATACAATTTATTAAATAATAAAAGATTATGAAAAAAAGAGTATTTTTGGCTTTGCTGGCTGCGGCTGCGGTAACTTTCGTCGGATGTTCGAAGGACGACGACGGGCCGGACGAAGGACCCCAGACCTATACGATCACTTTCGAGGGCGACGACTGGTCGCCGCTGGTGGTGGCGAACTATAACGGCGGTAAGGCGATGTCCGTAGTTTACGAAGATAAGGCGTACACCTGGACCGATCAGACCACGCAGCTGACTTCGCCCTGTCCCGAAGGTTGGGGATACCCGTTTATGGTATCGTCCTACAACTCCAAGGATATCGAGAAGTTCAACTCCTACGAGCTTGACCTTTACCTGTACAATGCCCGGAACGAGGATGCTACTACGGGCGGCGGCCACGACGGATCGGATAATTTCCTTATCGGTTACGGCAACTACGACGAGGCGCACCCCGACTATGGCGACAGCCGTCCTATTTTCGCTTTCGCCGACGGTGTGGCGCGTACGATCCAGAGCTGCTATATCAATTCGACCTGTTATTTCCTGAGTGTGGCAGCCAAGGGCAATGCCCTTGCACCTGCGCTTGAGGAGGGCCAGGATGTACTGATTCATGCTACGGGCTACGATGCCGCAGGTAAGGAGACCGGCACCGTGACGATGACTTTCGCATCGAAGGACAAGCTGATTAAGGAGTGGACCAAATGGGACCTCTCTTCGCTGGGCAAGGTGGCGAAGGTGCGTTTCAATATGACGGGCGGCCCCGATAACGGTTATGGCTTCTCGATGCCGGCCTATTATGCTCTGGATGACATAACGATCGAGCTGTAATGTTTTTCCGGAGAGTTTCCGGACCGATTTCGGCGATCGTTTCCGACTTGCGGAAAAGTCCGTGACGGACTGCACCGGGCGGAGGCGACGGTTTTTGAAGATAAATCGTTTTTGTGTGCGTCGGCAGGGCGGGTTTCCGCTCTGCCGCGTGCCGTAAACGCGAATATATGTAACGTGCTATGTGGATTTTTTCGAAAAGACATTTCCTGTTTTGGATGGCGTTGGCTGCACTGTTGACGACCGCCTGCAACAAGGACGAAGTGATTTTGGACGACCGGGATCATGCTCCCGTCATTACGCTCGACAGCGAGTCGGGGGTTTATACCGTCAAGACGGGCCGGGAGCTGACCATCGCTCCGACGGTGGAGTATGCCGAGGGAGCTACCTACTCATGGATCGTCGATGGCAAGCTGGCAGGTTCCGAACCGACCTATACGGCCGTCTTTACCGAACTGGGGGAAGTGTATATCACTTTCCGTGTCGAAACGGCTGCCGGAAAAGCCGAAGCGGAGCTGCGGGTGGATGTGCTGGAGCTTACTCCGCCCGTCATTTCGCTCGCACTGCCTGCCGAGGGGCTCAAGGTTCTGCCGGGTGTCGAATATACCTTCGCTCCCGATATTCAGCATTCGGACCAGGAGGACTTCCGCTGCCGGTGGCTCTGTGCCGGCGAGGTCGTTTCTACGCAGATGAGCTATACCTTCCGGGAAGAGACGGTGGGGAGCTACCCGATCCGTATCGAGGCATCGAACGACGACGGAACTTCCGTCAAAGAATTTGTCGTGGAGGTCGTGGAGAAGATGCCTTCGGAGGTCCGCTTCGAAAAGCTCTCTCATTACTGTAAGACGACCGATCGGAGTACGTTCGTCGGCCGTGCGGTCTATCTTGCGCCGTCGTTGGCTTATGTCGCCGATCCGCAGTTCGCCTGGTCGGTCGATGGGGAACCGGTCGCTGCCGAAACGGGTGCCGTGTTTAAGTTTACACCCGACGGGCCGCGGACGAGGAGCAGCGCCGACGCCCGGCGAGTGCGGCCAGCAGTCGTTTCCAGCATGCGGTTTACGAATTTCTGCCCGCTCCCGGGCAGTTGGTCGGCGAAAAGACCGAAGCCGGATATACGGGCAACGAGCGTACTCATGAAGATGCCGTAGCTTATGCAGCCGGGAGGCTGGAGGCGCGGAGTTATGTTTCGCTCGGGGGATTCGGCGGTTATCTGATCGTCGGGTTCGATCACAGTATCGCCCGAATGGAAAGCGGCTACGATTTTTCCATTCAGGGGAATGCGTTCGACACCAGCTCGGAGCCGGGTGTGGTGTGGGTCATGCAGGACGTGAACGGCAACGGCGAGCCCGATGACGAGTGGTATGAGTTGCGGGGCAGCGAAACGGGCAAGGAAGGGACTGTCTCCGGTTATGCCGTGACTTATTACCGACCTGCCGGAAAGGGGATGGACGTACAGTGGACCGATTCGGAAGGTCACAGCGGCACGATCGAGTATAAGGGAGAATTTCACGACCAGGATTTCTATTATCCGGCTTGGGCCGCCGATACTTATACGTTGCGCGGTACGCTGCTCGAATCCCGGAATATGGTCGATGACAGGGGATTTTGGATCAACCGCCCTTACGACTGGGGCTATGCCGACAATTACGGAAGCGACTGTCTTGCGGGCGGCGATGCGGTGGACGGAAAGGGACAGAGCAACGGATTCCGAATCGCCAATGCCATGCAGCCCGACGGAACGCCTGTCGAGCTGAAGTACATCGACTTCGTCAAAGTACAGGTGGGGGTCAATGCCAAGAGCGGTCCGTTGGGCGAGGTTTCGACCGAAGTTTTCTCGTTCGCCGACCTTTCGATCGCGGAGTAAGGCTGCGGGACGAATCCGCCGGATTACCTCTCTTTTCCGCCTGGAGGGGGACTTCCGGAAATATCGGCAGAGAGAGATTTTATATGAAAAGAGAAGCTGTGGTCGGAGTCTTCGGGTTCCGCTTGCCGCTTAAAGTGTCAGGGGGAAACCCGCGTAGAAATCGAGGATCTTGGTACGGAATATGAATTCGTATTTGGCCTGGATCTGGTCGGATTCGGCCTTCTGCATGCGGGTCCTGGCGTCGTTGTAGTCGAAGGTCGTCGAGCGGCCCGCAGCGTATTTCTCGGCTTCGTACCTGAAGGCGACCTGTGCGGAATTGAGCGCTTTTTCCGCCGAACGGTATTTCAACAGGGCGGCATCGGCCTGGTAGTAGGCCGTTTCGATCTCTTTTTGCAGGGTTTGCTCGGCTTCGGTCAGGGCGAGCTGCTGGCTCCGCACGCCCAGTTTGGCCGTTCGCACGCTGTTGCGGGTCGCCATGCGGTTGAAGATGGGGATGTTGATCGCCACCCCTACGTATTCGGTGCTGTTGTTGCGGAACTGGCGCCCGAAAGCGGGATTCACCGCACCCGTAGCGAACGAGTGATAGACGTTGGTGCCGTATCCTCCTGTCAGTGTGATCTGGGGGTAGTAAGCCGCACGGGACATCCGTACTGCCCGGAGAGCCTGCTCGAGGCGGAAGCGCTCGGCCTGTATGCGGGGTCGGTTGTTCAGCGCGTAGGAGAGCACTTCGGCCGGGTTACGCAGGTGACGCATCGACTCTACGGTGAGGCTGTCGAAAGTCGGGGCGACTATGTCGAACCCTTCGGCACTCGTCCGGTTCAGGGCCTGGCTCAGGGCCAGCAGGGAGAGCGAGAGGTCGTTGCGGCTTTGGGTTAGTTTGTATTCGTCTGCCGCCAGCAGGGCTTCGTTTTCGTAAAGCACCGACTCGGCGACTTTGCCCGTTCGCACCTGTTCCCGGCTGCGTTCCACCTGTTGTGTGCTCAAGGCGAGCGCTTGCTCTGCGACGTCAACCAACTCCTTTGCGACCAGCACGTCGAGGTAATACGACATAATATTGACCGATACGTCTTCACGAATCCGGTCCAGGTCCTGGGCCGCGGCTTTCAGGCTCAGCTTGCCCGCTGCGATTTCGTGGTTGATGCGTCCGCCCATGAAGACCGGCAGCGAGGCCGAAACATCGAGCGAACCCGACACCTGGTTGTTGTCGGCGTAGGTGTTGTTGCTGATGAGGCTTCGTCCGAAGCTGAAGTTCGTACCGAGGTTGGCACCGAGGTCGGGCAGGCGGCTGTGGCGCGAGGTGTTGAGTTCGACGGAGCGCTGTTCGACTTGCAGCGCCTGTTGCTGGATCTGTATGTTATGTTCGTGGGCGTATCGGATGCAGTCATCCAGGCTCCAAGGGCCTGCTTCGGATGTCGGAGTCGGAATTTGGGCCTGCGCCGTGCTGCCCGCGAGCAGCAGTGCGATGAAAAGAGTTCCGAATTTCATGGTGGCAGGGATTTAGATGGACTGTTGTTGGAGGTTGCGGACTTTGTCCGTTTCGGTGACGCCGGATACGATTTCGATGTTCACGCCGTCCGACAGACCGAGCGTTACGTCCCGTTTCTCGAAGGTTTGTTCGGGGCTCTCCTCAGGACTGGTGAGGATATAGACGCAGGGCTTGCCCTCTTCGAACTGGATGGTGCTTTCGGGCAGTGTGAGAACACCTTCGCGGCTGTCGGTCACGATGCTGGCATTGGCGCTGTAACCTGCACGGACGAAGACCGATTCCGGGATCTTGGCGGCGGCCTTCACCTCGAACATGATGATACCGTTCACATCGGCGGCTTTGGGCGAGATGTACTCCAGCGTGGCTTGCAGCACGGTACCCTGCATGGCGCCGATGGTCAGTACGACGGGCATGCCGGCATGCAGGCGGCCGATGTCGGTTTCATCGACATTGCCCCGGAAGAGCATGTCGCCCATGTCGGCGACCGTGGCGATCGTGGTGCCGTCGTTGAAGGTGTTGGCCTGGATCACCGAGTTACCGACCTTGATCGGTACGTCGAGGATCATACCCGTGATGGTGGAGCGTATCTGGGTGTTGCTTAAATCTTTGTATCGGTTGGTGATGCCGGTTTTGACGATTTCCAGGTTGTCTTCAGCATTCTGGAACTCCTCCTCGGCCTGGCGCAGGGTGGTCTGCCCCTTTTCGAACTCCTCCTGCGATACCACGCCTTTGGCATAGAGGGCTTCGGTGCGTTCGAACTCCTTGCGGGTCTGGTCGAGCGAGAGCCGGGCCACCGTCACGCGGGATTCGGCGGCATTGAGGGTTCCCATTTCGGGAATGACCTTTACTGTAGCGATGACGTCGCCCTGTTTTACACGGTCGCCGGCCTTGCAGAGCACCTCGGAAATGATACCCGAGATCTGGGGCTTGATGAGCACCTCGTCGCGGGGTTCGACCTTGCCCGAGGCGATGACGTACTGACGGATCGTGTCATGCACGGGGGTTGCGAGGGTGTAAACCACCTTTACGGGGCGGGTTTTGTTCCAGAGGAAGACGAACGTGCCGACGAGCAGTGCGAGGAACAGGATGCCCAGGAAAATCTTCAGAAACTTTTTCATATTATGTCGGTTTTTTGCGTTTGTTGCGAGTTTCGGGGTTTATTCTTCGCGGATCGCGTCCACGGCTTTGATTCGCAGTGCCCGGGTCGCAGGGATGATGCCTGCCAGCAGGCTGCCCAGAACGAGGATACCCAGCGCGAGCATCCCCATACCGAAGGAGATCTGCCATGAAATATCGGGCAGGTGTTGGTCCATCTGGGCGGCCCGCGCGTAGAAACTGTCGGCGATGGAGAGAACGCCTACGCCCGCACCGAAACCGAAGATGCCCGCGATGAAAGTGAGGATGAAGCTCTCGGAGAGGATTTGCGAAAGGATCGTCAGGGGCGAAGCGCCGATGGCGCGGCGGATGCCGATCTCCTGCGTGCGTTCGCGTACCAGCACCAGCATGATGTTGCTGATGCCCACGATGCCCGCGAGCAGCGTGCCCAGACCTACGATCCACGTAAGCAGGGAGATGCCTCGGAAGAGCCCCATGATCTTGCCGAAGACCTCGGAGGTATCCTGAAAATAGATCGCCTTCTTGTCGTCGGGAGCGATCAGGTGCCGTGCGGCGATGCTTTGCCGGCAGTCCTGGATCACCTCTTGGGTCGGTTCGTCCGCATATCCGGTGAGTGCCAGCATGTCGATCGTCCGTCCCAGTCCGTACATTTGCTGTACGAGCAGCGCCGGGATGACGACGGTCCGCTCCGGGTCGCTGAAGGCCATCATACCGCCCAGGGGTTTGGTAACGCCGACGACCGTGAAGTAGGAACTGCCGATCTGGATCGTTTTGCCTGTGGGATCTTCTCCGCCGGGGAAGAGGTCGCGCCAGACCTGAAGCCCGATTACGCAGACTTTGCGCTGGCGCAGTTCATCGACTTCGTTCAGGTAGCGCCCCATGAGAATCTGTTGGGGGGCGATCTGCTGCATGTCGGGCGAGTAGCCCATCAGTCCGAATTCGCCTTTGTGGTCTTGGTGGCTCATGTTGCGTTGGTTGCCCCAGCAAATGGCCGAGATGTATTCGATGCGGGGCAGTTTCCGGAGCGCTTCCAGGTCGTCCCAGTCCAGTTCCCAGCTACGGCCCGTAGGCATACCTTCGTATGGGACGGAGGTGCGGTCGGACATGATGAAAATGGCGTTGGTGGCCGTACCGCCCAGTTGGGCACGGAACATGCGGCCCAGCCCCGTGCCGGCACCCAGCAGGACGATCAGCATGAAGATACCCCAGAAGACACCCAGCGCCGTCATGATGCTGCGCCTGCGGTTGCGGGAGATCGTCTGCCAGATTTCGTTCCAGCGATCCGTATCGAAAAATCCTGTCATAGTCTGGTTCCTTATCTTGCTGTTATCTTTTTCGTATCTTCTTTTCTGTCGGTCGTAGTTGCGCGACAACGCGCGTATTGATTTTACCTACCTCTAAATCCCTTCCTCGGGAGGGGACTTTGGCCGTCCTTCGGAGTTCGGCTGCCTCCTTGTCTTGTTCCCGGTTTTTCGTTGCTCTTTTCGTTCCTTTTGGTTGTAGTTTCGCGGCAGAGCCGCGTGTTCCAATTTTATCCTTCCCTGAATCCCCTCCTCGGGAGGGAACTTTGGTCGTCCTTCTGACGCCGGGGTGGTTCCTTACCGGCGTTGCGGGCGTTTCCTTATCTTTTTCCCGGCTTGTCGTCCCCGGCCGTTGCGTTTTCTTCCGTTTCTCGCTTCCAGTTGTTGCGGCTCCTTTTATCTTTTGTCCCGGCCGCTGCGGTTTTCGTGTCGGTTATTTGTTGTGTCGAAGGGCATCGACGGTCTTCAGTCGGGCGGCCCGGCGGGAGGGGATGTAACCTGCGATAAGTCCGGCCAGCACCAGAACGATCGTCGCGCTTACCGCTACCGAGAGGTTCAACGTCGGATTGACGAAGATGTTGAACGTGTTCTCCTCACCGGGCGGAGTTTGTGTCATGAGCTTGTTCACTCCTTCCATGGCGAATACGCCGAGCACCATCCCGATATAGCCGAATGCGGCGGTAATCATCACCGATTCGGTCAGGATCAGCCGGATGATCGACGAGGGTTTGCGAATGCCGAATTCGAAGGTGCGCTCCTGCACCGTTACCAGCATGATGTTGCTCACGCCCACGATGCCTGCGAGCAGCGTCCCCAGACCGATGATCCAGATGAAGAGGTTGATGCCGCCGAAGACGAGCATCATGTTCTTGTAACCTTCCATGCGGTTGTAGATCCAGACGGCGCTTTCGTCGTCGGGCGCGAAGGTATGTTCGGCAGCCAGACGATTGCGGAGCCGTTGTTCGAATTCGGCCATCTTCTGATCGGTGTCGATGTCTTTCACCGAAAGATAGGTCTGTCCTACGCTCGGATCGCTGTGGTTGAAGAGCAGTTGGGCGGTCGTCAGCGGGATGAAGGTGAATGTGTAGGAGCCGAACTGGTCCATCTCGAAAACACCGATGATGCTGTACGATGTTCCGTTGACCAGGAGGTGCTGTCCGACGGGACTTTGACCGTGAAACAGGACATCCCGCACGTTTTTATCCACGACGATCACCTTGCGCCGCTCCCGAAGGTCGGTATCGTTCAGGAAGCGTCCGTCGAGCACCCTGACATTCATGATTTCGCGGTATTCCGGGTCGCTGCCGACTACGGCCGCATTGTTCAGAAAGTCGCGTCCGTGGGAGAGGTTGTATTGTCCCGGTCCCTGTACGCGGGCGGAAACCTTATCTACTTCGGGAAATTCGGTGCGCAGGATCTCCAGGTCGCGGTTGGTGATGTTGATGCGCCGCCACTTGTCGTAGCCCTTGTAGGGTTGCGAGGTCCAGCCGCCGTTGATGATGACCGAATTGACGGCCATCGATCCGAAATTGGAGAGCGTGCCGTTTTTCAGTCCGTTGCCCGAGCCGAGCAGGATGACCAGCATGAAGATGCCCCATGCGACCGAGAAGCCCGTGAGGAACGTGCGCAGCTTGTTGCGGCGGATCGACGCCCAGATTTCCAACAGCAACTCTCTCATGGCCGGAGGTTTTGGATCGAACCGATCACGCCGTCCTTCAGGTGGATGATCTTGTCCGTCTGGTCGGCGATCGACTGTTCATGGGTTACGCAGATGATGGTCATGCCCGTCCCGTTTACCTGCCGCAGCAGGTCCATTACCTCCTGCGAGGTTTTGCTGTCCAGGGCGCCCGTAGGTTCGTCGGCGAGGATGATCTGGGGCTTGTTGATCAATGCCCGGGCGATGGCCACGCGCTGTTTCTGGCCGCCCGACATTTCGTTGGGCATGTGGTGGGCCCAGTCGCGGAGCCCCAGTCGGTCGAGGTATTCGAGGGCTTCGGCATTGCGTTTGCGGCGCGAAACGCCCTGGTAGTAGAGGGGAAGGGCGACGTTTTCGACCGCGTTCTTGTAGTTTATCAGGTTGAACGACTGGAAAATATAGCCGATCATGTTGTTGCGGGCGGCAGCGGCCTGCGTCTCGCTCAGGTGCTTGATCAGGCGCCCGTTCAGGAAATATTCGCCCGTGTCGTAGTCGTCCAGGATCCCGAGGATGTTCAGCAGGGTCGATTTGCCCGATCCCGAGGCCCCCATGATCGAAACCAGCTCGCCCTTTTCGATTTCGAGGTCGATACCCTTGAGTACATGCAGCGGAGCGCCGTTGTGGTAGGTCTTGTTGATGTTTTCGAGTACAATCATATCGAGAGGGAGTGATCCCGTTTTTTTATGGTCGTTGATTTTGTTCGCTGTTTTTGTTTCGGCGTATTTCCTGTTGATCCGTGAAGTGTTCCTGCCGGTCGAAACCGAAGGGTTCTGCGGGGTGTTTCCTGTGCCGGCGTTATGTAATTCCTCGACTTTTGGAAACGCTTGCAGGCACTGCGTCCGTTCTTATCGTTTGTTACGATAAAGATAGAAAGTATATTTGTGAAAAACAAGAAAAATTTATCGAAAATCAATAAAATTTTACCCCCCCCCGATAGATCGGTCGAGAGGGGGATTTTGTGTGGAAAAAAGACCGTCCCATCCTCTGAAAAAGGAGGCGGGACGGTCTTTAGTTATTCCGCATACACGGTTATTCCGGTTTCGGCAGGAGTCCTGTTTTTTGATATACCTTATAATATATGGATCTTGCGAGAAAATCACTTCCGCGCAGAGCGGACAGGCGTCCGCGAACGATTCCTGCACATGGAGTCGAGGAGCCTATTTGAGCCGCAGGAACGAATAGCCGAAGCGTTCGCAGGCGGCTTTTTCCAACTCTTCGCGGGCCGAGGGGTGCGCAATGTCGATCAGGGCGCGGGCACGCTCGGCGAGTCCTTTGCCCAGCAGGTAGGCCGCACCGTACTCCGTGACGACGTATTGTGTCTGGAAACGGGTGGTCACCACGCCGGCGCCGGGCGTCAGCAGGGCCTTGATCTTGGAGTGTCCCTTCGAGGTGGTCGAGGGGAGCGCGATGAAGGTTTTACCGCCTTCGGAGAGGGCGCCGCCGTACATGAAGTCGTGTTGTCCGCCTACGCTCGAGTAGATCATCGTGCCGATCGAGTCGGCGCAGATCTGGCCCGTCAGATCGACCTCCAGCGCCGAATTGATGGCCATGACCTTCGGATTCTCGCGGATGCGGAACGGGTCGTTCGTCCATGCCACGTCCTTCATGATCAGGTCTTCGTTGTAGTCCATGTATTCGTAAAGCCGCTTCGAGCCGAGAGCCAGCGACGCGAGGTTCTTGCCCGGAAGCACCTTCTTCTGCGAGTTGTCGATCACACCGCTCCGAATCAGGGGTACTACCCCGTCGGTGAGTGCTTCGGTGTGGAGTCCCAGGTGTTTATGATCGCCCAGGGCCGCGAG
>OHUP01000485.1_pt1 | contig 13119 bp, 9 predicted proteins | sample 1579221 | NCBI WGS metagenome assembly OHUP01 (sample SAMEA3882555, study PRJEB24775) | human gut metagenome | biome: human-associated habitat; feature: intestine environment; material: feces | place: Netherlands | collected 2009/2010 | reverse complement strand
CGGTGCGGGGAAAGTGCGGTCATAAAAACACCTCGGTCAGTTTGTAAAAAATCGTTATAAAAACTATAACGGAAGAAAGGCGGCATTTCCTGCAAAAATCGCGGCAAAATCTGCACAGAACGTGCAAAAATCGGGGCAAAATGCTTGACAGAAAAGGCGCGGGATAGTACAATCAAGAAGATAATTGAACTATCTCAAATGAAAGATGAAAAAGATTCACAGAGAATCGGGCGTCTCCGAACCAGTAAAGACGGAAGGAGGCTTTGGGCATGACGCTTTTTTCCTACGAAATTTTTGATGCCGTGGCCCGGCAGGGCAGCTTTAACAAGGCGGCACAGCAGCTGCACCTGACCCCCTCGGCCATCAGTCACGCCATTGCCGTAATGGAGGAGGAGCTGGGTTTTGCTCTGTTCAACCGCGGCAAAAACGGCGTGTCCATGACCAGCTACGGCGCTTCCCTATACCCCTCTATCCGCGATGTGCTCAACAGTGACGAGGCGCTGAAGCAGAGCATCGCCCGCCTGAACGGCTTGGAAAAGGGCAAGGTGAAGCTGGGCGTGTTCAACTCGGTGTGCGCATCGCTGCTGCCCGGGCTGCTGAAAAGCTTTGCAGCGCATTATCCGCAGATCGAGATCGAAGTATATCAGGGCACCTACGACGATGTCAAGGAATGGCTGCGCACCGGTCAGGTGGACATCGCCTTCCTGTCCTCCACCTGCCGGGAGGAGTTCAACCTCACCGAGCTGTTCCGGGAGCCGCTGCTGTGCATCGTGCCGCAGGACTGGCCGGAGCCGCAGGACGGCGTAATGACCCCGGCGCTGATGAACGGCCAGAGCTTTGTAGTGCAGTGCGACGCCACCGACGCCGAGATGCGCCAGTTCCTCAAGAAATACAAGATCGGCACCGAGCGCCGCTGCCATGTCATCGACGACCAGTCCAACATCGCCATGGTGGAGGCCGGACTTGGCATCTCCATCATGCCGCAGATGCTGCTGCGGGACTGCAAGGCCGCCGTCAAGGTGTACCCCATCGAGCCGGAGGAGTACCGCGTGGTGGGCTTGGCCGTGCAGCGCCCGGCGTCTATGGCTCCCGCCGTGGAGCAGATGTTCCACCACATCGTGGAGTACTGCCACGAGCTGGATCTTTCGCTGTAATAAAGAATACTTTTGTATCTGTCAACCGGGAAGTTCTGCGGAGCTTCCCGGTTGATTTTTTACAGAGAGTGTAGAGAAAAAGCGGCAGTTGCAGCGGCACGGGGTAGGAGGTGGTAGCCGAGGGATGTTCTCTTTTGACACCAAAAGAGAACCAGAAAAGTGCCAGCGATTTCGACGCGCTGGAGCCACGAAAAAGGGGCTGCTCGCCCCTTTTAACCCCAAAGAGGAGGGCTACACCGGAAAAAACTGAAGATTCACGCCTGTTCGGCGTGAAGATCTTTTAACCGTTTTTTCCGGCTCCGCCGATTCAAAACCCCTCAGTCGCTGCGCGCATTCCAAATCGTCCCGTCTGCCGCCGCAAGTAAAAATTGCATCCGGCGGCAAAAAGGATTATACTATAAAAAATGTCTGCGGTGCACAGGCCGCAGGGGCAGAGGAGATGAAGCATGAAACGACGGGACTTTTGTAAGGGTCTTGCGGTGACCCTTGCGGCGGGGGCACTGGCTCCCGGAGCGGCGCTGCCGCAGGCCGGGGCGGCTACGGCGCTGGTCGGCCGCGCCGTGCCGGACGACTACTATACCCTGTGGTACCGCAGCGACCGCTGCAGCGCTGACCTGCGGCACGATTACTATTACAGCGACAGCCTGTTCGACCACGCCGCCACAGAGTACGACGATAAGCTGGCACTGGCCACCTTGGGCATGGCTGCGGCTGCGGACAGCTCGTGGGAGAGCGACCAGCGCTATTGGATGGAGGGGGAAGTCGGCCGCGCCGACCATATCCGGGACGCCTTTGCAAAGCTGGGCTTTACCGAGGTGCAGCTGTTCAACTATACCCACAGCCTGAACGATGCCCCGGACACGGTGGCCTGTGCCGTTGCCCGAAAAACACTGGTGCGCGGCGGCAGACAGGTGACCATCATCGGGGCGTTCCTGCGCGGCTCCGGTTATGGAGCCGAGTGGTCCGGCAACCTTCATGCAGGCTCCGGCAGCGCCCACACGGGTTTTGTAGCAGCGGCGCGGCAGCTGACTGAAAAAATACGCGGATATGTTCAGGCATCGGCCAAGCGCCAGCCGCTGGGTACCCTGAAGCTCTGGATGGGCGGCTACAGCCGTGCCGGCGGCGTAACGAATTTAGTGGCGGCGCGTCTGCCCGCCGTGCTGCCGCAGCTGGAAAAGAAAAACACCTTCATCTATACCTTTGCCGCCCCGGCTGCGCTGGCGGCGGCAGACTGCCCCGAGCTGCAGCAGGACTTTGACAACAACCATACGGCAAGCGGCAGTCTGAAAAAGAACTGGAGCACCAGCAACATCTTCAACATCATCTCCAGCGGAGATGTGGTCCCCCGGGTGCTGCCCGCAGAGTGGGGTTTCTACCGCAACGGCAACGACCGTTTTCTGCCCGCTACAGTTGTCCCGGAGGAACTGCAGGCGCTGAACGACCGCAGCGCAGGAATGGAGGGCGCACCGCTGGATTTCGGGCGGCTGGCCGTCACCGAGGAGACCGATGCCGTGCTGCAGTCCATGATGACCCTGTTCGGCAGCCGTCAGACCTATCACGAGGACTACGAGGATGCCATGCGCTGTATACTGCAATGCGTGACCACCCGCTCGGAAGCAGAGGTGACCCGGGGCGTCATTCTGGACGATGCTGCCGTGGTGGCGCAGCTGCGCAGCATGGAGCCCATGCAGCAGTTCCCGCAGGAAAAGGTGGAGCGCTGTGTGCAGGCGGCCTCTGCCCTGAGCCGCCCGCTGCTGGAAAAGCTGGGCAATGCAGTGCCGCTGCAGGCACAGCAGATCGTGATCCCCATGCTGGCAGTCGGTCTGTGCTTTGAATTGGACCCGGAGACGCTGCAGCTGGTGTCAGACTTTGTATTGTCCACCATCACGGTAAAGGGGCAGCTGAGCGGCATCCTGAAAACAGTGCTGTGTCACTTTTTGGAAACCTACATTACCCTGCTGGAATACTATGACCCTGCCGACCACGGCATGGAGCCCTATACCCGGCAGGAAGAGCTATAAGCAAAAGGCCGCTGCGCAGACATCGCGCAGCGGCCTTGGCTTTTTACAGATAAGATCAGAACTTGAACAGGTTCAGCCCGGTAACGGGGTCGTACTGGCGGTCTACTGTGCCGTCCAGAACATCCACCACCATCTCACAGGTGGCGCTGACCACCGCCCGGTTCAGATGTCCGCCGAACACCTCGCCCTTGTCGTTGCCGGCGCTCATGTGCAGGTGGGTGTAGAATGCGCCGTTCATGGTGTTGATGGTGCCGGTCAGAGACACGATCTCAAAACTGCCGCTGAAGGTGTTGGCGTAGTATTTCTTCTCCGCTACATTGTATACGCCCACCGTAAAGCTGTTGGTGGCGCCCAGCGCCTGCACGGCGGCAAGGCGGATGTTTTCCTTCAGGGCAAGCTCTTTGACCTGTTCAAGGATCTCTTCGTCCTTGTCGATGCGTACAATGATCTTATTGCCAAAACGTTTGTATTCCATGGAAAAGCATCTCCTTTATGTGGCTTTTTTGTGCGCTGCCCTTTGCCGGGAGCGCGTGCGGATTTATTGATCTTCTGGACCCGATCCAAGTTCTTCCAGCTCTTTTTCGTTTTGGAGATCTTCATTGGTTTTCTCTCCGGTGATAGCACGGTAAGCTTCTTTGATGCCGTTTTTCACTGCCCATTTGATAACGTAATACAGCGCGATCAAAATAAGGATGGCGGTTCCTCCGCTGATGCCTAATTCGTTCCACATGATTCGAGCCTCCAAATTTCAATTTGTTGAACTAAATCGAGTATACCACACCCGCCAAGGAAAGAACACCCCGATAGCGTAAAATTTGCAGGTGGAAACTTGTCGGGGCGGGGACTTGGCAAACCCGGCGTGATTGCGCTATAATAGAGCCGTAACAGTTCCACAAAGGTGTGGTAAGGGAGGTGCGGTCATGATCCGGGTGGCAGTCGTAGAGGATGACGCGGAGGTGCAGGGGGTATTGCAGGAGTACATCCGGCGGTATACCCGGCAGTATGGGACAGAATTTGAGGTATCGGTCTTTGCGGACGGGGTGGACATTCTGGAGGATTACCGCGCCGTCTACGATGTTATTTTTCTGGATGTGGAGATGAAGCATCTGGACGGCATGACCACGGCAGAGCGCATCCGGCAGATGGATGCAGACGTCATCCTGATCTTCATCACCAATATGGCGCAGTATGCCATCCGGGGCTACTCGGTGGGGGCGCTGGACTATGTGCTGAAACCGGTGCCGTATTTTGCATTTTCCGAGCAGCTGAAAAAGGCCGAGAAAAATTTGGCCCGCCGCGCCAGCCACTATCTCATGGTCCCGGTGGAGAGCGGCCTGCGGCGGCTGGACAGCTCCCGGCTGTATTATCTGGAAAGCGAAGGCCACCGGGTGCATTACTACACCGAGGACGGCGATTTTTCGGCACCGGGCACCCTCAAGGCAGTGGAGGAAAAGTTGGCGGGCCGCCCCTTTGCCCGCTGCAACAGCGGCTATCTGGTAAATCTGGCGCAGGTGCAGGCGGTGCAGCAGAACACGGTGCAGGTGGGACCCTATGTGCTGCAGGTCAGCCGCCCCAAGCGCAAGGCCTTTCTTGCTGCACTGACCGACTACATCGGAGGTGAGGGCTCATGACCATGCTGCCGAACATCCCCCGCCTGTACACGGCGCTGGCAGAGGTGTTGGCGGTGCTGCTCTACGCCCGCCGCCTGCCGCGGCGGTTCCACCGGCAGACCGCGGTCACGGTGGTGTGGGCACTGGTGCTGGGAATCTTTTTGCACAAGACCGGCTATGTGCCGCTGGCGTGGTGGGTGCCCTGTATGCTCTGCGCGGTGCTGCTGCTCTACGGGTACCTGTGGGGCAGCCGGGCGGTCAACTGGCTGGAGGCACTGTACATCACCGCCCGGGCGTTTCTGCTGGCAGAGTTTGCTGCCAGCGCAGAATGGCAGCTGCACTGCTGGCTGTTCCCGCACCGGAGCGGCTTTGACCCGCTGGCGCTGGCGCTGCTGGCGGCGGTCTACGGCGCGGTCTACGGCCTGATGTTCTGGCTGGAGCGCAGCCGTCCGCTGCCCGAAAAGCATCTGGACATCAGCAACAAGGCTGCGCTGGCGGCATTTGTCATGGCGGGCACGGTGTTCGTGGTCAGCAACCTTCTGTTTCTGGGGGAGAGCCCGGCGACCATGAACGTGTTCTGCATCCGCACGCTGGTGGATTTCTGCGGGGTGCTGATCCTGACGCTGCAGCACGAGCAACTGCGGGAGAGCGCACTGCATCAGGAGCTTTCTGCCATGGACAATGTGCTGCACCGGCAGTACGAACAGTACAAGCGCAGCAAGGAGGGCATCGAGCTCATCAACAGCCGCTACCATGAATTGAAGGTCCAGATCGCTGATATCCGTGCCCAGCGGGACCGCGCCAAGCAGGACGCGGCGCTGGCAAAGATGGAGAACAGCATTCTGCAGTATGAGGCGGAGAACAAGACCGGAAACCCGGTGCTGGACATCCTACTCACCGCCAAGAGCATGGAATGTCAGGAAAAGCAGATCCGCATGACCAGCGTGGCAGACGGGCATCTGCTGGACCATCTGTCCACCCGGGAGATCTGCACGCTGGTGGGCACCGCGCTGGACAACGCCATTGAAAGCTGTGCCGCCGAGCAGGACCCGGAAAAGCGGCTGATCCGCACGGCGGTGTATGCCCAGAACGGCTTTGTGCTGTTCCGGGTGGAGAACTACTGCAAAAAGCCGGTGGAGCTGGGTGCAGACGGTCTGCCGCTGCGCAGTGCCCACGGCGGTTACGACCTGCGCAGCCTGCGGGCGGCTGCGCAGCAGCACAGCGGCAGCATGACCGTGCACTGGGAGGACGGCTGGTTCACCCTGCGGGTGCTTCTGCCGCAGGCGGGGATTCAACAGACCGAGGGCGGGGAGTGATCCCCGCCCTTTTTGCGATATGCACAAAATCAGGGGCAGTGGAATTGTGAATAAGCACAATAAAAAATGAAACCAATTTGAAACTTTTTTCAAATTATGCATCCCAAACGACAGATTGTGCAAAAGATGATAACGATGCGCAAATATCCGTTATAATGGGTCACAGTTGGGTACGGCCCAAAAAATATAAAAGAATATGGAGGAGACAATACAATGAAGCGCGATCCGAACAGCAAAAAGCCCACAAAGTTGCTGACATCTGTTACAGCACTCTTACTGGCAGTTGGAATAGTGGCAGATGTAGCAATGTTTGGTGTGTTTCCTAGTTCTCTGGACAAGGCATTCCCTGGCCAGAATGGAGACCCGGAATTGCAAAAAACATCTTATGCAAATGGTTTGTCAGTGGCTCAGAAAATCGAGGAGGAAGGCGCAGTCCTTCTGAAAAATGACGGCGCTCTGCCGTTGGCAGGAACAAACCGAAAAATCAATCTTTTGGGCTATGCTTCCGCAAATCCGGTTTATGGCGGTACGGGTTCCGGTGGCAGCAGCTACACTGCAAACCGGACAGATTTTGTAAAAGCCTTTACGGATGCAGGTTTTGAAGTGAATCAAAATCTGGTCAATCTCTACAGCCCCAAAAACAACGAAGGCGGAAATACATTCTCTGTTGATTTTTCCATCCCGGAACGGCCTGCAACCGAGGAATTGGCTAAGGACATGGGTGTGGAGTACCAGTATACTGGAGACTGCTCATTTGAAGCAATGAAGGATTTTTCGGATACTGCTGTGGTCGTGTTCTCCCGCAAGGGCGGTGAAGGCAATGACCTGCCCACTTCGATGGCTGAAAATACCTCGTATGCACCGGATCAGAGCAAGCATTATCTGGAACTGAACAGCGCGGAACAGTCTTTGCTGGAACAGGCAGAAGCGACATTTGATAATGTTATCGTTCTGATCAATTCAGGCAATGCTATGGAACTGGGCTTCCTGAATGATGAAGGCGTTGATGCAGCCCTCTGGATCGGTGATCCCGGTGATGTGGGCACGATTGGAATTGTCAACATTCTGACGGGTGCAGTCAACCCCTCTGGCCGTCTGCCGGATATCTACCCTTATGCAGTAGAAACGACCCCTTCTTACTACAACTTTGATACCTTTGAGTATACCAACTCTAATGACTGCTTCAAAAACTTCGAAAGTCATCCTGCCTACCTTGTAGAGTATCAGGAAGGCATTTATGTGGGATATCGTTATTACGAAACCCGTGAAAGCTACGATTACACTACCCGTGAAGGAGAAAATCTGACGGGACTTTCCTACAATGATGTAGTGCAGTTCCCCTTTGGCTATGGCTTGAGCTACACAAGCTTTGACTGGGAACTGGAAAACACGATTCCGACTACCGTTACCGCACAGGATACGCTGGAGTGGAATGTCAAAGTTACCAATACTGGCAATGTGGCTGGCAAAGATGTTGTGGAACTGTATTACAGTGCGCCCTATTACAGTGCAGCTGAAGGCGGCAGCGGCTTGCAGAAGGCTGGCGAAGTACTGGGCGGCTTTGCAAAGACGAAGGAATTGCAGCCGGGCGAAACGGAAACGGTTACGATTTCTATGCCGGTAGAGCAGATGGCTTCTTATGATGCACAGAAGTACTACACTTCTACCGGTTCCTATGTGCTGGAAGCTGGCGAGTATCAGATTTCTCTGCGTACGGATTCTCATACGGTGAAAGATAATCTGACCATGACCTGCAAGGTTGCTGAGAATGAAGTGTTCCAGGACAGTACGTTTGGCAATGGTGTGGAAAACTGCAAGTATGTCGGCAAGCGCTCTTCGGATGAAGTGGTAGCAACAAATCAGTTTGATGATGCAGCTGGTGATGTGGCTTACCTCAACCGTGACACTTGGCAGATCGTTCCCGGTACCAGCAAGGAAGCAACTGCTGAACAGCTGGAAGCCTTCAACAATGCGCTGTTGGTGGATGATAGCTATGTGGATGCAGATGACACTGCGCCGACCTTTGGTGCAAAGAATGGCCTTACTCTGAAAGACATGGAAGGCCTTGCCTATGATGATGCACAGTGGGATAAGCTGCTGGATCAGCTGACCCTTGATGATATGTACAAACTGCTGGGCGCAGATGGCTGGGGAAGTGCAGCAGTTGATAATATCGGTAAGGGACAGACTTATGAAATGGACGGACCTGCCGCTCTGAGTTATGTGTTCGATGCCTTTATGGGAACCTGCACATACAAGACGGTTACTTATCCGGCAGAAGTTCTGCTGGCGGCTACTTGGAATGTAGACCTGGCTTCTGAATTTGGCGATGCAATCTCGCAGGAAGGAAAGGCGTGGAATATTTCCGGCTGGTATGCACCTGGTGCTAATACCCACCGCAATGCATTTGCTGGCCGTAACTTTGAGTACTATTCTGAGGATGGCTTCCTTTCTGGTTCCATGTCCGCTGCTACGGTTGGTGCGGCAGAGAAAAATGGTATGTACTGCTACATTAAGCATTTTGCACTGAATGAGCGTGAAACCTGGCGTCATTATGGTCTGTGCACCTGGGCCGATGAGCAGGCAATGCGTGAAATTTACTTCGTGCCGTTTGAAAAGGCTGTGAAGGAAGGCGGCAGCACGGCTGTGATGTCTTCCTACAATAATATTGGTACTACTTGGGCCGGTGCAAGTACTGCACTACTGACCAATGTTCTGCGTAATGAATGGGGCTTTATTGGCACTGTGATTACGGATAACAACGAGGAGCATGGCTTTATGGATATTGAAAAAGCTGTCTTGGCAGGTGGTACCAGTCTGCTGTTTGGCTGGGGCACTAAGACCTTCGATAACCTGAGCCAGACTGCTACCGGTCAGCTGAAGATGCGCGAAGCTGCGCATCAGTATCTGTATACGCTGGCGAATAGCTACGGTGTAGATGTAGATGCGCCTGTGCCTATGTGGCGCACGCCTGCACTGGTAGGCAGTGTGATTGTCTATGTGTTGGTTCTGGCAGGTGTTGTGGTGATTCTTCGCCGCCGCAAGTATAATAAAACGCTGGCTAATACCAATGCAGGTGCGGATGTGAGTAAGGCATAAGTACTGACCCGTAATCAAAACTGTCTTTCTTCTAATCCCGGAACACGGCTGCACGGCAGTTACGACCTGCAGCCGTGTTCCCTTTTGGAAACAGAATCACGCTTCTTCTCCTTATGCGTGGTCCTGTTTCCAAAGGCAATACCGTTTCTACTGAAAGGAGATTTCCCCGTGAAACATCAGGATATTATTGCAAAACTGAGCCTGGAACAAAAATGCGCCCTGCTGAGCGGCGGCACGGTGTTCACCACCCGGGCGCTGCCGGGCAAGGGCATCCCGGCCATTACCCTGTCGGACGGCCCCAACGGCGTGCGCAAGCAGGCGGGCGCGGCTGACCATCTGGGCCTGAACCCCAGTGTGCCTGCCACCTGCTTCCCCACCTCGGCTACCGTTGCCAACAGCTGGGACCCCGCGCTGGGCGAGGCTGTGGGCGCAGCCATGGGCGAAGAAGCAGCGGCACAGGGCGTGTCGGTGCTGCTGGGCCCCGGCCTGAACATCAAGCGCAGCCCCCTGTGCGGCCGCAACTTCGAGTATTTCTCGGAGGATCCCTACCTTGCCGGTAAGATGGCGGCGGCCTACGTCCGCGGCATCCAGAAAAACGGCATTGCCGCCTGTCCCAAGCACTTTGCGGTGAACAGCCAGGAGCTGCGCCGCATGGCCTCGGATTCCATCGTGGACGAGCGCACCCTGCGGGAAATTTACCTGACAGGCTTTGAGATGGTGGTCAAGGAAGCGCAGCCTAAGACCATCATGTCCGCCTATAACCTTGTCAACGGCACCTACGCCAACGAGAACGCCCACCTGCTCATGGAGATCCTGCGCAGGGACTGGGGCTTTGACGGCGCAGTGGTCACCGACTGGGGCGGCAGCAACGACCACGCTCTCGGCGTAAAGAACGGATCTACGCTGGAAATGCCCGCCCCCGGCGGGGACGCCATCCGGGAGCTGATGAAGGCAGTGCAGACCGGCAAGATCACCGAAGCGGACGTGGACGCCCGGCTGGAGGAACTGCTGGAACTGGTGTTCACCACCAAGGCGGCGGTGGACGCCGCACCCGGCAAGTTCGATGCCGATGCCCACCACGCACTGGCACGCCGGGCTGCTGCCCAGAGCATCGTGCTGCTGAAGAACGAAAACAGCCTGCTGCCCCTTGCAAAAGGGGAAAAGGTGGCGGTCATCGGCGACTTTGCCCAGACACCCCGCTATCAGGGTGCAGGTTCCAGCGCCGTCAACTCCATCAAGGTGGATTCCTTCTTGGATTGCCTTGCCGAGAGCGGCCTGAACAGCGTCGGCTACGCCAAGGGCTTTGACCGGCAGGGCAAGCCCGACGAGGCACTGAAGGCCGAGGCGGTGCTGCTGGCAAAGAACGCCAATGTGGTGCTGTTGTGCATGGGTCTGGACGAGATCAAAGAGAGCGAGGGCATCGACCGCGCCGACATGAAGCTGGCAGAGAACCAGCTGGAACTGCTGGCCGCTGTGGCGGCGGCAAACCCCAACGTGGTGGTGCTGCTGAGTGCAGGCTCCTCGCTGGAAAGCGCATGGGTCAAGGACTGCAAGGCGCTGGTCTACGGCTGTCTGGGCGGTCAGGCCGGTGCGGGCGCGCTGGTCGAGGTGCTCACCGGCGCGCAGAACCCCTGCGGCAAGCTGGCGGAGACTTGGGCGCGCAGCTACGCCGACACCCCCGCAAAGGCGCATTTCGGCGGCGACGGTCCCACTGTGGAGTACCGCGAGGGGCTGTATGTGGGCTACCGCTACTACGACACTGCCGGTGTGCCCACCGCCTTCCCCTTCGGCTACGGCCTGAGCTATACCAGCTTTGCGTACAGTGACCTGAAAGCAGACGAAAAGGGCGTGACCCTGACTGTCACCAACACCGGCAGCTGTGCAGGTGCCGAGGTGGTGCAGCTTTATGTGGCAAAGCCGGATGCAACGATTTTCCGCCCCGCCAAGGAGCTGAAGGGCTTTACCAAGGTGCAGCTGGAAGCCGGAGAGAGCAAGACCGTCACCATCCCGCTGGATGATAAGGCGTTCCGCTACTGGAACGTCAAGACCGACCGCTGGGAGGTGGAGGGCGGCAGCTATCAGCTGCTGGTGGGCGCTTCCAGCGCCGATATCCGTCTGACTGCCGCCGTCACGGTGGCGGGCACCGGCGCACCCGACCCCTACGCGGGCAAAGACCTTGCCCATTACCGCACCGCACAGGTGCAGAATGTGCCGGACGCGGAGTTTGAAGCGCTGCTGGGCCGTCCCATCCCGGAGAACAAGGTACACATCGACCGCAACATGACGCTGGGCGAGATGGGACACGGACGCAGCCCCATCGGCTGGCTGGCGGCTGCCGTACTGGGCACCCTGCTGCGCCGCAGCATCAAAAAGGGCAAGCCCGACCTGAACATCCTGTTCCAGTACAATATGCCTTTGCGTGCGCTGTCCAAAATGACCAACGGCGCTATCAGCATGGGCATGGTGGACGGCATCGTGATGGAGCTGCAGGGCTTCTGGATCATCGGCCTTGTGCGGGTGATCGTGGAGGCTGTGAAGAACATCGTGCTGAACAGCCGCATGGAAGAGCGCTTGAAAAACAGCTGAAAGGAAGCAGGCTATGAATTTCTGGAATAACTTTGCGGCAAAGCACCCCGCCGCTGCCAAGTGGGTGCGCGAGGGCGGCCTGTTCGTCATCGTGTCCAACCTCATCACCGTGTTCAAGTACCTGCTGCTGCAATTTCTGCCCAAAGCCTTTGCAAGCCTGCCGGTGGTGGATTTCGGCTGGCCGGGCATTGATATCACCCTGTTCGGCGAGACCTTCAAGTGGAACATCCTCGGCTACGATGCCGCCCACGGTGGTCTGCCCTACTTCTGCGCCTACATGATCGCCATGGTCATCGGCGAGTGCATCAATTTCCCCATCCAGCGCAATTTTGTGTTCCGCAGCAAGGGCAATCTGGCAAAGCAGATCGGCTGGTATGTGCTGGCGTTCTGCGTCATCACCTGCATCGTCAACTCCATCAACTGCATCTGGGTGGCGGTGGCAGGTCTGCTGGTGCCGGACTTCATCTACAACATCGGCACCACCGTGCTCAACGGCGGCATCTCCATGGTCATCTTCTTCTTCGTGAATAAGATCATCTTCCCGGAGGGCGAAAAAGCCGCTAAGTAACAAGTCATCTTCTTCATTTTCTTCTTTTCATCACAAAGGCTCTCGCCCGCTCTGTGCATACGACAGAACAGGTGGGAGCCTTTGGCTTATAAGGCACCTATAGCGCAAAAGGCAGGATACCATCGTAATGATGATACCCTGCCTTTGCTCGTTCCGGTCCTCGTCCTGTGACCTCCGCCACAAAAAAATCCCCAGACCGAATGGTCTGGCGGCATCTTTCTTGGTAGACATTCCTACGCGTTGGGAACCGCGCACTAATCAAAGCCCTGCTAGGGCTTTGATTGCCTTCGCTGCGCTCGGCACGTGCTGTTCGAGTCCTGTACCGTCCTGCTTTGACGTGGGTTAGTGGATGACGCAACAAAAAAGCCCCTGACCGCAGTCAGGGACTCTTGTTTTGGTGGACGGTACAGGACTCGAACAGGGCCATCACGTTTTCTCTTCCCCTTGGCAAGCTTCATTTTCATGATATAATAAGATGGATCGTATGTCATGTTTCCGCCGAAAGGAGCTTGAACGACTCGACCGGCTGAATCCGATCCCGCAATTCCAACTGGATAAAGTCCTTGCATAAGGAAATGATTTTTCATACATTTCATCCCCTGACAGCGAAAGGAGGCTTCCCATGAACATTCCGGAAATTCTGGTCGCAAATGGAACCGGTATCATCCTTGTGGCCTTTCTGTTCCTCCTCCGCGTCCGGAACAGTGAGACAAAACAGACCGGTGCCGTCCTTTACGATGGGATGTTGGCGGTCACGCTGGTTGC
>OHUP01000482.1_pt1 | contig 13146 bp, 13 predicted proteins | sample 1579221 | NCBI WGS metagenome assembly OHUP01 (sample SAMEA3882555, study PRJEB24775) | human gut metagenome | biome: human-associated habitat; feature: intestine environment; material: feces | place: Netherlands | collected 2009/2010 | reverse complement strand
ATACTCCGCGGAAATAACCCATCGCAGCTATCGCCGGATGACAACCTCCCGCATCTACGCATATCGCTGGCCTGCACGACTTGTATCGCACAAGCCCTTTGCAGCCGAGAGATATTCTATCACATCTTCGTGCATTTGGCAAGTGTTTTTTCGAAAAAACGCAGATTTTATTTTTTTATTTCCTCTGTTTTCTCTTCCAGCTGATTTTCTGTGCAGAATGCACAATGCCATGGCAGTTTTTTCTGTGGAAAACCCCGCTGACTCTTAGGATGCCCGCTCACCGGCCCTCTTATACCATCGTCCTTCCGTTTTTTATCCACTGCCTCTTGCAAAAAAGCCGCCGTGCAGATGCACAGCGGCCAGAGTCTCAAATCGGATCTATTTTTTCGCGTTGGCCTTCAGCTCATCCAGCAGCTTTTCCCGCGGGGTGACGTACACGGTGGTGTAGACCTCGTAGAGCACCATGCCGGGCTTTGCGCCGTTGGCTTTCCAGATGTTCTTCACTTCGGTGGTGTCCACGGCCACCTTGGCGGCGGCACCGGCCTTGAAGGCGCTGGAATAGACCACGGCCAGCTCTGCGGCCTCCTGCTTGGTGGCGTCGGGGATGTCCTCGCCCCGGCTCATGACCACGACATGGCTGCCGGGGGCCTTCTGAACGTGGAACCAGAGATCCTTGCCCCGGGCGGTGTGGAGGGTCAGCTTGTCGTTCTGGGCATTGTTGCGGCCCACAAGAATTTCAAAGCCGTCGCTGGAGGTAAAGCGCAGGAAGTCGGCAGGCTTCTGGCGCTTGTCGCGCTGCTTGTAGTATTTCAGGTAGCCCTGACTCTTCAGCTCTGCCCGGATCTCGTTGAGGGCCGCTTCACCGGAAGCCGACTCCACCTCGTAGAGCACCGTTTCCAGATAGGCGATCTCCTTTTCGCCCTCTGCCAGCAGGTCCACCAGCATCCGGGCGGCGGTCTGCTTCTTTTTGTAGTTCTTAAAGAAGTTCTGGGCGTTCTGGCTGGGGCTGAACCGCAGATCCAGCGGGATGGTCACCTCTTTGCCTTCGTCGTACCAGTTGGGCACAGTCAGGCTCTTCATGCCCTTTTGCGCCAGATAGAGGTTTGCGGACAGCAGTTCGCCGTACAGTCGCAGCTTTTCGCTTTTGCCGCTGGCGGCAAGCTCCTCCTGCCGGGCTGCCTGCTTGCGCAGGGCGCGGTCGTACATATTGTGCACCGCCTTGTGCAGCTCCTTGCTCTTGGTGCGCAGCCGCTCGGCGCGGTCCTTCTCGGCGTAGTAGCCCTCCAGCATCGCGTTGAAGGACGGCCACTCCCGGATGGTGTACTGCTCGCCGTACTGCTGCGGGCGGAAGAAGGTATACTCCACCGGCTTGCCGTCCGGCGCGGTGACGCTGCACGGACAACCGCCCTGCGCGTGCAGTTCCTTCAGCTCGTCGATCGCCGCCATCAGGCTGCGCTTCTGGGCATCGGTCAGCTCGTTGGCGGGCAGGTGCTCGCCGTCAAAGGCGCGCCATGCGGCCTCGCGGCAGACCACCGGCCCGACGCCGGCCACCGTCTTATTCAACGCATCTGCCACCGGCAGCTCCCGCTGACAGGCCGCTGCCACAATGGACGCACTGCTCACCAGCAGAAAATCCGGGCGGGCAGGCTTGGGGGGTGTGGTGTAGGGCAGACCCGGCAGTAGCTGCCGGACGTCGCTGTCCTCAAAATCCACCCGCTTGAGGGCGTCGATGATCTTGCCGCTCTGCACCAGCACAAGGTTGGAGTAGCGTCCCATCAGCTCAGCGCACAGGGTATTGCGCACAAGGTCGCCCATCTCGTTGGTGCACTGAAAATCAAAGTAGACGATACGGTCGCCCGGCTCCATGTGCACATCCAGCAGTCTGCCGCCGGTCAGGTGCTTGCGCATGAGCATACAGAAGGAGGGCGGCGTCTCGGGGTTTTCAAAGGTCTCCTCGGTCAGGCACACCCGGGCAGAGCCGCTGCGGGCAGACAGCAGCAGCGCATAGGTATCGGTGCGGGTGCGCAGGGTGATGACCAGCTCATCCCGGGTCGGTTCAAAAATTTTTGCGATCTTGGCATCGGTCAGGGTGGCTTTCAGCTCCGCTGCCGTCAGCGCCAGTGTCGCGGCATCCAGTGCCATAGTGTTTACCTCGTTTTATCCATAACCCTCTCAGTCGCCTGCGGCGTTGCCAGTTTTTCGGTTTATGCTGAAAGACCTCCCCCTTTCGGGGGAGGTGGCATTGCGCAGCAATGACGGAGAGGGTTCTCTCTTTATAAATAAGTATAAGGGTCGCGGTTCTCGGCGCTTACCAGCACCTCCAGCTCCGGCAGGGCGGCGCGCAGGGCAGCTGCCACAGCAGCGGTCACCGGAAACTCAGTGGCGTAATGCCCCGCCGCAATGAGGGACAGCCCCAGCCGCTTGGCATCCAGTGCATGGTGGTGGTTGGCTTCGCCGGTCAGCAGACAGTCCGCGCCCTCGGCGATGGCTTCGGCAAACAGACTGCCGCCTGCGCCGCTGATGACTGCCAGCCGGTGCACCGGCTTTCCGGTGTCGGCAAACTTCACCTGCACCGCTGCGCCGGTGTCCGGCGCGTTGCACAGCGCAGCCAGTTTGTGCTGCGCCAACGCGGCCAGTTCCGGCACGGTGATGGGGTCGATCTCCCCTACCCGGCCGCAGCCGTCTGCAAAGGCGGTGCGCTGCCGGATGCCGAAAAGATCCGCCAGCACATCGTTCACCCCGCCCTCGGCGGCATCCAGATTGGTGTGCATACAGATGGCGGAAATGCCCGCCTGCACCAGCTGATAGGGCACATCGGCGGGGCACAGCCGCTTGAGCGGGTCAAAGATAACCGGGTGGTGCGCCACGATGACCGTGCACTGCTTTGCCGCAGCTTCTGCCACCACCTCCGGGGTGATGTCCAGCGTCACCAGTACCCGGCGCACCTCGCCGCCGCAGTCCACCAGCAGGCCGGGGTTATCCCAGTGCTCTGCCAGTTCCGGCGGGGCAAGCCGCTGCATTACTTCGTATACCTGCTGTACCGTGGTCATTTCAGTTTCCCTCTTTCAGAATGGCATCCATCTCTGCGGCAAGCACGCTGCCGTCCGGCACGCCCAGCCGCATCCGGGGCAGCTTTGCCCGCTGCCATGCGGCATAGCCCGCGCCCTCCGGCCAGCGGCCGGTCTCCCCCAGCAGGCACTGGGTAAAGGTGGGCTCTGTCACCTTGCCGGTGTACTCCGCCGCCATCACCGCATACCAGCGGCCAGCGGCCAGCACCGGGCGGTCTGCCACAAGGGCAAAGCCATGCTGCCACAGCCAGCGGCGCAGCTCGCTGTGGCGGGTGGCAGGCACCATGACAAGGCGCGGCCCGCCCACAGCGGACACCCACGGCGCTTTTTCGATGATCTCCCAAGTGGTCTGCGCCGACACGCCCGCCAGCACGATGCTGCCCACCTCCCCGGCAGACAACACAGAAAGACCGTCGCCGAGCCGAAGCTCAGCGCGGTCCAGACAACCTGCATTTTCCAGCGTCTGTTTTGCCTTTGCCAGCGGGCCGGGGCGCAGGTCTGCCCCGATGACCTTCGGGTATCTGCCCGAAGCCGCCAGCACCGCCGTCAGCTTGCCGTGGTCGCAGCCGATGTCCGCCACCGGCTGTCCCGGGCGCACCAGCTCTGCCGCTGCGGTCAGACGCGCATCCAGTGTGGGCAGCACTCAGGCTTTCTTGGCTGCCAGATGGGTGTTCAGCTTCTCCAGCAGCTCATCGCAGTTCACGCCGTGCACTTCGCAGGCTTCCTCGATGGTCTCGCCGCGGGAAGCCGGGCAGCCCAGACAGTGCATCCCGATCTCCATAAAGTAGGGTGCGGTGGTCTGGTCCATATCCAGAATGTCGCCGATGATGGTATCGCGGGTCACCTGCTTGGGTGCGGAGTGTTCCTCTTTTTTGAGCATATTGAAAATATCAAACATGATAGCTTTTCCTTTCTGTTTTGGGTGAGATACAGTATAACCTACTGTTCCTCTATACTATACCCCAAACCGGGGCAGTTTTGCAAGAGCCTTGCGGAAATCCGCTTACCCCTCCGCCTGATAGTCCTTTTCCAGCGAGAAGCCGCGCCCGCTTACCTCGGTAACGTGGCTCACGATCATAAAGCAGGTAGGGTCGATGGCGTGGGCCAGCTTTTCCAGCCTTGGCAGCTGCCGGTTGGAGACCACGCTCAGCAGCACCGATTCCGGCTCCCGCAGGTAGCCGCCCTCGCCGTGCAGGATGGTCACGCCGCGATCCAGCTGCGCAAAAATAGCGGCGCAGATCTCATCGGACTTGGCGCTGATGATCTTTACCTCGGTGCGGGTGGTGCCCAGCATGAGCACCTTGTCCAGCACGACCGTGTAGATAATGGCCATCACCACGCCGTACAGGGACTGCCGCACCGGGCTGAACGCCGCCTGCGCCGCCAGAATGATAAAGTCGAAAACCATCATGGTGCTGGACACCGGCAGGTGGAACCACTTGTTCAGCACCAGCGGGGGGATATCCATACCGCCGGTGGAAGCACCGGCGCGGATGGTGATGCCCAGCGAGATGCCGATGCCAAAGCCCGCGAATACGGTGTTCAGCACCAGATCATCGGTCAGTACAAGATTGCCCAGCAGCCGCTCCCACAGTGCCATAAAAAAGGGGCTGAGCACCGTGCTTGCCATAGTATTCAGGGCAAAGCGGCGGCCCAGCACCCACCAGCCCAGCAGCAGCATGGCCACGTTGACCACGAACAGCACTGCAGACACCGGCAGTCCGGTGACCTTGTTGAAAGCCAGTGCAATACCGGTAGCACCGCCGGTGATGAGGCCGGAGGGCATCAGAAATAATACCACAGTCAGCGCATACATCGCGTTGCCCACCACGATGGACAGTGCGTTGAAGAGCTGCTGCTGCTTGCGTGTTAATTGCGTCATCTTCATCTTCCTTTGTTTATAGTTGAAGTATCTTCTACTATGATAACGAAAATATCCGCATTTATCAAGCCTTCGGCGATAAATGCGGATATCGGGATTGATTTTTAAGGGGTCACAGGGCGGCTTCCGGCTGGGCTTCGTCCTCTTCCATCAGCCGCAGACCGGCGGTATCGGTCACCGGCAGCGAAAACACGATGGCACCTGCCTTGGGGTTTGCCCCCTCCATAATGGCCTTCATGATGGTGTTTTTCTGGCTGGTGCGGCTGACGATGAGCACCAGCTCCTTTTCGTTCACCAGCTCCACGCCCAGAAAGGCGGCTGCACCCTCCATGCCGGTGCCCTTTGCGTGGATCACCGTGCCGCCGCCTGCACCGGCAGTGCGGGCAGCATCCATAATGGAGCCGGTGTAGCCCTGATTTGCCACCACCAGCAGCAGTTCATAGCGGGTATCCTTCAAGGTGCTCTCCTCCTTCCATGTAAGGGGCTGGTGCTCGGTGAGGAACATCAGCGCCCGTTTGCCGCCAATGCTGCTCAGCGGCACAATGAACGCAATGCCGGTGCCCGGCACATCGATCTGCATTTTGCGGCGCAGATCCTTCTGGATCTTCTGCCAGCTTTCTGCCGTTACCACGGCCAGCAGCACCGCCTTTTCGGTCTTTTCCAGCCCAAGGGTGGAAAGGGTCTCCTGCACCGCCGTGCCGGAGCCTACGGTGCGCATACTTACCGTTACGCCGTGGCTTTTGTACAGCTGCAAAAAGCCGTCGGTAGAGCGGCGGTCGGTGATGGTGATCATCAAAAACAAACTGCTCACGTTCTGCCTCCTTTACAGCTCGATAATGGCGTCATCCGGCAGATCCGCAAACACGGTGGCAAGCACCGCAGCGGGCTGCGCCGTCCGTGCCTTGCGGGTGCGCAGCTGCGCCACCAGACCCATCATCTGCACGGTGATGAGCGGGGTCATGGCGACCATCGCCACCACGCCGAAGGCATCGGTGACGATGTTGCCGCCCACCGCCACGCAGGCCCCCTGCGCCAGCGGCAGCAGGAAGGTTGCGGTCATGGGGCCGGAGGCCACACCGCCCGCGTCAAACGCGATGGCGGTAAACAGCTTGGGCACCACAAAGGAGATGCTGATGGCGAACACATAGCCCGGCACAAGGAACCACAGGATGGAGATGCCGGTCAGCACCCGCACCATGGCAAGACCCACCGAGATGGACACGCCTGCGGAAAGTGCCAGACCCATGGCCTGCGCCGAGATGGCACCGTCGGTCACCTCTTCCACCTGCTTGTTCAGCACATAGACCGCAGGCTCGGCCTTGACGATGAAGTAGCCGATGAGCATCCCGATGGGAATGATCACCCAGCGCATCCCGCCGCCTGTCAGCACCTGACCCAGATAGTTACCGGCGGGCATAAAGCCCACGTTTGCGCCGGTCAAAAAGAGCACAAGGCCGATATAGGTATACGCAAGGCCCACGCCGATGCGCCCCAGCGTGCGGCGGTCCAGCCGCAGGGCGATGAGCTGAAATGCCCCGAACATCAGCACAATGGGCAGCAGCGAGTGGGCGATCTCGGCCAGATAGGTGGGCAGACCTTCCCGGAACAGCTTCCACAATTCCACCGAGTCTGCCACCTCCGGCAGAACAGGCGGGATGTAGGTGCTGTCCGCTGCGCGGAACGCGATGCCCAGCATCAGCACCGCCAGAATAGGGCCGATGGAGCACATGGCCACCAGACCAAAGCTGTCGTCCGCCGCGTGGCGGTCGCTTCGGATAGCAGAAACACCCACGCCCAGCGCCATGATAAAGGGCACAGTCATGGGGCCGGTGGTCACGCCGCCGGAGTCAAACGCCACGGCAAGGAACTCTTTGGGCACAAAGGCCGCCAGCAGAAAGATGAGCCCATAGAACAGCACCAGCAGCTTTGGCAGCGCAACGCCGATGAGCATACGCAGGAAGGCAAAGACCAGAAACAGGCCCACGCCCGCCGCCACCGAAAGGATCAGCGTGCCGCTGGGGATGGAGGGCACCTGATCTGCCAGCACCTGTAAGTCCGGCTCCGAGATGGTGATAAGGAAGCCCAGCAAAAAGCCGAGCACGAGGATGAGGGGCAGCTTGCGGCTGCGGGTGATGACTGCACCCACCCGCTCGCCCATGGGGGTCATGCTCATCTCTGCACCCAGAGTAAAGAACATGATGCCCACCACGATCATGGCAGCGCCCAGCAAAAAGCACAGCAGGATGCTGGGCGACACCGGTGCTACCGTAAAGCAGAGCACCAGCACAATGGCCACAATGGGCAGCACCGCCTGCAGCGCCTCCAAAAGCTTTTCCCGCAGCTTGGGGAGTGATCGTCTGAGAATGATGTCCACCGCCTTTCGTCTGTATCCTGTTTGTACACTTTTGTACAAGATATATTTATAGTATACAGATTCAATGGGATACCGTCAATCCGCAGAAGGAAAAAACTTGAGCAAGTTCCATAAATTGTAAAAATATATTACTCACCTTTATGTCCTTCCCCGTGAAAATGGAATACCGGAGCGTCCGCAGACGCTCCGGTATTCCGAACTTATAAATAATTTTTCCGCTGAATATGGCCAAAGCGCACGCGGCGGCCATTCAAAATCGTCCTGCTTTACGCCTTTTTCGGCTTCAGCCAGCCGTCCACGGCGGCTACCAGCGCCTTTCCCCGGCGGCCCAGCAGACGGGGCAGCAACACACGTGCCATGGCCCATACGCCCGCAAAGTTGTACAGGATGATAACCAGCGTGATCAGCCCCGTCCACAGCCCGTACAGCGGCGGCTCTGCCAGCAGCACAAAGGCTTCAAATACCAGCGCGGCGGCATTTGCCAGCACCCGCGCCGGGTGGACGTGCATCCCGATCATGCGGCGGGCGTCCACCGCGCGCAGGGTGAACACCAGCGCAAGGCCAAGGAAGGACGCATAGGTCGCACCCACAGGCCCCCACCACTTGATGAAGAAGTAGTTCATGATGCAGTTGCTGATAGCACCCGCCATCATGGTGACCATGCTGCGCTGCGACTTTTTGGTCACAACGTACACGCTGTTCATGAACTGGTTGAAGCAGCTGCAAGTAGAAGCCAGCACGAGGAACGGCACAAAGTGCCATGCGTAATAGTAGTTGGACTTCATGACGTGCATCACCGGGCGGCACAGCCAGATAATGCCCGCCGCACAGCAGAACAGCACGCTGGAATAGGTGCGGAAGATCTGGGTAAAGAACCGCGCGCGCCCTTCCTCCTCGGTGACAGCGGAAAGCTGCCACGCGTCGTAGAAGATCAGACCCAGCGTGGTCAGGATGGTGGGCAGGAAGTAGCCGGTGGAAAGCAGGCCGCTCCATGCGTTGCCGGTGCGCCCGTCCAGTCCCTCGCACATCTCGCGCACAAAGAACAGGTCAGACGCGTTGATGATCCAGAAACTGATCTGCGCCGGGATCATGGGCAGCGAGAAGTTGAGCATCTGCCGCCACAGCTTTTTGTTGACGCCCTTCAGCTCCACATAGTTCCACAGCTTGCCGGTGAACAGCAAAAACAGCACGCTGGTCAGATCGCCGCTGATGATGGCAAGCAGGTAGCCGTTGGCACCCCACTTGAAGCCCACCAGATACAGCACATAAAACGCCATGGTCGCCACGGTGCACAGCACGCCGTCCACCGCCACCAGCTTATTCCACTGGCGGCTGCGCACGAACTGAGTGCACAGGGTGCGCAGGCAGCTCATGAGCACATAAATGTAGATCAGCAGGCCGTACTGCGCCATATCTGGCAAAAACTGGGTGATGGGCCAGCACAGCACCAGTATGCCAAAGCCGCCCAGAATGGTGAGCAGGCCGTTGGTGAACACCTGTTTTTCGCTGTTGCCCTTGTCCAGACCAAAGCGGATGATGGCGTTGGACATTCCCATAGACACAAAGGGGATGAGCAGATTGGCGTACTGGCTCAGGATCTTGGACAGACCCAGATCCGAGATCTCCGCCATGGCGTAGGTCAGAAAGGGCTGTACGATCAAAGTGAGCAGCTTAGACGAAAAGCTGGAGATTGCAAAGATCAGGGTATTGCCGGCAAGCTTTGAATATTTATCGCCGGTCTTTTTTTCGTTTTCCAAGGGAACTTCCCTCCGTTTTTACGATAGATTATTTTTTCAGCAGTTCCCGCCGGGCTTTCCAGTCCGGCAGCAGCTTTTCCACCTCTGCCCAGAAGGCCGGGCTGTGGTTCAACTGCAAAAAGTGGCAGTACTCGTGTACTACCACATAGATCTGCGCCGCAGGGGGCTGGTTATACAGCTGCAAAGCAAGGGTGATCTGCCGCTTGCCCGGGCAGCACACGCCCCAGCGGCTGGTCATGCTGCGCACTTTCAGAACGGGCTTCTGCCCGCCCAGCACCCCGGCAAAGGCCGGGTAGACCTTATCGCTCATGGCGGTAAAGCAGGCCAGCACCGTGGCCTTGTCCGGCAGGTCGGCGTTGTCCTTGTTCCGCTTGGTGATGTTCTTCACCCGAGTGTCCCGGATCCACTGGGCGTTTTGCAGCACAAAACGGTCAGCCTGCTCCAGACTGGCCGTCAAAGGGATGCTTACCATCACGGTGCCGTTGCTGCGCACCCGCAGATGCAGCTGCTTTACCTTTTTGCGCACCAGTTCGTACTGGATGCCCTCCACGCTGCGCAGCTGGGCGCACGGCTTTGCCGCCACCTCAGGCCTTGCTCCGCATCAGGCGGCCAAGGGGCAGCTGTGCCAGCACCACGGCGGCAAACAGCAGCACGCAGCCGGTAGATTCCCGGAAGGAGAGGTTCTGGTGCAGCAGCAGCCAGCCGCCCAGGGCGCTGAATACGCTTTCCAGACACATGATCAGGCTGGCAACGGCGGGGTTCAGGTCGCGCTGACCTAAGATCTGCAAGGTGTAGGCCACGCCGCTGGACATGATGCCGCAGTACAGGATGGGCCCGGCGAAGGTGACAAACTCCGCCATGGCAGGCTGCTCGAACAAAAACGCCGCCACGGTGCTTTCCACCGACACCACAAAAAACTCCACAAGGCTCAGGCGCACGCCGTCCATCTGCGGGGAGAAATGATCCACCGCCATGATCTGGAAGCTGAACAGCACCGCGCACAAAAGCAGCAGCCAATCGCTGCTCTGGATGCTGCCAAAGCCGTCCTTCATGCACAGCAGATACAGCCCCACCACGGCAATGGCCATGCTCACCCACAGCTGTGCGCTGCCCTTGCGCCCCAGAAACAGGCCGAACACCGGCACCAGCACCACATACATGGCGGTCAGAAAGCCCGCCTTTGCGGTAGAGGGGTCCAGCGTGATGCCCAGCTGCTGCGCCGCGCTGGCCAAAAACAGCAGCGTGCCGCACATAAGCCCGGCTTTCAGCAGCAGCTTGCGCTCTGCCGCCGTTTTGGGCTTGCCGTCCGGTTTGCCCTGCCGGTGGTGCAAGGCGTCAAACGCCTTGACCGTAGGCAGCAGCACCAGCACCGCCATCCAGCTGCGCCCCGCCAGAAAGGAGAACGCGCCCATGCCAGAGCCGGCGCTCTGCGCCACAAAGGCTGTGCCCCAGATCAGGGCGCACAGCATCAGCAGCATTGAATTTTTCGTCTGGTTCGTCATCCGGCAATGCCCTCCACCTTCATCAGGCCGTACAGGTAGTACCGGCTGGAATCATAGGAGATGGTCACGCGGTACTGCGCCGCCGGGTCCAGCCCGGAAATGGTGCAGCGGTAGTCGGTGCCATCGGTCTTGATATAGTAGGTGCTGTCCGGCACATACTCTGCGCCGCCGTCCACCTTTTTCCACAGTGCCACCTTGAACTTCTGGGTGCCCTCGGCGGTGCCGCAGGCCATGATGTTCAAACTGCCGCCCGGCACGGTAAAGTAGCCGGTGTTGCGGCTCCAGATGCCGTTGAACACCGCGTACAGACAGCCGTCTGCGGTGGCGGTGGCATACTTTGCCGAGGCATCCGCAATGCCCTGAATGATCAGCGGGTCGGCGGTGGCTTCTGCCCAGCGGGTGGTGTCCTCCTCCTGCACTTCCTCGGAGTGGCCGGTCACCTTCTGCGCCACCTTTTTCAGGGTCTCCTTGCAGCCGGTCAGGCTAAGCACCATCACCGCCGCCAGCAGCAATGCCAAAAGCTGTTTTTTCATCTTCATAGCTTTCCTCATAGAAACAAAGAAACTTCTCTTTTTCGTGCGTCTCTGCCAACGGGCAGATACAGGGTAAGTATACCGCATTTTGCCGCTCTGCACAAGATACCTGTATTTATTTTGTGCGGTTTGCCGCCTGTTTCTGCACAAATTTTCACCCATTCAGCGCCCGCAGCGCTGCACACTCGGCCTCGGCCAGTGCGGGAGCCTCCGGCCCGAACAGGCTGCCGTAGCGGTACAGTGCCCAGCCGCCCGCCGCCTGCTGCCGTAAGTCCTTTACCTGCGCCGCCAGCGCACTGCCGGTGCTCCAGCCGGACACGCTGTCCGGGTTCGCGCCGCCGTCCCCGGTGCCCACCCGGTACGCACCCAGCCCGAAGTACAGCGTCACATCTCCCGCCCGGGGGTAGCTAAGCCACGCCGGGACGATGTTTTCAAAGGCAAAGCGGGTGCTGCCGGAGTGCAGGGTAAAGCCGTAGCCCCAGTACACCTGTGGGCAGAGGTAGTCGATGACCTTCTCTTCCCCGCCCGCCGCCAGCCATGCGGTCACATCGCTGTACTGCTGGTCAAGGTCGTTGTCCGGGTTGCCCTGCGGGCTGATGCCGAACCGCAGGGTCGGGTCTGCCGCCTTCACGGTGCGGTACACTTTCGCCACCAGCGCGGTAACGTTCTGCCGCCGCCATGCGGCAAGGTCGGCTGCGCCGCTTGCCGCAAACTGCACCGCGTCCACGGCGGCATCGGTGGTGGGGTAAAAGTAATCGTCAAAGTGGATGCCGTCCACCGGGTAGTTCTGCAAAAGCTCTGCCACCCCCTGCACCACATAGTCTGCGGCGGCAGGCACGGCGGGGTTCAGGTACAGTCCCTCCCCGGCGGTGCACAGCCAGTCCGGGTGGGTGTTTGCCAGATTATTCTCTGCCAGATTCGGCGGCATGGCTGCAGAGGACCGCAGCCGGTAGGGATTCAGCCACGCTTCCACCGAAAGGCCGCGCCCGTGGGCCTCCTGCAAAAGGATGTCCAGCGGGTCAAAACCGGGGTCCTGCCCCTGCACGCCGGTGCATAGGTGGCTCCACGGGAACAGCTGGCTTTTGTAAAGTGCATCTCCGAAGGGCCGCACCTGCGCAAGCACCGTGTTCAGCCCAAGGCCCGCGCAGTTTTCCAGCATTTGCACGCACCCGGCGCGGAAGGCATCCGCCGAGGAAAAATCCATTGCTGCCCATTCCAGATAGCTCACCCATACGGCCCGCCACTCGCCTGCAGGCAGGGCAGGGTTCTCAACAGACTGTTTTTCTGCTTTTGTTTTGTCCTGTTTGGAAAACTTTTTTCTGCGCAGCCACAGCCCCGCACCCACACAGGCAGCAGCACCGGCCCCCGCCAGAAAGGTGCGCCGGTTCACACGGCGCGGTTCCGCTTCCGTTTTTTTGGACTTGCGCCGCTGGGTCACAGCGTTTCCTCCTGGGTCTTATACAGCACAAGCGCTGCCCAGCCCCGGGCGCAGGCCAGCAGCACGAACATGATGTTCGTCCAGAAGGCAAGGGCGCTCATGCCCGCATACTTCGTCAGCAGCCAGAACAAAAGGCGCAGCGCTTCCGAGATGCACACCAGCTGCAGCGGGCGCTGGATGGGCCTGCCGTGGCCGTACTCGATGGCAAGCAGGCCCGGCCACACCAGTGCAGAGCACAGGTCGCCCGCCCAGCCGCCTGCAGCCAGCTTGCTGAGCATCAGCAGCACGAACACCAGCGTGTAGCTGCGCTTATCCTTGGCGGGAGCACCCTTCTGTGCGGCCAAAAACAGCACTGCAATGCCGGTGATGCAGAACACGATCAGTTCCAGCCCCGAAAAATCCATGCCGCCCAGCACGGCAAAGCCGCCCAGCATGGACATTGCCGCTGCCGCCAGCAGGAAAAAGTACCAGGTCTTGCGTGTAAATTTGAGCTTCATTGTGTTCCTCCCGCCTGCAGCAGTGCGCAGGCTCCTGACAAAATTTTCAAAGAATTAAAAATATTATATCACAAAAGTATGCGGGTTGTGTTACA
>OHUP01000472.1_pt1 | contig 13234 bp, 11 predicted proteins | sample 1579221 | NCBI WGS metagenome assembly OHUP01 (sample SAMEA3882555, study PRJEB24775) | human gut metagenome | biome: human-associated habitat; feature: intestine environment; material: feces | place: Netherlands | collected 2009/2010 | reverse complement strand
GCCTTCTTCATCCTGCTTTTATCTGTATACAGAGAACCTGTCCCTGCCAGTTTTACATTTACGTTATAATATCCTACAAAACGTGAAAAACAGGTATACGGATTTGAGAAGTTGCAACCACTACACACAATATTCACACAAAATTCTCTTTATGTTTTCAATTTTTATAGGCTTTGCCAAGTGAGCATTCATTCCTGCTGCCAGACACTTACTCCGATCGTTCCTGCTGTAAAACGGTATCTGAGGCTTTTTTTATTTATCTGATTTTTTTCTGTTTCCATGGAACTTCTGAACGCTCACCTCCTGGTATCATTACAAATATACACAAAAACTCATTTTTATATTACCATGAAATTTTTTACTTTGCAATGCACATACCTTTTCAGACGCTGCTTTTCTTGTTTCCTTTTTCAAAAAATTGCAACCAAAGGGGCGCACCTGAAAATTTCTTTTCAAATGCGCCCCTTCGCTTTCTTTTTTTCTTTTTTTCTGTCAGATCAATCCGTAATGCTCCATCGCCTTTGCCACGCCGTCCCGCTCGACGGTATCGGTTACGTACTCTGTGTACGGATCCAGAATCTCATCATGTTTTCCAAGCGCAATGGTGTGTGCGCCGCACCGGAACATGGTAAGGTCGTTGCTGCTGTCGCCAAATACGTATGCATCTTCTTTCTCCAGCTGAAACTGTTTCAGCGCATAGTCCACAGCTGTTCCTTTGCTGCAGCCGTGCGGAACGATTTCGTATACACCGCCGCGGCGATCCATGATATCAAACTCCTGCTCAAATTCACGGTACATACGTTCTATATCAGACTGTGCATCAGTTACGATACAAAATTTATCGTAAATGATTCCTTTTGTCTCCGCTGTCTCCGCGAGTCCGATTCCGACAGCTGCGAAATAGGCACGGGTCTGCTCGACCTCCCGAAAACGGGATACCTCCGACGAAAAATAAACATTATCCGTTCCCTCCAGAATCATGCCGATCCTGCACTCCTTTAAAATAACCGGGATTTCCTCACAGCGCTTTTTCGGAATCGTCTGATGCATCAGGATTTCGCCGTCCCGGCGCAGATAGGTCCCGCAGCCGCACAGAAATCCGGAAAACGGAAGCTTTTTCAGCTCCTCGGGCAGCTCCGACCAGGTGCGGCCGGTATTAATAAACGTAAGATTTCCTTTTTCCGCTGTCTTTTTCAATGCATCGAGCGCGCTCTGCGGAATTTCTTTTGTAATCTCACTCAGTAACGTTCCATCAATATCAAAAAATAATGCTTTCACAAAAATTTCCTCCTCGTGTACTGTTTCCTGTTCTCTTTCTGACATACGAAAAAATGCCGAAGCTCTTGATTGTCAAGGCTTTCGGCATTTTCATTCCAGTCGAAGCGACGGGATTCGAACCCACGACCTCTGCGTCCCGAACGCAGCGCTCTACCAAACTGAGCCACGCTTCGATTTTATTTGTTTTCTGAACTCTCGTCCGTCAACAATAGCTATTATATATGATGTCTATAGGAATGTCAACACCTTTTTTGAAATTTTTTTAATTTTTTTTATTATTGCTTCAAAAGGTACATTTTACACGGGTTTGCGGTCTTTTTGGTGTTCTTTTAGAATGACAGTTTCTGAGAAAGTCAAAAAAAGAGATATGCCGGAAGTTCTGTTCCGGCATATCTCTTATCTTTGTTTCTCAGCTCAGCTGATATACATCTGCATACTGCACGCCGAAGCTCAGCGCCTCGGAATGGCTGCTGCAGAAGATGTCTACGTGGCCGTAAGCGGTTCCGCGGTCTTCTACCGTGTAAACCTGACCGTTGATCATCAGTTTCGTTCCGAATGGTACACCGCCCATGGCAATCGTTCTGCCGGCGGTCGGTGTGGTTCCGCTTGCGGTGGATCCGCCGGACCACTGTCCGGTACAGATGGAACAGGAGCAATAGCCTGTCAGTTTAAATCTTCCAAGGTATGTTCCGCTGGAGGAGCTGCTGGAAGTATCTGACGCGGATGGACTCTCCGTTGTCGTGGAGGATGCGCTGCTGTCCGAAGAACTGCTTCCGGAGCTGCTGCTTGTATCGGTATCTGCTTTCGCTGCGGCATTTGCTGCTTCTGCGGCTGCGACTCTTGCGGCCTCTGCCTCGGCTGCCTGTTTTCTGGCGGCCTCTGCCTCAGCTTCTGCTGCAGCCTGCTGTGCGGCGGCTGCTGCGGCTGCTTCCTCTTCTGCTTTCTTCTGCGCTGCAATCTCCTCTTCTTTCGCCTGACGGATCAGGTCGTTGATTGCATCTGCTTTGCTGTTGATTTCATCTACCAGTGCACTCTCGCTGGATTTTGCATCGTCCAGCTCTGCGGAGTAGGTACGGAGTTCCTGATAAGCTGCTGCGTACAGCTCCTGGATGGCTTCCTGCTGATCGCTGCTCTGCTGCTGCAGTTCTACGATCGCTGCCTGCTCTTCCTGCACCTGTGTTTCTTTTTCTTTTACCTGGTCTACCGTGTCTTCATACTCCTGCATAAGATCGCGGTCGAAATCGGAAATTTTCTGTATGTATTCTGCCCGGCTGATCAGCTCTGAAATGCTTTTGGAAGAAAAGAGCATTGCCATGTATCCGTTTCCGGAAGAATTTTCATACATATACTGGATACGGAGCTTCATCGCCTCGTACTGCTCTTCTTCTTTTGCTTTTGCATCTTCCAGATCTGCCTGAATCTGTACCAGTTCGTTCTGCTTCGCATCATACTGATCCTGAAGCTCCTGCAGACGGTTCTGCAGATCGTCCAGCTGCTGGTTCAGTTCGGAAAGGTATTCTTCTGATTGTCCCTTTTTGGAATTGAGTTCGTCAATCCTGCTCTGTATGCTGTCAAGCTGAGACTGTGCGGCAGCCTGTTCTGCCTGAGCATTTGAAATTTTCTCCTTTGTACTGGCACCATAGCATGGCAGAACGGTTGCTGCCGTAAGCACTGTGGCCAAAACCAGGCTGAATAATTTCTTTTTTTTCATGTCGTACACCTCATACTTATTACGTTCTGTTGCTGATTGTCACTCCAAGTTACTGCGGAAAATGGGCCTTTTTTCCCGCCGTACTTTGCCATTATAACACAAGTATGTCTGAAATGAAAGTCTTTTTTAATTTCTGTTAATAACTTTGTAATATTTCGACGTTTTTCCTGCAAAAACCGGCATGATTTTTCTACTTTCTCCATCCAACAGGGTACTTATTTTTCAAGATTCCATTGACCAGTTTACCCCATCCAAGGCCGAATCCATCGACGCAGACCAGCTTCCAGCCCGACGGCGATGCGGTCTCTCCCGGCTCTACGGAAATTGTCTCACCGTGGAGATATTTTTCGGTACGCTCGTCATCTGCCTTTAAATTCATGTAATCTTTGAACTTGTCCGCGGAGAGTGTCACGGCAAACGGCTGTGACGGCTCGAAACGGTCTTTTTTCAGTTCACCGAGATACAGACCGTTCCGCAGGAAGTGAAGATTCCGCACGCCATCCGGCAGGGACGGGGAATGGTATACTTTTCCGGCGCGGACTTCCAGTTCCTCCACCGGGATCGGTGCTGTCATCCGGGACAGGAAATCGGAAAGGATCTGTTTTTCTGCTTTCGACGGACCCGGTGCTTCCGTTCCGCGGTCTTTTTTCCGGTTTTTCTGTTTTTTGTTTTTCTTTTCGATCGGTTTTTCTTCTGTCTCATAAGGAATGGCTTCGCCTTTTTTGCGGAACAGGGCAAGGTAATGGCCCTCGCCGTTCATTTTGTGCGGCCAGATGCGCACGGTCTTTTCGATCTCCGGATCGCCGTTTCCCCAGACTGGATTGCCTTTTGAAAAACCTTCGTAGCCTTCCATCTCGATCAGTTCCATTTCCGGGAAGTTTTCCAGAAGAAAAGAAACGGTTCCCTCGTCCTCCTGCGGGGCGAAGGTACACGTCGAATACATCATGAGGCCGCCCGGACGCAGCATTTTTACGGCATTCGAGGTGATCTCGCGTTGCAGCTCCGCAAAGAAATCCGGCCGCTCCGGGGTCCAGGTGCCGATGACTGCCTCGTCTTTCCGGAACATGCCCTCGCCGGAGCACGGTGCATCCACGAGGATTTTATCGAAGAAGCCCGGGAAGACGTTTGCAAGGCCTGCCGGTGTCTCATTGGTGACAAGCACGTTTTCGCTTCCGAACAGCTCCAGATTGCGCAGCAGTGCTTTGGCGCGGGCGTTGCTGATGTCATTGGCGACGAGAAGGCCGGTTCCTTTCAGGCGCGCATTCAGCTCGGTTGCTTTGCCGCCAGGTGCGGCGCAGAGATCGAGCACACGCTCACCCGGTTCGATCGGGAGGCGGGACGCCGGGGTCATGGCGCTTGGCTCCTGCAGATAGAAGACGCCTGCCGCATACAGCGGAGACTGGCCCATGCGCATGCCGTCCGGCACGAAATAGCCGTTTGGAATCCACGGAATTTTCTTCCACGTTCCCGGAACAAGCGGCGGGAAATCTTCGGTCCGGCATTTTTTTGTATTCACACGCAGCCCGGCTGTGCGGGGTGCGTCGTAGGAAGTTAAAAATGCATCAAATTCATCGCCCAGCATTTCCTGCATGCGGGTCAGAAATTCCTGTGGTAACTGCGCCATGTATTGTCTCTCCTTTTTATTTTGCTTTGTTGTGCATCGGTCCCTTTTCGTGAACTGGCGATGCTTTTTCTGTCTTTGTTTCTTTTGTTTTGCATCTATTTCATAATTTCTCACAGAAAAAGAGACAGCTTTTTCGATTTTTCAATCTTTTTGCTGTCTCTTTTTTGCATAGCGGAGAAGAAGGGATTTGAACCCTTGCGCCGTTTCCGACCTACTGGTGTTCGAAGCCAGACCCTTCAGCCTCTTGGGTACTTCTCCGTATTTTGTCAAATACATCATATATTATAGTGCTTTTTTCGGGATTCGTCAATGATTTTTTCGATGGTTTCTGCTGGAAATGCGGGGATTGTATTTTTTACGGAAATATTCGAAAGTGCAACTTACTCAAACAAATAATCTTCCTCAGGCAGCATCCCATCCCGATGCTGCCTCTTCTTTTATTCTTTCCCTTCTTCCGCCCTCTTCCTCTCTTCTTTTTTCTTCTTTTTCACCACCCGCAGTCTCCGGAAAAACGCACTCAGCATCTCCGAGCACTCTTCTTTCAGCACGCCGCGCTCGACCTTCACCTGATGGTTAAACTCGTGCATTTCCAGCATATTTAAGATCGATCCCGCGCAGCCCGCCTTCGGGTTCATGCTGCCGATGACGACTTCGCTGACTCTCGCCTGTACGATCGCACCGGCGCACATCTGGCACGGTTCCAGGGTGACATACAACGTACAGCCCTCCAGCCGCCAGTCGCCGAGCTTTTTGCTGGCTTTCCGGATCGCATTCAGTTCCGCGTGGGACAGCGTGTTTTTATCCGTATTTCTGCGGTTATAGCCCCGCGCAATCACCTTTCCCTCGTACACAATCACACAGCCGATCGGCACTTCCATCAGCTTTTCCGCTTTCTTCGCCTGCGTAATCGCCTGGCGCATGAAGCGTTCCCGTTCTTTCCGGTGCGCTTTTTCCTCCGGCGTTTCCAGCTTTGTTTCTTCTTCCATTGTGCACTTCCTTTCTTCTCTGCGTATATTTTCTATCCTTCCCGCATATCGTGAACTGTAGCGCAGTATCTTTTTCTACTCTTTTTACTTCTATGCAGGAGGTTTTTATGTCTGATTACCGGCGTTTCATTGCCTATCTATACGAATACCCGAACAACCGCAAGGGCGGATGCTGCGGCTTTGTCCGCGTGGAGTCGCAGAACGGTTTCTGCCGCATGGACTTCCAGATCAAATCGCCGTCGCTTCCGCCGGAGACCTCGGTCACGGTCTACGGATTTATCCGCCGGTCAGGGCGGATGTACGGCATTCCGCTCGGAAATCTCCTTGCGGGGCGCTCTTCTACGAGTGGAAAACTCTTCACGCACTCCGATGCCATTGGGCAGACGGATGTCACGCTCGACGAGCTTGGCGGTCTGATCCTGCTCTGCCGCCAGACCGGCGTCATCGCCACCCAGTGGGACGATCTTCCGATTCAGCCGGAGTTTTTCGCTCCCACGCTCCCGCAGGAGCCCAAAACATCCGCAGACAATGGTGCCAGACCGACCGAAGAGAAAACTGCCGAAACACCCGAACCTCTGGATACCGCCGTACCTGCGCAGTCCCTGCCATCATCAGACGCTTCCAAAGCACAGTTCGATGAACTTTCCACGGAATTCAGCAGCAATTCCGAACCTTATCCACAAAATTCCAACCCGGAATCCACCGTCTCCACAGAATCCACATCAACTGACACGGTAAACACCGTTCCTGCAGACAGGATCACGCAATCATCCGCCAACACACTCTATCCCGCATCCGCGGAATCTGTGAAAACCGCAGAAAGCTATCCCTCTGCCAACCCGGAACCGCCGCAGCCCATCCCGGATTCTGCCGCCCAGCCGCTACATATGACTTCCGCCGATTTTCCAGCCGCAGCAGCCGTGCCGCCGTCCCGCGCTGCTCTCTATCTCCAGCTTCAGGACCAGTTCCCGGAGTTCCATCCGTTCCCAGATGATGATCTGACCGACTGCCTGCGCCTCTCACTCGACGATCTTCCACAGCTCCGCGCCGCCGGTCTTTCGGTGGATGCGAACCGCTTCGTCCTCCATGGCTCCTCGTCCTATCGCCATCTGCTCCTCGCCCGGAACCGCGACCAGCAGGAATTCTGGTATTTCGGCGTTCCCGGCATCTACACGCCGAATGAACAGTTCATGGCAAGCCTCTTCGGCTTTTTCCACTTCAAGCAAGCGATGCGCCCCTCCGAGCTCGCGCCCGATGCCCGCTTCGGCTACTGGTACCGCACGCTTTAAAGCGTTTTTTAATCCACGCCGCGGATCTCCACCGTCTCAATCTTTCCGCGCAGGATCTCGCAGAACCGCTCGAGCTGCTCCCTCGCATACCCCGAGAACCTCGGATCAATCACATAATCCGATTCCCGGTAATTCTGCAGGAAGTACCGTTTTGCCCCGGAAAGCCACTTTCCGATCGCTTCGATCTCTTCCCTTCCATGCAGCTCTTTGCAGAGCGTTGTCCGGAACTCATAGTCCACCACGCCGCTCTTTAAAAACTCGACCGACTCATTGATCCGCATCACATCGATCTTTTTCACGCCCGCCGTCTCGCCGTACCGGGACGGCGCGTTTTTGATGTCCATGGCGACGTAGTCGATTTTCTTCTCTTCCACCAGCTTTTTCAAAATCTCCGGCCGGTATCCATTCGTATCGAGCTTCACAAGATATCCCAGTTCCTTAATTTTCGTCACGAACCGCTCCAGATCCGGATCCAGCGTCGGCTCACCGCCCGTCACGCAGACGCCGTCCAGCACGCCGCGCCGCTTTTCGAGCACTGCAAAAATCTCCTCCTCCGGAATCACCGGCTCCCATTCGGGATGCTGCACGAGATTTCCGTTCTGGCAGAACGGGCAGCGGAAATTACATCCGCCCGAAAACAATGTGCACGCCACCTTGCCCGGGTAATCCAGCAGCGTCAGCTTTTGAAATCCATGTATGACCATATGCTATCCTCTCCGACCGCAGGACTCCGAACTTTCGTCCGCCCTGCAACAGAAAAAGCGGAACCATAATGTCCGCTTTTTCCATTCATCTTCTATTGGTAATTATTTGCCGTAACGCTCTGCCTGGGAACGGATCAGGTCCAGATCATCAAAATAGTTGATTTTCATGGCTGCTTTGACATCCGCCAGTGTCTGAGCGGCAACTTTTTCTGCCTCTTCGCTGCCTTTTTTCAGCATCTCATAGATCGCCGGAATGTCTTTTTCCAGCTCTTTTCTGCGATTGCGGATCGGCTCTAAGGTCTCCTGCAGTACATTGTTCAGGAACTTCTTCACTTTGACATCGCCAAGGCCGCCTCTCTGGTAATGTGCTTTCAGCTCGTCGAGATTTGCGTAATCCGGCAGATAGCGCTCGAAGTGCTCCGGCTGGCAGAATGCATCGAGATAAGTAAATACGGTATTTCCCTCGATCTTGCCCGGGTCGGTGATCTTGATGTGATCCGGGTCGGTGTACATGCTCATGACTTTTTTCTTGATCTCATCCGGCTCCTCGGACAGGTAAATGCAGTTTCCGAGCGATTTACTCATCTTCGCTTTTCCGTCGATACCCGGCAGACGTCTGCAGGAATCATTCTCCGGCAGCATAATCTTCGGCTGCACAAGTGCCTCGCCATAAACCGTATTGAATTTGTGGACGATCTCCTGTGTCTGCTCGATCATCGGCATCTGATCCTCTCCAACCGGAACGGTCGTTGCCTTGAATGCAGTGATATCGGCTGCCTGGCTGATCGGGTAGGTGAAGAATCCAACCGGGATGCTCGCCTCAAAGTTTCTCATCTGGATCTCCGATTTTACGGTTGGGTTTCTCTGCAGTCTGGAAACCGTAACGAGATTCATATAATAGAAAGAAAGCTCACACAGTTCCGGAATCTGAGACTGGATAAAGATGGTGCTCTTTTCCGGATCAAGTCCGCAGGAAAGGTAATCCAGTGCTACCTCCAGAATGTTCTGGCGCACCTTCTCCGGGTTGTCCGCATTGTCGGTCAGCGCCTGTGCGTCTGCAATCATGATGTAAATTTTATCGAATTCACCGGAGTTCTGCAGCTCCACGCGGCGGCGCAGTGAACCAACGTAATGTCCTACATGCAGCTTGCCGGTCGGTCGGTCGCCGGTCAGTATAATTTTTCCCATTTTTTCTTCCTGCCTTCCTGATACGTAATCTTCGCAGTCCGCTTCTGTATGAAAAATTTCATGAAAATTCTCATAACTGCGAACCTTCTACATACCCTCTATAATACCGTCTTTTTACAAACACTGTCAATGGTCTTTTCCGGTAAAATCCCTCAAAATATCTATTATGAGACAAATCGTTCAACAGCCACGTACAGCCTTCCCTTTTTCGTCTGGTTCTGCACGCCCACATAGCGGAATTTTCCCATATGGCGCACGGTCACGAGATCGTCCTCTTTTAATGACGCACTCGGCGATGTCACCAGCTTTCCGTTGATAAACACCTGGCCGCCCTCGATCAGCGGCACCATTTTGCTCCGCGAACTGCTGAACGCCAGCGACAGCACCGCATCGAGCCGCACGGAAGCGACAGAGCCTTCTTTCCGCTCGGTTTTCGGCTCCGTCAGCTCCTCCGGCAGTCCCGCCTCGACTTCACAGTACACGCTCGTATGGCGCACTTTTTTCAGCTCCGCACAGATGTAGTCCGCCATATCCGCCATACAGATCAGATACGCCTGGTTTCCATCGATCAGAATGTCTCCCAGCTTATACCGCTCCACGCCGAGATTCATCAGTGATCCTAAGAAATCACGGTGTGACAGCGCATCCGCAAATTTTTCATTCAGCGGGCTGATGCGCACGACTGCGATCGGAAGCATCGACGCATCACCGTCCTCTGCATAGGATGGCAGAAACAGCGCCGCTTTCCGCTCTGCCGCCTCGTATCCGCCGGACAGCACGTAACGCACGCCCGGGATTTTATTTACCGTACGGTAGAACAGATCCTGCTCCGCCAGCGTCAGAAACTCCGTGTGTGACGGAACATCCCTGTGATAACACTGCTCTGCCAGATCCTGAATCCGTCCGACCAGCACTTCTTCCTCATTCATGGTAATCCCCCTTTGATACACCGCGGGCTGCCCCTGTTTTCTTTCGGGCAGCCCACGTATCACACTTTATTTATCCAGCAGCATCGACAGCCCGATCCGCTTCTTCGCCAGATCAAGGCTGATGACCTTCACTTCCACGATATCGCCGACGCTCACAGCCTCCAGCGGATGCTTGATGAAGCGTTTCGTCATCTGGGAAATGTGGACGAGTCCGTCCTGATGCACGCCGATATCGACGAATGCACCGAAGTCAATGACGTTGCGCACGGTTCCCTTTAAGATCATGCCGACCTTCAGGTCCTTCATATCGAGCACGTCGAGCAACTTATCGCTGTAAGCGTCGATCCAGTCGGTCACGGGAGCGACACCGTACCCCACCGAAATTTCACCGCGCCCCAACTGGGCATGAGCCAGACCGGGCAGACCGAGCAACGCGACGGCTGCCATCAGAAGTACTTTTTTCAACATAACTGTCTCTGTCAGGATTTATAGGATAATACAAATATTTTTTAATAAATAACCCGCCCTTTCGTCACGGCACAAAATTCCCGCCAAAATCAATGAGAAGGGAAGCGAACGACCGCTTCCCTTCTCAACATATATCGAATTCAAAAGTTTCGCCGGTACAACGCACCGCTTCCCTTTCAAAACATCCGACGGCAATTAACCGATCGCCTCCTCCTGGCCGACCTTTTTGAACAGATCGACATCCTCGACATCCGAATGCATCAGGTAATTGTAGGCTTCGGCGACTTTGCTTTCTGCCAGTTTACAATAGATCCGCGCGGAATCGATGTATTCGGCCGATTCTCCAGCCTGACGAGCCAACAGGTAAGTAATGATGATATGACCGGCAGTTTCCACCAGACGGCGGGCATGGAAATCCTTATAGCCGCTGCACTCCTTCTCGAGAGTTTCGACACGGGCGACCATCTCCTCGAACCTCACGCGCAGGTCGGTCAGTTTGCTCTTCACGGCGCACATTTCGGGGGCATAGTCCGCAGCCTCGTAGGTCTTGATCTGCTCCAGGAACGTACCTTTGGTCACGGCATTGATCGCCGCAACGACCTGCAACTGCGAAGTACCCTCGTAGATATTCATGATACGGGCATCACGGTAGAGGCGTTCGCAGGGATAGTCCTTCATGAAGCCCGAGCCGCCGTGAATCTGTACCGCATCGTAAGCGAGCTGGTTGGCATACTCCGAAGCGAAGAGCTTTACCAGCGGCGTGAAACCGTCGGCCAGACGATTGTAGAACTTCATCTCCTGGCGCTCCTCCGGTTCGAGCGAACGCTCCTGCGCGATGTGGCCGTACTGCTTGTAAATCTCGACGAAACGGGTCGTTTCATAGAGCAGCGCGCGGGCACCCTGCAACTTCGCCTTCATATTGGAGAGCATCTCCGCAACGGCGGCGAACTGAATGATCGGCTTGCCGAACTGGGCACGCTCCTGCGCATACTTGAGCGCCTCGCGGTAAGCGGCCTCGCAAAGACCCACCGACTGTGCACCGATACCCAGACGGGCAGCGTTCATGAGCGACATCACGTATTTGATCAGACCCATCTTACGGTCGCCGACCAGACGGGCCGGAGCGTTGGTGAAGACCAGCTCGCAGGTGGGCGAACCCTTGATACCGAGTTTGTTCTCGATACGGCGCACCTTGACGCCGCCGTCACGCTTGTCGTGCACGAGCATCGAAAGACCGCGTGCGTCCGAAGTTCCCTCTTCGGTGCGGGCCAGCACCAGCGAAATATGACCGTCGCCGTTGGTGATGAAGCGCTTCACGCCGTTCAGCAGCCAACGGCCGCTCTTCTCGTCGTAAGTGGCCTTGAGCATCACGGCACCCAAGTCCGAACCTGCATCCGGCTCGGTAAGGTCCATCGCGCAGGTCTCGCCCGCAGAAACACGGGGCAGGAACATCCGCTTAAGCTCTTCCGAAGCGAATTCATTGAGCGTTTCGGCACAGTCCTGCAAACCCCAGATATTCTCGAAACCGGCATCGCCGCGTGCCACCATTTCGTTGGCGACGACGAAGCAGACCAGCGGGAAATTCAGGCCGTCGTACTCGTAAGGCAGGGTCATGCCGCTCAAGCCGGCCTTGGTAATGGCGTCGATGTTGCGGGCCGTACCCTCGGCGTAAACGACATGGTCGTTCTCGACTCTGGGACCTTCGTGATCGACGCCCTCGGCATTGGGGGCGATCACCTCGCCGCACACTTCGCCGGCGATCTCCAGCACGCGGCGGTAGTTGTCCATCGCGTCCTCAAAATTCTGCGGAGCAAGCTCGTGGTGGTCTTTCAGCGTATAGTTACGCTCTTTCAGCGCCACGATCTTGCGCATCAGCGGATGCTGAAGGTGGAACTGCAAATCCTTATTATCTAAAAAGAAATTAGCCATTACTTCGAGTTTTGTTTGTAATACTTAATCATTTTCGGAATCACCTCGTTCAGGTCGCCCGTGATCGCAAAGTCGGCGATCTTGTTGATCGGCGCATCGGGATCGGTGTTGATCGAGATGATCATCGACGACTGGTCCATACCGGCCGTATGCTGGATCTGGCCCGAAATACCGCACGCGATGTAGAGTTTGGGACGGATCGTAACGCCCGTCTGACCGATCTGGCGGGCATGCTCCGTGAAACCTGCGTCCACCGCAGCACGGCTCGCGCCGACTTCGCCGCCCAGCACCTCGGCCAGTTCGTGAATCAGCTTGAAATTCTCCTTCGAGCCTACGCCGTAACCACCGGCAACCACCACGCTCGCGCCTTTGATATTGATCTTGCGTTCTTCGATCTGGCGGTCGAGGATCTTGACCACCAGGTCGCTCTCTTTCAGGAACTTCTTCCAGTCGATCGGCTTCACCTCGCCGGCACCCGGCGTGGCTGCGTACTCCTTGCGCATCACGCCCTCGCGGACGGTCGCCATCTGCGGACGGTGGTCGGGATTGACGATGGTGGCCACGATGTTGCCGCCGAATGCCGGACGGATCTGCAGTAGCAGGTCCTTATACTCCGTGCCGGTGCGGGCGTCGGTGTGGTCGCCGATTTCAAGCTGGGTGCAGTCGGCGGTAAGACCCGAATGCAGCGCGCTCGACACGCGGGGACCCAGGTCGCGGCCTATGGACGTGGCGCCCATGAAGGCAATGCGCGGCTCCTTCTCCTTGAACAGGTTGATCAGTATGGAGGCGTGGGGCAGCGACGTGTAGGGATACAGACGCTTGTCCTCCACCTTATATACAGTGTCCACTCCGTAGGGGAACAGCTGATTCTCGATATCTTTCAGATTGTCGGCCAACGCGCGGCCCTTGGTGAGCAGCTCAAGGCTCACGTCGGCCACTTTACCGTCCTCATACTCGCAATATACTATGAGGTTGTTCTTGTCTGATGCCATAATATTATCCGATGGTATGATTAGCGATAAGTTCCTGCATCAGGACCTCGATATCCGCATCGGTGTTCTCGACACGGCGGGCATCCTTGGCAGTGAATACTACATTCTCAATGTGCTTTACTTTTGTGGGAGAACC
>OHUP01000463.1_pt1 | contig 13420 bp, 7 predicted proteins | sample 1579221 | NCBI WGS metagenome assembly OHUP01 (sample SAMEA3882555, study PRJEB24775) | human gut metagenome | biome: human-associated habitat; feature: intestine environment; material: feces | place: Netherlands | collected 2009/2010 | reverse complement strand
TTGGTATCGTATGCATACAGGATTTCCTGGAAAAGCTCAGATAATGTCAGTACAAATGTTTTCTGTGTCTGAGAGGAGGCTTCGGCAGCAGAAAGCTCTTCCAATGGAAAAGCCGGAAGAAGCAGTTGATGAGAGAGCAGCGGACGAATCCAGTCTGCTTCACAGGAATCCAGATAGGCACATGAGAGAATTTCTGGAAGAAATACAAGGGCATGGTGAACCGAAGGGGTAGTTCCAATGCTGCAGAGCTGATGCAGTTCGTGACTGTTGATGAAAAGAAAAGTACCTTCGGAAATTGTCCGGGTTTCAGTTTTCAGTGTCAGAGTGAGAGTACCTTTTTCAACCCAGATCCATTCTAATTCTTTATGCCAGTGAAAAGGAACAGAGAGCCCGCCATGCGCATAATCCTGATGATAGATATGGAGCGGAACAGGTTCGGTTCCATGCACGGTAAAATCCCGGATTCCGCCAGAAAGAACAGGGGAACAAGATTCAGGAGAAAAGAGCTCTTTTGAACGTTCTTTTTTCATAAAAGTCAAAATCCTTTCATTAAATACGAAAATCAGGTTAGAAAATATAAGATAATATCATTATACTGCTCTTATAGGAAAAAAGAAAGAGAGGACAGAAAATGAAAAGAGAGTGGTGGCATAGCTTAACCGTATATCAGATTTACACCAGAAGCTTCTGTGACAGCAACGGAGACGGCATCGGCGATTTTGGAGGGATTCTGCAGAAGCTGGACTATCTGCAGGAGCTTGGTGTTGGAGCCATCTGGCTTTCGCCTTTTAACGATTCTCCTAATTACGACAATGGATATGATGTCAGTGACTATTATAAAGTAATGGAAGAAGCGGGCACAATGGAAGAGCTGGAAGAACTGATCGCAGCCTGTGAAAAGCGGGAAATTGTGGTCATGATGGATCTTGTTTTAAATCATAGTTCCCATCTGCACCCATGGTTCCTGGAAGCCAGAAAGGATCGAAACAGTAAATACCATGATTTTTACATCTGGAAGGAAGGAACGAAGGAGCAGCCGCCAGAAGGCGGCGGAGCATTCTTTGGAGGAAGCACCTGGCAATGGGTGCCGGAGGTTCAGGAATATTGTAATGCAGCCGGATCTGAACTGGAAAAATCCGTCGCTTCGGAAAGAGCTGTACCGGATGATCCAGTTCTGGATGGATAAAGGGATCCGTGGTTTCCGGCTGGATGCAATTGACAATATTGTAAAAGATGGACATGGAGGAAATGATACTCATTCAGAGCAGATTCATACATACTTAATGGAAATGAATCAGAATACGTATGGAAAATCAGAACAGATCCTGACAGTGGGGGAAACCGGAGGTGCTACGGTAGAAATGGCACAGCAGTATTCTGATCCGGAAAGCCAGGAGCTCAGTATGATTTTTCAGTTTGAACTGATGGGAATCGACGGCATCCGAAGTGGAAACTGGGATCCGAAACCGTATACGCTGCCGCAACTGAAGCAGCTCTTTGAAAAATGGCAGACGGGACTGGAAGAAAAAGGATGGAACAGCCTGTTCTGGGGAAACCATGATTTTCCGCGTGTCGTATCGCGCTTTGGAAATGACAGGGAACCGTATCGGGAAAAATCAGCAAAAATGTTGGCTGTCCTTCTCCATGGGATGAAAGGAACTCCTTATATTTACCAGGGGGAAGAAATCGGTATGACAAATGTGTCAGGGCTTCGGATCGAGGACTATCAGGATATCGAGTCTGTAAATTTTGCCGAAGACCGTAAAAAAGAAGGCTGGGAGGAAGAAAAAATTCGTACCTATCTTGCACGGAACAGCCGGGACCATGCGCGGACGCCAATGCAGTGGAATGCGGAAAAACACGCCGGATTTACAGCGGGAACACCGTGGATGGCGGAAAATCAGAATTACGCGGAGATCAATGTGGAAAACAGCAGAAAAAATCCGGATTCCCTCTTCTATTTCTATCAAAAACTAATTGCGCTGCGTAGGAAAAATGACACTCTTGTTTATGGGGATTTCCGTCTGATTGAGGAAGAAAATCCGGATATTTTTGCTTATGAGAGAAATCTGGGAGAGAAAAAGCTGATTGTGCTCTGCAATTTCCGGGATACCGCGGCAGAGATGAAAGCCCGATATGATTTGACAAAAGGAACGGTTCTGATTCATAATGATACAGAAAGCCTCACAAAAGAAGTGTGGAAGTTACAGCCGTATGAGGCGTATATGATTGAACTTCTGCAGTAAAAAGACAGAAATGAAAAGCAGCAGAAGAAGAAAACTGCAGGATCAACTGGAAACAGGAGGGAAAAAATGTATCGCGTTCTTCTTGTAGAAGATGAAGAAATTGAACTGGAGACATTGCGGGATTATATTGACTGGAAAAAGAACGGGATTTCCAGGGTATTTACCGCGCGCAATGGCAGAAGGGCACTGGAGTGCCTGGAAGAAAATATGGCAGATATTGTGATTACGGATATTCAGATGCCAGGAATGAGTGGAATTGAACTGGCAGAGACGATCGTACGCCGGGGATATCCATGCAAAATTGTTTTTCTGACAGGATATGATGATTTTTCCTATATCCATTCCGCTTTTCAGGTGAATGCCGTGGATTACCTTTTAAAGCCATTTACGATTGAAGAAGTAGAAGCATGTCTGAAAAAAGTGAGAAGTGAACTGGAGAAAAGTGAGATAGCAGACTGGTCGCGGAAAACGGCGGCGAAGCAGTTGCTGGAAATGGCTTTGCGGGAAAAACAGGAAACAGAGCTTTTACGGAAAAATTTCCGTGGTGTATTTGGAGAAGAACTGGAAGAGTGCAGGTTTGGAATCATAGCGGTTTATGGAAAAACGGAAGAAAACATCTGTAGCCAAATTCAGGAAAAATACAAGGGCATCCGTTACATCAGCAAAACGGAACGGATCAGCATTCTGCTGCTGGCGGGGTATCTGTCGGTGAAAGATACGGCATTTCAGATCTGGAATGATTTGAAAGAAGACGCACCGAGAGCCGTTGGATGGTGCAGTGGAGCATGGACAGCTGACTGCCTGTACGAAAAGGCGGAAAAACTTCGGAACTGTTGTGTTCTGGCATTTCATATGGATCCACCGGAACTTTTCTGTGCAGATGAAAAAGAAACGGAAGAGGAAAAAGCATATCATTTCCGGGAACAGAAGGAGCGGAGAGAAGAAATCTGTCGTCTGGTCAGCAACGGGAAAAAGCAGGAAACGCTGCAGACCATGAAAGATTATTTTCAACAGCTAAAGGGGCTTGCGCCGAAAACATTTGCGGGAGAAGTTTACAATCTCTATATGTATCTATGGAACCGTCTTGTTTTGAGCGATGAACTGCTGGAAAACTGGATGGAAGCAGAAAAAATTTTGAGAGAAAATGAAATTTTTGAAGTAAACAACAGTTATCAGATGCGGGAAAAGATGAAGCAGTATCTGGAACGGATGTTGGCATTTTTTGAAGAACAGAATCAAAATCCAAATTACTATGCCGTTTATCAGGTAAAAACATATCTTCAGGAGCACTGCTCGGAAAGCGCAGATATCGAGAAGCTGGCTACGGAGGTCGGTTTGTCTCCGAATTATCTGAGGAGCCTGTTTAAAGAGGCAACAGGAAAAACGATTTTGGAATACAATACGGAAATGCGTCTGCAGAGGGCGGCGGAACTGTTAAAGAATAAGAAAAATAAAGTACGGGAAGTGAGTCTGGCGGTTGGATATGAAAATGTTTCTTACTTTGGCGTTGTTTTTCAGAAAAGATTTGGAGTGACACCAAATGAATATCGTAAAATGGTATAAAAATCGGAGTTTTCAGTTTAAACTGGTGATCGGCTATCTGGTACTGGCACTGATTCCAATGCTGTGTGTTACCTGGTACAGTTATGGAAAAACAAGGAATGTGCTTCTTACTGAAGCATATCAGAGTGCAGAACAGGAAGCAGAACGAATTGAAAAAAATTTTTCTACGATGGTCGAGCCTTACGAAACAATTCTGGATGTGCTGTATGTGGATCAGATGCTGAGCGGATATTTGTTTCAGGATTACAGCAACGATTCTTATGAAGATATGTTTTACTATATTGATAAGAAGCTCAGCGAAATCTGTCTGATGAATGCAGGAATTTACAAAATCTGTTTTTACAGCAACAATGAAACGCTTCCGCAGGATAATTATTATTTTTATTCCATGCAGGATCTAGATCGGAGGGAACGTGTGCTGACATTTGATGCGATAGGGGAAACGGTATTCTGTGGGACATCTGGAGACGGAAAAGCATTTCATATGAATCGTCTGATGAATTTTTATCCACAGGGCGGGATGAAGGGCGTACTGTCGTTACAGATTGAAAATCAGCAGATACAGCCCCTCCTCGAAACAATAAATTCCACCGATGAAATTTATCTGGTGGATCAAAAAGGATATATTCTGGCTGCTTCCGAACCGGAAATGGCAGGCCTTCCGATCCGGACCAGAATGCCGGAAGAGGATCTGGAGCAGAAAGCGCAGATTGAGTTTGAGCGTGACGGCATTTCAAAAATCGGAAATATCCAGAGCGGAGTTTTCGGAACAAAAATTCTTGTGATTTCGGATAAGGAGACGGTTTTAAAAGACGCAAAAGCTGTTTCAAGAAGGATGATGTTCCTGATCCTCTGCAGCGCGGCTATGGTATTTCTCTGCATTATCTGTTACACAAGATGGATTTCCGCGCGGGTGCAGAAAGTGGTGTATGCAGCAAAACGGATGGGACAGGGAGAATTTGATTACCGTCTGGAAAATATGGGAGAAGACGAGATCGGACAGATCGGGCTGGCGTTTAATCAGCTCAGTGATCAGATTCAGGAGCTAATTCGGGAAAATTACGAAAAGAAAATCCGGATTCAGACGAGCGAACTGAATTTGCTGCAGGAACAGATCAATCCGCACTTTCTTTACAATGCACTTGCGGTTATTTCAGCACTGGCGATGCGGGAAGGTGGAAAACAGACGATGCAGGCGGTCAAAAATTTGTCCAGCTTCTACCGGATTTCCCTGAATAAGGGAAAACAGGTGCTTTCCATCCAGGAAGAAGTGGAACTGCTGCAGAGCTATCTGAAAATCCAGCAGATGCGTTTTCGGGACAGCGTACAGGTGGAGTATGAGATTGCAAGAGAAGTACTGACATATCGAACCATTAAACTTCTTCTGCAGCCGCTGGTTGAAAATGCCATTCACCATGCGAGAAAAGAGGAAGAAGTTCTCCACATTGCGGTCAGAATTCAAAAAGAAGAAAGGGATATGGTATTCCAGGTGACAGATGATGGATGTGGAATCGAGGCGGAAAAACTGATTAAACTGCGAAGTTCTCTGCGGCGCTCAGAGGAAGGATATGGACTGAGAAATGTTGCAAACAGGGTTCGTCTGGCTTATGGAGAGAATTATGGTGTCCGAATAGAAAGCCAGGAAGGATATGGAACGACAGTTTCTGTCAGAATTCCAGTAAACGAATAAAAAATCAACAAAGCAGAAATAACTTCGTATTGTTTGCATAGAAAAGGAAACAGAAACCGGCTGATAAAGGTGATTTTGCCCGTCAGCCGGTTTCTGTTTCGTTAGATATTGACAGAAATCGTAAGAAAACAACAGAATAAAAAAGAGAATTATAAAACTCCGTTAAATCGAGATAGAAATCATAAAAAAGTGAGATTGTTGCAGGACAGACTATCCATTAGAATGGAAACATAGACAGCAAGAGTGTACAAGATGAACAAAAAGAAGAAAGAAGGAGAAGGCATGAAAAAAGAAAACGTGCATGCAAAGCACAAAAAAAGCCTCGCGGAACGGTTCTGGAAACAGAAATATCTGTTTTTACTGCTGATTCCATCGTTGGTATGGGTCATTCTGATCTGCTATGCACCAATGACAGGACTGTATATGTCCTTCATCAACTACACGCCGCAGGGTAGCGGCTATTTTGCGGATATGGCGAATTCGCAGTTTGTCGGTCTTGACTGGTTCAAGTATTTCTTTTCCACAGATTTCACAAAAATCATGAGAAACACACTGGCAACCAGCTTACTGACACTGTTATTCTCATTCCCGCTGCCAATCATTCTGGCGCTTTGCCTGAATGAAGTTCGAAACCAGAAGGCAAAGAAATTTGTACAGACCGCATCTTATATTCCCTATTTTATTTCCTGGGTTATTGCGGCAAACATTTTCCTTACATTCCTTTCTTCAGACGGCGTCATCAACAATCTGTTAAAATTCTTCGGATTAACCGATGAGTCGATTCTGTTTTTCCAGAAAGGACCATATTTCTGGTGGATCATCGCGATCGCAAATGCGTGGAAGGTACTTGGATACAATGCGATTATCTATATGGCGGCAATCTCCGGCATCAGCCAGGATATGTATGAAGCAGCGGATGTGGATGGTGCGACGAGAATGCAGAAGATTCTGCATATCACACTTCCGGCATTAAAGCCGACCATTATGATTCTTCTGATTCTGGCAATCGGAGGTGTTCTGAATACAGGATATGAGCAGCAGCTGTTGATGTCTAATGATGCTATTTTAAATTATTCTGATGTACTTGATACGTATGCATACCGCTATGGTCTGAAAAACGGAATGTATTCTTACGGTACTGCAGTAGGATTCTTTAAATCCGCAGTCTCCTTCATTCTGGTCATCAGTGCAAATGCACTTTCGAAGAAATTCAGTGATGATAATACGGCACTGTTTTAGGAGGAAGGAAAATGAGAGAAAAAGCAATTAAAATCAAAAGAAAACGTTGTGCCAGTGACTGGTTTCTTGATATTTTCAAAGTGGTTTTTCTGGTGTTAGTTACTGTGATCTGTGTGTATCCGTTCTGGAACATTTTTGTGGTATCCATTAACGATGCAACCGATGCACTGCGCGGCGGGCTCTACTTTCTGCCGAGAAAACTGAGTCTGGCAAGTTATAAAGATATTCTGGGACGTGCCACATTTTTGCATGGTATTCTGATCACTGTACTTCGTACTGCAATTGGTACACCGCTGGCGGTCCTTGTCACGACAGCACTTGCCTATGTGCTTTCCAGAAAAGAGCTGCTGTTCCGGAAACAGCTGAACCTGTTCTTTATCTTCACCATGTATTTTGGCGGCGGAATGGTTCCGTATTATATGGTATTAAAGAGCCTTGGAATGCTGAATAATTTCATTGTATTTATTTTCCCGAACCTGGTAAGTGTTTATAATATGATTCTGGTAAAGAATTATATAGAGGGAATGCCGGCAGAGATTTTTGAATCGGCGAAAATTGACGGAGCAAATGATCTGACAGTTTTCTTTAAAATGGTAATTCCATTGTCCAAGCCGATTATTATGACTATTGCACTGTTTGTTGCAATTACACATTGGAATTCTTGGTTCGATGCATATTTGTTTACGAATGCACAGTCTTTAAAAACAATGCAGTCCATTTTGGTTGAAATTCTGAATCAGTATCAGACTTCATCAGCGAACCAGGCGGCAAATCAGGCGTCACAGACCATTACACCGGACAGCATTCGAATGGCTGCTACGATGATTGCGACCATTCCGATTATCATGGTTTATCCGTTTATTCAGAAATATTTTGTTAAAGGAATCATGCTCGGATCTGTAAAGAGCTGATGATAGAAGGAGGAAAAGAAAATGAAGTTTAAAAAAAGTATCGCAATGGCGATGAGTGTCCTGATGGCAGCGGGAATGCTTGCAGGATGCGGATCAAATGGCAGTACATCATCAAGTACTGCATCCGGCAGTGCATCATCTGCATCGGGCGAGGTATCAACAGACGGAGTTACGATTTCTATCTTTGACAAAAACTCCGGAAGCAATACCTTTGATGATCCAGTTGCAAAAGCAATTGAGGAAAAAACAGGTGTCAAAATTCAGGTAGAAAATCCAACCGGAGATCCGCTGGAAAAATTGAACCTGATGCTGACCGGTCAGAATTACCCGGATATCGTCCTGATGGATCGTGGAAATGATATTGTAAACCGTTACATTGAGGCAGGCGCACTGCTTCCGTTGAATGATCTGATCGATGAGTACGGCCCGGATGTAAAAGAGATGTACGGGGAAACCTTAAACAAGAGTCGTTATACCGATGGAAAAAATTACTATCTGAATAACTGGTACGGAGAAGATCCGGATCCGGTAGCCGGTGTTCTGATGCGCTATGATTATCTGTGCGAAATCGTTGGAAAAGACCGCGCAGACAGCGATGAGCCATTTACACAGGAAGAGTATATTGACATTTGCAAGAAATTCAAAGAACTTCATCCGACCATTGACGGAAAAGAGAGTATTGCCATTACCTTTGATGCAGAATCCAAAAACTACGATGGAACATTAAAAGTAATGTATGGTCTGAAAACATATTATCAGGATGGGGACAATCTGGAACATGTTGCCAAAGCACCAAACTTCAAAGAGATGATGTCCTTTGCCAATGAACTGTATACCGAAGGCCTTCTGGACAAAGAGTGGGTTGTCAACAAGAAAAATCAGTGGACGCAGAAACTGTCTGCAGGCAACGTATTCAGTACCTTTGCTTCCTACTGGGATACCGATGCAGCAAATACAGCACTTGCTTCTTCTGTAGGAGAAGATGCAAAATTCTATTCCTATAAAATCCTTGGAAACGGAATCAGCGCAGATGAAACTACTTACTCCGGAAGAAGTACACTTGGCTGGGATGCAATCGCGATCACCAAGAATTGTAAAAATCCGGAAGCAGCTATGAAGATGATCAACTACCTTGCAAGCGAAGAAGGACAGTATCTTCTGATGTGGGGTATTGAGGGAACCAACTGGAATATGGAAGATGGAAAACACGTTCCGAACGATGATCTGATTGAAGGATTCCAGACGGATTTTGACAAAACAAAACTGGATACCGGCGTCCGCAAATGGACCTGGTTTGTAAAGAACGGAAATGGTACAGACGGAACTCCATACGATGTATCACAGTATAAAGTAAAAGAGACCCGGCAGGTGGCTATGAATCACTTTGGTGAGAACGACAGATGGGATACCGCAGAGTTTACAGGCCTTACCCCGGCAGGAAGCACTCCGGATGGCTTGAAATGGCAGAAAATCCAGGATATCTACGATCAGGAATATCCGAAGATTGTGAATGCAGACAGCCACGATGCGGCAATGGAAGAGTACGACAAGATGATTTCCGAAATGAATGACGCAGGACTGGAAGATGTAGAAAAAGTTATCACACAGAATTATCAGGAGCGTATGAAACTCTGGAATGAGTAAGCTAAAGTAAAATAAAAAAATCATACACGGAAAAGAACCGGCAGAAATCGAAATACAGATTTCTATGTCGGTTCTTTTTTATCAGAAGAAGCATTGCGATTTTCAAGGAATCTGGATATAATGAGGAAAACTGGAAAAACAGGGAAATCCAACCGCATGAGACAGGAGGCATCGTACATGGCAGCGAAAGAACAGTTAACCGCAATGGAAATGATCTGGGGATTTATGAGTGGGACGACAGGACATATGGGAAAGACGGACTTTGCGCCGCAGAAGGAAGCGTTCGGGGATTTTGCATCTCCGGAGACATATTTTCCGCGTGTGACGCCGGAGAGTGAGGGAATCTCCTCGGAAAAGCTGACGCAGATGCTTCGTGAGCTCGCCGCCGCCCGCCATACGGACATGCATCATCTGCTGGTCCTGCGGAATGGACATGTCATCTGCGAATGCAATTTCGCCCCATACCGCAGCGGCATCTGGCATGCGACGTATTCTATGTGTAAGAGCATCACTGGCATGGCGGCTGGTTTTCTGATCAGTGAAGGAAAACTTTCCCTGGACGAGAACGTCTATGATATTTTTGAAAAACGAAATGGTCTGTTGCAGAAGATCCTGCGCCCGAATCTGACCGTGGAGCATCTTCTGACGATGAAGAGCGGCGTACAGTTCAATGAGATGGGCGTTGTTTCCGGCAACGACTGGGTGGACAGCTTCTTAAATGCGCCGGTCAAGGGAACGCCGGGCGAAGCGTTTGAGTACAACAGTATGAACACGTATCTGCTGTCTGCAATCATACAGGAGCGCACCGGCATGAAAATGGTAGATTACCTGCGGCCGCGTCTGTTTGAGCCTCTTGGCATCCGGAAAGTCTTCTGGGAGAGCTGCCCGGCAGGGATTACGAAAGGCGGCTGGGGCCTCTTCCTGTGCCCGGAGGACGCGGCCAAGCTCGGGGTGATGTACGTGAACGGCGGAAAATTCGAAGGAAAACAGATCGTCCCGGCGGAATGGGTCGCAGCGTCCACCTCCGTTCATGCGACACCGCCGGAAAAGATGGGAAAATATGGCTATGGTTACCAGGTCTGGATGGAGGAGCGGCCGGGCAGCTTTGCGTTCAATGGCATGCTGGGGCAGAACGTACTCGGTTACCCGGATACCGGCGTGGTGATTGTGACGAATGCGGGCAGCAACGAGCTGTTCCAGACGTGTGAGATGCTCGACATTGTGCGGAAGTATTTCGGCGCGGAATTTGGTGCAGAGCTGAAATCCGGCGAGGCGGAAAGCCCGATGGCATATCAGAAGCTGGTGCAGACCTGCCGTGATCTGGAGGGCGCGAAAGAGACACCGGGAAGAATCCTGCGCGGCGGCTGGAAGCGGAGAACACCTGGGCCGCGGAACAGCGGAACACCGCGTCAGATCGACATGGCGCAGCTTCTGCACGGAAAAGAATATAAAATGGAGGACACGCATGTCGGCATGTTTCCGCTGACGCTGCAGGTCTTCCACAACAACTTTTCCGACGGCATCCGCCGCATCGGTTTCTTCTATGAAAAAGGCCGTTTCTTTGTCGAGCTGACCGAGGGAGAAAAAACACAGCGCATTGAGATCGGTCTTACGGGGTCCAAAGTTGTAGAATGGGTGGAAAACGAGGAATCGTATCTGCTCGGAACGATGGGACAGTTTGCGGAGAATGAAGACGGCGAACTGGTGCTGAAGCTTGAGTTTGCATTTCTGGAAGAGGCCGCAAGACGGAGGGTCAAAATCATTTTCCAGCGTGATTTCGAGCGGATCAGACTGGAGTGGGATGAGACGCCGGGCAAGGATCTGATTATCGAGGGCCTTGAATCCCTCGTGACGGATGTGGCGATCGCACCGCTTCTGCCGTCGCGGTTCCGCGAGCGGAGCCTTGACATGATCCATCTGCTGATGGCACAGACCATTGAGCCAATGGTAGAGGCACACCGTGTGCGGCCGGGGGAAGAAACGGGGACAGAAGAAGCGGCAGCGGAAGCTGAATCGGCCGCGGCAGTGGAAAATGCGGAAAACGCAGAAGAAACGGTGTAAAAACAGAAAAAATCAGAAGAGAAATGTGGATAAAAAAGGGAATGGAGCTGCCGGATGCGCAGTTCCATTCCCTTTTAAAAATACAGATTACAGATTCAAAGCCATATCGCCGGATTTGATCAGGTTTGCCTTGCGGAATACCTCTGAGAAGAACAAGGTGATCACAGCCGGAAGCACGAAGTGGAGCAGAATGATTTTGATGATGACGAGCTTCGGATCATCGTAAGCGATCATCGTCTGATACGTTGTGATCTGTCCGACAAGACCTGCGGAACCCATGCCGCTTCCCGTTGCATTATTCTGCATATTGGCGAGGATTGTGGAGACGGGTCCTAAAATCGCACTCGAGAAGATGACGGGCAGCCAGATCAGCGGATGACGCATGATGTTCGGCACCTGAAGCATCGAGGTTCCAAGACCCTGTGCGACAAGGCCGCCGAATTTGTTTTCCCGATAACTTGCAACCGCGAATCCGACCATGTTGCAGCAGCAGCCGATCGTTGCGGCACCGGCGGCAAGACCGGAAAGATTCAGAATGATGCCGAGTGCAGCGGAGCTGATCGGCAGTGTCAGAACCATACCCATGACGACCGAAACAACGATGCCCATGATGAACGGCCGCTGTTCCGTTGCCCAGTTGATGATGCTTCCAAGGCCTGTCATCATCTGGGAGATCGGCGGTCCGACGAGCAGTCCGACAACGGAACCGGCTCCGATGGTGATGACCGGTGTCACGATGATATCAACCTTGGTCTTGCCGGAAACCAGATGGCCGCAGGTGATGCCTGCGAAAGCTGCGATGAAAGCGCCGAGCGGTTCGCCAGGTCCTGCCAGAACGGCATTTCCGTCCACAAAGAATGTGCCGCCGGTGATCTTGCCGGCATAACCGCCGACCATGGCGGCGACGGCTGCAGAAACCGTGACAAGCGGGCTTTCCCCATATTTCACTGCCACGCCGACACCGATACCGGCACTTGTCAGGGCTGCGGCAGCTTTTCCAAGCAGATAGATCACATTTCCAGTCGAACCGCCGATCAGAAGACCGATCTGCTGAATCATTGTACCGATAATCAGGGTTGCAAAAAGACCCTGCGTCATGCCGCCGAAGCCATCAATGAAGATGTGCGAGGCGACTTTTTTGATTGTTCGCATATGGAATTCCTCCTCATGTATGTGGTGTGTTACTGTATTCACAAGTGACTTGTCAGTCGACTTTTAGTCTATCATAAGATGGGGGCGGGTGCAATCCTTTTCCGGGGGCATAAGTTGACAAAAGAAAGGGGCACGCTTATAATTGAGACAAATTCAGAGCGCTTCCAGAAAACAGCGCAGACAGTAAAAAAGTGATAAAGGAGACGCATGGGAAAACAGAAAAAGAAACAGAAAAAACGCGGCAATCCGCTTTGGACTCTGGTATTTTTAGCGGCACTTGCTGTTTTCTGCTTTTCCGGGTATAAGCTGATCGGCATTTACCTGGATTACAAGACCGGTACGGATGAATACCGGGATCTGCAGCAGTATACGACGGAAATTACAAAAACACCGGAGACACCGGCACCAAAGAAAACAGAGGAGCCGCAGGCGGAATCCGAACCGGCGGAGCCTTCCGAACCGGAGCCGGAACCACTGTCGTATCCGACAGAACCGCCGCTTGCCGTCGATTTTGAATCCTTAAAAGCGATTAACCCGGATGTGAAGGGATGGCTTTATATCGAAGCTCTCGACATCAGTTACCCGGTCGTACAGGGGCCGGACAATGATGCGTATCTTCATACGACGTATGAGGGAACGAGCAACTTTGCAGGTTCCATTTTCCTCGATTACCAGAATCAGGGTGATTTCAGTGATGGAAACACAATCGTTTACGGTCATAATATGAAGAATCTCTCCATGTTCGGAAAATTGAAACAGATGAAGGAGCAGGAAAAATATAGGGACAGCGTCTATTTCTGGATGCTGACGCCGGAATCAAACGATGTGTACCAGATTTTTTCTGCCTTTTATACGGAGGCAGACAGTGATGTCTACACGCTGTATTCCGGCGGGGGTGAAGCGTTTGTACAGTA
>OHUP01000447.1_pt1 | contig 13853 bp, 10 predicted proteins | sample 1579221 | NCBI WGS metagenome assembly OHUP01 (sample SAMEA3882555, study PRJEB24775) | human gut metagenome | biome: human-associated habitat; feature: intestine environment; material: feces | place: Netherlands | collected 2009/2010 | reverse complement strand
CTCATCCCCGCCGCGGATCTGGAAGAACTCACCCACAACCTGCTGGTCTGCGGGGCGGATATTGTAGAGATCAACACCCTCCGCAAGCGCTTTTCCGGCGTAAAGGGCGGCCGTTTTGCCCAGCTGTGTGCCCCGGCCCATGTGGTTTCCATCGTGCTTTCGGATATTCTTGGCGATCCGCTGGATATGATTGCCTCCGGCCCCGCTTACCCGGATAGTTCTACCTGTGCGCAGGCCAAGGAGATCGTGCAGAAATACCATCTGCCCATGACGGATCAGATGCTGACCCTGCTGGAGCAGGAAACGCCCAAAGCGCTGGACAACGTAGAAACCCAGATCACCGGCAGCGTGCGCCAGCTGTGCGCCGCCGCCGCTGCCACCGCCCGCACCCTTGGCTATGAGCCGCTGATTTTGACCGACTGCCTGAGCTGCGAAGCCCGGGAAGCCGGTGTGTTCCTGGCCAACATGGTGCGCTACCAGCGCACCGCGGGCCGCCGTATTGCCCTGATTGCAGGTGGCGAAACAGTGGTGCATCTGACCGGCCACGGTAAAGGCGGCCGCAATCAGGAGCTCGCCCTTGCCGCCGCTCCCGGTATCGCCGGGCTGGATGGCTGCGCGGTGTTCTCCGTTGGCTCTGATGGCACCGACGGCCCCACCGATGCCGCTGGCGGCTATGTGGACGGCGATACCGCCGCCGCTCTGGCAGCAAAGGGCTGGAACGTGTTCGACACTCTGAAAAATAACGATGCCTACCACGCCTTACAGGCGGCAGAGGGGCTGATCATCACAGGAGCCACCGGAACAAACGTCAACGACGTGGCGGTGGCACTGATCACAGGATAAAGAGAGACTGCTGTGCGTAATGTGCCTCCGGTGGGCCGGGATCAGTTCTCGGAAGAGATGTCCTCGCCGAAGTACTTCTCGCTCAGCTCCTTCAGGGTGCCGTCGGCGCGCAGCTCATCGATGGCGTTGTTGACGGCTTCCAGCAGGGTGGCGCTGTTGTCGCCCTTGCGCAGGGGGATGGCAACGTGGGAGGCATCCTCAGTCTGGGCCACGATCTTAAAGTCGGCATCCGGATGGACGTTCAGGTAATCGTAGAAGGAGACATCCGCATTCAGGGTCGCGTCAATGCGTCCGGCAGCCAGCAGCTGGATGGTTTCCTCCAGGGTGTCGATGCCCTGCACGGTAGCACCGTAGCTCTCGGCCAGCTCCATGTAGGTGGAAGCCAGGCTGTTGGCAGTGGTCTTGCCCTTCAGGTCCTCAAAGCTCTTGATGTCCTCGTTGTCCTTGCGCACGGCCAGAGCGGTGTGGATGTAACCGTAGGGGGTGGTGAAATCATAAGTCAGGGCGCGCTCGTCGGTGACCTCTACGCCGTTACAGACCATGTCAAAGCGTCCAGCATCTAGACCGGCGAACAGGCTGTCCCAATCGCTCTCCACATACTCCGGCTCCACGCCCAGCTTTTCGGCAATGGCGCGGGAGACCTCGACATCGTAGCCCACCAGAGTGTCGCTCTCGTCATGGTAGCTCCAGGGCTGCCATGCGCCCTCCAGTGCCACGATCAGCTTGCCACTGGCCTGAATGGCAGCCAGCTGGTCAGCAGCGGAACCGGCAGCAGAGGATGCACCGGCGCTTGCGGCGGTGGAGGTGCTGCTGTTGGAGCAGCCGGACAGGGTCAGAACGCCGGCGGCGGCCATGACACTCATCATCGAAATAAAAGTTCTGCGCTTCATAGTTAAGATCCTTTCATAGAAAAAGCTGTATCAAAAGGACGGCGGGGAGTTTCCTAAGCAAATGTTCCGCTGGGGTGGGACCCTGTTGCCGCAGGCAATAGGGCGGATCTTCCGCAGGAACTCCCGGGTCCGCTCCTCGCGGGGGTGGGCAAAGAATTCGTGGGAAGGGGCCTGCTCCACCACCACGCCGTTCTCCATGAATACCGTCTTGGAGGAGACGTTGCGGGCAAAGCCCATCTCGTGGGTGACCACCAGCATGGTCATGCCCTCTTCGGCCAGCTTCCGCATGACAGAGAGCACCTCACCGGTCAGCTCCGGGTCAAGGGCACTGGTGGGTTCGTCAAAGTAAATGATCTCCGGGTCGGTGGCAAGGGCGCGGGCAATGGCAACGCGCTGCTGCTGTCCGCCGGAAAGCTGGCGGGGATAGTAGTCGGCCCGGTCGGCCAGACCGACCTTTTCCAGCATCCGTCTGCCGATCTCGTCTGCCTGCTCTTTGGGCATCCTGCGGGCAACGATCAGGCCCTCGGTCACATTCTGCAGGGCGGTCTTGTTCCGGAACAGGTTGTAGTTCTGGAACACAAAGGCCGTTTTTTTGCGCAGGCGGGCAATGTCGGCCCGGGAGATCCTGCCAAGATCGAAGGATTCGCCGTCGAACACCAGAGTGCCGCTGTCAGCGGTCTCCAGAAAGTTCAGGCAGCGCAGCAGGGTGGTCTTGCCGGAGCCGGAAGGGCCCAGAATGGCAACAACGTCTCCCTTTTCCACACTCAGGTCCACGCCGTTCAGGACGTGCAGTGCGCTGCGCACCCGGCAGGCAGTGCCGCGCGGGAAAGGCCCGATGTGGAAGCGGGGCTTGTCATCGTAGGTGTAAAATGTCTTGTGGATGTCTTTGATCTCTAACATGGCCATACCGTCCACCCCTTTCTCACTGGAAACCGTGCGCGTTCAGCTGCCGCTCCACCAGCGTCTGCAGCTTGGTGATGATGGTGCAGAACAGCAGGTAGACCACAGCCACCTCGCAGTAGATGGGCAGGAAAATGTAGGTGCGGGCTGCCACACGCTGGCCTGCCATGAACAACTCTGCCACCGTGATGTTGGAGGCCAGAGAGGTGTCCTTGATCATGCTGATGAGGGAGTTGGACAGGGAGGGCACAGCGGTGCGCAGGGCCTGCGGCAGAACGATGCGGCGCATGATCTGCCACCAGGTCATGCCCACGCAGGAACCGGCCTCCAGCTGGCCCTGGGGCACGCTTTCCAGCGCGCCGCGCATGGTCTCGGCGCAGTAGGCACCCTCGTTGAAGGCAAAGGCGATGACCGCCGCCGGAAAGGCGTCCAGCATGATGCCCACGCTGGGCAGACCGTAAAAGATGATGAACAGCTGCACCAGCAGCGGGGTGCCCCGGATGACCCAGATGTAGAACCGGGCGATCTGCCGCAGCACCGGCACATTGGCGTACTGCACCAGCGCCACCGCCACCGCGATGAGCATGGCAAAAAAGAAGGAGAGAAGGGTCAGCGGAATGGTCATGGTCAGGCCTGCCGTCAGGATGCGGGGCAGCGCCTCCACCAGCACGCTGACCGTGCGGTTGGATAAAAGTGCTTCAAACATTGGTTTTTCCTCAAAATAAAAATACGCAGACCGGCAAAGCCTTTGCCGGCTAAAGCAGTATATACCTTAAAGTAGGGTCTAAGTCAAGAGACTGAATCACCAATCCATACAAAACCTACCAGAATACTATAGGCAACCCCGCACAATTCCCGCCTGACGGCTTAAGCACCGTTCCGACGGCTGCGGCACGGCATCTGCGTTGCCAAAATGCTCGATAATACACAAAGTATTATCTGTGCTTTTGGCTTAGCATCTGTCGCACCTCGCTCGCCGTATCGGCACTTAGAATTATGCGGTATTGCCTATAATAGCATGAAATGCCCCGCAGCGCAAACGGTTTGCACAAAACGCGTGATGTGACCGAAAAATTGCATAAACTTGTTAAATATTTGTGCAATGCGGCAGATGCTTGACGCTGTGGGTGCTTTCGTGTACAATGAACATAACAGTGCGCAGCTGCGGGGCAACGGCCCGGCACGGCGCAAATCCACCGGCAGGGGGCTTGCCCTTGACCGGTGCAGACACGGAGGATACGAACGTGAAAAAGTTTAGTATTGGTGTTCTGGGTGCAGGCACCTGGGGCATGGCTCTGGCACGGATGCTGACCGTCAGCGGCAACGATGTGCAGGTGTGGTCGGCTATTGAGGCCGAGGTGGACAACCTTTCCGCCACCCGGGTACACCCCAATCTGCCGGGAATGGTCATCCCGCAGGAACTGCGTTTTACCAAAAGCATAGAGGAAGTGTGCACCGGCAAGGACGTGCTGCTGTTTGCAGTGCCGTCGGTGTTCGTGCGCTCCACGGCAGCCAAGGCGCGGCCTTATATCCGCTCCGGCCAGATCATTGTGGACGTGGCAAAGGGCATTGAGCCTGATACCTTATATACCATGACCGAGATCCTTGCCGACGAGCTGAGCCACGAGAACGGCCCCCGTGCGGTGCGTCTGGTGGCGCTCAGCGGCCCCACCCACGCCGAGGAGGTGGCGCTGGATCTGCCCACCACCATCGTTTCCGCCAGCCCGGATATGGAAGCTGCCGAGGTGGTGCAGGAGGTGTTCAGCAACACCTGTATGCGCGTGTACACCAACACTGATATAAAGGGCGTGGAACTGAGCGGTGCTATGAAGAACGTCATCGCGCTGGGTGTTGGCATCTCCACCGGCCTTGGCTACGGCGATAACGCCCGCGCCGCCCTGATCACCCGCGGCATTGCCGAGATCGCCCGGCTGGGCGTGGCCATGGGCTGCAATGTCCAGACCTTTGCGGGTCTGGCCGGCATCGGCGATCTGATCGTCACCGCCACCAGCATGCACAGCCGCAACAACCGCGCCGGTATCCTGATCGGCAAGGGCGAAAGCCCGGAGCAGGCCGTGAAAGAGGTCGGCATGGTGGTGGAGGGCATCAACGCTCTGCCCGCCGCCATGGAGCTGGCTGAGAAGTACCATGTGGAAATGCCCATTGCCCAGACGGTAAACGCCATCGTCAAGGAGGGCATGAGCGCCAGCGATGCGCTGCGCAACCTGATGTCCCGCGACCGCAAGAGCGAGATGCCGCAGGGCTATGAGAGTGTGTGAGCCTGAATGATTAGAAAGGGACCTCCTGAAATGCCCGCGGGCATTTCAGGAGGTCCCTTTTCTGTTTGGGGGAGCGGCGGGAAGTGCAGCAAAATTATTAAAACTTTTTACAGAAAACAGACACAAAAGGGTAGAAGGTCGGCAAACTTTCTGCTATACTGAAAACGATAGGATTATTGGTCAGTGCAGCCGGAACAGGGCGGCGGGCGCTGGCACTGCAAGAAGGAGGAATGAGAGATGCCCTCTACCTACGCACACCGCCGCTTTGGCGCAAATGTGCTGGACCACCTGCCCGCGCCGCTGCGGGAAAAGCTGGAGGCGCACCGGGAGCTGTACGATATCGGTCTGCATGGGCCGGACCTGCTGTTCTATTACCATGCGGAAAAGTCCACCCCGGTCGCCGCGCTGGGCAATGCCATGCACGATGAGCCGGGCAGAACATTCTTTGACCGGGCGCGGCGGGTGGTGCACGAGGAAGCCGACCGCGAGGCTGCGCTGGCCTACGCGCTGGGCTTTGTGTGCCATTTTGCGCTGGACAGCACCTGCCACCCCTTTGTGGAGCAGTTTACCCGGGAGAGCGGTGTGACCCACTGCGAGATCGAGACGGAGTTCGACAATATGCTGCTGCGCCGGGACGGCTATGACCCGCTGACCTTCTTTACCGCCAGCCATATCCACCCCAGCGCGTCAAACGCCCGGGTCATTGCGCCGTTTTACAGGGATATCTCGGAGCAGACTGCGCTGGAAGCCCTGAAGGGGATGATCATGGTGCATAAGGTGCTGCAGGCTTCGAACCCGGTCAAGCGCTGGGTGGTGCTGACCGGCATGAAGGTGCTGGGCAAGTACGATGGGATGCACGGCCTTGTGGCAAACCCGCAGCCGAACCCGCAGTGCACCGAGAGCAACCGCAAGCTGGATGCGCTGTACGCCAAGGCTTTGCCGCTGGCAGAGCGGCTGATCTTAGAGTATGTGGCAAAGCTGGACACGGACGAGCCGCTGGATGCTGCCTACGACCACACCTTTGGGGAATTTTAAAAAACGCGCCGCCCGGCGGTGCAAGGGGAAAAGGGAAAACACGATGAAAACTGAAAAATTCAAGGTGACACCGCTGGAGCGGGCATGGATCTTATACGATGTGGGCAACTCGGCCTTTGTGCTGATGATTGCCACGCTGGTGCCCATCTTCTTTAATGCGCTGGCCGAAGCCGGCGGCGTGAGCAAGGTGGACTATCTGGCCTACTGGGGCTACGCAAGTTCCATCGTCACGGTGGTCACCGCCATTCTGGGCCCCATTCTGGGCACGCTGGCGGACACCAAGGGTTTTAAAAAGCCCATCTTCATGCTCTGCCTTTTTGTGGGCGTCATCGGCTGCTGTGCCATGGGTCTGGCGGGCACATGGCTGGCCTTTCTGGTCATTTTTATCATTGCCAAGATCGGCTACTCCGGCAGTCTGGTGTTCTACGACTCCATGCTGGGCGATGTGACCACCCCGGAGCGGATGGACATGGTGTCCTCCCGCGGGTACGCGTGGGGCTATATCGGCAGCTGCGTGCCCTTTGTGGTCTGTCTGGCGCTGGTGCTGGGCAGCAGCGCAGTGGGGCTCAGCCAGATGACTGCTTTGTCCATCGCGCTGGTCATTACCGCCGTGTGGTGGCTGGTGGTCACCCTGCCGCTGCTGAAAAAGTACCGCCAGATCAACTATGTGGAGGTGGAGCAGCACGCCATACGCCAGAGCTTTGTGCGCATTGGGCAGACTTTGAAGCACCTGCCGCAGGACAAGCAGGTGTTCTGGTTCCTGCTGGCCTTCTTCTGCTACATCGACGGCGTGTATACCATCATTGATATGGCCACTGCCTACGGCACGGCACTGGGGCTGGATACCACCGGCCTGCTGCTGGCGCTGCTGGTCACTCAGATCGTGGCTTTCCCTTCGGCGCTGATCTTTGGCCGCCTGAGCCAGAAATATGAATCCAAGACCCTGATCCCGGTGTGCATTGCGGCCTATACCGGCATTGCCGTCTTTGCCTTCTTCCTGAAGAGCCAGTGGCAGTTCTGGGTGCTGGCTGTTGTGGTGGGGATGTTCCAGGGCGGTGTGCAGGCGCTGAGCCGCAGCCACTTTGCCAAGATCATCCCGCAGGAAAAATCCGGCGAATACTTTGGCCTGTTCGATATCTGCGGCAAGGGCGCATCCTTCCTTGGCACCATGATCGTCAGCGTGGGCAGCCAGCTGACCGGCAGCGCCAACGTGGGCGTTGGCTCCATTGCCATCCTGTTCGTCATCGGCTTTGTGCTGTTCGGTATTTCTACCCGGACGGAAGAGACGAAGCGGGTCTGAGCCTTCGCGGTGAAACGCTCTTTATAACGGTACAAAGGACTGCTGCACGGCATCTGGTGCAGCGGTCCTTTTTTGCTGCAGGCGGCACAAAACAGAAGCTTTTTCGGAAAAAATAAAAACAGGTGATTGATTTTCACCTTTGACTTGCTTATAATTGAAGAAAAATCATCTGCTGCACGGCGGCGGCAGAGAGAATGCGGGGTGCAAACATTGAAACACAAAGGAATTGCGGTGCTGCTGACGGGAATTATGCTGGCGGCGCTGCTGCTGGCGGGCTGCACGTCTGCCGACACTGCCCGGCGGATGCGCATGGGCGTAGCCGGAGAGGGCGGCGTATACCACGCCTTTGGCGAGGGCTTTGCGGCGCTGGAAAATGACAGCGGGAATGGCGCTGTGGAACTGAAGAATACCGCCGGGTCTGCGGCAAACCTGCGTCTGCTGATGGGGGATTACCTGCAGTTGGCGGTGGCACAGGCAGACCTTGTGCAGGATGCCTACGAGCAGAGCGGCATTTTTCAGGATGAGGAGATGGAAAACAAATTCTGCGCGGTCGCTGCACTGTATACTGAGGCCTGTCAGGTGATCGTGCGGGCGGATTCTGATATCCAGTCCGTAGAAGAATTGCAGGGTAAAACGGTGAGTATCGGTGCAGAGGAGTCCGGTTCAGAGCAGAACGCATGGCAGATCCTGTCTGCCTACGGTCTGAACGAAAAACTGGTAGAGACCATCAACCTGAATTACGAGGATGCCGCTGCGCAGCTGAAAGCTGGCAGGATCGATGCCATGTTCATCACGGCCGGTGCGCCCAGTGCGGTGGTGACCGCGCTGGCGGAGGACTGCGGCATCCGGCTGCTGTGTGTGGACGGTGCGGCTGCAAAGCGTCTGCAGGACAGCTGCAGCAGCTACAGCGTGTGCACCATTCCGGCGGGCACTTACCCCGGACAGGAAGAGGAAGTGCAGACGGTAGGCGTAAAAGCGGTGCTGCTGGCCAGCGCGGCGCTGCCGGAAAAGCAGGTGGAGCAGCTGACAAAGCTGTTGTTCGACGGGCGCGAAAACCTGAGCACGCAGCTGGGTATCCGGCTGGACACCGAAGCCGAAGCGACCGAGGGCGTGGGCATCCCGTTCCACAAGGGAGCTGCCGCCTACTATAAGACGGCAGACATCACGGTGGCATCCTGAATGCTGCCGGGAAACAGAGGGAAAGAAAGACGATATGAAGATAGAACTGGATATGTATCAGACACTGGCACTTTCGGTGCTGGTGCTGCTGCTGGGCAAATTTTTGCGGGAGCGGGTGCGGGTGCTGGAAAAATTCTGCATCCCGGCTCCGGTCATCGGCGGCGTGCTGTTCGCCATTTTTACCTGTGCGTGCTACGTTACCGGCGTGGCAGAGTTCGCCTTTGACGACATCCTCAAGGAGGTCTGCATGGTGATGTTCTTCACCTCAGTAGGCTTTCAGGCAAACCTGAAGGTGCTGAAAAGCGGCGGCAGGGCGATGATCGTATTTCTGGGCGTGGTCATTGTGCTGATCGTCAGCCAGAACTTTATTGCAGTGGGGCTGGCAAGCCTGCTGCAGGTGGACCCGCTGGTGGGGCTGTGCACCGGCTCCATTCCCATGGTGGGCGGCCACGGCACGGCGGGTGCCTTCGGCCCGGTGCTGGAGGATTTTGGCATCCGGGGCGCAACCACCCTGTGCACCGCCGCCGCCACCTATGGACTGATCGCGGGCAGCATGATGGGCGGTCCTATCGGCAAAATGCTTATTGAGCGGCACCATCTGCTGGACACTGCGGTGACAGAGGATGACAGCCTGCTGGTGGAGGAGGAGATCAAGCACGAGCGGCACAGTATGTACCCTGCGGCCAGCTTTCAGCTGATCCTTGCCATGGGCATCGGCACAGTGCTTTCCAAGCTGCTGTCCCTGACCGGCATGACCTTCCCCATCTATATCGGTGCTATGATCGCGGCGGCCATCATCCGCAACGTGGGCGAGTACGGCGGCGGCTACACCGTATATATGGGCGAGATCAACGATATCGGCGGTATCTGCCTGTCGCTGTTCTTAGGCATGGCAATGATCACCCTGAAGATCTGGCAGCTGGCAGAGCTGGCGCTGCCGCTGGTTATCCTGCTGGCAGGGCAGACGCTGTTCATGATCGTGTATGTCATTGTGGTGGCGTATAACGTGATGGGAAGGGACTACGATGCGGCGGTCATCGTTTCGGGTCTGTGCGGCTTCGGCATGGGTGCTACTCCCAATGCCATGGCCAATATGCAGGCTGTGTGCGACAGATATGCACCTTCCGTCAAGGCATATCTGCTGATCCCGCTGGTGGGCAGCCTGTTTGCGGACTTCCTGAACAGTCTGGTCATTACGGTATTTATCAACTTTATCTGAGACGTCCGGTGTGCGCACGGAGGGAGAAAATCCTCCGTGCCGGAAAGGAGAAAAGGCTATGGCCATCCATCAGCGGCTGAAAAACTGGTTCCGGCAGAAGAGCCGGAGCAGAAAGAACGGACAGGAAGAAACGGTGGCGGTGCCGGAGGTGCACACCGGCAAGGTGCGGCACGAAGCGGCGGACAGCACCCCGGAGGCAGACTGTCCCATCCATTACGACAATGTAGCCATCCCGGAGATCCATATTCATCCGCGGAAAAAATAAGGATACAAGAGCGCACAACAGCCGGGCCTGCGGGTCAGGCTGTTGTGCTTTTTTGCGCTTTCTCCTCCCCAACAAAAACACCCCCTGCAGTCTGTACGGGCAGACCGCAGGGGGTGCTTGGCTTTTTTAGACGCTCAGGGAATTAAAGGCACACGTACTTGAGGATGAACAGCACGGTGAGCACATACATCAGCGGGCTGATCTTCTTCTCCTTGGCCTTGCCGGTGACCACGTTGATGATGGTCCAGGAGATGATGCCGATGGCGATACCCTCGGAGATGCTGTAAGCAGTGGGCATTGCCAGAATGGTCAGGAAGGCGGGGATGCCCTCGCTGGGATCGTTGAAGTCGATCTTGACGGCAGAGCCCATCATGTAGAAGCCCACGATGATCAGAGCCGGAGCGGTAGCAAAGCTGGGGATGGTGAGGAACAGCGGGCTGAAGATGGTAGCCAGCAGGAACAGCACGCCGGTGGTCATAGCGGTCAGACCGGTGCGGCCGCCCTCGGTAACGCCGGAGGCGCTTTCCACGAAGGTGGTGGTGGTGGAAGTGCCCAGCACAGCGCCCACGCAGGTGCCGATGGAGTCCGCCATCAGTGCGCCCTTGATGTGGGGCAGACGGCCGTCCTCGTCCAGCATATCAGCCTTGGAGGCCACGCCGATCAGAGTACCCAGCGTGTCGAACAGATCCACGAACAGGAAGGAGAACATGACTGCGAAGAAGTTCAGCAGGCCGACACCGGAGAAGTCGGTCTTGAACACCTGACCAAAGGTCTCGCCCAGTGCGGAAAAGTCGAAGCTGACAAAGGCGGTGGGGATGACGGAGTACATACCGGCTTCCACATCGGGGACGTAGATGCCGGTCAGCTCACACACGATGCCCAGCAGCCAGGTGATCAGGATACCGTACAGAATGCCGCCCTTGACCTTTTTGACCAGCAGGATGGCGGTGATGACCACGCCCAGCAGAGCCAGAATAGCGCCCACGCCCACGCTGTGGAAGGTTGCGCCCTTGAAGTGCTGGTAGGTGACCAGCGTAGAATCGCTGTTGACGATCAGCTTGGCGTTCTGCAGGCCGACAAAGGCCACGAACAGGCCGATACCCACGCTGACGGCGCTCTTCAGGGTCATGGGAATGGCGTTGAAGATGCCCTCGCGTACATTGGTCAGGGACAGTGCGATGAAGATGACGCCCTCAACAAAGACTGCCATCAGCGCCAGCTGCCAGCTGTAGCCCATGGTCAGCACGACCGTGTAGGCAAAGTAGGCGTTCAGGCCCATGCCGGGAGCCAGTGCAAAGGGGTAGTTGGCCAGCACAGCCATCAGTGCGGTGGCAATGAAGGATGCCAGCGCGGTGGCGATCAGCACAGCCTTGGAATCCATGCCCGCTGCGGACAGGATGTTGGGGTTGACGGCAAGGATGTAAGCCATGGTCATGAAGGTAGTGATACCGGCCATGATCTCGGTCTTTACATCGGTGTGGTTTTCTTTCAGGTGAAAGAACTTTTCTAACATGAGAAACCTCCTGCTTCCAATAAAACACTCCGCCGGTTGCGGACGGCGGAGAAAGAACAGCTCCCATTCTATCAGCTGAAAACGTTTTTGTCCACACCAGAAACACACAAATTTCGCAATTTGTTCAAATTTTCTTAAATGAGTATGACTTATCTTACAAAAAATCTGGCTTTTTTTAGTGATTTGGACGGAATGCAGGCGATATGTGCAGAAAAAATGTGTGAGGGAAAAAAGTAGTTCCGAAACACCCTGCGGGTGTTTCGGAACTACAAATAAAATATTTTTTACAAATTACCGGCGCTTACAGCGTTTCTACCCGGTCGAACAGATCCTTTGCGGCTTCCACGGCGTCCTTGCTGCCAAAGGCGACCCGCACGCCGCCGGAAAGTACGTCAGACAGGGCAGCGGCCTGCGCTTTGAGCAGGGCGGCGTCCACGCTGCACAGCGCCTTGCGGTCGGCGGCGCGCATCTCGTCCGTGATGCCGCAGAAGTACCGGTGATCTAGTTCCCGCGCAGCGGCACGCGCCTTGCGGGGCGTGTCCAGCTTGGCGGCGGTGCCTACGATGAACTCGTCCAGATCCCGGGCGGTGTAGTCCCGGGCGGCAAGGGCGGCGGGGGCGGCGGCAAAGGTATCGTAGCTTTCCCGCAGGTGGGGGTCCCGGTAGGTGTACAAAAACTCAATGCCGTCTGCACAGAGCATTCCGGTGCCGTAGGCACCGCCCACCTCCCGGATGGTGTGCCACAGGTACTCGTAGCTCATCACCCGCGCCAGCACCCGGCGGCGGCTGTCCCGGGGCATGGGCCAAGCCAGCACATCGTAGTTCACGCCGCCGTCAATGATAAAGGCTTCGTTCACCGGGGGCGTCAGGGGCTGGGTGTAGGGCTGCGCCGAGGTGCGCCGGGCAGCGGCAAAGCGGCTTTCCGGCAGCAGGGTGCGCAGCTTTTCCAGTGCGTCCTCGGTGCCGTGCAGGCTGACGGTCAGGGCAGCGTTTTGCAGCACCCGGTTGCGCACAGCATCCAGCTTTGCGCCCAGTGTCGCCCAGTCGGCCTTTTCCAGCAGACCGCACAGGAAGTGATAATAGCTCACGCCGGTGCAGGCTTCGTCCGCAGCGCCCTCTACATAATAATGGGCGCGGGCGCGGGTGGAAGCGAACTCGTTGCCCTGCTGGATGAACAGCTGCTCCATGCGCAGCTTCAGCTGACTGACCACCCGGGCATAGGCGGCTTCGGCGGCAGCGCCGGTAAGGACGGTGTCGTACAGCCACTCGCCGCCGATCTCCACCGCCTTTTCCAGGCTGCGCTCCAGCAGGCTCAGGCAGAGGGAAAGCTTCGCATGGCAGGGACTGCCCTCCTGCCGCCCGGTCCAGAGATCCAGCTGGGCGCGGCTGTCGCCCAGCCATGTGCTGCGCAGGGTGTTCAGCTGCTGGGCGGTGTGGGCGGGGGTGTCCAGCTCGTCCAGCACATCGGTGAGCAGGTTCAGGTATTGCAGCTCCTCCGGGGTGACAGTGCCAAGATCATAGTAGAAATTCAGGTACAGGCTGCCGGCAGAGGGGTGGCGCAGCAGGGTGGCACCGGCCAGCTGCTCGGCGCTGCCCTGCGGGGCGGTATCGCCCGCGCCAAGGTCGGCGGCGGTGAGGGGGTGCTCCAGCACCAGCTTGCCATCGGTGCGCGCCGGGGCGGCGGCATCCTCCGTTTTGGGTGCGGTGGGAATTTGCAGCACCTGCACCGGGGCGGGGGCAAACAGCTCCCGCAGCAGGGTGTCGAACCAGCCCTCTTCCAGCTTACTGCGCAGGGCGGCGAAGAGCTTGTCGGTGTGCAGCAGCAGGGCAGCATCGCCGGTATGCAGCCAGCCGGTGGCGGCGTTGATGGCGTCCAGCACGCCGTCCGGCAGACTGCCCGGGCGCTCCAGCGAGGCAAACTCGGCCTCGTTCAAAGCCGCCAGCAGCAGCTCGTGAGGAATGCCGGTCTTTAGCAGCTCGTCCACAGCCTTGCGTACAGCGGGGGCAAATTTGCGGGCAGAATCCACCGTAGCGCCGCGCAGCAACAGCTCCAAGGTGGGTTGCAGGGTACTGTCGTCAAAGCCGATGTCGATATCTGCGCCCAGCTGCTCGGCCAGCAGCGCGGCCTTGAGGGGGGAGCTGTTGGTGCTCAGCAGCGCACCCAGCAAAATCTCCACACCCAGCTGCCGCTCACGGTCGGTAAATGCGCCGGTGTACCATGCCAGTGCGCACTGCACCTCGTCCGGCTTGGGCTGGTCGGTGTAGTAGGGCAGCTCCACGAATGCGCCGGGCTGCTCGTCCTGCATGGTCAGGCGGGGACGGGCAGCGGCCTTGGGCATCTTGGACAGGTAGTCCTGATCCAGCCGTGCCAGCTTGTCGGCCATATCCATCTTGCCGTACAGGGTGATGCAGCAGTTGTCGGCGCTGTAAT
>OHUP01000433.1_pt1 | contig 14401 bp, 10 predicted proteins | sample 1579221 | NCBI WGS metagenome assembly OHUP01 (sample SAMEA3882555, study PRJEB24775) | human gut metagenome | biome: human-associated habitat; feature: intestine environment; material: feces | place: Netherlands | collected 2009/2010 | reverse complement strand
GTAAAATCTGCCGGAATTGCAGTAATTGCATATTCTTTCCCACCAAAAGGTTCAATTTCATATCCAAACATCGAGAGCTGCGCTTCATAAGTTTCCAGTGCCTGCACCTCATCCTGATTCAATGTCAGGATGATTGGCGGACTGATTGTCTGCGATGTAAATGTTTTCTCTGAAATCTTTTTCATCGTGCGCTCGTAAAGTACTTTTTCATGTGCGGCATGCTGGTCGATGATAAAGAGTTTATCCTCGTATTCAATCAGCCAGTAGGTATCGAATAACTGACCGATGATTTTATGTTTTTTTCTTGCATCTTTCGTCAGAAAATGAGAGTCAAGCTGTTCTAAATTCTGCTGCTCATAGATTGGAGCGGTTTCCTGCGGTGTAGATTCTATGTCATGTATTTCTGATACGATTTCTTTAAAATTATTTTCTAATGTAGGTTGTTCAGAATTTATCTCTGCTATTGGCTCTTTGGAAGTATTTGTTTCCGCTTCTGCTGCAAGCGGCTTTGCAAATAAATTTTCTTCCTGCACAGTCAATGGACTTGCACTGGTCTGTTTCATTTTTTCAAAGAAAGCATCCTGACCGCGCCGCCTGATCTCAAAAGGCTCCGGTGTATGTTTTGGAACTGGTGGAATCATTTCTTTCTTTTCTTCTGTCACCGGAACTTCCGGGATAAAATCCCGATGAGAGATTGTATTTCGGATAATCTCAAATAAAGAACGATAAATTTCCTCATTCTGACTGAACCGCAATTCCATCTTAGTCGGATGTACATTGACATCTAAAAGTTCCGAGTTCATCTCAAAGTAAAGCACACAGAACGGATACTGGTGCTGCATCATAAAACCTTTGTATGCCTCCTCAATGGATTTGGCGATCAGTGCACTTTTGATGTAGCGGCCGTTGATAAAATAATTCTCATAGTTACGGTTTCCTCTGGAAATTATTGGTTTTCCAATAAAACCACGAAGCTTAAACAGTTCGGTCTCATGTTCTACTTTCAGAACCGCGGCCGTAATATCTCTTCCATAAATATGGTAAATGAGGTCTTTTTCATTTCCATTTCCTGATGTGTGTAGTTTTGTCTGACCATTGTTAATAAATTTAAAGGAGACATCCGGGTGGGACAAGGCCATGCGTTCCATCAGGTCACTGATATATCCAGCCTCTGTCTGGGCGGTCTTTAGGAATTTTCTTCTGGCTGGAACATTGTAAAAAAGGTTCCTTACGATAAAAGTCGTTCCTTCCGGCGCCCCGATCTCCTCGTTTTCAACTTCTTTGGAACCTTCGATCACATATCTGGTTCCTGTCAGTTCCTCGTAAGTCTTTGTGATCAGCTCGACCTGCGCAACTGCTGCTATACTTGAAAGTGCCTCACCGCGGAAGCCAAGGGAATGAATACTGAGCAGATCTTCCACACTTCGGATTTTACTGGTAGAATGGCGCAGAAAAGCAATCGGAACCTGCTTCTTCTCGATGCCGCACCCATTGTCTGTAATACGGATAAAAGAGATACCGCCTTCTTTGATTTCGACGGTCACTGCAGTCGCTTTCGCGTCAATCGCATTTTCAACTAATTCCTTTACAACAGAAGAAGGACGCTCTACCACTTCGCCCGCTGCGATTTTATCGATTGTCTCCTGATTCAGTAACATGATTTCCGGCATTTTCAGACACTCCCTTTCTTTCCATCAAAAAACTGCTCTTTACCAGCGGTTTTTGATCTTATTCTGCAATTCGTATAATTTGTTCAAAGCATCGATTGGCGTCATATTGCTCAGATCGACATTCTTCAATTCCTCTAAAATATCATCATCTTTTACCGTGTCAAATAAAGACATCTGTGCAAGATCCACTTCGTCTAATTTTTCTTTTTTCTTTTTCGTTCCGGTCTCGACGGCCAGATTTTTTGTGACAGCGGTGATGTCATTCGCACTTAATTCTTCCACGATCTGTTTTGCACGCTCAATGACGGAATCCGGCACACCTGCCAGTTTTGCCACCTGGATACCATAACTCTTGTCGGCGCCGCCCCGGACGATTTTGCGTAAGAACACGATATCATCGCCCTTTTCTTTGACCGCGATACAGTAATTGTGGACGTTGTTTAACTTTCCTTCCAGCTCAGTCAGCTCGTGATAATGTGTCGCAAACAGTGTCTTGGCTCCGAGCAGCTTCGGATTGCTGATGTGCTCAACTACCGCCCATGCGATGCTCAGGCCATCAAATGTGCTTGTGCCCCGTCCGATCTCATCTAAGACGAGCAGCGAGTTACTGGTGGCGTTGCGCAGGATGTTTGCAACTTCATTCATCTCTACCATAAACGTACTCTGTCCGCTTGCAAGATCATCGGACGCTCCAACCCTTGTAAAAATACGGTCAACAATTCCGATTTTTGCAGAAGATGCCGGAACAAAGCTTCCGATCTGTGCCATCAGCACTATGATCGCCGTCTGACGCATGTAAGTGGACTTACCTGCCATGTTCGGTCCTGTGATGATGGAAATGCGGTTGTTGCCGTTGTCTAAATATGTATCATTTGCGATAAACATATCGTTGTTCATCATCTTTTCAACAACCGGATGTCTGCCGCCTTTGATATCAATCACGCCATCGGTATTTAAGGATGGACGGACATAATTGTTCTTGTCAGCGACATATGCAAGGGAACAAAGGGCGTCTAATTCTGCAATGTATCCAGCCATCTTTTGTACACGGACAAGGGCTGCGGCAAGTTTTTCTCTTAATTCCACATAGCAGTCGTATTCGAGCGCATATAGCTTATCCTCTGCGCCAAGAATCTTGCCAGAAAGAGTATTTAATTCATCTGTCGTAAAACGTTCGGCGTTTACCAGCGTCTGTTTGCGGATGAAATAATCTGGAACTAAGGATTTGAATGAATTTGTCACCTCAAAATAATAGTCAAAGACCTTGTTATATTTGATTTTCAGACCTTTAATTCCTGTTTTTTCCCGTTCTTTTGACTCCAGATCCGCCAGCCATGTCTTACATTCGGTTTTTGCCAGACGCAGCTCGTCAATCTCGTCGCGGTATCCCTGTTTGAAGATACCACCTTCCTTGATAGAAACCGGAGGTTCTTCCACGATTGCCTGTTCGAGCAGATCATACAGATCTTCCAGACTATCGTAATCCTCGTAAATTTCATTGATACGTTCACAAGGAAGCTCACGGAGCAGATTATAAATATCCGGCAGATATTGAATGGATGTCTTGAAAGCGAGTAAATCCCTTGGATTGGCAGTCTTCAGTGCGATTCGTGTCAGCAGACGCTCCAGATCGTAAATCGTATTCAAATATTCGCGCAGTTCTTCCCGAACGATCAGCTCTTTGTTGATCGCTTCGATTGCATCCAGACGTTTTTCAATCGCATCCTTATATAAGAGTGGCTGTTCGACAAATTCACGCAGTTTTCTAGCACCCATTGCAGTTTTTGTCTTATCGAGTACCCAAAGCAGAGAACCACGCTTCTGCTTATCCCGCAAGGTTTCAGTAAGTTCCAGATTCCGTCTGGTTGCGGAATCCAAAATCATAAAGGAATCCACAGAATACGTCTCGATATGGTTGATATGTGACAGGGAACTCATCTGTGTTTCATGCAGATACTGCATCAATGCACCACAGGAAGCAACACAAGCCGGGCTGTCCTTTAACCCGAGTCCCTCGATACTGTTGATGTGAAACTGACGCTTTAATGTTTCTTCGTCTGTTTCTAAGTTAAAATAATAGTCCGGTGCTTCGGTATGAGATACCTGCAACCGCTCACATACGGCGTGAATCTCTTCTACCTGTTCTACGCCAGCCTGATATAATACCTCGGATGGCTGGAATTTATTGATCTCATCAACGACCTTTTCTGCCTGTTGTATCTGGCAGGTCTTAAATACACCAGTTGACAGATCCGTAACGGAGATACCATAGTTTTTCCCAACATAGGAAATACACATCAGGTAATTGTTCTTGGACTCTTCCAGACTTTCGGAAGACAAATTGGTCCCCGGTGTTACAATCCGTATGACCTCACGCTTTACAAGTCCTTTGGCAAGCTTGGGATCTTCGACCTGCTCGCCGATTGCTACCTTGTAGCCTTTTTTTACAAGCTGATTGATATAAGTATCTGCTGCATGAAATGGAATCCCACACATCGGTGCCCGCTCTTCCATACCGCAGTCTTTTCCGGTTAGTGTAATTTCAAGTTCCTTGGATGCTAAGATTGCATCATCAAAGAACATCTCATAGAAATCACCGAGACGGTAAAATAAAATACAGTCTTTATATTTTTCTTTAGTTGCAACATATTGCTCCATCATAGGAGATAGCTTTGCCACGCCAATCACCCAATCCTTTCACCCATGAAGTAAAATCCCTTACAGTCTGTCAGCTTTACATCGACAGTCGTTCCGATCATATCGGCAGTTCCCGGAAAATGTACCGTTACATTCTCTTCGGTTCGTCCGGTTACAAGTGATGCATCGTGATGATTTACTTCCTCCACAAGCACAGGCTTTACCTGATCAGCAAACCGCTTGATCTGTGCATTCGAAATCTCGTTGACTAATGTCAGAAGACGGTTAAAACGTTCCTTGATGACATCTTCCGGCACCTGATTATCCATTGTTGCAGCCGGTGTTCCGGTGCGCTTGGAGTAGATAAATGTAAACGCCTGATCATATTTTACTTTACGGATAATATCCAGTGTATCCTCGAAATCTTCTTCTGTCTCACCCGGAAATCCGACGATGATATCGGTTGTCAGGGAGATGTTCGGCATCTTGGCACGAATCCGGTCAACTAACGCAAGGTACTGTTCCTTCGTATAGCGACGGTTCATGCGTGTTAATATGTTAGTGGAACCTGATTGTACAGGCAGATGCAGATGCTTGCAGATCTTCGGCTCTTCTGCCATTACCTCAATCAGCTCATCTGACAGATCTTTCGGATGACTGGTCATGAAGCGTACACGCTCGATGCCGTCAATTTTGCACACTTCCGTAAGCAGCTGTGGAAATGTTACACGATCTTTCTCGTCCACTTCAACAATCTTTCCGTCCTTGTATTCATAGATATTGCCATAGGAATTTACATTCTGACCAAGCAACATAACTTCGGAAATTCCCTGCTTGGCAAGTGCTTCTACTTCTGCCAGAATCTCTTCTTTCTTGCGGCTCTGTTCACGTCCGCGTACATATGGCACGATACAGTACGTACAGAAATTGTTGCATCCATACATGATATTGACGCCGGACTTAAATGTATATTTCCGCTTTCTAGGAAGCTGTTCGACGGTCTGTTTTGTCTCATCTAAGACTTCGATTGTCTGCTTGCCTGTCTCTAAATAGCTGTAAATAAGCTCTGCTAATTTGTAGATGTTATGTGTGCCGAAGATAATATTTACGAATTTATACTTCTGTTTCAATGTCTCAATGACATGTGGCTCCTGCATCATGCAGCCACACAGACACACGATCATGTCTTTGTTTTTGTTCTTTAATGTCTTGACGTGGCCGAGATGTCCGTATAATTTCTGATTCGCATTCTCGCGAATCGTACATGTATTAAAGATTACAAAGTCAGCTGCCTCGTCGTCCACTTCTTCATATCCGATCTCATCCATGATGCCTTTGAGCTTCTCTGAGTCGTGGGAATTCATCTGACATCCAAAGGTCTGGATGTTGTAGGTAAGTGGTCGATTCAATGCTGCCTTTTTCTCAAGTACAAGTGTTTTGCACTGGTTCATGAAATAGTATTGTCTATCCGGCTCCATAGTTGGAATTGACACGCTGTTCATTTGTATTTCCTCTTTCTTATATAATTTGTGGGTGTATGTATTCCAATCCCACAATTAAATTATTATATAAGAAATCGGTTTAACTTTCAACCGATATGGCAGGAAATTTGTTGAAAAAAGCCGGAAGGTTTTACGTTCCGGCTTCAAATAAGGTATGGTATGGAATTTATTTATAATGGGGCTGCGTAGTAAGGAATTACCAGCTTGGCTCCACGATAAATCGTATCATCGGTCAGGTTGTTAATAAACTTGACTTCATCGATGTATTCCTGATAACTGTTATATTCTTCGGAATAATGCTCTTCTGCAATTGTCCAGAGTGTTTCGTCTTCATCAATCGTGATGCAGGCATAATATTTCTGATTGGATGTTGCTGCTTCCGGGTTCTGCTTTTTGTTGTTGACACCAAATATTATACAAATGATAAGTACAAGACTAAGTCCAAAAATTAATTTATGTTTCATATCTGTTTCCTCCCTGTTGCTGTTTCATCTGATGAACATCTGTTCGATGATTGAATTATACAGAACATCTGTTCTTTTGTCAATACTTTTTTCGAATAAATGTTCGACTTTTATCTAGGAAGGTAGTTGAACAGACTTATTGTAAAAAACGCGCAGTTTGTACTGCGCGTTTTTGTATTCATTAGTTATATTATTTGAATTCAGATAAAGTTGGAATATCGGAAAGAACACTGGTGTATTCTTTTCCTTCGGTATCCGGTTCCGCATCCATGTTGTTTTCTGGTGGTTGATAATGTAATGTATATCCAATAACTAGATCATCAAACCCTTTTTCTTCATAGAATGTATATACATCCTGCAAAGCGCAAAGGCATGCGTTAAGTTCTGTCTCGTTTGTATATTCAGCAACGATTTCGGCATTTGTCAGATGCGTTTGGTCGCTTTCTGTTATTTCATAAGATAAAATATCAGTTGGAAGCTTATCTGCATACGCGGCAAATACACAGTCGTCATAATCATCCAACAGCATATTGGCTACGCTTTCCACGCCATAGAAGGTGTTATCCAATACATGGAATGTAATGTTGTTTTTCTTATCTTTCACAGTCCATAAAATATCCGTGTATCCATCCTCATCTTTATATTCATGGGGGATTATATACACAGTAACTCTTCTTATGGATAACGTTTCTTTGGCATATGATTTGATATCGTCCGCGGTATACTCTTTTGTGCAGCCGGTTATGCCCACAACTATAAAAAGCAGAAAACACAAAGTCAGAATATATCGTACAAATTTTAAATGCCGTACATTTTTAATTTCGATTATCTGCTTTGTTCTTAAGATCTTCATATTGCTGCTCCTTCATCTGCTGCACTTCACGTTCCCTCTGTTTCTTCCCGATCTGTAAAGGGATTTGTGCAAGAATCAGGATAATCGTGCAGCCAATGACCATACGCAAAAAGCCTTTTCCGAGTTCTTTTATTGTACTATCCTGTCCCTCATATTGTAGTTCCTGAATATCAAGTACCTTGCCGTAAGTCTTCTTATCACAGCAAGGACAATAAAATTTCTTTGCATAATGGCTGTACTTTTGCGTATTTACAAAAGCACCGTTTGATATATGGGTACGACTGCTCTTCTTATATTTTATCATAGCCGGGCGTGTTGCCTCTTTTCCGGTTACTTCATATATCGTTCCGCATTTTTCACATTGTACCTGTACGGTAAGCCCCGCAGCTTTTGCTTTGCGGACATTATGAAGCGTGATGATGAAATTCACAACAAGCCACAGAAATAAGCATCCTCCCATGGCAATAAGCGCTATTGTCTCCAAATCCATATTACAATTTCTCCCAATCCTTTACTACCTTTACTATATATAACACTTCACAACCCGGCAAAAGGTTGCATGTAGTACGAAAATAAATTCTTAATCTGCGAGTTTCTCTAACTGCCGCATCCAGATCTGCACGGATGCGTCGCTTGGCATACGCCAGTCGCCACGTGGGGATAAGCATACACTACCGACCTTCACGCCATCCGGCATACAGCTCCGCTTAAACTGCTGGGCGAAGAAACGGCGATAGAACATTTTCATCCATTTTAAGATGGTTGCAGCATCATAGGTTCCTGCAAATGCACGTTTTGCCAGATAGAAGATCTTCTCCGGGCTGTATCCAAAACGCATGACATAGTACAGGAAGAAATCATGCAGCTCGTAAGGGCCAACCGAATCTTCGGTCTTTTGCACGATGTTGCCGTGTTCATCCGGTGGAAGAAGCTCCGGACTGATTGGGGTATCGATGATATCCTTCAGGACTTCCGTGCTGTCCGGGAAGATGTTACATTCGATCACGCTGGCAATCATCCATTTGACAAGTGTCTTCGGGATGCTGGCATTGACGCCGTACATGCTCATCTGATCGGCGTTATAGGTACACCAGCCAAGGGCAAGCTCTGACAGATCTCCGGTTCCGACGACGATGGCACCGATTTTATTCGCATAGTCCATCAGCACCTGTGTCCGCTCGCGTGCCTGCACATTCTCATAAGTAATGTCTTTGATCTCCATATCATGTCCGATGTCCGCATAATGTATTATACATGCATCCTTGATTGGGATTTCCTTCACGGTGATGCCGAGTGTCTGCATCAGGGTTAGGGAATTTTGGTATGTGCGGTTCGTCGTGCCGAAGGCTGGCATCGTGATTCCGGTCAGATTCGTAGCAGGCAGCCCCATCTTCTTCAAGGTCTGTGCAGCCACAAGCAGTGACAAGGTGGAATCCATACCACCGGACACACCGATCACCATCTTTCCGCCACAGATGGAAAGCCGCTTGGCAAGTCCGCCGATCTGCATATGGAAGATATCCATACAACGCTTCTGACGTCTCTTTGTATCGCCCGGTGTAAATGGGTGTGGGTTGACGCTGCGAAGACTTCCGTCGCTTTCAAAAGCTTCGGATACCGGAATCAGGATCTGACGCATCGAAACCGCGCTGCCATAGGTGCCCGCACAGTCCTGATAGGTCTTTCCTTTCAGGCGGTCTGCCTGAATCCGTTCGATGTCAATATCTGCGACTAGCAGATAGTTATTTTCAGCAATCTCGCTGTTTTCGGCAAGCATCTTTCCGCCCTCGCAGATCATGCAGTGACCGGAGAAGATCAGGTCGGTTGTACTCTCGTTTGCTCCGGCGCTCGCATAGAGATAGGTGCACATCAGAGAGGTTGATTTCTCTTTTACAAGCTTCTCGCGGTATTCACGCTTTCCAATTGTATCGTTGCTTGCGGAAAGGTTTAAAATCAGCTCCGCCCCACTCATCGCCATAAATGCAGATGGTGGGATTGGTGCCCATAAGTCCTCACAGATTTCTGCGCCAAAGCAGAATGCATCCGGCAGATGATAAATCAGGTTATTGCCGAGCGGAATATCATAATCACATTTAACAGAGCCAAGTAATTCAGAGGCATAGATATGATCTGTTGATAATTCCCGTGCAGAAGAAAACCAGCGTTTCTCATAGAATTCGTTGTAATTCGGAAGAAATGTCTTGACGGTGATGCCGTAGATATGTCCGCGGTATGCGGTCACAGCGACATTATAGAGCGCATTTGCAATCGAAAGCGGCATACCGAATACAACAACCATATCACAATCTGCGGTTGTCTGTACAAAACGGGCAGCTTCTTTTTTGCTTTCTGTAAGCAGCGTCTGCTGCAGGAATAAATCCCCACAGGAATATCCGGTGACAGACAGCTCCGGGAATGTAATCAGATTGACGCCTTTTTGTTTTGCTTCTTCCACTTTTTGAAGCATCTGGTCGACATTATAAGCAGTATCCGCAACACGCATGTCCGGAACTGCGGCTGCTACACGGTAATATTGATACATCGTTTAGTCCTCTCTTTCCTGCAAATCCAGTTGCAGCCCCTTCAGATAATGAATCGGTGCCCCGGATTGTGACTTTATAAAATAGGCGGGATTTAATTCCTCGTATTTAAAATTCCTTGCATGTCCCTGCTCGGCCCGGGCAAGATAGGTTTCTAACTCACACAGCCGCAGATAATAAAACTCATTGCGTGCGGTAAACATCACAAGCAAGAAGCTTATGCCCCGCTGCTTCTCAAATTGCCGCATGAAATGAATCTGGTGTTCATGGATATTCCGGAGTGGAAATGTATCTGTCGCGCACTCCTTTGCGTCGAAGCAGACCGGAACGCCCTGTACCACCCCGATATAGTCGACGGTGGAATCCTTCTCGAAATAAGCAAGCTTGATCTGCCCGCTTTCCGAATCAATCTTGACAGGCGTGATTGGTGTCGGAATCTTCTGCATGAGCGCTAAGTTTTTCTCTGTATATAATTCGTTGGTCAGATTGACGAGTTCCTCTAAGGTGGAACCGCGTAATCCTCTGGAATTCCATGTTGGCATGTTGTTGTGCTTTCTATTTGTTGTGCTATATTATGAAATGTTAATACGTATGGACTTTATCTCCGTTGATCCATGATATTTAGTGATTTGCCGGCAGTTTCAACCCCAGCCCATCCGCTACTTTCTGAAATTCTGCCGGCAACGGATCTGTGATTTCCGGGATATCCGGTAATACAAGTCTGCCTGCGTGGAGTAACTGATGGTTCAGATGGTATCGCTCGCGAAGCTTCCGGTTTACCGCCGGATTGCCGTATTTCGTATCGCCTGCCATCGGATAGCCGAGTGATTGCAGATGCGCACGGATCTGATGCGATTTTCCGGTAAAAAGCTGTACCTGCAACAAGGTAAAGCCATTTTTTACGCAAAGCGGTGTAAATGCAGTCTCGATCATTGACGCACCGGGACTTTCGAGTTTCTGTATCTTAGACTGATTCTTCTTTGTATCCTTTACGATATAGGCTTTCTCATGGATGCGCTGTTTCATCTCTCCGGCTACGATCGTGTAGTAATATTTTTCACATGTATGCCCCTTTAATATGCGGGCTAACATCTGACTGCCCTTCAACGAGATTCCGGCAAGGATAATGCCGGAGGTATTCCGGTCTAAGCGGTTGCTGATCGACGGATGAAACGTCTCTAGCTGTTTCTCGCTTAGAATCCGCATGGAAAGGCAGTAATCAACGATTGCTTCGTTGATAGAGTAATCATCCTTTTTTGCTTTCTGTGATAAGACACCGACAGGCTTATGAACCGCTAAGATATCCGGATCCTGATAGAGGATCTGAAGCGTGATTCCCGGTTTCTGTCTGGAGGTCTGCGCTGAACCATCGGATGTTGCCGAATCTGCGGATTTCACGATATCATGTTGTTTGGATCCACGATCAAAGTGTGGATTTTTGGTATTTACAACACGGAATTTTTCAATCGTCTCATCTGCCAGAAATACTTTAATAACATCACCGCATTCTAAGATTTCATCACCGGATGCTTTCTTGCCGTTTCTGGTGATGTTTTTCTTTCGGAGCATCTTGTAGATAAAGGAAGAAGGTGCCTGATTCAGGTATTTCATCATGTATTTATTTAAGCGTTGTCCGGATTCTAAATCTGTGATGGTTAGCTCCTGCATACCCGGGTTCCTCCTTGCTACACGCAGAACGTCAGTATCTGTTCCCGCATATACTGGTCAATTAATTTTGTCTTGTCATTCGGTTCACCGATGCTATGAATCTTCTTCGCAAAGGCATCCGTATCCGTGTACAGGTGAACAATGTATTTGTACTTGCTGTTTGCAAGTGCCTGTTGCATGAATGTCTCGTATTCCTTCTTCTCTTCCTTGAAATGTTTATCTAATACAAGCGCGTACACACTTCCGTTTCTGACACAGACCGCATCGTAGTAATGCATCCCCTCGGTCTGTGTAATCACAAGATCGTAGATCATGTCCGTCTCATCGGTCTGCCCGTGTACCACGTCATAAACATCCTGCGGCATCGTCTGAAATTTCGCACACATAATATAGGCAATCAGAAACTTTGCAAACGGCAGAACAAGGAGTATCGCGAATATAATACCGATACGTCCGGTGTCACCAAATGCAAGCAGCATGGAAAGAATGATCGAAGCAATCATGATCGCAAGGATCAACGTCACAAGCAGCTTTCCTTTTTTGTAATAATTAATATAGCCATACTGGCCTTTTTCTTTCTTTTTCATTGCAATAAGTCTGTCCTTTATTTTAGATATATCAAGCTGTTTAGTGTATGAATGGAACAATTAAACCATGCGGAATAATCTTTGTCACAACTCGGAATGCCTTCATGACAACTCCATACGTTGATACGGTCTTTCCTTTCATTGCATCCTTTATTGCAAGTGTAACGACTTTGCCTGCATTGGCACGCAGGATAACCTTATATCCTTTGGTCTTGGTATAGCTTTCTGCGATATCAAAAAACTCCGTGTTTACCGGTCCCGGACAGACAGCGGTTACAACGATCCCATGCTTCTTCAATTCCTGATGCAAGGCTCTGGAGAATGAAAGCACATAGGATTTGCTTGCAGCATAGACTGCGAAGTTTGGCTGCGGCATAAATGCAGCGGAGCTTGCAATATTGATGATATTCGAACGCTTCGCCATGTATGGAAGGGAAATCTTCGTCATACGTGTCAGGGATTCACAGTTCAACCGGATCTCGCCCGCCAAATCTTCCTCGGAGATCTGCTCGACATAGCCCATCTTTCCATATCCGGCAGCATTCACAAGCACGCGGATCTGTGGATGGAATTTCTGCAGCATTTCCTCGTAAGTCCCAACGGCATCCCGGTCGCACAGATCAATCGGAATTGTCCGTACATGGACACCATGCAGGGATTCCTTTAATTCATTCAATCGTTCTTCTCTTCGTGCGATCAGCCAGACCTCGTCAAGTGTGACAAAATGCTGATTGATCTGTTTGGCGAACTCTCTTCCCAAACCGGAAGAGGCACCTGTAATTACTGCTATCTTCATGACATCAACCTCCATCCAGGTAAATACTTGTTCTTCAAAACTCCTTGGCTTGCTTTGCCAAAGCCAAGAGGGTATCCATCGACGCAGACTAACACATAACCATTTTTGACAGATGTATCATCGAAATCAATCGTCTCGCCTTTTAAGTATTTGATGACCTTTGTATCGTCAGCGGACAGATCCAGACAGTTATCAAATTCATCCTTCGTGAGAGCCATCGCCAGTGACTGGCTCGCCGACATACAAGCCACACCGTAAGATCCGGAGTCCGCGGACTGTTGGGAAGCTTTCTGGTATGTAGTATAGTTTATCGCCTGAGATTTCAAACCGTTCCGGATGAAATTCGTGTGTCGTATGTGATAAAAATTCGGTGACGGAATCCGGCAGCTTTGCGCGCTTGACCGGGTAATCGCCATAATTGGCGCGGTTATCCCGCTCGCCCTGCTTCTTGACAAGGCATACAAAATGTCCCTCGCCCTCGATCTTATGTGGCCAGAGTCTGGCACAGCGTGTCAGCGTCTCATTTCCAGTATTCCCCCATTCCGGATGCCCGTGGTCAAAACCTTCGTAAGGGTGGAAATCCACCAGTTCCAGACGATCATCCAATGAAAGCAGATATTCGATGGACTGCTCATTTTCAAGGGGCGCAAATGTACAGGTCGAATAAAGCAGCATGCCGCCGGGTTTAAGCATTGTTACAACCTGATCTAAGATGCTTCGCTGCAGGTCGGCAAACAACTGATTGCCGTTATTCTCCCATGCGGTGATCATGGATGCAGATTTGCGGAACATGCCCTCTCCGGAGCACGGCGCATCGATCAGGATCTTATCAAAATATTCGTGGAAACGCTCGGCTAATTTGTAAGGTGCTTCGCTGATAATCAGCGCATTTTCTGTACCGAAGACTTCTAAGTTCTTAAGCAATGCCTTCGCACGAGAAGCACTGATATCGTTCGATACAAGCAGCCCGGTGCCATGCAATTTCGCCGCAAGCTCGGTCGATTTGCCGCCCGGTGCAGCGCAGATATCGAGCACCCGGTCTCCTGCCTCCACAGGCAGTACATGTGCCGGTGTCATGGCAGAAGGCTCCTGAATATAGTAAAGCCCTGCAAAATAATATGGATGCTTGGATGGCTTATCCAACGTTTCATCGTAATATAATCCATTCTCACACCATGGAACCGGGCGCAGATGAAATGGATTAATCTTCAGGAACTCTTCCACAGATATCTTCATCGTGTTGATGCGGATGCCGTGATGCATCGGCTGATCGAGACACGCCGCATACGAATCATAATCGTCCTTAAGAAGCGTTCGCATATTTTGTTCAAAAGTAATCGGTAATTCCATGTTATAATAGCCCTTTCGTGCCTGCATCGACATACGCACGGACGAAGATGCCGTCCTCGCGGTATTTTTCTTCTAACAGATTGCCTGATTTGCGGATCTGCTGGATCACGCCTGCCTTGGCGTATGGAATCGTCTGTTCAATGTAAATGCGGCTCTGGTTGATGATTTCAGCGAGAACGTCCGTGATCTTCTCGAATCCGGTTTCCTGTCTGGCAGAAATATATAAGGTATGATCTGCCTGAAAATCCTTCACTGCCGGAAGCTCATCCATTTTGTCAATCTTGTTAAACAAAGTGACAACCGGCTTATCTTTCACGCCTAACTCACGCAACGT
>OHUP01000405.1_pt1 | contig 15122 bp, 12 predicted proteins | sample 1579221 | NCBI WGS metagenome assembly OHUP01 (sample SAMEA3882555, study PRJEB24775) | human gut metagenome | biome: human-associated habitat; feature: intestine environment; material: feces | place: Netherlands | collected 2009/2010 | reverse complement strand
CGGTCTTGCCGTCCAGCACGCCGAGGTTGCAGTCGGAATCGTAGTATTTCTTGATAGCCATAATCGTTATTCTCCTTTTACTTTTTCTGGTTGGTTTATCTTCCGGTCTTGTATGCTCTGTTCTATCTTTCGCTCACCCTGAGCGGAAAAGCAATGTGATTTATGCCCGTCTTGCGCCCGGCGGGGGCAGCTGGACGGAGCGCACCTCCTGCGGCGGCTTCTGGATATGCTGGTGCATCCCGCCGCGCTCCAGTGCGGTAACGCCGGTGCGGCACTGCTCAAGGATGTTGTAGCCCTCGAACATTTTCAAAAATGCGTCCAGCTTGTCCGGTCGGCCGATGAGTTCAAACACCATGCTGTCCGGGGAAAGATCAATGATCTTTGCCTTGTAGATGCAGGCGATCTCCCGCAGCTCTGTGCGGTTGTGCACATCCGATTCCACCTTGAGCAGCAGCAGCTCCCGCTCCAGCGCTTTTTCGCTGTCCAGCACGAACACCTGCCGGGTGACTTCCAGCCGCTCGGTCTGCAATACCAGCTGCTGCAAAGCCTTTTCGTCGCTGGTAATGGTCACCGTGATGCGGCTGACTGCCGGGTCGTTGGTGGCGGACACCGTAAGGCTGTCGATATTGAAGCCGCGGCGGCAGAACAGGCTGGACACCCGGGCCAGAACGCCGCTCTGGTTGTCCACCAGCAGGCTGATGACCCTGCGCTGATCAGATTCCATGATGCTGTGTCCTCCTTATTCCATGATGATGTCGTTGATATCGCCGCCGCCGGGGATCATGGGCAGCACCTTTTCGTCCTTGTCAATGATGCACTCGATCCAGGTGGGGCCTTTCTGCTGCAGGGCATCTGCAAAGGCTTCCTGAAACTCCGGCAGGTTGGTGCAGCGGTAGCCCTTCAGGCCAAAGCCGTCTGCCAGCTTGACAAAATCGGTCTTGCGGTGGGGGTCGGTCTGGCTGTAACGCTTGCCGTAAAAGCTGGTCTGCCACTGGCGTACCATGCCCAGCACCGAGTTGTTGAAGATGACCGTGATGATAGGCAGCTCGTAGCTGACGGCGGTGCAGGCTTCGTTCAGGTTCATGTGGAAGGAGGCGTCACCGGTAAACATCACCACACGCTGCTGGCGTCCCAGTGCCATCTGGGCACCAATGGCGGCACCGTAGCCAAAGCCCATGGTGCCAAGGCCGCCGCTGGTGATAAAGCCGCGGCTCTTGGTGTGGCGCAGGTACTGCGCCGCCCACATCTGGTGCTGACCCACATCGGTAACGTACACGGCGTCGGGGCCGCACTGGTTGCACACCTCGCCGATGACCTGATGAGGCATCAGCCGGGTGGCGTCGGACACAGGGTGGTAATCCTGTGCCTGCCAGCTCTGGATCATCGTCATCCAGTCCGGGTGCTTGGCGGGCTTGATCTGGGGCAGCATGGCGTTCAGCACATAGGCTGCATCGCCCACGATGGAAAGATCCACATCCACATTCTTGCCCAGCTCGCTGGCGTCAATATCGATCTGGATGATGGTGGCGTTTTTGGCAAAGGTCTTGGGATTCAGCGCCACGCGGTCGGAAAAACGGGTACCCACCGCGATGAGCACATCGCACTCTGCCACCGCCCGGTTGGAGGTGTAGCAGCCGTGCATCCCCAGCATTCCCAGATTCATCGGGTCACCATAGGGCACAACGCCTGCGGCCATCAGGGTGTAGGTGGCGGGGATCTCCGCCTTGTGCAGCAGATCCCGCAACGGCTGGCAGCTGGCTGCGCTGCGCACGCCGCCGCCAAAGTACACCAGCGGTCGCTGTGCGGCGTTGATGAGGTCTGCCGCCCAGTGCACCTGCTCCTCATTATAGGTAGTCACGGTGCGGATGGGCTCCGGCTGCTTGGGGGTGAACTCGCACACTGCTGCGGTCACGTCCTTGGGGATATCCACCAGCACCGGGCCCTTGCGGCCGCTCTGTGCAATGCGGAAAGCTGCCCGCATGGTGTCAGCCAAGTCCTCTACCCGGCGCACCGTGAAGTTATGCTTTGTGATGGGCACCGTAATGCCCTCGATGTACGCTTCCTGAAAGCCGTCCTTGCCGATACTGCTGGTGGGCACATTGCCGGTAAAGGCCACCATGGGCACCGAGTCCATATAGGCGGTGGCAATGCCGGTGACCAGATTGGTAGCACCCGGGCCGCTGGTAGCCAGCACCACGCCGGTGCGGCCGGTGGCGCGGGCGTAGCCGTCCGCTGCATGGGCTGCGCCCTGCTCGTGGGCGGTAAGCACATGGGTGATGCGGTCGGCATTCTTATACAGCTCATCGTAAAGGTTCAGCACAGCGCCGCCGGGGTAGCCAAAAAGAGTGTCCACTCCCTGCTCGCACAGGACCTCTACAAAGATCTGAGAACCATTCAACTGCATGGTGTTGCTCCTATTCCTGTTCCACTTCTTATCCATTCCCTCGGGGAGAGCTTCCGAAAAAGAAAAAGCCCTTGTCCCCTGCTTTCTTCAAGAGACAAAGACCTTGTAACATCAAGCTCTCTGCGGTACCACTCTCGTTGGCGTGCTGTGCACACCCTCTCACGGGCTTCCAACAAAGCCCTGCACGGTAACGGCTGCAACCGGCGCTGCTTACAAGGGTTTTGCACCCGTTGGGCAGGCTGCTCCGGGATGATTTTCCGCACGAAACGCTGACTGCCTTGCACCAGACGGCAGCTCTCTGAACAGTGGGGATCGTGTGGTACTTTTTCCCATCTGCGCATTTGTTGATGTAAATTATACTATAAACCGGGCTTTTGTCAATCGACAATTTGTAACCTGAATCAGCCCAAAGATGAAGCATTTTTAACACCCCTTGCATCCAAGCCTGAACCGCTGTATACTTTTGATATCCGCGTACCTGCGTTTTGTAGGGTATGTGCCAATGGAGAGGAAAAGGGATCTGCCTATGAAATTAAGAGAATGGAATGCCCATCTGCATGGGCTTGTTGTGTTCCGCGCCCTGCTGAACGACCCTGTTGTGGCAAGGCTTTTAGACCTGACCGACCGCATGGAGGCGGGCTGCTCCTCCTACGGCCCGGTGTGCGATGCCGTAGCCGCCTTTGAGGCCGCTTTGTTCGAGTACACCACCAACTGGGGCAGCTACCTGAGCAATGCTGTGCTGGAGGCCGAGACCATCTGCGTGCGGCAGGCCGCTGCCGGGCAGCTGGACGCGCTGCTGCAAAGCGCCCTGGACAGCGAGCTGCAGTTTTTGCAGCAGCTGTGCGGGCTGACGCTGGACGAGCTGTTCCAGACCGCCTACTCGGAGCAGGCGCAGCGGCCGGAATTGGCTTTCCTGCCCCGGTGGCAGACCTGTGAGCTCGACCTTGCCGCCGCCTACGCCCAGCGCATGAGCGAGGTGGGCAAAAAGGGCTACGGTATGTTTGCAAAGCACCATGTATTCACGGTGGAAAACGGCCAGCTTGTGCCGGTAAAATACCCCGACCCCCAGCGCCTTTCGGAGCTGCCCGGCTACGAGAAGGAGCGGGAAAAGGTGATTGCCAACACAAAGGCGCTGCTGGCCGGGATGCCCGCCAACAATGTGCTGCTGTACGGCGACGCCGGTACCGGAAAATCCAGCGCGGTAAAGGCCATTGCCAACGAGTTTGCGCCCGAGGGGCTGCGGCTGGTAGAAGTGAAAAAGAACCAGCTGTACCAGATCCCCGACCTGATGGATAAGCTGGCGGCAAACCCGCTCAAGTTCATCCTGTTCATCGACGACCTGAGCTTTACCGCCAACGACGACAACTTTGCCGCCCTGAAAGCCATCTTGGAGGGCAGTGTAGGCGGACGCGCCCAGAACATTGCGGTGTACGCCACCTCCAACCGCCGCCACCTCATCAAAGAGACCCTCTCGGACCGCACCGGCGACGACATCCACGAAGCCGACACCCGGCAGGAATTGATGAGCCTTTCCGCCCGGTTCGGCCTGACGGTCACCTTCCAGCGGCCGGAAAAAGCCCGGTTCGAGACCATTCTGGAAGAGCTTGCCAAGCAGCACAATATCCAGATGCCCACCGAGCAGCTGCTGCTCAAGGCCGAGGCTTTTGCCCTGCGTGCCGGCGGCCGCAGCCCCCGGGTAGCCAAGCAGTTCATCGAACAATGCGAAGCCGGTGTGCAGAAGTAAAAACCGGTTTTCCGAACGTAATGCCAAAAAACGGGACACCGAAGCATCCGCAGATGCTCCGGTGTCCCGTTTTCTTATCCTATTTTTCGCTCAGTCCCGCACGGCGATGCACTCGATCTCCAGCTTTGCCCCCTTGGGGATGGCTGCCACCTGCACGCAGCTGCGGGCGGGGAACGGCTCGGCAAAGGCCTTGGCATACTCTGCGTTCACTGCGGCAAAATCGTTGATGTCGGCCAGAAAGATCACCGTCTTGACCACGTTGTTCATGGAAAGACCGGCCTCGGCCAGAATCGCTTTCAGGTTTGCAAGGCTCTGTGCGGCCTGCTGCTCCACGGTATCGGCCATGGTGCCGGTGACGGGGTCTACCGGGATCTGCCCGGACACAAACACCATATTGCCCAGATCCAGTGCCTGACTGTAAGGGCCGATGGCGGCAGGTGCGTTGGTGGTAGATACGACTTTCATAGTAGCAGTTCTCCTTTGTTATAAAATCACAATTTAGAATGGCCTCCGCTTCGCTCTGGCCATAAATAGCGGAATCATTCTTTTTTATTTTGCGTTTGTCGTGCCCTGCGGGGCACGACAAACGCATTTTTCACCGAAGGGGTCGGCACATGAAGCGGCATCTCAATCGCTGCCGTTTCGACCATGGCCTTTCTCGTGAAAAGGCAATCCAGAAAAGCCCGCAGGCTTTTCTGGATTGCAAATATAAAATAAAATTTCCGCTGAATATAGCCAGAGCGAACGCGTCGGCTATTCCAAATCGTCCAATTATCTCTATTATACTCTTTCGGTGACCAGCTGGAAGCCGGCCTTGGTCAGCTCGGTGCGGATCTGCTCGATCTGGGCGGCATCGCGGGTCTCCAGCGTCAGCTTGAGGAAGCAGCTGGAAATGGGCATATTGGGGTCGGAGCCGTCATGCTGCACTGACACCACGTTGCTGCCGCAGCGGGACACCACCTCGGCCACCTTTTTCAACTGGCCGGGTTTGTCCTCCAGTGCAATGGTCAGGTTTGCCTTGCGGCCGCTCATGACAAGACCGCGGGTGATAACGCGGTTCAGGATATTCACATCAATGTTGCCGCCGGAGATGACGCAGGCCACCTTTTTGCCCTCCACCGGCAGCTTGTGGAACAGCACCGCCGCCACCGGCACAGCGCCTGCACCCTCGGCCACCAGCTTCTGGTTCTCCATCAGGGAGAGGATGGCCGCTGCCGTCTCGTCCTCGGTCACGGTAACGATATCGTCCACATACTGCTCGCACAGCTGGTAGGTCAGCTCGCCCGGGGTCTTGACCTGAATGCCGTCCGCAAAGGTGGAAGCAGCTTTCAGGGTCTGGTACTTGTGCTCGTGCAGGCTGCGGTACATACTGGGGGCACCCTCGGCCTGTACGCCGTACACCTTGACCTCCGGCCGCAGGGTCTTGATGGCAAAGGCAATGCCGGAGATCAGTCCACCGCCGCCCACCGGCACCACCACAGCGTCCACATCCGGCAGCTGATCGAGGATCTCCAAGCCAATGGTACCCTGCCCGGCGATAACCTGCTCGTCATCGTAGGGGTGGATAAAGGTCATGTCGTACTCCTTTTGCAGCTGCACAGCCTTATCGTGGGCTTCGTCGTAGGTACCGGGCACAAGGCAGACCTCCGCGCCCAGATTTTTGGTGTTTTCCACCTTCATCAGGGGTGCGCCGTCCGGCATACAGACGATGCTGCGGATGCCGCGCCGGGTAGCCGCCAGCGCCACGCCCTGCGCATGGTTGCCCGCAGAGCAGGCAATGACGCCCTTGGCGCTCTCCTCCTCGGAAAGCTGGCTGATTTTATAGTAAGCGCCCCGCACCTTAAAGCTGCCGGTGGCCTGCAGGTTCTCAGTCTTGAGGTACAGCTGGCAGTCCTTGGACAGCTTGGGGGCTTCGATGAGGTCGGTCTTGCGGGCAACGTCCTTCAGCACAAAGGCGGCGTGGTAGATCTTATCCAGAGTCAACATGACAGATACTTCCTTTATTTTTTCGTGATGTCATCCAGTATAAGTTACAAAAATTGTTTTGTCAAATGAATTTCATTCACGATAAACGGCATAAAAAAGAGAAAGGCAAGGGCAGGGCGCACCCTATTTTCGGTTTACTCTACCTGCTTTCTTAGGATTCGGTTTTCTATTCTATAAGGATGCTTTTAGCGCTTTTCCTGCAAGCATAAATATGGTAAAATAGAAAAAACGCTATGGATATGGGTGACGGTGAAGATTAATGCTGAAGATTGCAATCGCAGAGGATGAGACCAGCGCGCAGACTGCATTAAAGGAATATCTTGACCGCTGGCAAGCAGAAAACGGCCAGCCGGTGCAGGCGGTGTTTTTTGAAAGCGGCTCTCAGCTGCTGGAAAACATTCCCCAAGGGTTGCAGCTGGCATTGCTGGACATCCAGATGCCAGGGCTTTCCGGCATGGAGACTGCCCACCGCCTGCGGGGAACGCTGCCGGAGTTGGAGATCGTGTTTATCACCAGCCTTACCGGCTATGCGCTGGAAAGCTACGAGGTCGCTGCACTGGATTATCTGGTCAAACCGGTCAGCTATCCGCGGTTTTGCCGCAGCCTTGAGCGTGCCTGCCGCCGGATCTGCCAACAGGCAGAGCACATCCTGACCATTAAAAACAACGATGGGGTATTCCGTCTGCGTGCAAAGGACCTTGTCTATGTGGAGGTGTTCAGCCACCGGCTGGTACTGCATACCACAGCGGGTGTGGTGAGCTACAGCGGCACCCTTGCCGCACTGGAAAAGGATTTAGGAAACGGATTTTTCCGTTGCCACAGCTCCTTTCTGATCAATCTGGAGCAGGTGACCCGGCTGGACGGTGCTGATGTTGTGCTGGGCAGTGAGCGATTGCCGGTAAGCAAATACCGCCGCAAGATGCTGCTTGCCGCGCTGGCAGCCTGTTGGGGGGAGGCACTGTGATGACCATCAGCCTGTGTACTTTTTTGCGGGCAGTCAGCTATGGACTGCTGCTCCCCTTTTACGTCTGCGGCACCGAGCTGCGACGCAGTCTGCAACGTCAGGGCTTGCAGCCGGTGGTACTGGTGCTGGCACTGACGGTGATATTGCAGTGGGAGCAGACCTTTGCCACCCTCGGTGGACAGTATGTCGGCATCGTCTGCTCCATCGCCCTTTATGCCATTACTGCCTATGCCCTGCTGCGCCGTAGCATCGGGCTGGCCCTACAGCAAGCACTGTGCTTTTTTCTGCTCACCGACTGCACCGACACCATCATGCGGTTTGCTAATATGCGGCTGCTGGGATACGACCCTCTACGCTCCGGCACATTCTGGGCGGCGCTGCTGGCGTATCTGCCACTGACAACCGTGCAGGGAACGCTGCTGTGGCTGCTGCGCAGTTTCTGCCCGGCTGAAAAGCTGCGCATCCTTCGCAGCGCTGCACTTGCATTGTATGTTCTGGCCGCTGTTCCCTATCTGTTTGTCTGTCGGCTCACCTATTGGCTGCCGTTGACCAATGAAGAACTGACCACCGCCGTGCCGGTGCTTCTGACCGGGTGCTGTGTGCTGGCGCTGCTGGTAAACATCAGCTTTCTGAGTTATGCCATCGCCGAGGAGGAAAAGCGCACCATGCTGCAGCTGCGCATCGCCGCAGAGCAGCAACAGCAGCAGTATCTGCTGCGTAAAACAGCGGTGGACTCGGTACGATGCAAGTACCACGACCTGAAAAATATTCTGCTCTATCTGGAGCAGAGCAGCGATCAGGCAACCGTGCAGGCGCACATCCGGCAGATCTTGCAGGAGGTGCAGCCCTATGAGCAGATGACCGCCACCGGCAACGAGACCGTGGACATCCTGCTGGGTGAAAAGCTGGCACGATGCCAACAGGCACAGATCGCCTGCACCATTACAGTGGACGGCAAGCTGCTGAATTTTATACAGCCCATCGACCTTTGCGTCATTTTTGGCAACGCCATGGACAACGCCATCGAAGCCTGCTCTGCGCTGCCGGATCCGGACAGCCGCGCCCTGAGTGTGCGATGCCAGAAGCGGGGCGGGTTTGTGGTGCTCAATTTCCGCAACGCCTGCCTGCAGCAGCATCTGCCGGTAGATGCCCTGCCCAAAACCACCAAGGACGACCCGGAGAATCACGGCTTCGGCCTTACCAGTATCCGCTCGGCCACCGAAAAATATGGCGGGCAGATGAGTCTGCGGAGCGAGAACGGAGAGTTCGTGCTCACCCTGCTGTTCCCGGAGAAAAAATAAAACCAGAGGTCGCTGCGCATTTGTGCAGCGGCCTCTGGTGCCTTTTATGCCCCGGTCACCGGCTTATACAGCAGTTCCGGCTCCTGCGGGTGCAGGGTGTACACGGCAATATTCTCTGTGGTGCGGGACAGACCTCCGTCTACCCGGGTGGTAGTGCCCGGGCCAAAACTCAGGTAGTTTTCCGTGCTTTGGCGCGCCAGCAGGTCCCGGCATTCCTGCCCGGGTTTTGCCCAGCGTCCGGGCAGATACTCATGGTAGCCCTTCTCGGTCAGGTGGCGGGCAGCATAGTCCAGCATCGCCGGAACCTCGTCCCTGCACACGGTTTCTTCCACGCCCTTCGGCAGGGTCAAGGGGTCCAGCCGCAAGGCAGACACCTTGTACTTGACTGCGAACCGCAGGCTGGTGGCAAAATTTGCCGCCGTCTGCCCCGGAATCCCATACAGCAGCGTTGCCTCATACCCGGGCAAATGGAACAGCTGCGGAAGGATCAGGCTGGTCTCGGAACTAGGCATATTGTTTGCGCTGCCAATGCGTTCCAGCTCTGGGATGCGAGCAGTAGCCAGCCCCAGCACCAGCCGGTTGACCCCGGTGTTCTGGAAGGCGACCATCCACGAGGCATCCACACGGTTGGGCAATGCTTCCACGGTGACCTCGGTATCCGCAGCCAGAGAGAACAGCTCCCTGATCCGGCGCATGATCCGTGCAAAATCGTCCTGCGACAGCGCCGTAGGGCTGCCGCCACCCCAGTAGACCGTCTGCACCGGGTCGCCGGAAAAATCCGGTGCGGTAGCTTCCAGCTCAGCCAGCAGTGCATTTGCATAGGCCTTACAGGTCTCCGGCGTGGCGGGATAGATTTTTTGGTTGCAGAAGGTACAGCGCCGGACGCAGAACGGAACGTGCAGATAAAGATGCAGCGGGGCAGACATGGCAAAACTCCTTTCGCACAAAGACAGCCGGACAGGGAAAACTGCCCCGATGCGCAAACGACACCGGGGCAGCTCTCCTGAAAAAGAAGAAAAAAGAAAAACGCTCAGAAATGCCGCTTTTACAGTGCAGCAACGTACTGACCAACCATCATACCCTGCGTGTTGGCCAGACCCAGACTCTCGCCGGGGATGGAGGTAGAATACTGGAAGCCAAAGCGGCCGCCGCAGTTGTTGCCAGCTGCAAACAGACCCTTGATCGGCTCAAAGTCCTCGCCCAGCACCTGACTGTTATCATCGGTCAACAGGCCACCGGTGGTCACCAGCATACTGCCCATGGATTTCTCAGCACCGTAGGCAAAGATATGCTTGCCGTTCAGCGGACGCAGCAGCACCGGCTCCTTAGCAAAATCCTCGTCCACGCCCTTTTCGCACAGCTCGTTGTAGCGTGCTACGGTGGCAACAAAATTTTCCAGATCGGTGCCGGTAAAGCCCAGACGCTGACCCAGCTGCTGGGCATCCTCGCCGGCATACACAGTTACAGTGCTCATGCCGGTCACCTCGTAGCCGGCATCGCCGCCGTCAATGGCACCCTGCATGATATCATCCAGCTTCTCGTCCTCGCCGTTGGCATAATCAACAGCCATGTGGCCGGGTGCCTGATAGGTAAGATCGGTGCGGATGGTATCGTTGAATACCGTAAAGATCTTACCCTGCGGTTCCTTTGCACCGGCCATTGCTGCAAGCACGATATCGCCAAAGCCCTCATTGCAGTAGCGCTTACCGTGGCAGTTGACCCACAGTGCAGCGGTGGTGCCAATAGGATCTCCGGGGCTGTTGCAGGGGTAGACGTAGTTACCGCCCATGCTGGACAGCGGACGGCTCTCCAGACGGCCGCCAGCCCAGTAGCCCAGCTGAATGCCGGAGCCATCATCGTCCATGCCGCCAATAGCGGTATCGTCAGAGCAGTAGTCGCTGATCTCAATCAGCAGGTCACGGCACATTTCAGCGTTGCCGCCAAAGCCGCCGCCGCAAAGGATCACGCCCTTCTTGGCGGTGAACTTGATGCAGCTGCCATCGGCCTCCTTGCCCACCACGCCAACAACGGCATCGCCGTCCTTGATCAGCTGGCAGGCCTTGGTGCCAAAGTGGTAGTCTGCGCCCTTCTCGCGGGCGATCTCCATGCAGCGCTTGACCGGCGAAGCATCACCGTTCAGGGTGGGGGTGCCCACCCAGGTGCTGATACCGCTCTTCTTCTGGGTGTAGTTGCTGCTCAGCGGCCACTGACGTACACTCCAGCTGTCCTTTTCCTCTGCAGTAAAGCTGTCGGTCATCCAGTCAAAGCACTTGCCGCTGTTCTTGGCATAGGCCATGATCAGGCCGCAGCGGCTGCGATTGTTGGTGCGCAGCTGCCAGTCGGTAACAAACTCCTGTATGTCGATCTGGGGAATGCCCTTGCTGGCCAAAAACTCGCTGTTCAGATGACCGATCTGTCCGCCGCCGCGGAAGCTCATGGTGTCCTCGGTCTGGCTCTCGATCACGATCACGCTGGCACCGGCTTCAATAGCGGCACGGGCAGCCGGCGTACCGGCCTGACCGCCGCCCACGATGACAACATCGGCGGTGTACTCCTTTGCAAATTCGGTGATCGCATCGGGAGCGGTGCGCCAGCTCTCACCTTCTGCGGTGCTCTGGCCGGGAGTGGTGCTGACCACCGGTTCGCCCTTGGCCTGTGCCACACAGTTTGCAACAGCATCCTTAACGGCATCCGAGGTAATGGTCGCACCGGAATGACCGTCGATCTCGGCGCTCTGAGCCTTGAGGATCTGCTCCTTCAGCTCATCGCCAATGTCCTTGCCAAAGCCCTCGGTTTCACCGGAAACATCAATGGTCACATCCGTGATGCTCTCAGCGTCAAAGGTCATGGTGACGGTAACGTCTGAGCTGATGCCCTTGGAGGTGGCAGAATAACTGCCGGGAGTGTAAGTACCGCTGGCAGAAGCAGTGCTGGAACTGCCGGAGGAACCGGAGCAGCCCACCAGAGCCCCTGCCATAGCAGCCCCCAGCGCACCAATGGATGCGGTGTGCAGGAACTGTCTTCTGGAAACCTTGTTTGCCATGAAATCTTCTCCTTTTGGTATGTTGTTCCGTTCGTATACGGCGATTGACAAAAGAATAGCAATTTCAGGAAAGAGTTGCAATCATCCTGCGCAACTGGGCGTTTCCATTGCGTAGTTGGACAAAAAGCCCTGCGTAATGGGGAGGTATGCCGGGGCAGATGCGCCGAAGTCACTGATGAATCTGTATGGCGGAATAGCGAGCGTCTGTAGTTTCTATATCCTCTTTGTTTTTCCAGAGGTTTGGACGGTAATTTGGGTCATAAGTAATGACAGCGCTCAGCTTTTTGGCGCAGGCGGCAGCATCCAGCGTAGCGGAGCGGAAGGAGTCAGGTCGATCAAAACTTCACCAATCGTTACAATATCCATGGCTGCTCCTTTCAGCAGCGCCTGATACGGCTCCAGCTCCACATCCGCCAGCCAGACGGAAGCTCCATCTGCGGTCTGATACTTGCCGCCCAGAGCGTCCAGACTTGCCCCTGCCGGGTACTCGGTAAAGTTCCATGAACAGCCATTCCAGCTCGTCCTTGTGCTTGGCAAACCGGACTGCAAAATCATCTTGACTTGTCATCTTTCTTTATCCTTTTCGTGTAAGATGAAGCTGCACGCTGGGGTAATCGCCAAACAGCTGCGGCAGGACAAGTCCCGCATACAGCAGAGTGCTGCCGCTGAACCGCATCCCCTTGTGAATGCCGTCCTCTACGTCGTGGGCATACCGGGAGCCGAAATAGTCGATGCCATCCAGCTCATACACAGCATCTTCTTCCAGCCCACGGAAGCACAGGTGGATGGGCAAGGGATTCGCCTGCGGATGGGTCACCACCAGATTCAGCAGTGCCTCGCTGCCGTCCTCTGCGGCAAACTGCCATGCCGTGAAATATGCGTTTTCTGCCGGGTCGGTCAGCCGGTAATAATCGCCGGTACGGATCAGGTCGTTCAACCGTTTGAACCGCTTGATCTGGTTTTTCACTGCGGTGCACTCGGCGCGCTTTAATTTGCCCAGATCCAGCTCGTAGCCAAAGGTGCCGCTCATCGCCACCACAGCACGGGTGTCGATGGGCGTAGTACGGCCGGTCTGGTGGTTGGGGCAGGCAGAAACATGAGCACCCATGGTGCAGACCGGATAGCCAAAGGAGGTGCCGTGCTGGATGGTCAGCCGTTCAATGGCATCGGTATCATCACTGCACCAGATCTGGGGATAGTAGCACAGCATTCCGGCATCAAAGCGTCCGCCGCCGCCTGCGCAGCCCTCGAACAGCACCTCCGGGAAGCCCTGCGTCAGCCGCTCTGCCAGCGCATAAACGCCCAGCATATAGCGGTGCATGATCTCACCCTGCTGTTCGGCAGGGAAAGCACGGCTGTACACATCGCTCATGCTGCGGTTCATATCCCACTTGATATACTCAATGTGATGCTCCCGCAGCAGCTTGCCGATAACCCCTGCCAGATAGTCCACCACCTCCGGGCGGGAGAGATCCAGCACCAGCTGGTTGCGCCCCATGGCAGGCTTGCGTCCGGGCAGGGTCAGCGCCCAGTCCGGATGGGTGCGGTACAGCTGGGAGTTCTCGTTGACCATTTCCGGTTCGATCCACAGGCCGAATTTCATGCCCAGCGCATTGATCCGCCCGATCAGCGGGTCCAGTCCGCCGGGCAGCTTTTCGCAGTTCACGGTCCAGTCGCCCAGACCCTGATTGTCGTCATTCCGGGTGCCGAACCAGCCATCGTCCAGCACCATCATCTCCACGCCGAGAGAGGCCGCTTTTTCAGCGATCTTTACGATCTTTTCGGTGTTGAAATCAAAATAGGTGGCCTCCCAGTTGTTGATCAGCACCGGGCGGCGTTTGTCCTTCCACGGGCCGCGGCAGATGTTGCGCCGCAAAAAGCGGTGGTACTGCTGGGAAAGCGGGGTCAGACCCTCTGCCGCAAAGGAGAGGATCACCTCCGGGGTGTCAAAGGTCTCGCCCGGCTTCAGGTTCCACGCAAAACGTTCTTCTTGAATGCCGCTCACTACCCGGACAAGCCCGGTCTGAGAGCGCTCCACGTCCATCTGGTAGCTGCCGGAATAGACCATCATCACCCCGTAGCAGGCACCGCTGGTCTCCGTTGCATCCTGCTGGCAGAGGATCAGGAAGGGATTATTGTGGTGGCTGGAGCTGCCCCGCACCGAAGAAATGGTCTGGATATTGGTGCCCACAGCTTCCCGCTCCAGCTGCCGTTCCATAGCGTGTCTGCCATGGAAATGCAGCAGATCCCATCTGCCAAAGGGCAGATCCAGACAGGCAGATGCCGCCTTATCCAGCCGCAGCGGGGTATCTCCGTGGTTTGTCAGCCGCGCCGCACGGGTGATGACATCCTGCTGTGCAAACACGCCGTACAGCAGCTCCAGCGTCAGACCGGTGGTCTCGTCCTGCATTCGGACGATCAGGGTCTCGGCATCGTTTTCCTCTGCGTGGGCACAGGGCAGACCGGTCAGCTGATATTTGCCCGCCTCCACCGTATGGCTCACATAGGTAAAGTCCGCGCCAAAGGCGCCACGGCTGTCAACCACCGTCAGGCAGGACAGACGGAAATCGCCCACATTGCAGCCGGTATACTCCTGCGGGAGCAGATCCGGAGAAATGCCCCGGTGGGTGCGGTAAGCGTAGTAATCCGGCGAGAATCCCCGGTCTGTGCGGGGATACAGCTGCATCAGGTCCCCGGTGCCGATGGTTTTGCCGTAGTACAGATGCAGCAGGTGCCCCAGCGCATCCACCTTCATGTGGTAGCTGGTATGGGCAGTCTCCAATACAAAAATGCGGGTCTCGGAATCAAATCGAATACTCATGGATCCTATACCTCAACGAGATTATTTTTAATAAAAATGCCGACAGACAGGCGGTCGTGTCGGAACGGCTACCCGCCTGTCGGCGGCGCTCATTGCTGCCATTGCCTTTACGAATTGTCTGCGAGAGATCTTCATTTTTGTTCTCCTCCAAAGTCCTTATTCCGTAGGGTGATCTTCGTACTGTGTCGCACCGGCCGGGTCGATTTTTCTTGCTTTTGTCAGCTCTTACAAAAGCAGCGAGAAAATTTTGTGCATCATCACATTGCACAGTTTCTTTTCTCTCGTTGTGTCATTATTATACTATCTGCCAGTAGTTTCGTAAATGCAAAAATGCGACTTGTTATATCTCAATTTGAAGGAATACTACAAATTATGTTGAAGTCATAACGCATTTTGGTATATAATAAGAAAAAGCGGGCAGGAGGTGTCTTGTATGCAAGAATGTACAAAAAGAAACGTATCAACGGAAACAAAATTCAGGTTCCATGTGTTTCAGGATGAGCGATTCGTCGATCTCAACTTATACCAATATGGCTGGGAGCAGACAGAGCCGCTGCACTCCTATGGTCCCTATACAAAAAATCCGAACCCTTCTCCTATCGAGAAAAGGTTCGGATTTTCTATTTTAGCGGCAGTCCTCCCGGTAGACATTCCTACGGGTTGGGAACCGCGCACGAACAAAAGCCCCACCGGGGCTTTTGTTGCCCCGCCTGCGGTGGGGCCGTGCTGTTCAAGTCCTCTTATCCGCTGTTATAGCTAAAGGGAAAATGCCATACAAGACAAAAAAGACAGCTACCAAAAGCTGTCTTCCTTGTGGTGCAGGAATGCAATCCAAATCCGAACCATTTCCCTCGGATGC
>OHUP01000398.1_pt1 | contig 15412 bp, 10 predicted proteins | sample 1579221 | NCBI WGS metagenome assembly OHUP01 (sample SAMEA3882555, study PRJEB24775) | human gut metagenome | biome: human-associated habitat; feature: intestine environment; material: feces | place: Netherlands | collected 2009/2010 | reverse complement strand
TTCTGTGCGGGCTGATACATACTGAGTAGCACAGCTCCGATATGATCGATCAGCATGGTGATGATCGCGATCATCTTCAGAGCGCTTCCGCTGAGAATGCGGTATTTTTCTGGAAAAACAGAATCCACAGATGCATTCATGAAAAATATACCTCCAAGGTTAAACTTGCTAATATATTATCACATACATACAGTAGTTGCCAGAAATATTTGACAGTTAGGCATGCAATACTGCCGGAATAACTACCAATATTATGCGTTTTATGGCAAAATTTTATCAAATATGACTGGACGAAACAACGGTTTTGTGAGAAAATAGCGATAGGGTGTTATCGAACTTTTTTTCTCAATAACATCGGTCAATCTATACTTGAAAGGAGTTTTAAAATGATTGATCTTCATATACATTCTACTTGTTCCGATGGAACTTTTACACCAAAACAGATTGTTCAAAAAGTGATAGCAAAAGGATTATATGGATTTTCTCTGACAGATCATGATACTGTCGATGGAATTCCGGAAATTCTTGCTATGGATCTTCCAGATGATCTGAAATTCATTCCTGGAATTGAAATTTCATGTGATGCACTTCATCGTGAGATTCATGTATTAGGATACGGAATCAACTATAAGGATCAGCAGTTAAATCAAACGCTCAACATGCTCCGCGACAAACGGTTTCAGAGAAATCTTGATATGATCGAACTCTTTCAAAAAGACGGTTATCCGATCACGCTTGAAAAACTGCAAAATGGTGATCCTCATACTGTGATCACACGAGCTCACTTTGCAAGAACTTTGATCGCAGAAGGCATTTGTTCTTCCATGGATCAGGCTTTTTCCAAATATCTTGGTGAAAAGTGTAAATATTATGTTCCAAAACCATTTTTTGATCCAAAAGATTGCTTAAGATTAATCCTTGATGCTGACGGAATTCCGGTTCTTGCACATCCATTTTTATATAAATTCTCAAATGAAGATACCAAACATCTCATTCATGATCTGAAAGAAGAAGGGCTCGCAGGAATCGAAGTTTATCATTCTTCCCATCATATCGGCCAGATCACAAAACTTCGCCAATGGCAGAAAGAATATGATCTTCTTGCAACTGGAGGATCAGACTTCCATGGAACGAATAAACCAGATATCGAAATCGGAACCGGACGCGGACCGTTATTTGTCCCAGATCATTTGATTGATGATCTGATGAATTAATATTAAGAAACAAAAAAAGAATCTGAAATACAGATACTATTCTCTGTCTCAGATTCTTTTCTTTTGATCAAATATTCATCTTATTCTTCAGATGATGATGCGTTCGCTTTTTCCATTGCCTGGATTGCTGATTTCTCCATTGGGATACGGCAATGTTTGTCGTTACCAAATTCAACAATGATCGTTGTTTCATCAACTTTATCTACAACAACTCCGTAAAATCCGCTTGTTGTCAACACGCTGTCTCCAACTTCCAGAGTTTCCATCATCTGTTTTAATTCTTCTTCTTTTTTCTTCTGTGGTCTGATCGTTAAAAAGTACATTAATCCAAAACAAACAACCAACATCAGAATTGTCATTGTAACCTGATCCATTTTCTTCCTCCATCTTTCTAATAAGATTACTGGTTCATCATGCCATCGATCTTACGTTTCTTGTATTCCTTATAATTGCCTTCTTCGATTGCCTGACGAATCTCACTCATCATTGTATTATAAAAATACAAGTTATGCAAGACACATAATCTCATTCCTAGCATTTCTTTTGCTTTTAAAAGATGTCGGATATAGGCTCTGCTGTAACTTCTACAGGCTGGGCACTGGCATCCTTCTTCGATCGGACGATGGTCCAGTTCGTATTTTTTATTGAACATATTAAGTTTTCCCTGATTCGTATATACATGTCCATGACGGCCATTTCTTGTTGGATATACACAATCAAAGAAATCAACTCCACGGTCAACTGCTTCTAAAATATTCACCGGTGTTCCAACCCCCATCAGGTAAGTTGGTTTATCTTCTGGCAGATATGGCACTGTTTTTTCAAGGATATTGTACATCTCTTCATGTGTTTCTCCAACCGCAAGTCCACCTAATGCATATCCATCTAAATCCATCTTGGAAATCTCTTTGGCGTGTTCGATTCGGATATCTTCAAATGTTCCACCCTGATTGATTCCAAATAACATCTGATGTGGATTGACTGTATCTTCCAGAGAATTTAAGCGGTCCATCTCTTTTTTGCATCGTCTCAACCATCTTGTTGTACGATCAACAGAATTCTGCATATACTCTCTTGTTGCAGGATGTGGCGGACATTCGTCAAATGCCATCGCGATCGTTGATCCTAAGTTTGACTGGATCTGCATACTTTCTTCTGGTCCCATGAAAATCTTTCTTCCATCAATATGAGAAGCAAAAGAAACGCCTTCTTCTTTGATCTTACGAAGCTTCGCCAATGAAAACACCTGAAATCCGCCAGAATCTGTAAGGATCGGGCGGTCCCAGTGCATAAACTTATGCAACCCTCCAAATTCCTTGATCAGCTTATCTCCTGTTCTTACATGCAGATGATATGTATTAGATAACTCCACCTGTGTTCCAATATCTTTGAGATCATCTGTACTGACTGCACCTTTAATCGCTGCCACAGTCCCGACATTCATAAATACTGGTGTTTCGATCACACCATGGACCGTTGTTAAACGGCCTCTTTTTGCTCTTCCGTCTTTTTTGATTAATTCATACATTCTTATTCACCATAAATTTTCTTAATATTATCCATTGTTGCACCAAGATTCTTTAAAACTCCATCAAGAATCGTAACAGCTGCCATTGATTCTACCACAACTACAGCTCTTGGCACGATCATTGGATCATGACGGCCATGAATTTCAATCTCTACATTATCAAGATCACGATTGACTGTCTTCTGTGTCTGTGCGATCGATGGTGTCGGTTTGATGGCTGCACGGAATACGATCGCACTTCCATCACTCATTCCTCCAAGAACTCCTCCAGAATGATTTGTCTCTTTTTCTACCTTCCCATCAACACAGATAAAATCATCATTATTCTCTGACCCTCGCAGGTTGGCAGCCTCAAATCCATCTCCGATCTCGAAGCCTTTTACTGATCCAATGGACATAATGGCTTTCGAAAGTTCTGCATCCAAATTATCAAAAACGGTTTCCCCGATTCCAACTGGCATTCCTGTGATCTGACATTCAATGATACCACCGATGGAATCCATCTCTTTGATCATCTGGTCTGCTTTCTCCTGTACAAGTTTTGCTGCCTCTTTATCTGGCATGTTAAATGGATTGTTATTCATCTCCGCAAAGTCAAAATGATCCTTAGATACTTCAATTCCGGCGATCGCTTTTGCATAAGCTTTGATCTCAATTCCCAGTTCTTTCAAAACTTTCGCTGCTACAGCTCCTGCTGCTACACGTCCGATCGTCTCTCGTCCAGAAGATCTGCCGCCACCGCGGTAATCTCTGAATCCATATTTCATGTCAAATGTAAAATCTGCATGTCCTGGACGGTAAATATCTTTGATATTGCTGTAATCTTTAGACCTCTGATCCTTGTTATATACAACCATGGAGATCGGAGTCCCTGTTGTTCTTCCTTCGAAGATACCAGAAAGAATCTCAACCTGATCTCCTTCTTTTCTCTGTGTTGTATACTTTGACTGCCCTGGTTTTCTGCGGTCCAGATATTTTTGAACATCTTCTCTCTCAAGAGGTAATCCAGCCGGACATCCATCTACCACGACACCTACGCCTGCACCATGAGTTTCCCCCCATGTTGTAATTCGAAAATTTGTGCCAAAACCTGATCCTGCCATATATGTTCCTTCCTATAATTTGATATTTGCAAGTAAGTCACCAAGACTTGTTCCAGCTGCATCTTCTGTGTATTCCACACCAGTTTCTTCTGCTTTCTTAGCTGCTTCTTTATCATCTTCTAATGCTTTGATACTTAAACTTACTTTTCCATTTGCGACTTTAATGATCTTAACTGTAACAGCATCTCCTTCTTTCACAACTTCTTCTGGAGATTTTACTCTCTTCTGGCTTAACTGTGAAATATGAACTAATCCACTGATTCCATCACCGATATCAACAAATGCTCCATATGGCATGATATTTTCAACTGTACCTTCTACAACTGTACCAACTTTTAATTCATTGATCTTATTCTCGCGTTCTTTTCTTTCTTTTTCCTTCTCAACAGCTTTTGCAGATAAGACAAGTCTCTGTTCTTCTGGTTCTACTGTGATGATCTTTGCTTCCACATCTTTCTGTAACCATACGTTCAGATCTTCTACATATTTTGTTGATAATAAAGATGCTGGAATAAATCCACGGATTCCTTCGACATAAACGATAACTCCACCATTTACAACACCGCCAACTGTCAATGCCAGAACATCCCCATCTTCTTTCATCTGCTCTAAACGGTTCCATACTGCGTCTTCATTTGTTGATGCTTTATTTAAAGATTCTTCTAACTGTGCTTCGAAATCTTCTCTTGTTTCTTTTACTTCTTCTGCCATAATATCCATTCCTCCATTTGATTGAACTATATACGTAACCTTTATTATAACATAGAATGAAAAAGATTCAAGAATGCCTGGATTTCCTATAACTACAAAACATTTTTACAGATACGAAAATGCTTGTTCCTATGAGAAATAAAAGCCATAAATTGGGATGTTTTTGTTTTTTTTCATCTTTTTTTGATGGTATTTTATCTTGTTTTACCACAATTTGTTTCACTGCTTTTGGAAGGACTTTTGTGATCTTAAATGTGATCCTTTGATCAGTTTTATTTCCTGCCTGATCCACTGCTTTCAGATGAAGAACATGCTTTCCAGGAGCCAATTCTTTCCATGTGATCTTATGATGTTCCAGTTTTTGTTCTTTTCCATCCAAAATAACCTTCTCCCACTGATCTGTTTTATTTTCCAGAAGGATGCCGATCTGTTTTCCATATTCACATTCAGATTTCTGATCAAGCCCTTCTATTTTGATCACCGGTTTTTGTGTGTCATAAAAAAACTGTATTTCTTCACTTGTTTTTTCATTTCCGGCACTGTCTTTTACATGCAGACTGACACTGCATTTCCCATTTTCTGTGATAGGATCTTTTATATAAACTTTATCTTCTTTCCATTGATATTCCTTTTTTTGCCCATTCACAAGAAATGCCATTACCTGCACTGGTTCCAGACTTTCAATGCGAAATCCTGGCTTCAGATTTTTTGTTGATATCTGTTTTTCCTTTAAATTCTCCTGCAGAAAATGAATCTGTATGCCTTTTTGATTGACAGTAAATTTTCTGCTGCACCTATTTTGATTTCCTGCAAGATCTTCAGTTTTCACATCAATGGTATAATATCCATCCTTTTTGATCATAACGGAATTCATCTTCTTTCCGTTAAGATAAATATATGTCTTATCTGGATTCAGATTTTGATCTTTCACATCTACTTGAATTTTTACAGGCTTTGAATATGATCTTCCATTGTCAATTCCTTGAATTTTAATCCTTGGTTTTTGTGTATCAATGATAAACGACTTTTCCTGTATGATCATCTTATTTCCTGCCAGATCTTCTGCCTGAACAGACAATGTCTGTTTTCCGTCCTTTAAAAATATAACTTCTGTTTCATAATGATCACCTTCCAACTTCCATGGCTTTACCTGTTTCCCCGATGTTCTTAAGATCATATTTCCCTTTTTCAGATTTTCATCCTTAACTATGATCTGAGCTTTCTGGTATTTTAAAATTTCTGATCTTGGATTTTGATAACGAACAAAAATCTCTGGATTATCTGTATCCACAAAACAAGTCGTTTGGTAGAGTTGTTCTGATCGATTTCCAGATTCATCTTTCGTATAGATGTCAAGCTGATATCTTCCATCCTTCCTGATCCTAGGAATCTGATCGATTCCTGTCAGTATCTCTTTTGTCTTCAAATCTGTAAGCTGCGCATAAAGATGCACCTGTGGTCCTTCTTTTTCCTTCAGATCATATGAGAAAACAGGAATTTTCGAATACCATCCACCAATAGGTTCCTGATCACATTGGATCTTTGCAAGTTCTGGTTTTTGTTTCCATACTCTCACTGGAATCTGACTGATCACTCCTTCTCTTCCAGCCTTTGAAACTGCTCTGATATAAACAAGATCATCAAAATCTTTGCTGATCTCTAACTTGTTATTTTTCATCTGCTTCCATTCATCTTGTCCTATTTTATATTCATAAAATTGAATATCAGAAACTGCTTTGGCTCCATAAGCTTCCAATACCACATTCTTTTTGCTCCATGCTCCTGGAGTATACGCTCCCGCTGTGATCTTGGCTGTTGTTGGATTATTTAATTCGACCATAACCTGCCTTATTTCTTCATATCCATTTTTATGAACAATATGAACCTTATAAATCCCTTCTTCCTGAAAACTGATCTGTGTACTTTGTTCGTAATCCCAGATTGGATTTATTTTCTGTTGATTTACGAAAACTGTAATATCCTTTGGTGCTGTCCCATTTTTTAGAAATATTTCCATCACTGTACTGCTTCGAAATGCAGGATCATTTCCTTCTCCTTCCAGAGTAATGTCCCAAGGGATTTCCCAATCTCCCTTCGTATCGACCGGTAAAACCATAAAAAGAAGAAGTACTGTGATTCCCATGATGATATATATCTTATATTTTCTGATCATAACCCAAGTTTCCTCCTCAATTCCTCTGCTCTTTTGCTTGTCATTCCTGTCCGTTTTCTACCTTCCCTATAGACCCTTTGTGCCTGTGTCATTTTATTGTTCCTGCATAAATAAATACTATACTCCACATAGGCATCCATAACTTTTGGATATTTCTTTAGAAATCGTTCAAACTCCCTGCTGATATCTGGCTGTTTTGATTCCAGATAAACAAGCTTTCTTTCATACAATTTCCATGCAGAATCTCCTCTAAGATTTTCTTTGAAAACCCGGTCTGTTTCCTCTAAAAACTTTCTATCATCTCCTTTTTCTGCTTCTCTTTCATATAAATTGATCCGGTCTTCTTCCACTAATTTCTGATATTCTTCCTTTTGTGGATATTTTTGTATCTGTTCTAACATTTTTTCTGCTTCTTTCCATACATTCTCTGACAGTTTTGCTGTATTTACTGTATAAAAATGAAGATAAAAATATGCCGACCAGAAATCATGCACATCGGTCTGACAATCCTGTACGATCTTCATAAGTTTTTCCGCACTTATATCATTTCTCCTGTCATCTAAAACATCTAAAAGCACCAAATACGATGACACATTCTTTTTCATCCCTCTACATCTTTCAAGATACACTCGTGCCAATTGTGTATTCTTTTGTATCTGATCCGTTCCATAAAAATAAGCCATTGCCTTTTTTATCTCTCTTTGAGACTTTTTCTGTACAATGACTTCTTTCTCTCTTTGCTCTTCCCTCTGTATCTGATTCCAGAGATTCTGGATACAAAAAACAGCAATCACCACCATGAACCCTTTCTTCATACGACAGATTCTCAATATTCTCTCAAAATCTGCCTGAATCTGCCTTGTGTTGTGATATCTTTTTGCATCGTCATCGATCAGACATTTTTCTATGATCTTTTGGACAGCATCTGTTGCTTTCAATAAAGATTCCATTGTTTTTCCTAAACTATATATATCAAAATAAATGTCTGCTCTTTCTTCTGTCTTTGCCTGTTTTTTTGATGCATAGTTTTTGGTTCCATATCCACTTAATTTTTCTCCCGCAAACAATGCCGCTCCAAAATCGATCAAGTATATATTTCCAAATCGATCAAGCATGATATTTTCCGGTTTCAGATCCATATGAATGATTCCTTGTTCATGAATCTTATTCAGCACTTTGCAGATCTTGATCATCCACAATAAACTTTTCTTTTTATAAAGTTTTCCACAGACTCTGCCATATCGTTTTAACGAATTTCCAAGAATATATTCCATCACCAGAAAAAGTTCCTTTTCCTTTCCTGCAAAAAATAATTCCGGCACACCTTTGGTATGTTTTAATTTTTGCAAGATCACCCTCTCCCTGTCCCACTGTTTTTGATCCTTTACGATCTTCACAGCAACCTCTTTTCCTGTCTTTTGATCCAGTGCAAGAAAAACTTTACCCATTCCGCCTTCTCCAAGTATTTTTCTGACTTGATAACGTTGGTGATAAATCTTTCCTATTTCTTGTTCGGAACTTTGACGATCACACAGGACAGATTGTCTAATTCTCCTCTTCTTTTTACTTTCTGAAAACATTTCTGCACCCATTCTTTGATCTGTTCTTTTGATGCCTCTACCTGATAGATTTCTTCTTCCTCAAGCAGCCCATAAAAGCCATCAGTACATAATAAAAACTCCATTCCTGGATTTAATCTGCCTTTGTAACAATCAATCCGGATATCTTTTGTCACACCTACACACTGGATCAAAATATGTCTTCTCGGATCTTTTTTTGCCTGTTCTTTTGTGAGATGTCCAGCACGCAGTTCCAACTCTGCCAGAGTGTGATCTGTCGTTACAAATTTACGGTCCCTGTCAAACCAGTAAGTTCTCGAATCACCGACATTTAAGACAAAAAATTCATGTTCTTCAACAAACAATAAGGTTAATGTGCTTCCCATGGATTTTGTTTCTTCCATCCGACGACTCATTAACAAAAGATTCTGGTTGATCCTGCGGATCAGATCGATCAGATTCTGCTCGATCATATCAATTCCCATAGTTTCTAATCCATCAAACAACGTTTCGTCAAACCATTGTTTTAATACTTCCACGATATAATGACTGGCAATCTCTCCTTTTTTCAAACCTCCCATACCGTCACAGACGACTGCGAGCAGATAAAGCTTTCCGTTCTTTTCCTTCTGACGCAACAGATAAGCATCCTGATTGGATGGTCTCCCATTCCCAATATCTGTCATTCCAATTGTATCTATCATAAATTCCTCCTAAATGAAAAAAAGCTCATAAAGATAAATCTTTACAAGCTTCTTTCACTGTTTTGTTGTGTTTGTTAATAGTTTATTCCTCGATATCTTCGATATCTTCTTCCGCCGCTTCGTCGTCTCCTCCGTCAATCTCCTGCTTCAGGATTTCGATATCTCCACGAAGCTTCTCGATCAGATTAAACAGGTCAATATACTCTGCCTGTGGGTAATCCATATGTTCTTCAAAATACTTCTCTCCCACCTGACGGTACAGATCATTTAAATCTCTCTTGGCGACTCTTAGATCATTGTGTCTTTTTGCGGAATCTGCGACTTCTTTAGCTTTCTGCGCCGCTGCTTTCCCTGTGGTCTGAATCGTTTCTTCCAGACGTCCGAAAAAATCTTTTGCCATATACGTCACTCCCAACATTTTTCTTTCATTGTACCTTATCCTCAGTGTTTCGTAAAGGCTTTGTCCCTAGAATTACTAGTGTTTTTTCTTCTTTTTCCAATATATAAAACTTCCACCTAAAGATGCTGCCAACAATGCAAAAATCCATTTCTCATCGAAGGAATCTCCTGTTTTTGGTGTGCTCGCTGCATCCCTTGTTCCTGGTGATCTTTTATATTCAGAAGTATTGGATCGATCTGCTTTATTTCCCGTTGTCACTGTTGATTTCGATTCTTTTTTGATCTTCACTAAACGTACTGCACTGACTGGTTTGACAAAATCTGCTTTTCCTGTCGCTGTATTTTTTAATGTCTTTCCAGAAAGTGATGCTTCTTTTAGTTTTACCTGATACGATACTTTTATGGATTCATCATAAGATAAATTCTTTCCTGTCTCAATGACATACTTATTTTCTCCTGCAGTGATCGTGCACTGTCTGGTAATATCTGACCCATCTGGTGCATAAATCTTAATGCTGTTCTTGATCACTTTAGCTCCATTTCTTGAAAGCTGATCTTCGATCACAATATTTTTTGCGATCGCATCTTTGATCGTCTGCGTAACAACCAGCTGATACTCGCAGATATCACCAACTTTATATGTTGTTTTATCAACCTTCTTGGTGATCATCAATGCTGGCTGTACAGCTTCCATTACTACCACTTGATCATCTCTGACTTTATCCGCATCATCACTATAGCTTTCCGCAATGTTTTTGATATCTCCTGTGATCATCTTCTTAAATGCTGTCTGATATATTACCAGAAGTTCATCTTTGTCACTGACATCTTTTCCTGTGATGATCTTAAATTTTCTAAGATTCTCATCTATTATGATCTCACATTGCTTGGTGATATCTTCCCCATTGTATTTTACACGGATCTGTGAAATCTCCATTCCTTCTTGTTCAAAATGATCTTCTACGACTACCTGATGTGCTGTCATATTCTCATTTCTCTGTGTCACACGGATCTTGTATTCTCCGCTTTGTCCTTCTTTGTAAGACTTATGCGCAGTACTTTTTTCAATCTTTAACACAGGTGGTTTTACAACGACTGTATTTTCATCCTGATCATCTTCTGTATTATCACTTCCTGCAACTGCTGTATTCTTCACGGCTCCTTCAATCCTCTTTTCAAATACAACCTGATAAGTTACCGTCATCACATCATTTTCACCAAGATCTTTTCCTGTTTCAATCGTAAACTGATGGTCTTTCGCATCAATCTTGCAATCCGATGTGATATCTTTTTCATTAAGTTTTACTTCGATCTTCTGAACCTTCATACCTTCTTTTTCGAACTCATCCACGACTTTTACATTCTGTGCTGTCATGCCTTCTTTTCCTTGTGTGATATGAAGTTTATAATATCCAGTTTCTCCTACTGCATAAACCTTTTTATCCGATTGTTTTGTGATTTGCAGTTTTGGTGCTTTCACCTTGATCGTCTCATCTGCCATCCCACTTCCTGACGGAATCTCTTTATCTTCCCGAATCAAATCTCCATTGCTGTTTTTTGTCGCAGCAACGTGCATAATATTCTTTACTTCCTGTCCTTCGAGTCCATCTTCTTCGATCACTGCCTGATAAGTGATCTCTATCTTATCCGTCATGCGAAGATTTTCATAAGATCCTGTTTTCTTTCCTTCTTCCGAACCCATTGCTGGAATCGTACCATTTTTCAGTGCAAGTGGTGTTATGATCTCATAACTTCTTCCACTTGGATCAAATGTGATCTTACACTCAGATGCAATGTTTTTCCCACCAGATATAACCGCTACGGTTCCTGGTATGATCTTGATCCCTTCTGCCTGAAGTTCATCCTGAATCTCCAAATTTCTCATAAAAGTTCCCGGATTTGGATTGGTGATCACTGCCTGATAAGTTACATGATCTCCTTTTTTATAAAGCTGTACTGGAGCTGATTTTATCACATTATTTTTTGGCGAGTTGATATACACCTGCCTTGATGCCTTTGTTTCTGGAATTCCTGCTGCCCATGCAGATACAGTATTATCGATCACTTTTCCATTTGTAAGGACTCCACTTTTTACTGTATATGTGATCTCGATCGTCTGTCCATATGGAAGGGCATAATCACCTTTTGACTTCAAAATAAATCCATTATTTTCTGTCTGTAATATGTAATCCTCCTTATCAAGACCATTGATTTTTATATCCTGTAACTTCATATCCATCACACTTGCAAAGGATGTATCCTGAATCGTAAAATAAGCTGTCTTTGCTTTTTCGTTTTGATTTTTCACTGTTACCTTATAGGTGATCTCATCTTTTGCCTGATATTCATATTGTTTTGTCTCTTTCCTGATCAAAAGACCCGGCGTATCTACATTTTCTTTTGGCAGCTCGATATCTACACGAACCTCATTGGTCATTTCTATCTTATCATTAATGATCGTTTTCGCTGTATTTTTTTCTGTGATCATCGTTTCCTTTGTATTATAATGCCCATGTTCTTTCCATATCTTACGCAATTGATCTAACTGTTCTTTGGATGCATTCTCCGGAATATTCATCTTTACTTTGATCTTTAATTTATAAACAGATTTTTTATAAAATTCGGCATCTTTCGGATTCTTAAGTTCTGCTCTTACAAGATTGCCGTTTTGTGAAATATCAAACTGACTGCTTACATCCTCATCATCTCCGTAAACCTTGATATCCAGAATCTTTAAACAGGATTCGATCTGATCTTCAAATGCAAACTTATCAAAATAATGTGCCTTTGGAATTTCTCCCGCAATTACCTGACTGACTTCATAATCCCAAGATTTTGCCAGATCTTGCACTCTTAGATGTTCCGTCTTGGTCCCATCTTCTCCGATCACCTCTTTGGTTGGGTCAACTGGGTCAAAGCGGATCATATTCTGTCCATATCCTACGTATTGCTCCTCTTTTGTTGGTGCTTTTTCAAGACTCCTTCCGAATGTATATTCAAAAGAATCTGATGCAAATGTAAATCCTACACAAGTAAAATCTTCACTACTGTAATTATCTGGAAAATCCGCATAATAAATACTAGTTTCCCCTGATCTTTTACAACTTAATTTTGTATTCTTTGATACATATTCTCCGTGAATCTTGTTTGCTTTGATCCCGATATACTGATATGTATCAATATCCTTTAACGTCATATTACTTTTGATCGTTACTGGTGTATTCGTTCCTGCTTTATAAAAATCACTTTTTAATGTCATCTCTTCGATTCCAACATAAGCACATCCATTGATGCCGCTTCCAATCGCCACATAACCGTCTTGATTCTTATACTTTTCGATTCCAGTAACCGTCATGACCAAATCTAATTTTTCCCAATGGCCATTACTTCCATCGGCTTTGCATTGATAGATCTCCATATTTGTTTTTCGGATCTTAATATTCCCTGCGGTATTTTGTGAAGTCTGAAACCATGTATACTTTTTAAGAAAATCCGGCATCTCGATCTCTGGTAATTTTGCTGCTTTCTTTCCTGCTTCTATGATCGTCTTCGTCTGATCTGTTGCATGCATCTTAAAACCGTAGGATGCATCCACTGAAAGTGCTTTTTCATCGTCAAATGATGAGAAAATATGTTTCTCATCTGCCCAACTGCTTGTGATCTTACCCGTATTCTCAGTATTTAACTGTGCTTTCACCTTTCGCTGTCCAAACACAGATAAGATTACGGATGCCGTAAAAACTCCGATCATCCCAAGGCACATGAACCATTGTCTCTTTTTCTTCATAATGTACTCTCCTCCTTGTCATATCTTTATATTTCCCTCATTCTCCAACAGACAAAATGTCTCATAGCCTCCCGGCTCCCCTCATTCTTATGACAGGCTGCACTCACCTCCATGACCATGCAGAAGTCTCATTATCATATCCTTGTTCGCTCCCTGTGCTCTTCGTGGTATCATAAAAGAACCTCCATCCTATTGTTCATGGCATAAAATTCATTGCCCGCAGATCATGGCGGAATATGTCCTCCCGGACTGTGCCGGAAAATGGTCTTATTCAATTGTCAGCTTCCCTTGGATTCATCATCATTCGATCATCATATGTCGTGAATGGATTTGTCAGATCTGATCGATCTCATCTTAGATTTATCTTGTTGATATGTTTTTAGAATTATCTGATATTGTATTCTCTTCCATTTATTCCCTATCTTGGTTTATCATAACATTTTCGCATAAAAAAAGCAACCCATTTTCTTCCATGGGTTGCTTTTTTATGATTCATTAGATTCCAAGAATCTTCTTCACTTCGTCTTCCATTGCTGCTGTCTCACATACCGTATCATGAAGAACTGGTGCAGTTCTGATCTCTTCGATCGCTTTTGGAATTGCTGTCTTAGATACTTTGTTAAGTTCATCAACTAATTCAAAGTCATCTTCTGCATCATATGCTGGATCGATCGCATCCATAACACTTCTTGTGAATTTGTATGGACTTGCTGTAGAAGCGATCACTGTTGGAGTTTTGTCATCTCCTGTCGCTGCTTTGTATTTGTCATATGCAACTGCTGCGACTGCTGTATGTGTATCCATCACATATCCTTCTTTGTCATAGACTTCTTTAATCTTCACTGCTGTTTCTTCTTCACTTCCGAAAGCTCCAAAGAACTCAGATAATTCTGCTTTCATGGCATCTGTGATCACATATTCACCGTCTTTTGTCAATGCTGCCATAAATTTGGCACACTGTTTTGCATCATTTCCTGCGATTCTATAGATCATACGCTCTAAGTTACTTGAGATCAGAATATCCATAGATGGAGATGTTGTAACATAGAATTCTCTGTTACGATCGTATTTTCCTGTCTCAAAGAAATCAAATAATACTTTATTCTTATTAGATGCGCAGACAAATTTGCCGATTGGAATACCCATCTGTTTTGCATAATAAGAAGCTAAAATATTACCAAAGTTTCCTGTTGGAACGACTACATTCATAGGTTCTCCGGCCTTTAATGCACCCTGTTTTAATAAATCAGCATATGCCTTTACATAATATACAACCTGTGGTACTAAACGTCCGATGTTGATTGAGTTTGCAGATGAGAACTGATATCCTGCAGCATCAAGTTCTGCTTCCAGTTCCTTATCATTGAACATTTTCTTTACGGCAGTCTGTGCATCGTCAAAGTTTCCGGTAATTCCCACAACATATGTATTGTTGCCTTTCTGAGTTACCATCTGTTTCTCCTGGATAGGACTTACACCATGTTTCGGATAGAAAACGATGATCTTGGTTCCCGGAACATCTGCAAATCCGGCCATTGCCGCTTTACCTGTATCTCCGGAAGTAGCGGTAAGAATAACAATCTCATTTTTTACCTGATTCTTCTTAGCAGCTGTAGTCATAAGATGTGGAAGAATTGATAATGCCATATCCTTAAACGCAATGGTCGCACCATGATACAGCTCAAGGAAATAAGCTCCGTCTGCTTCATGAAGCGGTGCAATCTCTTTTGTATCAAATTTTTCATCATAGGCATTGTTGATGCAGTTCTTTAATTCTTCTTCTGTAAAATCAGTAAGGAAACATTTCATTACTTCATATGCTGTCTCCTGATAGCTCATCTTTGCCAGCTCATCCATTGGGACATCCAGCTTCGGAATCTCTGTCGGCACAAATAAGCCGCCATCCTCAGAAAGCCCCTTTAAAATAGCCATAGAAGCTGTTACGGTTTCTTCTTTTCCTCTTGTGCTTTTGTATAATACCTGCATGATATTTCCTGCCTTTCCAAAGTTATTCGTAACTGTTCAGTATATTGGCAGTAATAATAAACCGCTGAACAGTTACAGTTATTCATTTCGCCAATTGAGCACATTATAGCATATACTTTAGCAAAATACTATCCTAAATTATTTCTCTTTTTCTATCTTTTTATGATTGATTACTGTTCACTCTGTTCACAGCAACACGCTTCGCGATGCACAGAATTTATGCTAATCGCATAAATTCGCGCAGTATG